>Ga0207693_10002384_pt1 | contig 16305 bp, 15 predicted proteins | sample LARL81metaG_FD_184347 | JGI IMG/M metagenome (GOLD analysis project Ga0207693, IMG submission 184347) | Corn, switchgrass and miscanthus rhizosphere microbial communities from Kellogg Biological Station, Michigan, USA - LAR L8-1 metaG... | ecosystem: Host-associated > Plants > Roots >...
CTCAAGCCCGTCGCGCTCTTTTCCGATCCTGCTCGCAAGAACTCGCGCCTCGCCATGTGCGAGGTGCTGCTCCCGGACGGAACCCCCCACCCGTCGAACAGCCGCGCGGCGATCGCAGACGACCCCGACGCCTGGTTCGGCTTCGAGCAGGAGTACTTCCTCTACCAGGACGGGTCGCCGCTCGGATTCCCGAAGGACGGCTTTCCCGGGCCGCAAGGCGAGTACTACACGGGTGTCGGCTACAAGAACGTCGGCGACGTCGCACGGGAGATCGTCGACGAGCACATCGACCTCTGCGTCGCGGCCGGCATCGCGATCGAGGGCGTCAACGCCGAAGTCGCAAAGGGTCAGTGGGAATTCCAGATCTTCGGCAAGGGCGCCAAGCGCGCCGCTGACGAGCTCTGGATCGCGCGCTACCTGATGCTCCGCCTCTGCGAGCGGTACGGCGTAGATGTCAACTTCCATCCGAAGCCGCTCGGCGCCGACGTCGACTGGAACGGCTCAGGTCTGCACACGAACTTCTCGACCAAGCACATGCGCGAGGTCGGCGGGGAGGAGTACTTCACAGCCCTGATGAGCGCATTCTCGGAGGAGCGCGCCGCGCACATCGCCTGCTACGGCCCCGAGAACGACTTGCGCCTGACCGGCCTGCACGAAACCGCGGCGATCGACGAGTTCACGTACGGCCTCGCGGATCGAGGCGCGTCGGTCCGCATCCCGCACAGCTTCGTCGAGAGCGGGCACCGCGGCTATCTCGAGGATCGCCGGCCGAACTCGATGGCCGATCCCTACCGCATCACGGGTCGGATTCTCCAGACGATCGATTCGATCACCGCCCAGGCGTTGATCGAGGACGCGTTCGCGGCGTAGCCAGACGAGATCGCGCGACGAGTTGCTAGCTACGGGAGTCGACATCCGCGACCTCCGGCCTGAGGACTGGCCGGAGGTCGCTCGGATCTACGCCGAAGGGATCGAGACCGGTAACGCCACCTTCGAGACGGACGTGCCCTCGTGGGCCAATTGGGACGGTGTACACCTACATCACCCTCGTCTCGTTGGGACAGTCGCGGGCGAGCTGGTCGCGTGGGCGGCGGTGGTGCCTGTCTCGCCGCGGCCGGTCTACTCCGGCGTTGCCGAGATCAGCCTCTACGTCGCAGAGCGGACCCGCGCCCAGGGCGTCGGAACCACGCTGCTCGGCGAGTTCGTCGACGAGGCCGACGCATCAGGGATCTGGACGCTGCAGACGAGCGTCTTTCCGGAGAACGAAGCGAGCTTGCGATTGCTCGAAAGACATGGGTTCCGCGTCGTCGGCCGGCGCGAGCGAATCGGACAACTGGACGGCCGTTGGCGCGACACGTTGTTGTTGGAACGACGAAGCGAGGTGCCCGAATGATCAAGGTCGAAGCCGTAGTCATCCGCGAGCGCGTCGAGACAGTGATCGACGCCGTGGAAGAGGAGACAGGCCACGTCGGCGTCACGGTCGTCGAGGCGATCGGCCACGGGCGCGAGCGGGGCGTCACGCACGAGTACCGGGGACGCGTGTTCGAGTCGCGCTTTCTGCCAAAGGCTCTCCTCACCTTCATCGTCGAGGACGAGATCGCGACGGCGGTCGTCGAAGCGGTCGCCGATTCGGCGCGCTCGGGCAACGACTCGGGGGACGGGCTCGTCTGGACGAGCCGCGTCGAGAATGTCACGCACAACCGCTCCGGCCGAACGCTCGAGGAGGTCGAGACGAGATGAGCAACGCGAACCTCCTCATCGCCGCCAACACGGTCTGGGTCGTGGTCGCGGCAATCCTCGTCATGTTCATGCAGGCCGGCTTCGCCTTTCTCGAGGCGGGCCTGACGCGGATGAAGAACGCCGCGCACATCGCCGGCAAGAACGTCCTCATCTTCGGGATCTGCTCGCTCGTCTACTGGCTGGTCGGCTTTGGAATCGCGTTCGGCGACGGCAACGGCGTCATCGGCACGCACGGCTTTGCGCCCTCGGTGGATGCAATGCTGGCGGTCGGAAAGGCGCCGTATTCGTTCTTCACGACGATTCCTGGTGCCGGCGCCTATCTCTTCGAGGTCGTTTTCGCCGGCGTCTCGCTCGCGATCGTCTGGGGCGCGATGGCGGAACGCGCCAAGCTCTGGGTCTACTTCGTCTTCGGGGTCGCGTTCACGCTGATCTACTCGGTCACGTCGCATTGGATCTGGCATTCGGGCGGCTGGCTGTTCGGGCTCGGGATGCAGGACTTCGCCGGCTCGACCGTCGTCCACTATCAGGGCGCGCTTGCCGCGCTCGCCGGTGCGATCCTGCTCGGCCCCCGGATCGGCAAGTTCGGGCACGACGGCCGTGCGAACCCGATCCCGGGGCACAACATGCCGTACGCCGTTCTCGGGACGCTGATCCTCTGGTTCGGCTGGTTCGGCTTCAACCCGGGCTCGACGCTCGCGGTCGTGACCGGCCACCACATCGGCTACTTCGCCTACGTCGCGCTGACCACCAACGTCGCGGCAGCGGCCGGCGCGCTCGGCGGAATCGTCACCGCCTGGCTCGTGCTCAAGAAGCCGGACGTCTCGATGATGCTGAACGGGGTCATCGCCGCGCTCGTCGCGATCACCGCCGCTTCGGGCTTCGTTGCGCCGTGGGCCGCGATCGTGATTGGCTTCCTGGCCGCCGCGATCGCCGTCGTTGCCGTACCGCTCGTGGAGCGGATCGGGATCGACGACCCGATCGGGGCCGTCGCGGTGCACGGGCTTGCGGGCGTCTGGGGAACGCTTGCGACCGGTCTGTTCGCGGTGCCGGCGCTCGCGTCGAACCTGGCGACCGGCCGCGGCGGACTGGTCTACACGGGCTCGTTCCACCAGCTCGGCGTCCAGGCGCTCGGCCTGATCGCGGTCGGCGCCTTCACCTTCACTGCCTCGTTCGGCTGCCTCTGGACGCTGAAGCGGCTCTGGGGAATCCGCGTGGAGGAGCATGTCGAGACCGCAGGCCTGGACGTCTCCGAGCACGGCATGTGGGGCTACCCCGAGTTCTACATTCCGGTTCCGGGCGGCTACGGCACCGAGGCGCATGGACATCTCGGCGCGCCCCACATCCACCATCCGGCGCCTACTGAGGAGCCGGCTCCCATCCCAGCTGACCCTGTCGAGGAGGCCGCATGAACCAGCAACCGAAATGCGAGTGCGAACGACCGATCCTGCGCGAGCGAGCGGAACAGAAGGGCGTTTCCGAGAGCTTCTGCGACCGCTGCAAGCGCCCGATCGGGCTCCGCACGGCCGCGGTCCGCCCCGGCCGCTTGATCTCCTAGGACGCGGAGGCGGGAACCCGCTGCTCCCGCACCTCGGCACGGGCCTCGCGCCACCAGATGAGCTCGTACGCGTGCAGGGCGACCCAGACGGCCGTGAGCGCGGCGAGTGCGGCGATCGCCGGCGCTGTCAGTGCCACGGGAATCAGCAACAGACAAGCCAGGGCGGCTACGAGGCGGCCGCCGCGTGCCGAGCGGGCGACACGCCACCGAACAGCCACATACGCGAAGAGGTAGAGCGCCGAACCTCCTGCGAGGCAGACAGCCGGCACCGTGTCGAGCACGTCGCCCACGTGTGCGAGCGTCTCCTTCATCGCGAATGCGAAGAGGACGATCCCGGCCACCATCGGGAGGTGCAGGTAGGTGTACGTGTCGCGGGCGAGGGCGGCCTGCTGCTCGCCGCTCCGATCAAAAAGCAGCTGCTGGGCACGCTGCGGGAAGAAGTCGAAGTACGCGAGCCAGAACGACGCGGCCACAGCAAGTCCGAGCAGCGCGGCGACGATCACCCCGGCGGTCAGACCGGTGTCCCTCGCCCCGAGACCGATAGCGACCAGCGACTCTCCGATCGCGATGATCACGATCAACCCGTGCCGCTCCACGAAGTGGGCCGGGCGCACGCGCCAACCCTGCGACGGGACGAGTAAGGGCAAGAGAAGCGCGACCACGAGTCCCGCCAGCCAGAAAAGCGGCTTCAGGTCGGTCGAGACAAAGCCCGCGACGAGAATCAGGAGCGCGCCGCCCAGCGACGAGGGACTAATGCGTGCGATTGCAGCGACGAGATCCCGGTCGCCGCGCGAGGCCGAGGCCAGCACGAACAGCGCGACCTGCACGAGTATCACAATCAGGAACGCGACCCCGAACACGACGCCGTGGCGCCCGAACGCCTCGGGGACGGCCAGTGCGGCGATGAACATCGCCGCGATCGCGACTAGCAATGAGCCCCACACGGCCTCCTCGTCTGGATCGATGCTGTTCGTCAGCCACGCGTAGGCCGCCCACGCCCACCACAGCGCGACGAAGATCAGAAGGCCGTGCTCCAGCCCTTGCCAGGTGGGGTCGTTCGAGAGCACTGTCGTGACCTGCGTGAAGCCGAAGACGAATACGAGGTCGAAGAAGAGCTCGAGAGGTGTGACCCGCTGCTCACGTTCGGTGTTCAGCTCGCTCATAACCGGACGCTAGCCGTCCGGTGATCGAGATCACAAGCTCGTAGCTACGGTCCATCAGTGCGCTACCAGTTCGTCGACTGTAGGTGGGAGCTGGGCGACCCCGGGCGTGGGCGGGAGCTCTACCTCGAGGGGCACATCCCCGGTGCGTCCTTCCTCGACGTCGAACTTGACCTCTCATCCGCGCCGGGTGCCGGCGGGCGGCATCCGCTACCGAGCGAGGAGCTGTTCGCCGAGGCAGCCGGAGGGGCCGGGATCGGGGACGGCGTCCTTGTCGTCGCCTACGGTTCGATGGGCGGGGCGGAACGGCTCTGGTGGCTGCTGCGCCACTACGGCCACGACGATTGCGCGGTGCTCGAGCTCGACGGCTGGCTCGGGCCGCTGCGAGCGGGCGAGGAACGGCCCGAGCCGCAGCAGTTCACGCCGCATCCACGCAGGGGCGACACGATCGAGGCGGACGAGCTCCAAAAGCGCCTTGACGACCTCGTCCTGCTCGACGCCCGCGTGCCGGAGCGCTTCCGCGGTGAGGTCGAGCCGATCGACCCCGTCGCCGGGCACGTTCCGGGCGCTCGCAACGCCCCTTGGAACGAGCCGCTGCCCGTGATCCCGGACGGCGAGGTCGTCGCCTACTGCGGCTCGGGCGTCACCGCCTGCGTGCTCATCCACCGCCTCGCGCTCGCAGGCCGTGACACGAAGTTGTATCCCGGCTCCTGGAGCGAGTGGTCAAGCCTCGGACTGCCAGCCGAAAAGGGCTAAGCGGTCGATAGTCCGGTTAGATACGGCTGCCAGCCGTCCGGGATCTTCGGCGCGGCCAAGCGGATGAAGAGCACGGGCGCAGGGGCTCTCGGCTTGCGGCGCAGCTCCATCGAGACCTCGTGCGGGAGGCGGTTTCCCTTGCGCAGGTTGCAGGGCGCGCACGAGGTGACGACGTTCTCCCAAACGGACTCCCCGCCGCGGCTCTTTGGCACCACGTGGTCGAGCGTCAACCGCCCGCCGGAGCTGCCGCAGTAGACGCAGCGCCAGTCATCGCGGGCGAAGAGCGCGCGCCGCGAGATTTTCCGCTGCACGGTTCGCGGCACTCGGACGTACTGGACGAGCCTGATCACGTGGGGCCAGGGAAAGGTCGTCGTCGCCGAGCGAAGCGCTTGGTCGAGCTCCTCGATCACTTCCGCCTTGCCCTTGAACACGAGCACGTGCGCGCGCCGAACCGTCGTCACGTTGAGCGGCTCATAGCTCGCGTTCAGCACCAATACTTGCTGCAAGACAGCCGAAAAATAGCAGCGAGACCGGGGATGGCTACCGCGACATCGCTCGCTCGACCGCCTCTTCTTCCTCGGGCGAGAGCGCGATCGAGGCGCGGCCGTGCTCGAGCTCCTTCATGTAGATGCGTGCGTAATCCCGGCCCTGGATCGCGCTGACGACGATGCCGCTGCGCGCGCCGTCGAGCAGCGCGACCGACGCGGACTGCTGCCCGCCGGTGCCTTCGTAGGCGTCGTAGCGGACGATCGAGGTCTTCGCCAGGGACTCGTCGACGCGACGGTCGACGCGGGCGAGGCCGGCCGCGATCTCGTCCACCGCCCGGTGGAGATCGTCGATCCGCCCCTGCAGCGAGACGGCGAAGTCGACGAGGTCGTCCTTGCCGCCTCCGAGCATCACCTGCTGCGACGAGCGCACGCGCCTGAGCTGCAACCACGCCACAAGGGCGGCCAGCAACCCGAGGACGGCCAGAGCTGCGGCCGCGATCGCGATCGCCGCAGTCGCCGAATTGCTCATCAGCGGCGCAAACCTACTGCGGCAACGAGAAGATCACCGAATACTCGGCGTTGTTGTTGTTGGTGTTGGCCTCGTTCGGGACCGGGTTCACCTTCACCTTTACCTTCGTCGACTGTGAGCCGAAGAAGGTCGAGTCGAGCTGGATGTTGCGGAAGGTGACCGTCGTCTGCTCCTTCTTGTTGATGAAGGCGATCGTCTGAGTCTTGACGATGTCCTTCGTCCCGTTCGTGATCGTCAGCGTCACCGGAATGTGCACCTCGGCCGAGTCGCCCGAGTCTTCGATCGTGACCGCAAAGCCAAGGTTGGTGCCGGCGACGACCGGCTGCGGGGTGCTGCTTTGGGTCGAGAGCTCGGTCCCCTGCGGCAACGCCTTGGTCGAGACGATGTTCGTCCCGTGCAGGCCGCCGACGGTGGGCGAGACGTTGGCGCCACGCAGGCGCGTGACCACGGCGCCGAGCCCGGCAGCGGTGAAGAAGTCGGGACTCTGGACGAAGTTCGACTCGGGGACGCGGACATCACCAACACCCTGGTCTCGGAGCACCTGCTTCGCGGGATCCTTGAAGCTGTCGTCCCAGACGACGTCGCTCGCGAGCAGGCGCAGCGCGGGCTGTTCGAGCAGGGTGCCGGCCTGAGCGGCCGCGAGGTTCTTCTTGGCCAACGCCTGCCGCAGCGAGTCGCCGATGCCGACGATGCCGCTGTACCGGTACTGGAGCGCGTCGATCAGCCGGGAGTGCTCGTCGCGCAGACGCCCCGGCGGATCGATCGCCCGGGCAGTGTCGATGTCCTGCTGCTCGTCGCGAGCAAGTCCGGCGAGCCGGTTCTGCACATCGCTCGCCTTCAGACCGGGCTGACTGAGCACTGTCGCAAGGCGCACGCCGATCGAGTGCGAGTTCGACCCGATCTGTGAGACCTTGTTCATGTAGTTCTCGTACTTCGCGTGCTTGCTAGAGGACTGGCAGCCCTCGACCGCGTAGACGAGCAGGAGCACGATCACGATCGCGAAGGCGATCAAGCCGACCAGGCGCAGCAGCGGCGTGAAACCCTGCGGCGTCCGAATCGGGGGCCGCGGGCCGCCGCGTTGAGGCGGCCGGTCCGGGCGGGCGGCCTCTCTTGTCTCCGGCTCCTCGAAGAAGTCGAACTCGATGTCGGTATCGCGCTCGGTCATCGCTTCGTGCAGGGAAAAGTTGCGCGTCCACTGTAACCGTTGGCCCGGCGTGTAACCCTCCTCTTCCGCTTCTCGAAAGGCTTTCGGAGCGCCACGGCGAACGTCCGCCCGTGTCAGAAGCGGCTCTCGCCGTTGCCCCGAACGAGCTAGTCCTCGGCCGGTATCGCCCTTTGCAGCCGCTCGGCAGCGGCGGCAACGGCTCGGTCTGGCTCGCCCGCGACGAGCCGACGGGCGTCGAAGTCGCGCTCAAGATCGTCCCACGCGAGGGCAAGTCGGCCTCGCGCGCCGAACGGGAGGCCTCCGCGGCGGCCCGACTCCGCCATCGCGGCTGCCAGCGCGCCTACGCGCTCGCGCGCGACTCGCGGCACGTCTACATCGCTTACGAATACGTGCCTGGCCGGACGCTGCGGCAGGCGCTCCGGGACGGCGTCGTCGACGACGCGGCCGCGCTCGAGGTCGCCGCGCAGGTTTGTGAGGCGCTCGCGCATGCCCACGCGCATCGAATCGTCCACCGCGACGTGAAGCCGTCGAACATCCTGCTCGCCGACGGCGACGAGCTGTCGATCCGCCTGCTCGACTTCGGGCTTGCTCGGATGGACGGGGAGGAGACCCTGACCGCCGCCGGAGACGTTCCCGGAACGCTCGCCTACATCCCTCCCGAGCGTCTCCGGGGTGAGGAATCGGGCGCGCCGGCGGACGTCTGGGCGGTCGGCGTGCTGCTCTGGGAAGCGCTCGCCGGCTGGCACCCGTTCTGGAAGGGATCGCTACTCGACACCGCCCGGCGGATCGAGTCTGGAGCCGTCTCGCTCGCGAAGGTGAGGCCTGACCTGCCTCGACCGCTGATCGCGCTCGTGGACCGCGCGTTGTCGGTCGATCCGGCCCGGCGACCCTCGGCGGAGAGGCTCGGCGCCGCCCTCCGGGCCACCGGACACCACCGCGAGCGCCGCAGGCGAACGCTGCCGCAACTTTCGACCCCGGCGCCCGTCCGTTTCGCGCCTGCCGCAGCCTCGGGCCTCTTTGCGGGCCTGAGCGCGGCTGCCCTCCCCTTCTACCCAGCCGGCTGGCCGCTGGGCCTGGCGGCCCTGGCCGCCGCTGCGACCCTCGTGCGCGAGCGCGTCGGGCTCGCGGTTGCTCTCGCGGTTCCGGTCCTGCCGCTCGGCAACCTGTCGGCCGGTCTGGCCTGGGCCTATGCCGCGCTGGCGCTCGGCTGGCTTGCGCTGACCTGGAAAGACTCGCGAACGGGGCTGTTCTTCCTCGCCGGGCCGCTGCTGGCGCCGTTAGCGCTGCTCGGGCTGCTACCGCTCGCGGCGCAACGGCTTCGCGGAGGGATCACTCGCGCTCTTCAGGTCTTCGTCGGTGTACTCGTCGCGGGGCTTGTCGCCGGAATCCGAGGCGACAAGCTCCCGTTCACGGGCAACTTCGCCCCTGCCCTGGAGCTCGACCGCACCCGCAGCCCGTTCACGGCCGCAGGAACGATCTGGGACGCTCTGAGCTCCCGGCCGGCGCTGTTGTTGGAGGCGGTCGTGCTCGCAGCAGCAGCCGCAGCGCTTCCGCACGTCCGCCGGCCCCGGATCGCGGCCTTCGGGGTGGCGCTGCTGGCGGGCATTCTCGCCCCCGGCCCAACACTCCCGGACGCAGCGATCGTGGTCACGATTCTGGCCACCTGCCTGGGGCTGGCCTTCAAAGCCGAAAGCTAGTGGTCCGGCCGGTGACGATGCCCGCTTCCTGGGTCGCGAGCACCAAGCCAGAGGCCGCGATCGCCTGCGGCAAGGCTGGCAGCCTTGACAAGGGCGAGCGTGGGCTCTGGCGCCGCGTGATCGCGGGCCAGAGAGCCGGCCAGCGTTGCCGGTCGGACCACTAAACTCGGGGCGGGCTAAGCCCCTGCAATGACCGTGCTCAGGAACATCGAGGCAAAGATCGAATCGCTCTTCGAAGGCGTCTTCGGCCGCGCCTTCAGAACGAACGTCCAACCGGTCGAGCTTGCCCGCAAGCTCGTCAAGGAGATGGAAGACCATCGCGTGATCTCGGTCTCCCGGCTCTACGTGCCGAACGAGTACACCGTCTACCTCTCTCCCGGTGACCGAGCGCAGTTCGAGAGCTACGAAGAGTCACTGCTTGCCGAACTGCAGGACTACCTCGCCGAGAACGCCCGCAGGGAAAAATATGTGCTGCTCTCGCCGCCCAAGGTCCTGATGGAGACCGACGAGGACCTCGAAGTCGGCGAGTTCGGGATCGCGACGCGCATGGCGCAGGGCAGCGGCCCACAGCCGGTGCCGGACGAGGCGCCGGTTCCCGACGTCGCTCCCGGCGCGACAATGGTTTACAAGCCAAAACAGCCGGACACCGAGGCGGTATCGGCCGAGGAACTCGGCCTCGAGCGGGAAATCGCGACACTCTCGTGGAACGGAAAACAGCATGAAATCGAGAAGCGGCGGGTTGTGATCGGCCGCTCAAAGGACGCGGACATCCAGGTCGAGGATCCGAACGTGTCGCGCCGGCACGCAGAGGTCCGGCAGGAGGGCGCCGCGTACTGGGTCGTGGACCTCGATTCGACCAACGGCACCGAGATCAACGGCCGGCGCCTCAAGCGGGCCAAGCTGCGCCCCGGCGACACGATCACCGTCGGCTCGACCGAGGTCGTCTTCCGGCGGGAGTCCGGAGGCTGACGTGGCGCTTGCCTCGATCGCGGTCGAGGAGCTCCTGCTCATCCTCAAAATCGCCTTCGTGGTGCTGCTCTACCTGTTCATCTGGCGGATAGTCCGCACCGCCAGCAAAGATCTGCGGACGCCTCAAGAGAGCTTCATCCTGGCGCCGTCCCAGGCGAACGAGCTCTTCGCCGTCCGTGACGCCGGGCCGCGCGACGTGGGACGCCTCGTGGTCATCACGAGCCCGACGCTCGAGGAGGGCGAGGGCCGGATCCTCGATTCCGCAGCGATCACGGTCGGTCGTGGGCCTCAGAACGACGTCACGCTCGACGGAGACGACTACGCCTCGGCGAAGCACGCGCGCATCGAGCCCCGTCGCGACGGTGTCTGGGTCGAGGACGTCGGCTCCACGAACGGCACCTACCTGAACGGAATCAAGCTCACACGAGCGCGCAAGCTGACTCCGGGCGATGTAGTGCGCGTGGGAGAGACCGAGCTGAGGTACGAGGCGTGACGGTCACGCAGCTCGGCTACGGCACCGACACCGGGAAGAAGCGGCGGCGGAACGAGGACGACTACGTCGTCGAGCCGCCGCTGTTCGCGATCGCCGACGGCATGGGCGGCGCCCAAGCGGGCGAGCTCGCCTCGAGCCTCGCCGCGGGGGCGATTCGCGAGGACGAAGGCACCGAGGGCAGCGGCGAGCGCCGCGTCACCGAGCTGATCCAGGAAGCGAACCGCCGGGTCTACCAGCGTTCCAGCCAGGACGCCGCTGCCTCCGGGATGGGGACGACGATGACCGTGGCGCTGGTCAGCAACGGGAACGTCGTCTTCGGCCACGTCGGCGACTCCCGCGCGTACCTGATCCGCAACGGCAAGCTCGAGCAGCTGACCGAAGACCACTCGCTGGTCGCGGAGCTGGTTCGCAGCGGCAAGCTCTCGCCCGAGGAAGCCGAGACGCATCCCCAGCGATCGGTGATCACCCGCGCGCTCGGCACCGACCCCGACGTCGACGTCGACACCTTCTCGATCGAGACCGTGCCCGGCGACCTCTTCATGCTCTGCTCAGACGGGCTCACGTCGATGGTCGAGGACGACGTGATCCTGCAGACGGTCGAGAAGAACCGGGACAATCTTCAGGCAGCGGCGAAGGCGCTGATCCGCGCCGCCAACAAGGGCGGCGGCGAGGACAACATCACCGTCGTCTTCTTCGAGATCGGCGATGACGCGGGAGAGCCGCTCGAGGAAACGGCGCAGTACCCGGTCCTAACCCCGGACGGCGACGGCGAGGTCGACGAGGACACGCTGGACGAGCTCGACCGCGTGCCGGCCCTCGACACGATGGTTGTACCCCCCGGCGAGGTCGAGCAGCCGGTCACGGCTGAGCCGAGGCGCCGCCGGGGTCGCCTGATTCCGGCGCTACTGCTGATCCTGGTCGCGCTCGCCGTCATCGCGATCGTCCTCTGGACCCTCCGTGGGAGATAGCCACCATGAAACCGACCCGGAGTACGCAGCGATGACCGCCCCAACAGCCGGGTTTGGACGGCCGCAGCGGCAAAGCCGCCACGGCCTTCAGATCGGCATCGCAAGCGACGCCTCATGAGCCTGCGTAACCGGGAGCTGCTGAACCTGGTCGTCGTCGGCGCGCTGACTGCGCTCGGCTTCGCGAGCGTCTACATCGCCCGCCAGTCGGTCGTCTCGACCGCCTCGCTCTCCTATGCGGCCTTTTTCCTTGCTCTTTACCTCGTCGCGCACCTGGTCGCCCGCTACGCGGTTCCGTATGCCGACCCGTACCTGCTGCCGATGGCGGCGCTCCTGACCGCAATCGGTGTCACCGAGATCTACCGCATCCGCCCCGGTGACGCGTTTCGCCAGGGGGTCTGGATCATCATCGCGGTCGGCGTCTTCGCAGGCACCCTCTTGGCACTGCGGCGCGACTACCGCCGCCTGGAGAGCTACAAGTACATCTTCGGGCTGACGGCGATCGGCCTGCTGATTCTCCCGGTCCTGCCGGGGCTCGGCACGACCGTCAACGGTGCCCGGCTCTGGATCCACTTCGGGTCGCTCCAGTTCCAGCCGGGCGAGATCGCGAAGCTCTGCCTGATCGTCTTCCTCGCGGGCTACCTGCGCGAGAAGCGCGAGGTTCTGGCGCAGGGGCGGCTGAAGGACTTCGGCCCGCTGCTCGTGATCTGGGGCGGCGCCATGCTCGTCCTGGTCGAGACGAACGACCTCGGCTCGGCGCTCCTCTACTTCGGGATCTTCCTGGCGATGCTCTACGTGGCAACCGGCAGGCTGCTGTTCACAGCCATCGGCGTCGCGCTCTTCCTCGCCGGCTCGTACTTTGTCTACACCCGGGTCTCGCACGTGCATGAGCGCGTGACGATCTGGCTCCATCCGTGGACCGACCACAAGGTCTACTGCGCGCTCGATGGGAAGCTCGCGCTCCGCCAGGATTGCGGCAGCTTCCAGTTGGTGAAGTCGCTCTACTCGGTCGCGAACGGCGGCTTCGGCGGTACAGGCCTCGGCAAGGGCACGTTCGAGACCGCCCAGGGCCACCCGCTGATCCCGTACCTGAACACGGACTTCATCTATTCCGCGCTTGCGCAGGAGCTCGGCCTGATCGGCATAGCGGCCTTCCTGCTGCTCTTCATGGTCTTCGTCCTGCGCGGGATGCGGATCGCGCTGCTCGCCGATGACGGCTTCTCGAAGCTCGCAGCGGCCGGTCTCACCTTCGGCTTTGCGCTGCAGACGTTCATCATCGTCGGCGGGATCCTGCGGATCATCCCGCTAACCGGGATCACCCTTCCTTTCGTCTCCTACGGCGGCTCGAGCGTGGTCGCGAACTTCGTCCTGCTCGCGGGCCTGCTCCTGATCTCCAACCGCGCGAACGCGCCCAAGAACATATGAATCGCCAGATCACGAAGCTCGCAGTCGCCTCGCTGATCCTGCTCGCGGCGCTGATCGTGGGGACGACCTACTGGCAGACCTGGGCGTCGGCGGGCCTCGCGGAAAAGCAGGACAACGCGATCCAGCGGGTGGCCCAGTTCCGAATCAAGCGCGGGCTGATCCGCGCAGCGGACGGAACGATTCTGGCGACGAACGTGCGCAAGAAGGTGGACGGGCAGACGCTCTATTTCCGCCGCTATCCGACCGGGCGCCTGTTCGCGAACCTCGTCGGCTACTCGACCCAGGTGCGGTCGCGCGCCGGCCTCGAGCAGTCCGAGAACGCCTACCTGACCTCCTCGAACGCCAACCTGAGCACGATCTTCAACAAGACGCTCGACAAGCTCAAAGGCGTCACGATCACCGGGAACGATCTCGTCCTGAGCGTCCGTCCGAGCGTTCAGCGGATCGCCATGCAGCAGCTCGCCGGCAAGTGCGGGGCCGCGGTCGTGATGAACCCGAAGACCGGCAAGGTTTACGCGCTCGCGACGCAGCCGAGTTACAACCCGAACCTGGTCGAGAACCACTTCAACCTGATCAAGACGACGAACGCGCCATGCAGCCCGGCGGCGCCGCTGCTCAACCGCGCGACGAACGGCCTCTTCACGCCGGGCTCGACTTTCAAGGTCGTCACGGCAACTGCCGCCCTGGACTCGCACAAGTTCACGCCCGAGTCGACCTTCTACGACCCGGGCTACTGCGTCGAGTACGGCAAGCAGGTCTCGAATGCAGCCAGCCCCGACGGCCCGGTCGAGGCGTTCGGCCATCCCACACTCGCGGAGGGCCTCCAACACTCGATCAACTCCGTCTTCTGCAACGTCGGCAAGGCGATCGGGGCCGGACTGATTCTCGACTACATGAAGAAATACGGCTTCTACAAGGATCCTCCGATCGAGACCCCTGCCGACGAGAAGTCGCCGAGCGGCCTCTACAAGGGCGGCCGGCTCTTCTTCCCCGCTCATCCCTCGACCCAGGTCGACCCCGGCCGCATGGCCTTCGGGCAGGAACGGCTCGCGGTGACGCCGCTGCAGATGGCAATGGTCGCGTCCACGGTCGCGAACGGCGGCGTGGAGATGGAGCCGCAGGTGCTGAACCGCGTCGTCGACTCCGGCGGCCACACGGTCGTCCGCATCCAGCCGCAGAAGCTCAACCGCGTGATGTCGCCCCAGACTGCGAGGGAGATCAACTCGATGATGGTCGCGGCGGTCAACAACGGCACCGGCGGCGCGGCGGCGATCCCGGGAATCTCGGTCGCGGGAAAGACTGGTACCGCGGAGACGGGTACCTCCGGCATCAACACGACCTGGTTCATCGCCTTCGCCCCGGCCGACAACCCCAAGGTCGCTGTCGCGGTCACGCTCCAGAACCAGACCGGCTTCGGCGGGACGACCGCCGCGCCGATCGCAAAACAGCTGATGCAGGCGGTTCTGAGCCCGGGGTCGAAGAAGTAAGGCCGTGGCGGTGACAGGCGACACCCTGATCGACTCCGTCTTCGACGGCCGCTACCGGATCATCCGCAAGCTCGGCGCGGGTGGGATGGCGAACGTCTATCTCGCCGAGGACCAGGAGCTCGGCCGCCGGGTCGCGATCAAGATCCTCGACGACCGCCACGCAGCCGACGACTCGTTCATCGAGCGCTTCCGGCGCGAGGCGAAGAACGCCGCCGGCCTCTCGCATCCGAACATCGTCTCGATCTACGACCGCGGCGAGGCCGAGGGCACGTACTACATCGCAATGGAGTACCTCTCGGGGCGGTCGCTGAAGGAGCTGATCGTCAGCCGCGGCCCGACGCCAATCCGGATCGCGATCGACTACACGCGGCAGATGCTGGCCGCGCTCGGCTTCGCCCACCGGCACGGGATCGTCCATCGCGACATCAAGCCGCACAACGTCGTCGTCGATTCGGACGGGCGGCTCAAGGTGACGGACTTCGGGATCGCCCGCTCGGGCGCCAGCCAGATGACCGAGGTCGGCTCGATCATCGGCACCGCGCAGTACCTCTCCCCGGAGCAGGCGCGGGGCTCTCCGGTCGACCAGCGCTCCGACGTCTACTCCGTCGGGATCGTCCTCTACGAGATGCTGACCGGCCAGGTGCCCTTCACCGGGGAAACGCCGCTCGAGATCGCGATGAAGCACCTCTCCGAGGTGCCCGTACCGCCCAGCGAGCTGCGCGACGACGTCCCCGACGACCTGGACCTGGTCGTCCTGCGGGCGCTGGCGAAGGATCCCGAGGACCGCTACCAGACCGCCGAGGAGATGAACGCCGACCTCGCGCGGATCCAGCGCGGGCTCTCCGTCTCGAGCGAGACCACCGACGCCGCCACCGCGGTGCTCGCGGGCGCGGGCATCGCCAGCGCGCCGACGATCGTCGCGCCGAGGTCGACGCAGGTCGCGCCACCTCATGCGCCGCCGCCGACCACGCCGGCCGGCTACTACGGCTACGAGGGGCCGCCCCGGCGGTCGCGTTCGATCTGGCCGTGGCTACTGGTCCTGCTGCTGCTGATCGGCGCCGGCTTCGCCGCCTGGTTCGCCTACGGGAAGATCCGCGACGAGCTGAACGCGAACAAGCCGGTCGCGGTGCCGTACGTGGTCGGGCTCAAACAGGCGCAGGCCGTCAAGAAGATCACCGACAAGGGACTGAAAGCCAAGACGGTCACCGGCTTCAGCCAGACCTATCCCGACGGCACGGTGATGAACCAGAGCATCGCCGGCGGGGAGAAGACGGACAAAGGCAACACCGTTCTGCTCACGGTCTCGCACGGGAAACCGAAATCGACCGTTCCCGACGTTGTCGGCAAGCAGCAGAGCGACGCGGTCGCGGCGCTGACGGCGGCGCACCTGAAGGTGTCCGTCTTCCATGTCTACTCGTCCCAGAGCCCGGACACCGTCACCGGCCAGAATCCGCCGGCCGCCAGCCGCGTCTTCTGGAACACGACCGTCCGGATCAACGTCTCGCAGGGGGCGAAGCAGATCGAGATCCCGAACGTCGTCGGCCAGCCCTATGCGAGCGCCCGCTCGACGCTGCTCGGGCAAGGCTTGAACGCCACGGAGACGTTCGTCGACTCGAACCAGCCCCCCGACACCGTCGTCTCGCAGTCGCCCGCCGCCGGGACAAGGGTGGGCTCGGGGACGACGGTGACCCTCAGCGTCTCGCGCGGCTCGACCGCGACGACGCCGGTTCCCGACGTCAGCAACCAGGACGAGCCAACGGCAAAGGCGATCCTGCAAGGCTCAGGGTTCAAGGTGAAAGTGATGAAGCAGCCGGTGACCGACCCAGGCGAGCAGGGGATCGTGATCAGCCAGCAGCCCGGAGGCGGCACGAACGCG
>Ga0207693_10002387_pt1 | contig 16297 bp, 12 predicted proteins | sample LARL81metaG_FD_184347 | JGI IMG/M metagenome (GOLD analysis project Ga0207693, IMG submission 184347) | Corn, switchgrass and miscanthus rhizosphere microbial communities from Kellogg Biological Station, Michigan, USA - LAR L8-1 metaG... | ecosystem: Host-associated > Plants > Roots >...
AGCGGCCGGTTGTCCATACAGGAGGGCAGGCGGAAGCCGTATTCGGCGAGCGTCGCCTTGCGGCGGAAGTCGCCGCGATACATGCCGCCGAGCTGCGGAATGGTGACGTGACTCTCGTCGACAAAGACCAGCGCATTGTCCGGGACATATTCGAACAAAGTCGGCGGCGGCTCGCCGGGCTTGCGGCCGGTGAGGTAGCGCGAATAATTCTCGATGCCGGCGCAACTGCCGGTCGCCTCCATCATTTCCAGGTCGTAGAGCGTGCGCTGTTCGAGCCGCTGCGCTTCGAGGAGCCGGCCGGCGCCGTTGAGCTGCTCGAGCCGCTGCCGGAGTTCGAGCTTGATGCCGGAAATCGCCTGCAACAGCGTCGGCCTCGGCGTCACATAGTGCGAATTGGCGTAGATCTTGACGAATTCGAGCTCGTCGGTTTTCTGGCCGGTGAGTGGATCGAATTCGTGGATCGCCTCGACCTCGTCGCCGAACAGCGACACCCGCCAGGCGCGATCCTCATAGTGCGCCGGAAAAATTTCGATCACATCGCCGCGCACGCGGAACGAGCCGCGGTAAAAATCGCCGGCCGAGCGCTTGTATTGCAGTGCGACCAGGTCGGCGAGCAATTGCCGCTGGTTGAGCCGCTCGCCGCGGCGGATGGTAAAGGTCATCGCCGAATAGGTTTCGACCGAGCCGATGCCGTAGATGCAGGACACCGAGGCGACGATGATCACGTCATCGCGTTCGAGCAGCGCCCGCGTCGCGGCGTGGCGCATGCGATCGATCTGCTCGTTGATCGAGGAATCCTTCTCGATATAGGTGTCGGTCCGCGGAATATAGGCTTCCGGCTGGTAGTAATCGTAGTAGCTGACGAAATATTCGACCGCGTTGTCCGGAAAGAAGCTCTTGAATTCGCCGTAGAGCTGCGCCGCCAGCGTCTTGTTGGGCGCGAGAATCAGCGCCGGCCGCTGCGTCTCTTCGATCACCTTGGCCATGGTGAAGGTCTTGCCCGAGCCGGTGACGCCGAGCAGCACCTGGCTGCGGTCGTTGCGGCGCACGCCTTCGACCAATTCTCTGATTGCCTGCGGCTGATCGCCCTTGGGATCGAAGTCGGATTTGATCGCGAGCCGAAAGCCGCCCTCTGATTTGTCCGGCCGCGGCGGCCGGTGCGGTGTCCACAAATGCTCGCGGAATTCCGGACGGCCTTCGCGGAGCAGGCGCTCGAGCGATTGCTGACTCGCCGCGCTGCCGAATGCGCTGACCCCTCCTTCCTCCCCCCGTGGGCGCGCAAAGCGCGGTCGAGAGGTTGTCTCTTCGCCATATTTGATCGCGCCACCGCGCTCGTCTTCGGCTGGAGACTGTTCCTCCTCCTCGATGCCCAGCGCGCGCGCGACATCGGGATCGAGCTCGCCGGGCGAGACCGGCGTGCGGCCGACATAGCCTTGCTGCGGCGGTTCGGCGAAGCCGCGCGCCACCGAGGCGCGGGCGCGGTGCGCTTGCGCGAAGTCGGCGCGGCGGTCCCAGGAATTGTCGGGCGGTGGCTCCAGCCCGCTTGCACGTTGGGGCGAGATATTACCCGTCTGCGCGCCGATGCCGGCGCGGCCCTGGCCGATGCCGGGATTAAGCAGGTCGGCTAACGATGGGTCGAGCGCCGGCGCGTCCGGCCGCGCCGCTTTGGCGCGGGTCGGTTTCGCCGGGTCTTTCTTCGAATGTTCTGCCGGATCGCGCCGATGCGGCGCCCGCGGCCGATCGGGGCCTTTCGCCATCGTCACAATATGGGTCGAGTCTGGCGGCTGGGGAAGCAGGCTTGTCATTCCGGATTGCCGCCAACGGGTCCGGCCCGAGGTGGCCGGGCCGCGCGACTTCGCGCGGGCCCGTTGGCTCGGCCTCGGAATGACGGGTCACTCCAACCTGATCCCGGCCCGCTTGATGACCTCGCCCCATTTCCGCGAATCGGCGGCGATCAAAGCAGCGAATTCTTCGGGCGTTCCGCCGGCGGCCTCCTCGCCGATGCTGGCTTGGAATTGACGCATGGCCTGCGACTGGATCGCGCGATTGATGGCGGCGTTGAGCCGATCGACGATCGGCCGCGGCACGCCCGCGGGCGCAATCACGCCCGACCAGGTTGGCGCCGAATAGCCGGCAACGCCGGCCTCGGCGACTGTCGGTAAATCGGGGAACGCGGTCGAGCGGTGATCGCCGCTGACGGCAAGCGCCCGTACCGCGCCGGAACGCGCGAACGGCGCGATCGAATTGAGGCTTTCGAGCATCATCTGCACGCGTCCGGCCATCAGGTCATTGATCGCCGGCGCGCCGCCTTTATAGGGGACATGGACGATATCGGTGCCGGTCATGAATTTGAACAACTCGCCGCCGACATGGCCGGGCGATCCATTGCTTGACGAGGCGTTCAGGAGCTTGCCGGGATTTGCTTTAGCGTAGTCGATCAGCTCCGCCACGGAATGGAAAGAGGTCATTGGCGACACTGCGAGCAAAAGCTGGCCGCGCGCCACCAGTGCGATCGGCTGGAAGTCGCGTTGAATGTCATAGGGCAGCGGCACCACCAGATGCCGGGTGATGGCCAGCGCGCCGATCGGACCCATGCACAGCGTGTACCCATCCGGCGGCGATTTTGAGATGAGATCGAGGCCGAGCGTGAGCGCGCCGCCCGGCCGATCGTCGACAACGACCTGCTGATGCAACTCGTCGGACAAGGCGGCGGCAAGCACGCGCGTGACGGTATCGGTCGAACTGCCGGCCGCTTGCGGCACGATCATGCGGATCGGGTGGTCCGGATATTCGGCCGCGGCCGGCGTTGTGAACGCACAAGCAATAAAGAACAGAATCAATTGACCGCGGCGCATCGTGCTCGCTGCCGGTTGCGGGACGCCATCCCGGTTGAATAGAGAGATGGCCGGGGACAAGCCCGGCCATGACACGCTAATGTCCCGGACTAAGGGAGAAATGTCCATGGCCCTGGACTTCACATCGCTGTTCGCGCCCGGCCTGCCGCCGGCGGCGGCCAAATGGAATGGCTTTGCCAAGTACAATTTTATTGGCGGCCATAATGACGCCGATCAGGTGCCGCTCGCGGCGCTGATCAAGGCCGCGAACGACGTGCTCACCCGCGAGGGCCGCACGCTCGCGACTTACGGGCTTTCCAGCGGCCCGCTTGGCTATCGTCCGTTGCGTGAATTTCTGGCCCGCAAGCTCGAAGGCACCGCCGGTATTCGCTGCGACACCGATGAAATCTTGATCACCTCCGGATCTCTGCAGGCGCTCGATCTGGTAAACGGAATCCTCTTGGCGCGCGGCGACACCGTCATCATCGAACAGGCGACCTATCAAGGCGCGCTGACCCGCCTGCAACGCCTCGGCGTCGAAGCGATCGGCATTCCGCTCGATGGCGAAGGCATGCGCATGGATGCGCTTGCTGCCGCGCTCGACGATCTCAAGCGCCGCGGGGTGCGGCCGAAATACATCTACACGGTGCCGACCGTGCAAAATCCGACCGGGACAATCTTGAGCGAGACGCGGCGGCACGAGATGCTGCGGCTCGCCGCGCAACACGGCGTGCCGATCTTCGAGGACGATTGCTATTCGGATCTGATCTGGGACGCCAAGCGGCCGCCAGCGCTCTGCGCGATGAGCCAGCACGGCGGCGTCATTCATATCGGCTCGTTTTCCAAATCGGTCGCTCCGGCGTTGCGCGTCGGCTACATCGTCGCGCCGTGGCCGTTATTGGCGCGGATGCTCGCGCTCAAGACCGATGCCGGTTCCGGCGCGCTGGAGCAGATGGTGCTGGGCGAGTTTTGCCCTCGGCATTTCGACGCCCATGTGCCGGCACTCACGCGCGCGCTGCGGGCCAAGCTGGAAACGCTGATGAATGCGCTCAACGAACAGTTCGGCACCGCGGCCGAATTCGAGGATCCCAAAGGCGGGATTTTTCTCTGGGTCAAATTGCCGGATCAAGTCGATACGCAAAAGCTGTTCGCGCCGGCGCTGGCCGCCGGCGTCGCCATCAATCCGGGCGCCGATTGGTCGACCGACAAGAGCCACGGCCGAAGCCGAGCGCGGCTGTGTTTCGCCAATCCCTCGCATGAGGCGATCCGCGAAGGCGTTGCGACTCTCGCCGAAGTGTGTCGGCGCGAATTCGGCGTGCCGGCGCGGATTGCCAATGTGGAGCGGGCGAGGGCGTAGGATGCGGACGCTCAGCGCACCCGTTGCGCCCTGATCTCGTCGAATTTCATGGCGGCGCGTTCAAATTTGTCGTTGAACAGCCACATCGCATCGAGAATTTCGCGTAACGTCGCCGAAGTCTTCGCCCTGTCGGCATGTCCGAAGGTGAAGATGCTGTTGTTGCGCAAATAGCCCATGATTGTCGGCTCGGAAATTCGGTAATTCAACAAGTTACCTGATCGAAGCGCCGCTCGCGTCGGGCTGGGAACGATCTGGATCAGTTCAAAGACCTTCATCTGATCGATCGGGTCGGGCAAAGCTTTCGTAAGCGCCGGTATTTGCAGGAACAAATCGGCGTGGGCGCTCATCAGGCCATCCCGCACCGCAATCCAGTGATTGAAGCGGTGATCGAAATTGGCGGCGCGCTTCTCTTCTTCGCTGTCGCGCGCAATCAGTGCTGGATCAAAAGCGGCGATTGAATTTTTAATCGCCGCCCATTTTCGTTGGCCGATCTGATCTTCCGATATCCCGGTTTGCAGACTTCCCTTGTAGGTGTTTGACCGCGCATTGCCGATATTTTGATTGCCGTTGGTCTCGGCAAAGAAAAGGCCGAGACTGATGCGACCCGCCGCTTCGGCGTTCGCCTGGTCGAGGCCCTTCGCTCTCGCAATCGCGGTGCCTAGATCGACCACGTCTTTAAACGGTGTATCGGAGTCTTGGGCGTTCGCGGGCGGCGCCTGCATGATTCTAAACAGTGCGCCATACTCGTCGAGCAGCGGCTCATTGTCGGCATCGAAATAGGCCGGAGGAATCTTGAATTTGTTGGGTCGTCCGATTTTCGTCGGTAAAACGTCGGTGAGGTCCTTGTAGGTACTGAGCATGTCATTGCGCGCGAGGTAGAGCGCCTGCCCCGGTAGATCCGGCAGCTTTTGTTTTGACTCGATCTGCGCCCGCCGCTGCCGCAAGACAGATTTAAAGCGGCTTACGGCCTCGTTGTATGAATTCATCGCATCGGATTGTGTTGTCGTCAGCGCGAAAGCCTGACTTGCCGCGGGCGAGGTAAGGCCGACAGGCGCAATGGCTCCGACAACGAGCAAAACCCCGGCGAGGGTCACAGCGATACGCAATATCCTAATATTGATCATCGTCGAGGCTCCGTCCGTCGGCCAACATGACGTTACGGCTATGGAGATTTCATCCTATGGCTATGGGCGATACCATCGTGGCAATGGATTGGAAGTTTGCCATCGAGACTCATGGTTGCTTCGCCAAAGCGGAAATATAACGGACTCGCCGGGAGCATTATGCGCCGCTTCGGCCTGCTGATCTTGAGCCTGATTGTGACTCTGTCGCCGGACGTGAGTCGCAGCGGCGGCTATCCTGACCGGCCGATCAGGCTCGTGGTCGGTTTCGGAGTAGGCGGGCCGACCGACATTCCAGCCCGGTTCATCGCTGACAAGCTTAGCGAGGCGCTCGGTCAACGGGTCTTTGTCGAGAATAAGCCGGCCTCGGGCGGCATTGTCGCCACGCGCGACGTGATCGCTCGGCCCGCCGACGGCTACACGCTGCTTCTGTGTACGCATTTCGAGCCGATCAACGTCGCCGCCTACAAAGATCCCGGCTTCGGGCTCAGCGATTTGGCGCCTATTTCCCTGATCGCCAAATATTATTATGGGCTCGCGCTGTCGAACGCGATTCCGCCGACCGACGTCGGCTCGTTCATCGCCTACGCCAAGGCGCATTCCGGCCAAGTGAACTACGGCACGGTCGGCTTCGGCTCAGCCCAGGAAATTCTGGCGCGGCAGCTGGAAAAGGTCGCCGGCATCACGATGAATCAGGTGCCATTTCGCGGCGGTGCGCAACCCGTGCAGGAGATCGTCGCCGGGCGCATTGACTTCTATACGGCGCCGCCACTCGCCCTCATCCCGCATTATCGGGACCGGCAGCTCAAGATCATTGCCGTCAGCAGTCCGGTGCGGCTGGACGCGTTGCCGGAGGTGCCGACACTGGCGGAGGCGGGTATCAATTTCATTCGCTCCGGCTGGCTCGGCGTCTGCGCTCCGGCCGGCACGCCCGCCGCGATCATAGAGCTTCTCAATCGCGACATCGCGCCAATCGTGCGCTCGCCGGAATATCGCACCTTGATCGAAACTGCAGGCTCTATCGCCGCGGCTTCGACGCCGGAAGAACTGGCAAGGATCATGCGGCAGACGCTGGCCGAAGTGGCGCCGACCGTCGCCGAATTCCACCTGCAGCGAGAATGAGCGGACGAGGGCGCTAAAACCCGCGTACCACCTCGCTCACGTGTTCCACATCCGGCGGCGAAGCGAAGCAGTGGCCGACCAGCTTGCGCCATTCCTGGAAGTCCGCCGAGCCGCGAAAATCATCCGTGTGGTTCTCGACCGTGTCCCAGCCGATGAATAAGCGATAGCGGCTCGGTTTTTCGATCGAGCGGCGCAGTTCCATGCTGCGGCAGCCTTTGGCGCGCTTAAAAATCGGGACCGCCTGCTTCACGCCCTTTTCAAATTCCCCTTCCGTGCCAGGTTTCACATCGATCTGCGCGATTTCGGTGATCATGATCGGTCCTTGCTTGTGTGTATTGTGTGCAATCTCGCTGCGACGCGTTGTTCCTATGCCGACATGCCCTTGGGAGCGGGGCATGGCCGGAACTGTCCATCATGACGGGGATAACACGAATGCGCGAGCCGGGCTTCATCGCGCCGCCAAGGCACGCTAGGTTTACGCGCTAGGTTGGCATACCAGCATCACCATCCACAGACGGGTTGACCATGATTGACGTGTATTATTGGACCACGCCGAACGGCCACAAAGTGACAATTTTTCTTGATGAAGCCGGATTGGAGTACAAAATTATTCCGATCAATATCGGCAAGGGCGAACAGTTCAAGGCGGATTTTCTCGGCGTCTCGCCGAATAATCGAATCCCGGCGATTGTCGACAACAAGCCCGCCGACGGCGGCAAGCCGATCTCGGTTTTCGAATCCGGCGCGATCCTCGTCTATCTCGCGGAGAAGTCCGGCAAATTCATCCCGAAAGATTTGCGCGGGCGCGCTGCGGCGCTGGAATGGCTGTTCTGGCAGATGGGCGGGCTCGGCCCGATGTCCGGGCAGAACAATCATTTCGCTCACTACGCCGTGGACAAAATCCCGTATGCGATCGATCGCTATCGCAATGAGGTGAATAGGCTATACGGCGTGATGAACAAACGTCTTGCCGGGCACGAATATCTCGCCGGCCCATATTCGATCGCCGACATGGCCTGCTACCCGTGGGTCGTGCCGTGGGAGCGGCAGGGCCAGAACATCGCCGATTTCCCGCATCTCAAGCGCTGGTTCGAGGCGATCAAGGCGCGGCCGGCGGTGATCAAGGCCTATGAATGGACGCCAAAGATCAATCCCGGGCAGGGCGGCATCCGCACCGCGGAAGAGCGCGCAATTCTATTCGGCCAGACGGCGCAGTCCGTCGCCGCGATGGCGGGGAAGCGGTAAGCAGAGCCGGCGCGCTGACGCGTCGCAACGAATCGTTTCCCGGGTCTGCAGCGCACCACCGAGTGGTGCGCTGCAGACCCGGGATCGTTACTGACTGAGAATCCGGACTGCCGAGATTGCAAAGATCCCGGATCAGCGGTGCACCGCTGTCGCGCTGCACCGCATCCGGGAAACGATTTTCAGATTGTCAGTCGCGTCTCCCGCGCACAGTGCCGCGCAACTTGCGACCCTACTGCCGCACGGCGCCGCCGAGATAACCGGTTATCTTCCAAGCGCCGCCTTGCTTGCTGTAGCAGATTTGATCGCCACCGAGCGGCGATACCGCTTGCGCGTCGACATATCCGGCTTTGCCGGACGGCGTCGCTATGTGCAGGAAAAACGGCTGGTTGGGATTGGCGGGCGGGCTGGTGTCGGGCAGCACGCGCACCAGATTGGCGCCGAGCTTCTCGATAACTTGCGAGCTCGGCTGCGCCGCCGCGTGCACCTCGACGCCGTTCTGGTTTGGATAGCCCCACTCGCTGGGATCGGTCTGCGTGGCTTTGGCCAGCGCTTCCAGAGCGGTCGGATCGAGTTTGGGATCGGCCGGCGCACAAAATACGCCGGGCTGCTGCGGCGATTCCGCCGCCGAAGGTTCGGTCGCGAAGCCGCCCAATATTTGCCAGCCCGAACCGTCCGCCGCTTCGAGTTCGACTGCTTTGGCCAGATTATCGATACCGGATTTGTGCGGATCGGCGAGATTCTTGTCCTGCATCCAGAAAAAGTTTTGCGCCACGACCATTTTGGCGAGCGCGCCGCGATCCTTGTGCGCGGCAACCTCGCCGAGCTGGTTGCGGAATGCGGTAAAGCTCGGATCGTTCATCGCCGGTGGCGGCGTCACCGCGACGGCCTGATAGGGTTTGATCGGCGCCGGCGGCGGCGGCTTGAAACCCGGCAGCGGCAATTGTCCCTGTTGCGCCGAGCCGGGCTGTTGGGCGAAAGCCGCGAGCGCGGCGGCAAACGCTAAAACAGCAACGAGCCGACGGTGCATAAGAATCTCCTAATCATTGCCGGGTTACAGCGGCTAACCGCCAATTGCGACGGCGCTGCGCCGATGGTTCACTCAAGATCATTAGTACGACCTTGGCAGACCCAATACTTTTTCAGCGATGAAGCAGAGAACAAGCTGCGGCGAAACCGGCGCGAGCTTCGCAATCATCACCTCCCGTAAGTACCGTTCGACGTGGTACTCCTTAGCATAACCATAGCCGCCATGCGTCGCGATCGCAGTTTGGCAGGCTTTGAATCCGGCTTCGGCGGCGAGATATTTCGCGGCGTTCGCCGCGGGCCCGCAGGGCATGCCCTGATCGTACTGCCATGCCGCCTTCGCCGTCATCAGGTCGGCGGCTTCGAGTTCGATCCAACACTGCGCCAAAGGATGCTGAATGGCTTGGTTCTGTCCGATCGGCCGGCCGAACACGACGCGGCCTTTGGCGTAAGAGCTCGCCCGCGCCAACGCGGCGCGGCCCAGTCCGATCGCTTCGGCCGCAACCAGGATGCGTTCCGGATTGAAACCGTGGAGCAGATATTCGAAGCCGCGGCCCTCTTCGCCGATCCGGTCCGCGGCCGGCACCGGCAATGCGTCGATGAACAGCTGGTTTGAGTCGACCGCCTTGCGGCCCATTTTCGCGATTTCGCGCACCTCGACGTGGCGGCGATCGAGCGCGGTATAAAACAAGCTAAGCCCGTCGGTCGGCTTGCGGCCGGCGCCGGGTGGCGCGGTGCGGGCGAGCAGCAGCATCTTGTCGGCGACCTGCGCCGTCGAAATCCAGATCTTGGCGCCGGTGATTGTGTAAACGTCGCCGCGCCGTTCCGCCCGCGTTTTGGTCCTGGCGGTGTCCAGACCGGCATCGGGCTCGGTCACGGCGAAGCATGCCTTTTCCTTGCCGGTGGCGATCGGTGGCAGCATCCGCCGCTTCTGATCCTCGGTGCCGTAGACCGCGACCGGGTTGAGCCCGAAAATGTTCATGTGAATCGCGGACGCGCCGGAAAGGCCGGCGCCGGAAGCCGCGACCGCCTGCATCATCACGGCCGCTTCGCTCACGCCGAGGCCCGAGCCGCCATAGGCCTGCGGAATGCAGACGCCAAGCCAGCCGCCGTCGGCCAGAGCGCGATAAAATTCTTCCGGGAAATTTCCATCGCTGTCACGTTTGAGCCAATAGTCGTCGCCGAAACGCGCGCAAATCTTTTCGATTGCGGCGCGCACCGATTGCGAAAGCTCAGTGGGGGCGAAATCGATGGGTTTTGCTCCAGCTGATCGCGCTTACTCCGCCGCCTGCATCGCAGGCGCATCGATGAAGCCGCCGGCCTGGCGCCGCCACAGCGCTGCGTAGTGGCCGTTCTGCGCCAGCAGATCGCGATGCGAGCCCTGCTCGACGATGCGGCCCTGGTCGAGCACGACGAGGCGATCCATCCGCGCGATGGTCGATAGGCGATGCGCAATCGCGATCACCGTCTTGCCGGCCATCAGCGTGCCGAGGCTCGATTGAATGGCGGCTTCGACTTCGCTGTCGAGCGCCGAGGTCGCTTCGTCGAACACCAGGATCGGCGCATCTTTAAGAATGACACGAGCGATCGCGATGCGTTGGCGCTGGCCGCCGGAAAGCTTCACGCCGCGCTCGCCGACATGAGCGTCATAGCCGCGGCGGCCGCGCCAATCCTCGAGTTCGAGAATAAACTCATGCGCGTGCGCCAATCGCGCGGCGCGCTCGATCTCTTCGTCGCTCGCGGTCAGCCGGCCATAGCGAATATTGGCGCGGATCGAGCGGTGCAGGAGTGAGGTGTCCTGCGTCACCACCGAGATTTGCGCGCGCAAGGATTCCTGCGTCAGGCCTGAAACGTCCTGCCCGTCGATCAGGATCGATCCGCCCTCCAGCTGAAAAAACCGCAGCAACAGATTGACCACGGTGGATTTTCCGGCGCCGGAGCGGCCGACCAGGCCGATCTTCTCGCCGGGACAGATAACCAGATTGAAATCCTGCAGCAGGCCGGTTTCGCGGCCGTAGCCGAAATTGACTCCGTTGAATTCGATCCCGCCGGCGCGCACCGTCAGCGGCCGCGCGCCGGCGGGATCGGGCAGCTGCAGCGGACGTGCGATCGACAGCATGCCTTCCTGCACGACTCCGACATCCTCGAAGATTTCGGTGATTCGCATCGCAATCTGGCGCGACATATTGGTGAGCTGGAGCGTCAGCGGCAGCACCATGGCGATGGTGCCGACCTCGACCGCGCCGTAACGCCACAACAGCAGCGCCAGCGCGCCCGATCCGGCGATCAGGAACGCATTGAGCACGTCGAGGATGGTGCCGAAGGCCGTGAGCAGCCGCTGTGCGGCCGAAAACAAATCGACGTGACGATCGACCGCCTTGCGCACGTAGTGGTCTTCGTCGGTGGCGCGCGCGAAGAGTTTGACCGTGAGAATGTTGGTGTAGCTGTCGACGATCCGGCCCATCAGCGCCGACCGCGCTTCCGAGGATTGTTTCGAGCGGTCGCGCATGCGCGGCACGAAATATACGAGCAGCGCGGTATAGGCGAAAAACCACAGCAGGATCGGTACGGCGAGCCAGCGATCGGCGGCCGCGGTCAAGGCGATAGCGGAGACGCCATAGACCAGAATGTACCAGACGGTGGTGATGGTCGCGGTCAGGGTCGAGCGTACCGACGGGCCGGTCTGCATCACCCGGTTGGAAATGCGCCCGGCGAAGTCGTTCTGGAAAAACGCCCAGCTCTGCCGCACCACGTGCCAATGCGCTTGCCACCGGATCAATCCGGTAAACGGCGCGGCGATCCCCTGGTTGGTGATCAGGTAGCGCGTGAAGGTCACAACTGGCCGGGCGACGAGCACAACGAGCGCCATGCCGAGCAACCAAGGCCAGCCGTCGGCGAGGAGCCGCTCGGGCGGCGTTTTGGTGACCAGCGTTACGACCCGGCCGATGAACCAGGGCACGGCGCTGTCGCTCAGCGCCACCAGCAATTCGACGACGAACAGCGCCGCGAACAGCCATTTGGCCTGCCGGGCAAAATGCCACAGGAAGGCGAGCAGGCTCGGCGGCGGTTCCGGGTGCTCCGGTGGCGCCGTTGGCGTCAAGAATCGTTCGAAGCGCGATAACATTGCGGTTGGTTACAGGCCGTTAGTAGCGCGCGTCAATCGTGCTTGCATCAATTGGGCTTGCGGAATTGGGGCCCCCGTCAACGGGCGCGCCCATCGGCGACTTGTATACGGCGTGATTGCGGCGGCCGCTCGCATCACGACAGAGCTGCTGACCTTTTCGCCCGCGCCAGCCCGTGTCATCGTTCAAATGTCAGCACAGCAGAGGGTGTGCCATGGCGGCGGACCTCATCAAGCGAAACGGCATGGCGGGTTTTGCCATCGCGCTGTCTGCGTTGATCGCCGCCGCGACGCCTGCAGCGGCGGAGATTTTCCCTACGCGTCCGGTCACGATGATGGTCGGATTTCCGCCGGGCGGTCCGACCGACACGCTGGCGCGCATCATTGCCGATGCCATGCAAGGGCCGCTCGGCCAGCCGGTGGTGGTTGAAACCTTAAGCGGCGCCAGCGGTACGATCGCCACCGGCCGCGTCGTCCATGCCCGGCCCGACGGCTACACGATCGGCATCGGCCAGTGGTCGAGCCATGTCGCTTCGCCGGCGATCTATCCGCTCGATTACGACATTGTGCGCGACCTGCAGCCGATCTCGCTGCTTGCGGCGTCGCCGTTGTGGATGATCGGCAAGGAAGCCCTGCCACCGAAGACCATGCCGGAGCTGATCGCCTGGATGAAGGCGCGGCCCGAGCCGACCAGTTTCGGCACCGTCGGCACCGGCAGCGCCGCGCATCTGTGCGGACTCTATTTCGCGCAGAAGACCGGATTGCACCTGCAATACGTGCCTTATCGCGGCGCCGCGCCGGCCATGCAGGATCTGATCGGCGGGCAAATCGATCTGTCTTGCCTCGAAGCGAGCTCGGGTCTCGCCTATGTGCAAGCCGCGAAGTTCAAAGCTTTTGCGGTATTCAGTCAGCAGCGTTGGCCAAAATCGCCCGAGACGCCGACCATGATCGAATCCGGCATTCCCGGAGCGACGATCAATTTCTGGCACGCGCTGTGGACCACCAAAGGAACGCCAAAAGAGGCCGTCGATCGGCTCGACGCCGCGGTGATGAGCGCGTTGGCCAATCCTGCCGTGCAGCAGCGGCTCGAGACCATCGGTCAAGTTATCTTTCCGCGCGACCAGCAGGGCCCGGCGGCGCTTGCCGCCTATCATAAGGCGGAGATCGACAAATGGTGGCCGATCATCCACGCCGCCGGCATCAAGGCCGAATAAATTCCTGGTCGTAAGAATTCCGGATCAGACCGCCGGCATTGCCGGTGCAGGCCGAAATTCCATCGGCACGTAGCCGGGCTGCTCGGCAACGCGGTCGAGCCAGGCACGGATCGCCGCAAACGGCGCCAGGTCGTAATCGCATTGCGGGGCGATATGGGTATAGGCGTAGAGGGCGATGTCAGCGATCGTGTAATGGCCGGCGACAAAGAAGTCGTGCACCGCGAGGTGCTTCTCCATCACGCCAAGCGCGCGGTTGCCTTCCTCCATCCAGTCTTCGAGCGCGTGCTGCTGCAATTCACGGCCGCCTTTGACCAGGGTGAGCCAGAAATAGGCGGCGCCGAGATTGGGCTCGAGGCTGTGCTGTTCAAAGAACATCCATTGCAGCGCTTCGGCCCTTCCGATGCGATCCTCGGGCGCGAGCGGGGTACCGCCGGCGATGTACCAAAGAATGGCGTTTGATTCGGCCAGATACCGGCCCGGCGCCACTTCCAGAAGCGGCACCTGACCGTTCGGATTCCTGGCCAGAAATTCAGGCGTATGGCTCTCGCCTTTGAGGATGTCGACTTCTATTAATCGATACGGGACATGCAGCTGCGCCAACGCGAGCCGCGCCTTGTAGCTGTTACCCGAAGATTGCATCGAATAGAGCGTGAACATCAGGCTCATTCCCCGCGGCGCCGACCGCGCCGCTATTACAGTTGTTTAAGACGTCAGGGCGGCAATGTCATGGCGGGCAGGGGCGGCGCGGCACAGCTTTGATGTCGCGCGTCGTCGAGGGTGCTGCCCCGCAACATCTCGATCGAGCTTCGGGTTCCCGCGGCAAGATCGGGCGGTGCGCGCCGAGCGCGGCCATAAGGAAAATGCCGCAGATGTGAAAGCGAATCGGGCTTTAATGCTTGCCTGAGCGCCCGACCGGCATTACCAAGCGAGCCGCCTGAAATTGGAGAATCGCAATGGCCTTTCTCGCGGATCAGATCATGCGCATCAAGCCGTCGGCGACCATCGCCGTGACGGACAAAGCGCGTGCGCTCAAAGCCGCTGGCCGCGATGTCATCGGGCTGGGCGCCGGCGAGCCGGATTTCGACACGCCGGAGAACATCAAAGAAGCGGCGATCAAGGCGATCCGCGACGGCAAGGCGTCAAAATATACCGCGGTCGACGGCATCCCCGAGCTCAAGGCTGCAGTGGCGCGCAAGTTCAAGCGCGAGAACAAGCTCGACTACAAGGCCTCGCAGATCATTATCGGCACCGGCGGCAAGCAGGTGCTCTACAATGCGCTGATCGCGACCATCAATCCGGGCGACGAGGTGATCATCCCCGCGCCGTATTGGGTGAGCTATCCGGAGATGGTGCTATTGGCCGGGGGCGAACCGGTGCCGGTCGTCGCCGCCATGGCGGCCGGCTACAAAATGACGGCCGCGGCGCTGGAGCGCGCGATCACCCCGCGCACCAAGTGGATCATCTTCAACTCGCCGTCCAATCCGACCGGCGCCGCCTATACGCGCGATGAACTCAAAGCCATCACCGATGTCCTGGTACGCCACCCGCACGTCCACGTCATGGCCGACGACATGTACGAACATCTCGTCTATGACGATTTCGAGTTCTACTCGCCGGCCCAGCTCGAGCCGCGGCTTTACGAGCGCACGCTGACCGTCAACGGCGTGTCGAAGGCTTATTGCATGACCGGCTGGCGCATCGGTTTTGCCGGCGGACCGGAGAACCTGATCAAGGCCATGGCGATGGTCCAATCGCAATCGACGTCAAATCCGACGGCGGTGGCGCAATGGGCGGCGGTCGAGGCGCTCGACGGCCCGAAGGACTTCATCGCCAAGCACAACAAGATCTTCAAGGAACGGCGCGATCTCTGCGTCTCGATGCTCAATCAGGCGCGCGGCATCCAATGCCCGAAGCCGGAAGGGGCGTTTTACGTTTATCCGTCCTGCGCCGGCGCCATCGGCAAAACGGCGCCGACCGGCAAGAAGCTCGCGAGTGACGAGGATTTCGTCACCGAATTGCTGGAGGCCGAGGGCGTCGCGGTGGTGCAGGGTACGCCGTTCGGGGTGGGTCAGTCGTTCCGCATCTCGTATGCGACCGCGACCAGCGCGCTGGAAGAGGCGTGCACGCGCATCCAGCGCTTCTGCGGTAATTTGCAGTGAAAGATTCCCTCTCCCGTTGGGGGAGAGGGAAAAATTAGCCGGTCGGCGGCGCGAGTTCGTCCAGTCCCTTCTGGCGCGCCTCGGGACCGAGCTGTGTCACCGAAACCGCGGCGATGAACAGCAGGGTCGCCAGGCAGACGAACACCGTGGTCAGGCCGAAGCCGTTCTGCACCCACAGAATCGTCGGCAGGATGAAGGCGGTCGCGAGGCGGCCAACGCCAGAAGCGAGGCCAAAGCCCGAGGCTCGTGCATTGGTCGGAAACACTTCCGAGGCAAAAATCTGCATCGCGTTGCCGGCGACCTGCACGAAGAACACCATGATGAATCCGGCAATCATCAGCTCGGCCGGCGTGCCTGCATTGCCGAACACGATGGCCATGATGCCGGCGCCGATGAAGGCGCAGATCGAGGTGATCTTGCGGCCGAATTTATCGAGCGCGTACATCATGAAGATGCTCGCGGTCGGTACCGCGAAATTCATCACCAGCGTGTATTGCAGCGACTTGGTGATCGAGAAGCCCTTGGCGTTCATGATGTTGGGCAGCCAGGCGCCAAGCCCAACGGCGATGCCGAAGAACGCGGTGAAGCAGATCATGCCGGCGATGACGCGCCTCGGGAACATACGCAAGACTAAGAGGATCGGATCGCTCTGCGTGTTGCTGGCCGCGGACGCTGCCAGCGGCTGCGTCGGCCCGGCAATGCCGAGACGGCCGAGCACTTGCAGGGCCTGTTCGCCCCTGCCGTGGGTCGCGAGATAACGCGGCGATTCCGGTAGCGTGAAGCGGAACACCCAGACAATGAGCGCGCCGATGCCGATGAGAACCCATACCCCGCGCCACACATGATCGGCCGAGTCGAACATGCTGCCGAACCAGAGCACGAGCGCGGTGCCGATCGGCCACACCATCGCGCCACCGATGAAATGCACGATGGCGAGGATGCGACCGCGGATGCGTTTGGGCGAATATTCGCCGGCATAGGCGAAAGCCAGCGGCTGTTCGGCCCCGAGCCCAAGGCCGGCAATGAAGCGGCAAATCACGAGCAGCGTCACGTTAGGCGCAAGCGCACCGAGGATGGTGAAGATGCCGAACAACAATAAAT
>Ga0207693_10002388_pt1 | contig 16296 bp, 13 predicted proteins | sample LARL81metaG_FD_184347 | JGI IMG/M metagenome (GOLD analysis project Ga0207693, IMG submission 184347) | Corn, switchgrass and miscanthus rhizosphere microbial communities from Kellogg Biological Station, Michigan, USA - LAR L8-1 metaG... | ecosystem: Host-associated > Plants > Roots >...
CCCGTGGCGCTGCGCTTGACTCTGGCGTTGTTGATGCTCGCGGTCACGGTTGTGGTGGCCGGCCGGCGGGTCGGCTGGTTGACCCGGCTGGTCCGTTCTGGGCAGCCGGCGCCGGGTCGGACCGATCGGATGGGTGAGCGGCTGCGGGCGCAGCTGGTGGAGGTGTTCGGGCAGCGTCGGTTGCTGCGCTGGTCGGTGCCGGGTATCGCGCATTTCTTCACGTTCTGGGGCTTCATCGTGCTCGCCATCACGATCGTCGAGGCGTACGGGGCGTTGGTGATCAGCGAGGACTTCGCGTTCCCGTTCTTCGGTCATGCCCGGTGGCTCGGGTTCCTGGAGGACTTCTTCGCCGTCGCCGTACTGGTGGCGCTGATCGTCTTCGCCACGCTCCGGCTGGTGAACGCGCCTGATCGGGAACACCGCGCGAGCCGGTTCTACGGTTCGCACACAGGACCGGCCTGGGTGATTCTCGGCATGATCGCGCTGGTCATCGTGACCTTGTTGTTGTACCGGGGGGCGCAGTACAACACGGGGCATTTCCCGTTCGGCACGTCGAAGGCTCCGTTCGCGTCGTACGCGGTCGCGCAGCTGCTCGGCGACGGCGCCTACAACCAGGGGTTGGAGACCTTCTTCCTGCTGGCGCAGATGGCGGTGATCTTCGGTTTCACGATCATCGTCGTCTACTCCAAGCACCTGCACATCGCGATAGCCCCGCTGAACGTCACGACGAAGCGCCTGCCCGAGGCGCTGGGCGCGCTGCTGCCCACGGCTGACGAGAAGGGTGTTCCGATCGACTTCTCCGATGTGGAGAACCTGAGCGAGGACACCACGTTCGGGCGGGGAAAGATCGAGGACTTCACCTGGAAGGGATACCTCGACTTCGCGACCTGCACCGAGTGCGGGCGGTGCCAGTCCCAGTGCCCGGCCTGGAACACCGGAAAGCCGCTATCGCCCAAGCTGGTGATCATGGACCTGCGCGACCACCTCTTCGCCAAAGCGCCATATCTCATCGACGGGAAGACGGTGCCGGGCGACGGCCCGGACCTAGCCACCGCCGCCGCCGACGCGCCGGCCGATTCTCATCACGTCCCGGAGGCCGGCTACCCGCGCCTGGAAGGCTCCGGCCCGGGTCAAGCGCTGCGACCGCTGGTCGGCGACGCCGCGTCGTTCGGAGTGATCGACCCCGACGTGCTGTGGTCGTGCACCACCTGCGGGGCGTGCGTCGAGCAGTGCCCGGTCGATATCGAGCACATCGACCACATCGTCGACATGCGCCGCTACCAGGTACTGGTCGAGTCGGCATTCCCGTCCGAGGCCGGCGTCATGCTGCGGAACCTGGAAAACAAGGGCAACCCGTGGGGTCTCGCCGATCGGGGGCGGGAGGAATGGACCGATGGACTCGACTTCGAGGTGCCGCGCGCCATCCCCGGCGAGCAGCTGCCCGCTGACATGGACTACCTGTTCTGGGTCGGCTGCGCCGGCGCGTTAGAAGATCGATCCAAGAAGGTCACCCGGGCCGTGGCCGAACTCCTGCACACGGCCGGAGTGAACTTCGCCATCCTCGGCGCGGCCGAAACCTGCACCGGCGACCCAGCCCGGCGGCTCGGCAACGAGTTCCTGTTCCAGATGCTCGGCATGCAGAACGTCGAAACCCTCGACTCGATCACCCGCGCCGCCCCGCTGAAGATCGTGGCGACCTGCCCGCACTGTTTCAACACACTGGCCAACGAATACCCACAACTCGGCGGGCATTTCGACGTGCTCCACCACACCGAACTGCTCCGCCGCCTCCTCGCCGACGGGCGACTCACCCCGATCAAACCCCTCGACGCCACCGTCACCTACCACGACCCGTGCTACCTCGGGCGGCACAACAAGGTCTACGCCCCCCCGCGGGAGATCCTCGACGCCGTACCGTCACTCACCGCCAAAGAAATGCACCGCTGCAAAGAGCGCGGCTTCTGCTGCGGCGCCGGCGGCGCCCGATTCTGGATGGAAGAAAAAATCGGGAAACGAGTCAACATCGAACGCACCGAAGAAGCCCTCGGCCTCGACCCCGACCTGATCTCCACCGCCTGCCCGTTCTGCATGGTCATGCTCACCGACGCCGTCACCGCCAAACAAGCCGACGGCACCGCCCGTGAGAGCGTGCAGGTGCTCGACGTAGCGCAGATCCTGCAGCAATCCCTCCAACCCAACCCCACCACCTGACGCCTCGACCCGCCTCCAGCCGGACGCTTCGAGCCGATCCATATGCACATACCGCTGCTCAGACAACGGACTATGCATACAAATGCCGTGGCTGGCCGCCGCTAACGGCAGGGCAGCTGACGCCATCGCCGTGATCTATAGGCAGCGTGGGGAAGCAACAGTTCACAGCTGCTATCGATGAGCCGTCAGCCGGTCGTCGCTTTCGATGCAGGTTTGCCTGGGTTGAGCGCCGGATCGAGAGCTGACGAGAGGGTCACAAGAACGCCCACGCCAGCGGTCAACCAAGCGAGTACACGCAAGCCTTGCTGTTCTCCGTGGCCATTGAATGCAAAGCCAATGACACTTGAAGAGAATATAGCTGCTACGTAGCTTGAAGTCCGCAGCAATCCGGTGGCGACTGCGATGTCGCGTCCCTCAGCTTGCTGGTACAGGGCGAGTTGGTTTGCGATAAAGGTGCATCCCATTCCGACACCGAAGACCACGGTGACCGCATAGATCAGGAGGATTGGGCTCTCCCCAGAACACAAGAGCAACAAGAGGCCGCCCGCGCTAATTGCGACGCCGGCCAAAACGAGTCCGGGTTGCACAACGTCGAACCGCGCGATAACGAGCGATGCCAATCCGCTCACCACGATCATTGGGAGCAGCACAAGCCCACATTGCTGGGGGCTCAGATCGCGGGCACTCTCCAGCCATTGGCTCATTCCGTAAAGTACCGTGTAGATGGCCACGAAGCTCAGCCCGTTTCGGATGTAGGTGCGCCGGAGGCCACCGCTCCTCGCTAACATACGGACGTCGATGAAGGGATCTTCGAATCGGAGTTCGTGGACGACTAGAACAGCTGTGGCGCCGACGGAAATAGCGGCCACCCACCATCGGGCGGCTTTCACTTGCTCGAGAAAAACGAGCAGGCTCGTGACGGCTACCGCGAACAAAGCGATCCCGACGAGGTCCAGGCGGCGCCGTGGCTCGTCATGATGTCGTCCACGATCCGCAGGCAGCCACGCCAGTGCAGCAGCTATCGCCGCTCCTGCCAGTGGCACGTTCGCAAGGAAGGTTGCCCGCCAACCGGCGAGTCCAATCAGGAGCCCGCCTATCGGCAACCCGATCGCAGCGGTGCTCTGACCCGCAATCGCAAGGACTGCCATCTGCATTCTCGGCACATCAGAATTCGGGCTGGCCGCCCGGTCCCGGATCAGGGCGATGGAAGTGGGATATGCCGCGGACGTTCCGGCGCCTATGAGGGCGCGCGCGACTAACAGGTAGGTCATATTCGGTCCGACGGCACCGAGAGTCGCACCGATTGCGACAAGTACCAAGCCGTAGATGAACACGCGTCGGGTGCCCCATCGTAATGACACCTTGCCCATCGTGGGCTGGCAAACCGCCGACGCTAGATATAGCACCGCGACGAGCGACGTGGCGGCTGGAGGGCTGACGTGCATGTCGTACGCGATGGGAACGAGTCCCGTCGCCAGAATGGAACTATTGAGCGGGTTAAGCGTGGATCCAAGAACAAGTGGAGTGAGGAATCGGATATCGAGTGCGCGCCAGTCGCGTCGGCGGCTCACCCGGTGAACGGTTGGACGCAGCGGAGGGCGCATTGGCCGGAGGTATGGCCGAAGGACATTTCGCTAACCCAGAGCTTCTTCCTGCTCGGGCACGCTGCCGAGATAGTGGTCCAGAACGCTGTCGACGGCAGCCACTGACGAGCCGCTCCACACGACCTGGCCACGGCGAAGGATGCAGCAATTATCAGCCATACCCAGCGCACGGTGTACCAATTGTTCGATGATTATCAGGGTGATGCCGCCTTGGAGCCCAACGCGTAGCGCATCGTAGACTTGATCAACGATCTTCGGAGCGAGGCCCAGCGACATCTCATCGGCAACAACGAGACGGGGGGCTACGGCGAGAGCGCGGGCCAAAGACAGCATCTGCTGCTCTCCGCCGGACAGTTGCCCCGCCAATTGCCTGCGTCGTTGGCTGAAGATCGGAAACATGTCCAGCGCGCGATCGATAGCCGCGGACCGCACATCCTTCGGCAACGTTCGTACGGCCAGTTTTAGATTGTCCGCCACGCTGAGGCTAGGAAACACTCCACGGCCCTCGGGCAGGTAGGCCAGTCCAAGTCGACGGATCTCATGCGCGGGAAGGCCCGTAACGTCCACTTCGTCAAACTGAATCCGTCCCGATGCCGGTGGAATCAGCCCAGCGAGCACCCGGCCCAGCGTGCTCTTGCCGGCACCGTTAGCGCCCAGAAGCGCAAGAACTGATCCCGGCAGTACGGTCAGTGAGACTTTGTCAAGTGCAAGGGCGTCGCCGTAAGTCGCGCTCAGTTCCTCGACTTTGAGGATCGGCTCGCCGTCGTACGCATCTCGTGGTCCGGCCGTACTAACCCCGCTGACGCGCCCGCTCTTGGCCGACCCGGCTGTACTTCGTTCCTGGGCGGCACCGACTGTCACTTCCATTTGGTCGCCGAGGTACGCGGACTGAACGGCGGCGTCCTCACGCACTTCTGACGGCCTTCCCACAGCAATCGTTTGCCCGAACTCGAGCACCTGAATCACATCGCTAATGTCCATGACCATCTGAACGTCATGCTCGACCAAGAGCAACGACACACCTTGCGCCGCCACGACGTCAGTAAGCGCGGAAACCAGGCGCCGCGTCTCGTGCGGATCCAACCCCGACGACGGTTCGTCCAGCAGTATCACCTTGGGCCGCGTCGCCAACGCCTGGCCAACCTCAACGAGGCGACTAGTCCCCAACGGAAGCCCTACAACTTGACGATCGGCGAGATGGGCCAGGTCCAAAACATCAATAATGTCGCTGACAACTCGCGACTCCTCCTCGCTCGGCGCGCGCAAACCCGCACCATCAAATAGATCTCTCCACAAGCGGTCACGCTCATGGTGAAGTCGGTACGCCAAGCGCAGGTGCTCGCGAACCGTCAGATCAGCGAAGAGTTGGGGGTGCTGAAACGTGCGGGCCAACCCACGAATCGCACGCTTGTGCGGCGACTCATGAGAGACGTTCGCGCCCTCGATGTACACCTCACCGTTGCTCGGAGGCAGCAAGCCTGACAGCACGCCGAGAAGGGTGCTTTTGCCAGCACCGTTTGGCCCCAGCAGCCCGAACACCTCGCGGGCATTGATGCGGATGTCCACCTTATTGAGGGCCCGGATGCCCTTGAACGACACCCCGATATTCTGACCCTCGAGGATCGGCGGATTCTTTTGTTCGGCTCGCCCTGCCGGGTCAACCAACGCGCCAACCGCAGACAGGTGTGGCGCATCGGCGTGGTTGGAGGCCATGTCAACCCCCGCTCTCAGTCGTGGCGGTCGGGAACGCTGCATTCGTGCGCCTGCCGCTGACGAGATCGCCTAGCAGGTGGCCCACATGACTAATCTGTCTGTTGACAGTCGCGATAGTACCTTCTGGATCCTTCGCGACGAGGATCGCTCCGAGGCCGAAAGCGATAATCGGAATCGGTGCCCAACTCAACGGTAAATATACAGAAACCAGGTTAGCCGTGAATACGAATGCGAGGCCCGCGAACATGGCCGCGTTCGAGGTACGCGCTCCGAACGTTACGAGCACGGCTAGCCAAACTAGTCCGACTAGCGCCTGATACGAGTCCGGCAGGGCCGACCCTGCATATATGGCTAGCATCGATCCACCAACGGAAGCAACGAATGCAGACAGGCCAAAGATAAACAAGCGAATCGAAATTACGCCGACGCCGAGTGCCCGCGCCCCGTCTTGACTTGATCGGGAAGCCGCTAGCGCGAGGCCAATAGTGGACCGCTGAACGAGCACAACCGTGAGACCCAGCACGAGAAAGACTGCGAGTGTCAGATAGCACAATGCGACGTCGCTGACTGCGAAGGACGGTCGGTTGATCGGAACGCCCAGACCCTCATTCTGGAAACGGCCCAAAGAGAAAACGAGCTGATACATAAGCAGGCCAAATGCCAAAGTTGCCAGGGCGATATACAGTTCCCCCATGCGTAACGTGAGCGCGCCGATCGTGACGCCGATCGCCCCGGCGATGAGACCGCTTGCAACGATGGCCAAGCCGAGTGGCCAGTGGTTGATCGAAGCGAATTGGGCAGTTCCGATCGCGCCGATACCAGCAAATGTAATCTGGCACAGCGAAATTACACCGCCCTGCCCCGTCAGCAGTGTGTATGACAAGAACACGATCCCGTACGCCGCTGCTTCGGCCGCCAAGCCGACGCGGTACCCGCTCAAGACCAGCGGAAGCAATACCGCGACGACCACACCCGGGCTAGAGATTGGCTGCGCAAGCCAATGGAGTGTCGTGGAGACGATCCGAGGTGGATGCACACTCGATCCTCGACGACCTGCCGACTCGGGATCCCGCCGACGAGCTGTTTGCGCGTGCGAGGAGCGCAAAGCTGCATCGAGTGCACCGCCCAAGCGTGCTGTCCGATCGGTGCCACCGCCGTCACGAATTGCGTATACCACAAGCGAGATGACGATAAATGCGAACGGAATGCTTTCAACAACAGCGACAGACCAGAAACTATCCGCGGGAAGTAACCATTGTGCAATGGCTGTCGCTACGCCCATTAATAGCCCAGCGAGTACGCCCAACGCCACGTTACGGAGCTGCGCGGCCACGACTGCGGCAAATGCTGCCGCGAGTAACAAGGTATAGTTATCGACGTCACTTACGTTCAGAATAGGCGCTGAGAGCACCCCAGCCAGCGCAGCAAGCAGCCCGTTCACTGCCCACACCGCGACGGCCACCTTAGACGGATTGGTGCCAGAGAGGCTTGTCATCGCCGGCGAGTCCACGACGGCACGGACGACTAGGCCGACTGAGGTCCGACGAACAACGTACGTGCCCAGCACTAGAATTAGGGCGACGCAGATTAAGGATATCAACTGATCTGTTGTAACAGCGGCGCCAAAAATGTGGTAGACGTGCGGTGGCTGGGGCGACAAGCCTGGAGCCGACTGGATGAAATCATGCCCGAAAATAATGGTCGCGATTGCTGGAAGTGCAACAGCGATACCAATCATCGCAACAACGCGAATTAGTTGCCGACGGTGCGGGAGGTACCTCAGCAGCGCCCAATACAGCAGGACCATGAATAGCGGACCAACGATGGCGATCGACACGAAGGCCGCTAGAAGAAGCGGCCACCCATTCTCCACGTACAGATAGTAGTAGAGCCTCGCTATAAAGAATGCAATCGAACCGAAGGCGAAATTCATCACTCCGGTCGATACATACGTTATGATGAGGGCGGCGCTTGAGATCGCGTATATGCCGCCGAGCACCAGGCCGGCGATGATGTATTGAAGCATGAGAGTACCTCACCACTGCCTGAGGGATTGGGTGTCAATGGCTCGACGTTGGCGCTTGCATGAAGAGCGGCGGGCCGCTAGATCGCTGACGGTTCCCAGAGGTGGCCAAATGGGAGTGCCTCTCGACCTGGGTCGGGCGGGCACTCGAACCCAAAATAGCGCAGCAAAATGTCGGAGATGATTTCGTATCCACAACCGATTCTGATCACTTGCATGGTGTCAAAGTTGATCATTGTCGATGAGCGCTGATACATGTGATATTTTGCGAGCCCATAGTCGACGACTATGTCAGCCTCCTCGAGAACCTCGGGTTGAATGTCTTCAACCCGAAACTTCACGCCGGTACCAGTCAGATTGGCTGACGAGCCGAGGAACGCCACACCTTCCTCCATGCTCAAGCGCGCCATCTCGACGGACAGCGCACCGTTGTTATGCAGCATCGCCATCGTCCCGTCCACGCTGCTGGCACGGAAGGTTTCCGGGTCGATCGACCTGACTATTGGATGGTCCAGCCGAACCGGCGCAATGACTCCGAGGGGCAGGTCGAAGTCAATTGTGATCGCGTCGATCATATCCTGCTTCGTCGGCTCGAGAGTTTGCGCCTCGAGCCGGAACTCGCGGCAGCCGAGCATCCCGTGTCTCTTGTGGTGAGCCCGCATCTTGACATCAAACGTCTTGCGAGCTGCGGTGGGCGTGGCGGTGAGCAGGCCGTACCCCACGTCGCCCTGGAGGATGGCGACGCCACCATCAACAATCACGTCCTTGATGCGTTGTGCATCTCCAGCGATGTCCGGCCGACTCATATCTGGTTTCTCCCTGCGAGGATCGTCGACGTGGGTATGTCACCTGCTAGGCGCATCGCCAACCGGCTCTAAACTACGCCCGAAACCGCCTGAATTGCCGCTTTTGTTTCCGATATCGCAATGATCGGACAGGACGAGGATAACACCTGGCAAGTCTTACGTCAACGCGAACGTTGACGATCGAGGCGGCGCGCGCACGTCCAGTTGGGCCGTCCAGCTGCCGGTATGCAGTTCTAGATTGCTTTCGGTACACAGTAGTTGTCTACACTAGTGTTGACAAAGCACTCGGCCATCGCATAGTGTCACCGCCACGCGTAAGCCGACCTGCTGCCCGACCCAGCAATCGGCCACGCGGCCTAGCGATCACGGGGCTCACGATTGTCGTGATGCCGCAAGTAACTCCCATCCAGATCTTTCGCTGCGGTCCCTTTGCACCGCGAACCCAAAATCAGGCCTGTGCTGGAATGGATTGGTGGAGGTATGACCCCTACAGCGCTCAACAGAGTTCCACGGCTAGCGGCCCTCGTGGTTGCGGCCACGGTCGCCGTTGCCGCCTGTTCATCAGGTGGCAGCGAGGCGGGCAGTAACGGCGGATCCGACAAGACAGTTGCGCTCGGCCTAATCACCTCACTGACCGGGCCTTTGTCTGCTCTATATGGCAAGCCAACTGTCGCGGCGACACAAGCCCGCGTCGATCTTGCGAACAACACCAACGAGATTCCCGGAGTGAAGCTGAAGCTTGTCGTCGGGGATGATCAATCGACGCCCACTGGCGCCCTTGCTGCCACGCAAGTGCTGGTGAACGAGCAGCACATCTTCGCGCTGGTTGATGCCAGCGCAGTGTTTGCGGGAGCGTATAAGTACACCGTTCAGCGAAATCTGCCTGTGCTGGGCTGGCCTGATAGTCGGGAGTTCTCGGACCCGGCCAACAAGAACCTCTTCGCCTACTTCGGCTCGCCATCAGACACCTACGCGCCGATCAAGAATCTCGGCCTGTTCCTGCAAAGCCAGGGCGCCACCAAGGTGTGCCGACTCGCAACCGCTAACGTGCCAGCCGCGACAAAAGGCGCCAACCAGTTCGCTGATTCGGCCAAGGTAGTAGGTCTACCGGTGCCGTACAGCGCTGACATCCCACCGACGACGACCGACATGAACTCTTACGCCTTGGCCATGCAGAAGGCCGGTTGCGACTCCGTAGTCATGCTCACGCCGCCGAATACGGTCGTGGCACTGCTCCGCGATCTGGCCAATCTTGGAGTTCACCTGAAGGCAACGATTGGTCCCTCCTACCACCAGGAAGCGCTCGACCCGAGTGTGGTCGCCGCCGAGGAGGGCCTAGATTTCCTCTCCCAGTACCAGCCCTACTGGATGAACACACCAGCCGTCAACAACGTCAAGGCGGCGATGAAGAAGTATGCCAATGTCGATACCGAGGCTCCTGCGGCCGGCTTCTACTGGGGTTGGATTCCAGCTGATTTAGCGATCACTGGCTTCAAACTGCCGGGTGCCTCCAAATCTCAATCCACCTTCATCAATGAGCTCAGAAAAGTCAACAACTATGACGCAGGCGGATTCATCTGCCCAGTAGACTTCACGAAGGCGAACTACGTTGTGGCAGGCGTGTTCAGCACGTGCCTGTACATGAGTAAGATAAAGAGCGGTCATTTCGTCACACCGACGAATGTTTCCCAACCAATCCGTTTGCAATAGCAGAGCGGTCGTTGCCCCGGAGGCGGAGAGATCCCTCCGGGGCAACGACGTACCTACTGTCTTGTCATGCGGTTCGGACTGTTCGTCCCACAGGGTTGGCGACTCGATCTGGCTGGCATCGAGGCAGCCCAACAGTGGCCGACCATGCTCGGGGTAGCTCACGCCGCCGAGTCCGGACCGTGGGAATCGATCTGGGTCTATGACCACCTACACACCGTGCCGGTGCCGACCAACGAAGTCACCCACGAGGCCTGGGCACTCATGGCCGCATTCGCGGCAAGCACCCAACGGGTTCGGCTGGGGCAGATGTGCACCTGCATGGGATATCGCAATCCGGCCTACCTCGCCAAGGTCGCGGCGACCGTCGACGTCATTTCCGGCGGACGGGCCGAGATGGGTATCGGCGGTGGCTGGTACCAGCACGAATGGGAGGCGTACGGCTACGGATTCCCGCCCGTGGGTGACCGGATCGGCATGCTCGACGAAGGCGTGCAGATCATGCGCCAACTCTGGACGAGCGGCGTCGCGACACTTGATGGCAAGTACTACCACGTCGACGGGGCGATTGGGCATCCGCGTCCTGTGCAGGCTGGTGGCATCCCGTTCTGGATCGCCGGAGGCGGAGAGAAACGAACTCTTCGGATCGCGGCCCGATACGCCAATTACACGAACTTCTCCGACGGCCGCGCCGACGAGTTCGCGCGCAAATCGCAGATCCTGGCCGACCATTGCCGCGATGTCGGCTCGGACTTCGACGCCATTACCCGATCGGTCAACTTCAACGTCGTCATCGGCGAAACAGCGAAGGACGTCGCTGATCGCCTGGCGTGGATTCACGGGCAGTACGAGCCGCTGGTGCCCGCCGAGCAGTTGGCCGCGCAGGACAAGCTGTATGCCGGAGGTCCACTGGTCGGCACGCCCGAACAAATCATCGAGCGGCTGCAGGAACTCGCGGCACTCGGCATGAGCTACGCGATTGCGAACTTCCGCGACGCCGCATACGACCGGTCGAGCATCGAGTTGTTTGCTCGCGAGGTGATACCGGCTCTGACCTGATCGTGAATGGAGACATCGGTGGATCTGAGAATCGGATACAAGGCCTCGTCCGAGCAATTCGGACCGCGCGAGCTGCTGGAATACGCCGTGGCGGCCGAGGAGCACGGCTTGGACAGCGTGACGGTTGCTGACCACTACCAGCCGTGGCGGCATGAGGGCGGTCATGCGTTCTATTCCTTGTCCTGGCTGAGCGCTCTCGGCGAACGGACGTCGCGAGTGATACTCGGGACAAGCGTCCTCACGCCAACATTCCGGTACAACCCGGCCGTGATCGCCCAAGCGTTCGCCACCATGGGCGCGCTATTTCCGGGACGGATATTCCTTGGTGTCGGTACGGGTGAAGCGCTCAACGAGGTCGCGGTGGCCCGCCTGGAGTGGCCCGACTTCAAGGAACGGTTCGCGCGGTTGCGGGAAGCTGTGCGGCTGATTCGGATCCTCTGGAAAGAAGATCACGTCACCTTCGAGGGCGAGTTTTATCAGACGAGTAGCGCCACCATTTACGACCGCCCGGAGAGTGGCGTCCCGATCTACATTGCCGCCGGAGGGCCCGTAGTCGCCCGCTACGCCGGTCGGGCGGGCGACGGGTTCATCTGCACGAGCGGCAAGGGAATGGACCTCTATACCGAGAAGCTCATGCCCGCTCTCGACGAGGGCTTGGCGGCTTCTGGACGGGATCGGTCAGATATCGACCGGATGATCGAGATCAAGCTCTCCTACGACCGTGACCCGATGCTTGCGCTGGAGAACACACGCTTCTGGGCCCCATTGTCGTTAACGGCGGAACAGAAGCATGCCATCGACGATCCGCTCGAGATGGAGCGCCTTTGCAACGAGCTGCCCATTGAGCACGTGGCTCGCCGGTGGATTGTCGCCTCCGACGCCGAGACGGCGCTCGCGCAAATAAAGCCCTACGTGGATGCCGGGCTGAACCATCTGGTGTTCCACGGGCCCGGCGCCGACCAGATTCGCTTCCTCGATCAATTCACCGAAGACGTCGTCCCCGGACTGCGCGCACTGGCGTGATGCGGTCGGCTGCAGGGCCGGACGGTTATCACGGCCCGAGTCGTCCGACATCACGACCGAGGATTCAGCTGGTATGACGTATCCGGGCGCCGATCGATTTCTGCCGCAGAAGATGCGACTGTCTGACTTGCGGCGGGCAGCGCGGGCCTGTCGAGGGTGCGACTTGTACGAGTCAGCTACGCAAGTGGTGTTCGGAGCCGGATTGGTCAAGTCGCGGATGATGCTTGTCGGCGAGCAGCCGGGCGACGTAGAGGACCGCCGCGGCGAGCCATTCGTCGGCCCGGCTGGGCAGGTACTGGACCGAGCTCTCGACGCGGCCGAGATCGAACGATCCGAGATCTACCTGACCAACGCGGTTAAGCATTTCCGTTGGAAGGCCACGGAATCGACGTCCCGGCGACTGCACGCGACACCCAGCGCACGCCAGATCGCGGCGTGCCGTCCCTGGCTCACCGGAGAGCTTCAAGCCATCCGGCCGACCGCGCTCGTCGCGCTCGGGTCGGTTGCCTCGCAATCGTTGTTCGGCGCAGCCTTCCGGCTCACCCAGCATCGGGGCGAATTCCTCACCTGGCCGCCTCCCACCGGGCCCTACGCCGATTCACCGCAATCGATCGATGTCGTCCTGGCCACCGTTCATCCGTCTGCCGTCTTGCGGGCCGATGACCGGACGCGCCGCGAGACGTTCGACGGACTAGTTCGCGACCTCCGTCAGGTAGTCGCAGCGATGTGATGCCAGCCGACTCAGCGCTGTACTTCGATCAGCTCGACGACCCGCTCGACCGCGACAAGCGGGGACGACGCGATGATCATCGGAACGGAGACACCAGCAGCATCCCAGACCGACCACCCGTGGAGGGTGACCACTGGCACGCCGAGGCGGTGCGCCACCGCGACCTCGGATAGCGTGCCCCAGCTCCCACCTACCGCAATGACCCCGTCCGAGCTACGGACCAGGAGACCATTGCGCAATTCGCCGAGACCGGTCGGCAGCGCGAGGGTCAGTTGCGGGGACGCCGCTTCGCGATCTGTTCCCGGCAGCAGGCCGACTGAGATTCCTCCCGCCTGACTGCATCCATCAGCCGCAGCCGCCATCACGCCGGTCAGGCCACCGGTCACGAGGCGGATGCCTCGCTCGGCGAGCAATCGGCCAACCTCTCGGGCCTGCTCGCAGTCCCGCTCGCTCGCGTCTTGCCCCGGTCCGACAACGGCTACATACACTGTCCACGCTCCCGCAATATGCGATTTGATTCGCCGCTCGACCTCATCCGTTTCCTCGCATCAGCTTGGTGTAGACCGCCTGGGACGCGGAACTCGGGTCAACGCCCAGTTCGTCTCGGAGCACGACCCGAAGCTCGCCGTAGATCTGAACTGCTTCAGCGACGTTGCCCTGGGCGGCGAGGCCCTCCATCAACGTCTGGTAGCCGCTCTCGCGAAGCGGCGCCAACCGGATGAGAGTGCGGGCAGCGCGGACGGCCGCGGGAAGCTCGGTTCCGCCCGTGCGCAACGTCGCCGTTGCGTACGCTTCGAGCGCTCGCAGCCGGATCTCACCGAGCAGCCGGCGTTGTTCGTCGATCCACGGCGCATCCTCGCCGGGCAGGAACGTGCGTTCGGCCACGAACAGTGCCGCTAGAGACGGCGCCCACGCTCGCTTCCACTCACCGAGAGCGACCTTCGACTCGGCCCGGTGGACCGCCTCCGCAGCTTTCTCCACATCGACGCTGCTGTCGGTCGGCAGCCGCAAGCGCACGCTCGATCGGCCCTCGACCGCGTCCGCCCCGAGGATCCTGCGCAGCTTGGACAGCAACGGGTTGAGCCCCGCGGCTGCCGATGCGGGTACCGGCTCGGGCCACAGCGCGTCGGCGAGCCGATCTCGGCCGGTGGCGTGATCGCGATTGATGACCAGGTAGGCGAACAGCAGCCGGCCTTGACGGCCGGGAAGCTGCGGTTCGAGCCGTTCCCCGTCGCGCTCGACAATGGTGGCGCCGCACAGCTGGATCCGCAGCCGCGGCGCCGACGCCAAGGTCATGCCAACATTCTGGCAATGGCGCTCGCGTAGAACGTTCGAGGAGGACGAGATGGCCAGGATCATCCGGTGCGAATGCGGTTACGTGGCCAGGGGCGACAGCGACGAGGCCGTCGTCACGGCAATCCGAGCGCACATGGCCGCCGACCATCCCGCCCTGCTGCAAACGGTCGAGCGGGAAGACCTGCTCGCCTGGATACAGATCGAGTAGCCACGGCAAGGAGGCCTGCGATGACATCAGCACCCTCGATCATCATGGATCACACCCACAGACGAGCTGATGTCTTAGTGGGACCGGATTGGCTCGAGAAGCACCTTGACGATCCGCAGGTGCGCCTCGTCGAGGTTGACGTGAGTGCGACGGCGTACAACCAAGGTCACATTCCCGGTGCTGTGCTCTGGAACGTCTACAGCGACCTGAAGGACAGCGAGTACCGACTGTTGGATGCGGCGGCCGTGGAAGGCCTGCTCATCGGCGCGGGTATCGATCCCCGCTCGACGGTGGTGTGCTACGGCTATGCCCCTGCGCTCGCGTTCTGGCTGATGAAGCTCTACCGCCACGCGGACGTCCGCATGCTCGACTGTTCACGACGAGCGTGGACGGACGACGAGCGGCCCTGGACCACCGATGCTCCGACTCCGAACCCGACGACCAGGTACCCGCTGGCTGCGCCGAATGCCGACATTCGGGCCGACTATGCGACCGTGCGGGCGGCGATCGGGCGGCGATCGACGGCGATCGTCGATGTCCGAAGCCTGGCCGAGTTCCAGGGCGAGCGGTTCTGGCCGTCCGGGGCACCCGAGCCGTCTGGTCGCGCCGGGCACGTGCCCTCCGCCATTCACCTGCCGATCGACAACGTCCACGACGACCGAGGCCAGTTCCGTTCCGTGGACGAACTCCGCCGGCAGTTCACGCCGATCGCCGCTTCGCCGGTCGGCGACGTCATCACCTACTGCGCGATCGGCGGCCGAGCCGCCACCGCCTGGTTCGTGCTGACCTACCTGCTCGGCCACCCGGACGTTCGGGTCTACGACGGATCCTGGGCCGAGTGGGGTCACCGTGGCGCGGCCCCCGTGACCACTTTGCGTGCAGTACCGCATCGTGATTCATACTCGACGGGATGACCTTGCCTGGCGTCTGCGATCCCTACGCGACCGGGTTCCTCCGGGAGCCGGCGAATGCGATTTCCAGCGCGGCATTCGTGCTTGCGGGCGCGGGCATTCTTATTGCGAGCCGGCCAGGCGTGGCTGGGGGTGGCGAGCTAGTCCGCCATCGCCGGACCGTCTTTGCCTTACTCGTAGCAAGCGTCGGCGTGGGATCGTTCATCCAGCACGGGCCACACCCGGAGTGGCAGGCCTACGCGCACGACCTCCCGCTCGCCGCCGTTCTGGTGTTCGTCGCCACCGATGCTGCCGCCGATCTCACTGGTCGGGAGCTGTCAAACCGGTGGTGGCTGATCCCATCGGCGGCGCTGGTTCCGGTCGTGGCCTTCGGCGCGACGGCATCCACCATCGCTCAGGCAGTGCTAGCGGCGGCCGCAATCGGTGGGAACCTGGTGCGGGCAGCGAGGCGTCCGGTCTTGCGACGGGGCCTGATCTCCGCGCTGGTGATCGCCGCCGCTGGCGTGACGATCGGCTCACCGTCCGATCCAACCTCGCTGTGTCGAGCCGACGGCCTTCTCCCACGACACGCAATCTGGCACGTACTCGCCGCCGCCGCCCTGTGGCGGCTGGCGACGGTAATCGGAGCGCGCCGCGCGTCGTCACAAGCCGAAGTCACGACCGTGCCAGTCGGTTCGCCGCTATAGCCACTCGGGTGGTACTCGGCGCGCGTAGCGTCTGCGGTCATGGATGTAGCCAACTTGGCCGACCTCTACAACCTGCCGCCGCTCGAGTGGGCCCCCATCCAAGCGCGGCTCGAATCCGGCATTAGCCAAGGACCAGGCACTGGTGGTCCGAACCGGCACACGTGCTGGCTGACGACGATCAACCCGGACGGTAGCCCGCATGTCACGGGCATCGGTGCATCATTTGTCGATGGCGCTTTCTGGTTCCAGTCGGGTGAACGGAATCGCAAGGCCAAGAATCTTGGCCGTGACCCACGCTGCGCCCTGAGCGTCGCGACGG
>Ga0207693_10002390_pt1 | contig 16291 bp, 10 predicted proteins | sample LARL81metaG_FD_184347 | JGI IMG/M metagenome (GOLD analysis project Ga0207693, IMG submission 184347) | Corn, switchgrass and miscanthus rhizosphere microbial communities from Kellogg Biological Station, Michigan, USA - LAR L8-1 metaG... | ecosystem: Host-associated > Plants > Roots >...
CGGCATCTCGGACGTACGCGCGTTCTTTCACACCAACGCCGTACCGCTGTACTTCATCTCGCCGACCCCGTTCAACCTGCTAGGCATCGACCGCTGGGTACGAAACTTCTTCTACCTGACGTACTTTGACTCTTTTGAGGGCTCGCATTCGCGCGTGTTTGTGCCCCGGCGGCGCGACCGCATTGATTTCGGGTCCATGGGGGATGTGTGCAACCACCTCCTGCGTGATCCCGAGACACTCGAGTTCATCGCGCGACGAGGGCCCGGTGGCAAGGCCTGCTTCGTGATGCTTGACGAGGAGACCCAGGCCCTCGCGCGCCAGGCGGGGCTCGAGGTCATGCACCCGCCGGCGGAGCTGCGCCATCGCCTGGGCTCCAAGATCGTCATGACGCGCCTAGCCGACGAAGCGGGCGTGCCGAGCGTGCCTCACGTGATCGGGCGGGCTGGCTCCTACGACGAGCTGTCGGCGCTCGCGCAAAGCGCCGGGCTGGGAGATGACCTCGTCGTCGAGGCCGCGTATGGCGACGGCGGCAACGCGACGTTCTTTGTGCGCGGCCAGCGCGACTGGGACCATTGCGCCGGTGACCTGGTCGAGCAGGAAGTCAAAGTCATGAAGCGCATCCGCAATGTCGAGGTGTGCCTCGAGGGAACCGTGACCCGCCACGGCACCGTGATCGGCCCCGCGATGACGAGTCTCGTCGGTTACCCGGAGCTGACTCCGCGCAAGGGCGGCTGGTGCGGCAATGACGTCTGGCGCGAGGTGCTGCCGCCCGCACAGACGCACGCCGCGCGAGAGATGGTGCGAAAGCTGGGCGAGGTCCTGCGCCGCGAGGGGTACCGCGGCTACTTCGAGGTGGACCTGTTGCACGACCTGGACTCCGACGAGCTCTACCTCGGCGAGGTGAACCCGCGCCTCAGCGGCGCGAGCCCGATGACGAACTTGACCACCGAGGCCTACGCCGACATGCCGCTGTTCCTCTTCCACCTGCTCGAGTACATGGACGTGGAGTACGAGCTCGACATCGACGAGATCAACTCGCGCTGGGAGCGGGGCTATGGCGAAGACGAGGTCTGGGGTCAGCTGATAATCACGGAGACCTCGCCGGATGTCGAGCTCTTCACCGCAACCCCACGCACAGGTGTGTGGCACCTCGACGACGACGGGCGCATCTGTTTTGCGCGCCAGGGCAACGACTGGGCCACGCTGCTAGACGAGTCCGAGGCCTTCTACATGCGTGTCGCGGCGCCTGGCGACTTACGCTGCGAGGGCGCCCAACTCGGCGTGCTCGTCACCCGCGGGCACCTGCAGACCAACGACTACCAGCTCACCGAGCGCTGCCGGCGCTGGGTCAAAGGCATCAAGGCGCAGTTCGCCTCAACACCCCTGGCGCCGGCCACGCCGATCGTCTCGCGGCTCGTCGCACGAGCGTGAACAGCGGCCGCACGAACTGCTCGACAAACCATCGAGCGCGAGCCCCTGATCCAGGCGTTCCTGCGCTCACCGCTGCGCCATACCCGCTACCGCGAAGGGCATGGGACGGCGTACACCGCCGTCGACCGCGCCGTCGACGGTGTCGTCGACTATTGCTGGCCGAAACCTTCGCCTCAGCCTCGCCTCAGTTCTTATGCAGCCACCGAGACCGCCGACACAGTCGCACCTGGGCTACCCGATCGTGTCCAGCTCGCCGCCGACTTCGGCCGAGACGATCTCCTCATCCGCATCGCCTCCCAGCCGGAATCAGCGCACCGTTGGTCATCCGACCACCCGGCGATCCCGTGAAGCCACGCGCATGATCGGCGGCGAACCTGGTCGCGTCCCGGCCGGTTTCTCACTGGACAACTGGCAGTCGGCGCCATATTCGCATTGGTCATTCCAGCACGTCGAAGACTTCGTGCCGACCGCGGTAATCTCGCGCGGGACCGGGCCGGCCGCGGCGTTGCCCGCAGCCAGTGCTCCGATGGCCGAGATCCGGGTGACCAGCACTGATGGGGTGGCCACCACCGTTGGCGCGGTGATGGCCACCACCGCTACCGACGGGTGGGCCGTCGCCTACCGCGATTCGATGGTGGCCGATGAGTACCTCGACGGCTTGGGGGCCCAGACCCGGCACCTGCTGTTCTCGGTGAGCAAGTCGCTGGTGGCAGCCGTGGTAGGCGCGCTGCACGGGGCCGGTGCGATCGAGCTTGACGCGCCGGTCACGGCATACGTTCCCGCCTTGGCGAACTGCGGCTACGCCGGTGCGACGGTGCGCCACCTGCTGGACATGAGGTCGGGTATCGCGTTCTCAGAAAATTACCTCGATCCGACCGCGGAGATACACGTACTCGAACAGGCGATTGGGTGGGCGCCCAAGAGCAGTCCGGACGTCCCCTCCACGCTGCGTGACTTCCTGCTGACCTTGCGGCAAAAGTCGGCTCACGGCGGCCTGTTCGAATATCGCTCGTGTGAAACCGACGTACTCGGCTGGATCTGCGAGGTCGCCGGCGGCCAGCGGATGCCCGAACTGATGTCGGAACTGGTGTGGAGCCGCATCGGCGCCCAGTGCGACGCCACCATCGGCGTAGACATGGTCGGCACCGGAATATTCGACGGCGGCATCAACGCCTGTCTTACCGACATGATCCGGTTCGGGTCGCTGTTCTTGCACGACGGTGTCTCGTTGACCGGCCAGCAAGTGGTGCCGGCGGCGTGGATCGCCGACACTCTCGACGGCGGTCCGGACTCGCGTCAGGCGTTCGCCGCCAGCCCCGACGACAACCGAATGCCCGGCGGAATGTACCGCAACCAAGTGTGGTTTCCCTACCCGGGCAGCAACGTCGTGTTGTGCCAGGGCATGTGTGGTCAGATGATCTACGTCAACCGCGCCGCGGAGGTGGTCGCCGCCAAGTTATCCACCCAGCCGGACTCTCAGGACCCGCAGATGCTGTTAGACACGCTGCGCGCATTCGATGCGGTGGCACACGAACTGGCTGGAATCACCAGTTAGCCCGAGGTTCCGCTGACCGCCGTCCACCAGCGGATTGACCGTTGCGAGTTCATCGCCAAGGTGCCCACGCTCACCGGCCACGACCACACTTGATATCAGATGTGGCAGGACCCCGTGGACTGGTCCAACTTCAAAGTGAGAGTCGATTTCAGTGGGTGCCGGACAGTTACCCAGCTTGGGGATCGTTTATCGGTCCGCTACCGAGCTTATTCCGTGCGCGCCAACGGACCGGTGAAAGCCGAGAATTCCTCGGCTTTGGCGCGAACGTACCGGTAGCCAAGTGCTCCAACACATGTCGGCGCAACGATGGCCGCGCGCGAGTGTTGGTGTTATCCGAAGGTCTCCGTGTGCGATCCGGCCGGGACGTCGTCAAGGACGATGGAATCGTGGGCGTGGCGCCATATTTCGTAGCCGTTCTCGCGGCAGATCTTGCCATCGCGCAGCTGGAACGCGTGCACGAGCCGCATGCTGACTCGAGTGCCCGGTTCAAATGGGCAGTTCGTGAACCCGTCGCCGGTCAGCGTGAATTCGATGATGCTGTCGTCGAATGCCCAGTCTTCGGTGGCGAACCGATACAGGTGGGTGACCTTGTGGACGTCCATCGACTCGAAGAGCCTCAGGTAGGCCCGTTGCACCTCGAGCTTGTCGCGGATCAGGATCCCCCGCGCGGGGCCCTCCCAGACAATGTCCTCGGTGTAGCCCGCGATGACGCGCGCGATGCCGTCGGGATTCTCGTTGGCGAAGTGGTCGGCGACCGCGGCGAGGTTGCGGGCGATGATTTCGTCGCGGGTAAGGGGTGTGGGCGTCATGCTGGCCTCCGTATTAGTGTCGGGGAGTTAGGGTTTGACCGCTTCGACCAGGTCGTGCGGGATGGCGTGGCGCACCGTGCCGGTGGGGTGCAGTCCGGTGTCGGTGAGCAGGCCGACGAGTTCGTCGATGGAGCGTTGGCGGCCGCCGTCGGTTTGGGTCAGCATGAGCAGATCGGCCCAGGGCGCCATGGGGTTTGGTGTGTTGGGTTGTTGCAGGGTCTCGATGAGCACGAGTCGGCTGCCGCTGGGCATGGCGGCGGCCACGGTGCTGAGGATCTTGCGGCAGTGTTCGTCGTCCCAGTCGTGCAGGACGTCTTTGAGCAGGTAGACGTCTGCGGTCGCGGTGATGGCGCTGAAGATGTCTCCGGGGACCGCGTCGATCCGGTCTTCGAGTCCGCGTGAAGTCAGGAAGGTTTCGGCTCGGACGATGACGTCGGGGCTGTCGACAAGGACGCCGCGCAGTCCGGTGTTCGCGGCGATGATCGCTGACAGGAGCGTCCCGACGCCGCCTGCGACGTCGCAGACCACACCGCTATCTGGCCACCGGTATGCGGTTGCGATGGTGTCGGCGTTGATGGTGGTGCCGCGGCGCATCGCTTCGTCGAACACTTGCGCGTCGCTCGGGTGTGTGGCGAACCATTCCCAGATGGACACGCCGTGCACTTGCGGGAACGCGCTTCGGCCGGTGCGCACCGTGTCGGCCAGCCCCGTCCAGGCTTCAGTGAGCGCGCGCAACCCGTGAACCATGACCCATTCGCGCAGCGAGTGGGGATGGTCGGTTCTCAGCAGTCGGCCGGTGCGTGTCAGCGTGACGGCCCCGGTTCGGGGATTCATCCGGCACAGCCCGACGCTGTCCGCGGTGCGCAGTAGCCGGTGGGTAGTGCCGGCGTCGGTGCCGAGTCGTGCCGCGATCTGCGCCGCCGTCAAGACTTCATCACCGAGTACGTCGGCGATGCCCAGTTCAGCGAAGGCCGTCGCCACCTGGGTGGTGCCGGTGGCGGTGCTGATGTCGAGGATCGCTACCTCTGCCGGCACGAGCGCGTCGGCGATTTGCTTGAGCCGCCGGCGAAGAGCCAACGTGGTCAGGGCGATGTGGCGCGGGGGCAATGTCATGGGGTTTCACTTCCTGTTGTTGGGATGTGGACGTTGTCGAATCGAGGATCTGACGCCGTGCTGTTGAGACCATCGGTCAAAGCACGTAGATATCCCCTCCCGGGTCGTAGATCGGCGGCGCAATCTACGACCATCTGCTGATGTTTGTGGGGTCCGGCCTGCCCGATGCTGGCTAGCATGAGCGACGTTGAACCGCTGAACTGGAGCGATCCGGGTGTGACTGAATTCGTGCCGACGGGAACGGTGACGCTGCTGCTCGCCGACGTTGAGGGCTCGACGTGGCTGTGGCAGACCCAGCCCGAGCAGATGACCGCGGCGGTCGCACAGCTGGACCGGTCACTGGCCGGGCTGGTCACTGCCCATCACGGGGTGCGGCCGGTTGAGCAGGGTGAGGGCGACAGTTTCGTAGTCGCATTCACACGTGCGTCCGATGCGGTGGCGTGTGCGCTGGCATTGCAGCGGGCGCCGCTGGCCCCGATCCGGCTGCGCATCGGCCTGCACACCGGGGAGGTGCAGCTACGCGACGAAGGCAACTACATCGGCCCCACCATCAACCGGACCGGACGGCTGCGCAACCTGGCCCACGGCGGCCAGACCGTTCTGTCGGCAACCACCAGCGATCTGGTGCTCGATCGACTGCCCGAGGATGCGTGGCTGGCCGATCTGGGTGTGCATCGCGTGCGCGACCTGCCCCGACCGGAACACATTATGCAGCTGTGCCATCCCGATCTGCATAACGATTTCCCGCCGCTACGAACGCCAGAAGTTGTTGTCGCGCAGCACTTTCCGGTGTATCTGACCCGATTCGTCGGCCGCGAAACGCAAGTTGCCGAGGTGCAAGGTCTGCTCGGCCAAGACCGTCTGGTCACCCTGACGGGAGCAGGCGGGATCGGCAAGACCCGGTTGGCCGTCCAGGTCACGGCCAACATGACGGGTGCGTTCGGCGACGGCCAGTGGTACGTCGACTTGGCACCCATCACCGACTCCGCACTGGTGCCGGTCACCGCGGCACGGGCGCTGGGTCTCCCCGACCAACCCGGCCGGTCTGCGACCGAGACGGTGCTCCGCTTCATCGGCGACCGGCACATGCTGATGGTGCTGGATAACTGCGAGCATCTGCTCGACGCCACGGCCACGCTGACGACCGCGCTGCTGGATGCATGCCCCGGACTGACGGTACTGGCGACCAGCCGCGAACCGATCGGTGTGCCGGGTGAGGTGACGTGGCGGGTGCCCCCGCTGTCGCTGGCCAACGAGGCGGTCGAGCTGTTCACCGACCGTGCCCGACACGCCCGGCATGACTTCACCGTCACCGGCGACACCGCCGCCACGGCACGGGAGATCTGCCAACGGCTGGACGGCATGCCTTTGGCCCTGGAACTGGCCGCGGCCCGGGTGCGGGCGCTGACGATGAGCGAGATTCTCGACACCCTCCATGACCGCTTCCGACTGCTCACCGGTGGAGCGCGCACCGCGGTGCGTCGCCAGCAGACGCTGCGGGCATCGGTCGACTGGTCATACGCGCTGCTGACCGAACCCGAACAGGTTGTGTTTCGCCGACTGGCCGTGTTCGTGGGTGGATTCGACCTTAACGCCGCCCAGGCGGTCGCCGGCGACGGTGAACTGCACCCACATCAGATCCTCGACCTGCTGACGTTGCTCGTCGACAAGTCCCTTGTGGTGGCCGAAAACAACAGCGGCCGAACGCGTTACCGCCTGATGGAGACGGTGCGGCAGTATGCGATGGAAAAGCTCGGTGGGGCCGGCGAGGCCGACAAGGTGCGGGACCGACACCGCGACCACTACACGGCTATGGCCGCGGTCCTCGATGAGCCTTTCACCAAAGAAAGCCTGCGAGTGGTGGAGCAGGCCGAAACCGAATTCGACAATCTGCGGGCGGCATTCGGATGGAGCCGCGAGCGCAACGCCACCGAGGACGCGTTGCGGTTGGTGTCGTCGCTGCAGCCACTGTGGCTCTCACGGGGGCGGATCCTGGAAGGATTGTCCTGGCTCTACGCAATCCCCGCCGACGAAACCCAGTATGCATCCCGTGTGCCCCGCGCAGTCCACGCGCGGGCGCTCGCCGACAAAGCGATGCTCGCATCGGTGATCTCCGCCCCGGACAGTTTGGAACACGTCGAACAGTCTCTGACCATCGCACGAGAGGTCGGCGAACCAGCTCTGCTGCTGAGGGCGCTTACCGCCTGCGGCAGCACCGCCGTGTTCACACCCGATATGGCGCGTCCCTACCTCGCCGAGGCACTCGAGTTGGCCCGCGCTCTCGGCGACACCTGGAGATTGAGCCAAGTCTTGTGGTGGCAGGCCTTCACAGCGACCGTCGCGGGTGAGCCGGCAGCCGCGCTGGAAGCCGGCTTCGAGGGACGCAGGCTCGCCACTGACATCGGGGACCCTTTCGTCGCGCGGATGTGCCGATTCTGGGGCATCGGCACGGCCCAAATGATGCAGGGACAACTCACGGCGGCCGCGGCGCAATTCCGTCAGCTGGTCGCCGAAGCCGAGGAGGCGCACGATCCGTTCGGACAGCTCGCCGCTCTGTCCCACTTGGGCCACACCCTCGCCCACCTGGGCGACACCGACGGTGCGCGGGCGGCCGCCGTCACCGCCTGCGAGCTGGGCGCGGAATTCGGTGGCTTCCTTGCGGGCATTGGCTACGCCCCACTGGCGCGGGCAGCGCTAGCAGCGGGCGACGTCGCGGCGGCAGCAAAGGCCGACGAAGTCGCCCGTGAGATGATGGCGACACACCCCATACCAGGCGCCAACGTCACCCCCCTTACCGAAATCGCGCTCGCCCGTGGTGACCTGGCCGCGGCCAGAAGCTACGCCGACAGAACGGTGTCAGTGGCCAGTGGCGTCAACTTAGCCCTCGCCCTGATCGCCCGGACCCGCGTGGCCATCGCCGAGGGTGAGCCCGATCAGGCGGAACGCGACGCCCACAGCGCGCTAGCCGTCGCCGTCGCCGTCGATTCCCAGGCGGTATCACCGGATGCCTTGGAGATCCTCGCTGCACTTGCCTGCGAATCCGAGAGTCACCGTGAAGCTGCCCGACTGCTTGGTGCCGCAGACGCACTGCGCCGTCGCACAGGTATAGTCCGGTTCAAGGTCTACGACGATGCCTACCACACCTCGGTTGCATCGGTGCGTGATGCCTTGACCGACAAGGAGTTTGAGTCGGCGTGGAACGAGGGGGCCGCGTTGTCTGCGAGCGAGGCGATCGCGTACGCGCAGCGCGGCCGTGGTGAACGTAAACGGCCCAGCAGCGGCTGGGCATCGTTGACGCCGACCGAGCTCGACGTGGTCCGACTCGTCGGAGAAGGACTCGGCAACAAAGACATCGCCGCCCGGCTGTTCGTGTCCCCGCGCACCGTGGCAACTCACCTCACCCACGTCTACACGAAACTCGGCCTCACCTCGCGCGTGCAACTGGCCCAGGAGGCCGCTCGCCGCGCCTGATACAAGCGCGGCGCCCACGGCGGGCGCAATCGGGAATAGCTCAAATTCATGCGAAGAAGATTCAGTGGGTACAGGTGACCGCGTAGCGAGCGGGAGACTGATAGCCGAGCGCGGAATGGGGCCGGTCCCAGTTACATTGGCGCTTCCAGTCGCTGATGACGACGCGGGCCTGGGCCAGCGACCAAAAGACGTTAATGTTGAGGCATTCGTCGCGGATGCGGCTGTTGAACGATTCGATGTAGCCGTTTCGCCACGGTTCACCGGGCGGGATGAAGCACAGTCCAACCCGGGTGCCCGCCCAGTCGGCCATTGGCGCACAGGCCAGCTCCGGCCCGTTGTCGCATGTCCGCGTTGGGCGGCCAGGCGATCCAGCTCACCAATCAGCTCGTCGGCAGTTATGGATCTCTCGACCAGTCCACCCAGGCATTCTCGGGTGTGCTCGTCGATGACCGACACGATCTTGATAGGCCGCCCATCGGTGGTGGCATCGAATTGAGAATCCACTGCGAACATGCCGCCGCGGGCCTTGACGGGGGGCCAGTTGGTGGACGTCGCCCACGAGGACGGTCTTGGCGTTGGCTCTCGTTGTAGCAGTGAGTAGTTGGCGCAGGTCGTTGGTGCCAACCATGCAGGCTTCGTCGATGATCACCAGGTCGAGATGGCCGAGTTTGAGGGTGCCGTCCTGTACGCAGCGCGAGGCTTTGGCGAGGGTGTAGCCGGTGTCGCCGGCTCCTTCGTGCACCGCCACATCCACGGCCTTGCCGGTCGGCGCCGGGACCAGAACCTGCCCGTGGCGGCGGCGCCGGCATCGCTTGAAGCACGTCGAAATCGGCTTGGTGTCAACCGATTCCGTTCGATAGAACGTCATGCGCGTATGCGGGCGGAACCTAGGTCAAGCCATTCTCACACCGCTCGTCGGATGCCACCTCGAAGCTCAAGGCGGATTCGATGAGCTCAATCTGTTCGCCGTCCCGGCAGACAACGAGCACCTCGGCCCAGATGGTGCTGCGGCCGGTCTCGAACGCGAATCACATTGTCAGAGCGTGGCAACGGCGCGAGGTCCTGGGATCAGGTTTGCGCCCAGCGTTGCAGGGCGTCCGCGTCCAGATCCTGTTTACGGATCAATGCCCGCGCTCCGCAGCCGCTGATCGCGGCCGGCAAGTCGTGGGCCTCGTACGTCGACACCAGGACGATCCGCGTATCTGGAAGCTCTTCGAGAATGCGTCTGGTCGCCTCTGCACCGTCAATTCCGGGCAGCCGCACGTCCATCAGCACCAGCTCCGGGCGCAGGAGCGCGGCGAGCTCCACGGCCTGCTCACCGGTCTCGGCCTCGCCGACCAGTTTAAACTCGTCCACAGACCGTACGAGTGCGGCCGCAGCACGCCGAAACAGCCTCTGATCATCGACAACCAGCACGCGCACAACAGCGGTTGATTCGCTCGCACTGTATCCGGCCATGTCAGTTGCGTCCCTCCGCGAGGTACATCAGCGTGGCACGGACGCGCGGGTGGAGCTCTTGGTCTCCACTGAGATTCAGCTTTGAGAATATGGAGTTAATATGCTTCTCCACCGCATGCTGGCTGAGCACCAATTGCTGTGCGACCGCGGCGTTCGTTCGCCCTTCGGCGATCAACGCGAGGACTTCGCGTTCCCGGGGACTGAGTCGCTCCATACGTGCGTCCTCACCCGATGCCCTGGCGTGAACCAGCGACTGCACAACCTTGGGATCGATCGCCGATCCGCCACGCGCGACTGACGTAATCGCCACGAGGAGGTCATCGAGTTCGGCAAGATGTTCCTTGAGCAGATAACCGCGGCCTTCAGTGCCCTGATCGAGCAGCACCCGAACGTAACTCGGCTCGACGTACTGGCTGAGCAGCACCACCCCGGTTGTGGGGTGTGCCGTGCGGCAATGTCGGGCGATCTGGATTCCCTCGTCCTTCCGGTTCGGTGGCATCCGAATGTCGGTCAGTACGACGTCTGGACGATGCTCGTCGATTGCCCCGAGTGCCTCGCCGAGGTCACCGCACGTGGCGACGACCTCGACCTGGTCGCTGCACTCGAGCATCCGTCGGACTCCCTCGCGGACCAAGAAACTGTCTTCGGCCAACACAACTCGGATCGCCATTACCCACCTGCCGTGCCGACTGATAGAGCACCGGTACCGGTCAACGCCAGTGGGACAGTTGCGGCGATAGCGGTCTGCGGGGAGCCGGTCGATGCTTCGAGCATCGAACCGTCGAACGCCTCGACGCGGTCCCGGATTGCCAGCACCTCGGCCGCACTGATGTCCGTTTGGCAGCTCGCGCCGACGCGGAAACTTACAGCGCCGGGCTCGATGGACACCATCGCGGAAAGTCGGTCGGCGCCGCGGTCAGCGAGTGAGCCCAGCGCGGTCACCACACAGAAATAGATGCAGGCTTCCAGTTCGGGCCTGTCCCGTAGCCGATCGGCGCCGTCCACCTGGATGGCGGCAGGGACGCCCGTGCTGACCGGCCAGCCCGCCAACGCCACCGCAAGGCCGGACTCGCTCAGTGTGGGCGGGTAGATGCCTCGCGAGAGAACGCGGAGCCGGTCAAGTGCCGTGCCCAATTCGGTCTCGGCCGAAGAGAGTTCGAGCGAGGACGTACTGGCTGCGCGCGCACGTACTCTGGCCACCGCATCCGAGGCACTCCTCATATGTCGGATCACGCGATCAGCCACCTCGTGCTGCAGCCGCTGCTGCTCGTCGCGACGCGCATCCACCAGGCGCTGGCGCGACTGCTGCAACGCCAGAGTGAGTCGCTCGAGATCGGCCGCCCGCTGCGCCAGCTCATACGTCAGCCGCACCGTGGACAGAGCCACCCCTGCCGGACCCGCCAACTCCTCGAGGAGTCTTCGGTCGAAGGCCGATTGCTCGGCACGGTTCATCGCGACCTCGATCTCACCAAGCACGTCACCGCCATGTCGGACCCCGATCGTGAGCGAGTCCGTGCGGGGTCTGATCGGCGACGGCCACACCTGCGACCACTTCTCACCACCGGGCAACCAGACCCGCACCTCGGCGCGGTCGCTGTGCGCAGTGCGTCCAGCCGCCTCAGCCAGCCGGGGCACCACCTCACCCACCGGCAGCGTGTCCGACATCCGGGCAAGCAGCTCCCGCATCAGCCGGTGGCTGTCCGCACGCTCGCCGAAGCTGAGCCGATCGGCCAGCATCGTGATCGGACGACTGGTCAGAGACAACAGGCCCGCGACCAGAACAGTGGCCGTCACCACCACCCACAACGGCCACCGAGCCGGGGTCGCTACCAAGTTTCGCCACCCCAACGCCAACAACGAATACCCGACAACAGCAACTGCAAGTCGGCAACCGACGATGGTCCCCGCGCGCTTGACATCAGATCTCACCGCGCACCGACCCATTCACCGGCCGCGGACGGCACCGCACACACACCGGGGCAGGGCACCCTCCCGACGATCTGCGTGCCTCTGCCCGGCGCTGACTCCACGACCAGCGAGCCGCCCAGTACGGCGACCCGTTCCGCCAATTTGGCCACGCCACCGACAGAATCGAGAGCGCCGGATTGGCTGAACCCGACGCCGTCATCGCTGATCGCGAAACGCAATTCTCCGTCGCCGCTTTGGATGTCGATCCGAACATTGGTGGCCCGGGCGTGCTTGGCGATGTTCTGCAAGGCCTCGACGCAACAGAAGTACACACCAGCCGCGACCTGCGAATCCAGCGCGGGTGGCACATCCACGTGAACTCGCACGTCCAGGCCGGACCGGCGGGACAGCTCGGCGGCACCGTGCACGGCCCCCACCAGGCCGGCTTCGGCGACAACCGCGGGTACCGACGTCCCGCACAGATCGAGCAATGTGTTCCGTGCTGTTTCCAGGACTTGCGACAGCTCTGCGAGATCCGTGATCGCCTCAGACCGGTCGAGACCGGATGCTCGCACCATCCGAAGCCCGATAATGGCGGCGACCAGTGCCTGTTGTGCGCCGTCATGCAAATCCCTTTCCAGGCGTTTTCGTTCGGCGTCCTGCGCTGCCACCACTCGATGCCGCGAATCGGTCAGCTGCTCAGCATGCACGCTCAGCTTCTGAACCTGCCGGGCCAGACGCACCGTCAGCAAGGCGTTATTCACGAGCACGCGGGCGTGCGCGGCGACCTCGGCCAACAGTGATTCGTCTGCTGCAGTAAGGGAAACATCGCCGGCGGCCCAGACCGCCAGCACGCCCAGGAGCTGGTGCTGGTACACCACCGGCCAGACCTTGCTGGCACCCAGTGCTGCCTGCAGGGCATCCGCACTGTGCTGGTAGGGCCCGGCTCGGCGCTCGCCTTCCCCATTTGTGCTCGCGGCACAAACGAGATCATCGCCGTCGACTAGCCATAGTTCGGCCCGCTGCGCGCGGGTTGCCCGGACAGTCACCTCGACCAGCTGATCCAATTCTGCAGTCGGGGAGAGATGTTCGAGGCCGCTGATCAGCGTCCGTATCGCCTCGCTCGGGCTCAGGTCCTGGCCGAACACGATTCGATTCGACCAGCGCCTGGCCCGGGAACGAATCGGCTCGATCGCGACGGCCATGACAGAGAGCACCAGCACCGAGAACCACAGAGCGCCACCGGCGTGCCAGCCACCGAAAGCTACTGCCACGACGTAAGCCGCGCTGACCACCGCCGCGATCGCGCCGTATACCAGCACCCGGCTCAACACTCGGTCGATGCCCCACAGGCGATGGCGGACGATCCCGGCGAACAGCACCACGGGAACGATGGCGAACACGGCCGGGAACAGATCCTGCAGACTGACTGCCAGCCGTCCCGAGGCCTCCCCCGCTGACCCGCCGACCCACTGCACGGCTCGGGCCGCCAACCACGTCACCGCCACGCCGAGGGCGGGCAGCAGTGCGGCGGTCAGGAGCCGCGCGGCTCGGCGGTGAGCGGTATCGGTTGCAGGATCGGCGAGTCGGAGCGCCTGGGCGCCGATTCCTACGACCGGGATCAGGATGCCGAAGAAGATCACGAAGAACTGCGGATGGGCCAGAAAGCTGCTTCGCCAGCAGATGAAGGTAGCCGCGAGGGTGACCGCGACGGCGGCCACCCGCTGGCCGCGCGCCGACACTCGCACCCTCGACGGCAGGGTTCCATCCGCAAACAGCAGGACTGCCCAAAGGTAGCTCACGCCGGAGACGATGTGGAAGGTGAAATGGATGGCCGCGATCGGCCACGGGCCGCCGGTGATGTAAAAGGCTCTGTGACTTGGCATGTTGAAGGTAGCGGCGGTGCCCAGCAATGCGAAGGCTAGCAGCCGCGGCACCGGTTCGTCCGGCCGCCGAATGGCCAGCATCAATCCAAGACCGAAGTTCAAAGCGCTGAAGCCATATTGGACTAGCACCCGGGCGGTCGACATTGACATCGTCGACATCGACATGTCCGCGGACGTGATCCGATCAACCGCAGTACCAAGCGCACCGCCCTGCATGGCAACCGGTTCAAGAACATGCCGGACGGACGGGAGAATTGCTGAGATTGTCGGTAGCAGACCGAGCGTCAGCCAGATCAGCAGGCCCGTGGCGTACAACGCGAACAGCACCCCGAACGAGGTACGCGTCCAGCGTGCGGCTGCCATTCGTACCGCCCCCTTAGGCGCGGCCGCACACGCGAACTCCCGCGGATCCGAGGGTCACGTGGCGACTCTGCTAACACCTTATTGTGCCCAACTCGCTGTTACGGGCGATGACAGCGGAGCGCAGCGGTTCGGCTAATCGCGGCGGTGAAAGTCCACCGCCCCCTCGCCGCACAGCGACTTGTGCGCCCACGATCCGCAGAAGTCAGCTGCCGACGAGCGTGCGGGCGAGCCGGGTCCTCATCACACGCCATCTTTTGTACACATACCTGGGGGTGCTTCTCGACCCTCGGCTGTGGGATGCGGTCACCGGACGCTGCGATCCCCTGCTGGGGGTGCCAGCACCCCCAGCGAGGTTGGGGTGCCTGCCGGATGGTGATTCAGGTCGCGGCGACGGAGCCTGTTCTTGGCACGGCGCCGCCGTGCTCCAGGAATCCAAGGGAGGCGACGGATATGAACACAGCCTCACCGCCAGGTTCCATTCCAGATTAGGTCCAACCATCGTAAGGAGCGTCGCCATGCGCATCAACCTGATCCACATTGCACCGCTGTTGGCGGCGGGCGCTGCCGCCGTAGCGATCTCGGCTGCCCCGCCGGCCTCGGCCGCCCCCATTCCGGCTGAAAAGATTTGCACCGAGAGCGTGTCGGGAAGCCAGTGCGAATCGGCCGGCAATGTCGAGATCAACAACACCCCGACCACCCACTTCACGCCTCAATACCCAATGTTGGGGGACGACTTGCTGTTTCATCACGGCCGTCGCACGTAGCCAGATGCGCCTTGTGGTCGGCGATTCGGTGCGAAGCAACACGCTCGCCGACCCAAGACTGCACCAACGAGCACGACCTGCCGGCAAAATCACCGGCGTAGCCAACAAGGTCTCGTCCATTCCGCTGCCTCTCCTACAGGCCTGAACTGTGCGCGATCATGACATCAAGTACTCGACATCGCGGCCCTATCATTCACAAACCTGCGGCAAGGTCGAACGCTTCCAAACCCAAAAGATGAGGGCGGCCCTGTGGTCAGCCGATCGCTAGACGCTCGAACTGACGCCAAGTCTCGCGTCCGCGTTCGCCCCACGTTTACCCGCTGGCCAACCCACCCGACGACGATCACAGCGGCGTATTCCTTCGGCCCCGCCACTTGACCTCCAGTGGCGGGGCGAATCACGTTGGCAACGAAGAACATTCGATCCACAATCGATGCATATTCGATGCAGGTTGACCCGACCGTCAAAGCGGAGCGCCGATGACATGATCGAGGGTGGTGAACAGCCGTCGGTGGGACGCCGACGCCGATGCGATCGGGCGGCGCTGCTGGCCCGTTCCACGGGATACCGCACGCCCGCATCGGTGAGCACAATGCGCAGAAGCTGAAAAATCGCCGGTTGTGCGGGTTGTGGGCACAAGCGAGCCAGGGCGACTGCGGACACATAGCTTGGGCCGCGAGCAAGTTCACACCGAACTGTTCATCACCTAGAGCGCCGTGATTGGGCATCGCCCAAATCGTGCGCCCAGCAAACAGGAAAACATCATGAAAACAACGCTCAAGTACGTCGCACCGTGGTTGGCCGCAGCCGCGATCGGTGGAGCGGTTGCGCTCGCGCCCATCGCCAGCGCCGCTACGCATCCCGCGCCCATCGCCAGCGCCGCGACGCATCCCGCGCCCGTCTCCAGCGCCGGTACCGATCCGCTCGTGCCGTATGGCACCGATCCCCAGGTCCCATCGCTGGGGTTCCACGAATCGAACCACGACAACGCCGACACCACGAACGGTTTCGTGGACGTGCCGTTCTGATAGGGATTGTCTGAACAACGGTGGATCTGACCTTGGTCTGACACGCCGAGCTGTGCTTGGCGGGAAGGACTGACGATGATGAGAAACACCGAAAGGGATGCAGCGGGTAGCCCTGCAGTTTTGGCATGTTGGGGGGCCGGAAGAAGGCGGACAGAGAGGCCCAGGATGAGGCGCCGACCGCCCGCACTTTGCCTTCACACACGAGATCGGACAACCGCTTCCCGGGTATTTGTGACAGTTCGCTGATATGCGGCCCTTCGATCCGACCGGGTTCATCGACGAGGACGACGAGTTTTAACCTCCGCAGCGCCCACCGTCACCGAGGGCACGTTGGGCCAGGCGTGCTCGCGCACACTGACCAGCATGTGGTCCAGCGCCTGATGCGCGCTGTCTTGGTCGGTGGTCGGGATCTCACTGATCAGCTCGCCATCGCGTCATAGAGCCGGGCGACGTCACCGGGGCTGACCTGCTGCGGACAAGACTGGCGCAAGGATCGCAGCGGGG
>Ga0207693_10002391_pt1 | contig 16290 bp, 13 predicted proteins | sample LARL81metaG_FD_184347 | JGI IMG/M metagenome (GOLD analysis project Ga0207693, IMG submission 184347) | Corn, switchgrass and miscanthus rhizosphere microbial communities from Kellogg Biological Station, Michigan, USA - LAR L8-1 metaG... | ecosystem: Host-associated > Plants > Roots >...
CGGATGCACACCCGGCGTCTATCTGTACAACGGCAGCGTGACCGCTCCCGAAGACATGAATAGCGTGGCGGCAACGACCGATGCTAACCAGCCGATCAGCTCGAAAGCACCGGTCCCAGATTCTCAGCCACCCTATTACTATCAGTTCACGTTCTTGCCGCCCGGTACGTACACCGTAGCTTTCACCTGCCAGGCCGCCCAGGACAATCCCGATCAGGCCGACGCTGTCGTGACGTTTAACCTGGTCAGTACCGCAATCAGTGTGGCCGCTAACCAGACGACGACCGTCGATATCCCGTGAGCTTCTCCGGCGACTAACAGCAAAATCCCGGTGATTCTCTGAGGCAGCCAGCCGGAAGCTCGCGGTAAATGTATGAGTACGGACACGGAAACTACCCTATTGCTCGGGCTGGCCGGCCGCACGCACGTACAGCTCACCCCTTACTCAGCCACCAGGTATGGCCAGTACGGGCATGACCTCAACGGCATCACCGGGGAAGATCGCAAAGTGTGGATGGTTCTGAAACATCCTGGCCGCAACTTCCTGTGACTCGGCGCGTACAACCGTGAAGGCGGCGAGTTCATTGCTCACATCAGCGATACCGGCGGAGGAGACCTTCTTGGTTTTGCCCAACGGTCCTCCCATGTAGACGATCGCACCGTGGTACTTATCTGCCCAGGCCTTCCAGGCCGCGATGCCCTGCTGTTCTTTCGTTCGACGCTCCCCGTCCGACAGAGCATCCCATGCTTCTCGACGCGGACTGGTCTTACTGCCGGTAAACACTGCCAGATAGGTATTGGTCGCGGTCATAGATACTCCTAAGAATTGAGACTTCCGGCGCCCTTGCCGGACGATCGCCTTCCAGCTCACCGCTAGTGGGTGAGCCCGTCCTCGATACGACGATCGAGAGCCACGAGAATCGACATCTGACGTAGGCGGATTTACTGCCGCGCTTTCGCTTCAAGTGCAGATCGCGTCTACAGCAAAGAAGCACGACGGCCAGTGCTTCGCTCGCTACAGATCAGGTGCTCCGCTGCAATGGACTACAATCGCCGCCTCGTTGGGGAATCCGCGCTCATTGATTGGAGGAAGTACCATGTCCGCTCCTGCTAGACAGAGTTCTCAAGGCGTCTTGGCCGACATGGAGCGGACTTTTGCTCTGCAGCAAGCACAGCAATGGGTGACGAAGAGCGCGCCCGCTGAACAGCGGAAGGAAAAGCTGAGGAAGCTGAAGTCGGCCGTGGAAGCTCACGGTGATGAGATCGTGGCCGCAGTGAAGCAGGATACCCGCAAGCCTGAGAACGAAATACGGGTCACGGAACTCCTGAACGTGATCGCCAACATCGAGCGGAACATCAACAATCTCGAAGACTGGATGAAGCCGGTCGAGGTGCCTCCATCCCAGAACAAAAATGACACAGCGAAGATTGTCTACGAGGCGCGAGGGGTATGCCTCATATTGGGCCCCTGGAATTTTCCGCTTGGCTTGGTCATGGGCCCTATGGCGGCAGCCATCGCCGCTGGAAACTGCTGCATGGTCAAGCTCACGGACTTGTGCCCGGCTACGGCCCGGGTGGCCGCCAAGATCGTCAGAGAAGCATTCGAGGAAAAGGAGGTTGCCCTATTTGAAGGCGGTGTGGATGTGGCGACCGCTTTGCTCGGCCTCCCGTTCAACCACATCTTCTTCACGGGAAGCACGCGAGTAGGCAAGCTAATCATGGCGGCGGCCGCCAAGCACCTGGCCACTGTAACCCTGGAACTGGGAGGGAAATCTCCGGTCATCGTCGATGAAGACGCGGATGTGAAGAAGGTCGGCGGGGATCTTGCGGCCGCCAAGCAATTCAATGGGGGGCAGGCCTGCATCTCCCCAGACTATGTGTTCATCAAGGAGCACCAGAAGGACGCCTTGGTCGAGGAGTTTCGAGCCAAGGTGAGGCAAAACCTGTACCGGGACGACGGGAGCATCAAGAAGGAAAGTATCGCCCAAATCGTTAATGCTCAGAACTTCGGCCGCATCAAGAAACTGTTCGACGATGCAGTGGCCAAGGGCGCCAAGATTGCCGTGGGCGGCACTTTGGAAGAAGCTGACCGCACGATCCATCCGACGCTGCTCACGGACGTAACGCCGGACATGCTCATCATGCAGGAGGAGATCTTCGGGCCGGTCGTGCCCGTCCTGACTTACCGGAACATCGATGATGTTATCGCATACATCTCGAGCCGCCCCAAGCCCCTGGCGCTCTACATTTACAGCAATAGTCAAAACAACATCGAGAAGCTGCTCAGCAGAACCTCATCGGGCGGTGTGACGATCAACGGGTTCTTCTCTCATTACCTGGAGAACCAATTGCCTTTCGGTGGCGTCAATCAAAGCGGTATGGGCAGCTATCACGGGGTCTTTGGGTTCAGGACGTTCTCTCACGAGCGCGCCGTCTACATACAGGCGAATCGATAGACGCAAGCGCGCAAGCAAGTACATTCTTCCTGTTTGGTTGCTGAGCGGGCACGATCTCTGCCGGATATGGGGGAGGTGCGTGATAGTGAAGGATCTGACACCCAGCGGACAGCCCTGGAGGCGCTGCGGGCGGCCGCTGGGTTGGAATTCCGCGCGCGTGCCAGGCACAGCCGCCCCCTCGCAGCGTTCGTCGGCGCTAACCACAAGCCGAAGACGGAGCTGGAACGTATAAGCGTGGCGGAGCTGAACCGCTATCGGAACATATCCGGTACACACGCGGTTAAGCCGTCTTAGTGCTTGTACGTTCGTGCTATTGACCTCGTACGAGCCAAAAAAGGAGAAAAAATGAGGCACGCTATTGCATGGGGCACAGTCTTCGCCGCTGGCGTTTTGGCCGGCGCTTTGTCAGGCGAATTCGTGCATGCACAGGGATCGCAGTACGCGACAAAGCAGGTCTTAAAAACCAGTTTGAATAACCTGCCCGGCCAGGAGATGTTGATATTCGCGTCCACTTGGCAACCCGGCTTCCGGTTGCCCCTGCATATGCACCCGAACGGGCATGAGGTTACATACGTCGTCGAGGGCGAGCAGACGTTCTACATCGAAGGTGTCGGAACGAAAGTCGTGAAGGCGGGCGAGGCGATCTATACGCCGCCGAACACGCCGCACTTCGGCAGCAATCTGACAGACAAGTCTTCGAAGACCGTAGTGATCCGGGTCAAGGACATCGACAAGCCAATTATGGTCGAGATAAAGCAGTAGCCGCTAACGCAGAGTCTCGAATATCCGTTTGAGGGTGAGGGCGTCCGTCCCATTGCTTTTGGCCGGTGGAATAAAGCCTTCCGAATACCTGTCAGTGGTCACCGTCGCGTGCCACGTATGCGAGCCATTCGTTACTCGGACTTCGTGTTTACAGCCAAGGGTACGCTTGCGGTTAACGTGGTGCCTCACGCCTGTCGATCCCCGACCGGCTCGTTCGTCGTCACTAGGAAGGCAGGACCGACGCGACGGTGGATACCTTCGCGTGCTTCCTGGCATACGTTCTGCCGTGACTGGGCCCCAATCGGCCGGAGGAGCTCGTGAACAAGCCCGAAGTGCTGTCGATCCTTTTGCTGCTCGGTCTGTCTGGGACGACTGAAGCGCAAGAGCGGAAGCCCACGCCCTACGCGGTGATGGCGCCGGTAGAACAATATCTTATCGCCAACGCGCAGGACGAGATCGCGCTGGCACGCAGCGCAGCACCGGCATCGATCTCTGCGGATGCCGAAGTGCTCGTGCTCGCCGGACACGGGTACACAACTGCGGTACAGGGCAAGAACGGCTTTGTGTGCTTTGTTGAGCGCTCCTGGGCTGCCGGTTTCGATGATGGTGAATTCTGGAATCCGAAACTTCGCGCGCCGAACTGCTTCAATCCGCCCGCGGTGCGAAGCGTACTGCCGCAATACCTGCGACGGACCGAGTGGGTACTGGCCGGAGCCGACAAAGCGCAAGTAGTCGAAAAGGCCCGCGCCGAATTTATGAGCCGTCGCTTCACCGCCCCTGAAGCGGGTTCGTTCTCCTTTATGCTGTCGAAGCAAGGCTATTTGGGCGATGAAGCGGGCGGTCCCTGGTACCCGCATGTGATGTTCTTCGTGCCACACGGCCAGGCCGCTGCGTGGGCTGCGGGATTGAAAGGCTCGCCGGTCCTCGGGACCGACGGCAGCCCATTCGAACCTACGGTACTTTATATCCCGGTGCATAGCTGGTCGGACGGCTCACTCGCAATGTCGCCCGGAATTGAACACGAGCACAGCAAGTAAGCGCCCGAGAGCTCATCGCTTGCGGTTAGGTCGAGGTCAGGGAGCCGGAATCACCTGGGCTTCGTTGATCCAACCTTGAAGCGCGAGACCTAGGAGCCCGTCGAGTCGCAGCGGGTCGCACTTAATCCCGCCGGGTACTGCATGACAAAGCGGGGAGGACAATTCCGTGCGCATCAATACCTTACGGACCGGCCTGCAACCCGGGGAGCCGTAAGATCAATGACCTAACCGCGTTACCTCTGGCCAGGCTGAATCGCCGTCCCCGCTGCGAGCAGCACAGACCGGTTAGGGCTCCCCGGCACGAATGCGCTGCGAGAAGTCCGCCGCCTGATCCGCGGGCTGCGCCAGCGGGTTGATGTAGGCGTGCCGCTGCAGGTCTTCGAACGGCATACGGGTGTCGAGCCTGCCCTGCTCGTAGAGATACTCGGGCGCGTGGCCGCTCAGCAGGATTTTCCATGAATAGGGTACGCGCCCGGGATTGAGGCGTGCCAAGAGCCAGATGCTGTTCGTGCAGTTGCTGGTGAGGGTGTTGTACCACTCGGCGTGCTGCTTGAGCGCATTGATCTGCCGCAGGTACTCGAGGAAGAACTGCTGCTCGGCGGAGGCGCTACCGCGCAGCCGGTACATATAGACCTGCTCGGGCGGATCTTTACGGTAGTTCGTGCGCAGCCGCACGATGTCACGCTCGTCCCCCACGGCATAGTACAGCGTGTACTGCCGGAAGAACCCCGCGACCGAGGAGTAGATCTGACCCTTTTCCCGGCGAGTCTCGATGGAGAACGCCACGTGTGCGCCGTCGGTGAAGCCGAAGCTCACGAACACGTGCGCGATGTCCGGACCCATCCAGTAAACCGTGAACATATCCACGCTGTTGAGCTGGCGCAGATCGAAAGTGTGGTCGTAGTACGCCGGCGTGAACTCGCTCGCGCTGCGGTAATCGAAGTTGCGAATGTTGTGCAGCGTCACGCGCTCGCCTTCGACATCCGCGTACGCCAGCACGGCGTTCTCAGGCTCCCACTCGCGATCGTTGGACGGAGCGATCGCGCTCCAGGCAGTGAGCAACAGCGCGAACAGGACCGTAAAAGCACCGAGCGAGCGCCAGCGCCAGCGCGAGAACAAGAATCCGACGATGAGCGCCAGACAAGCGAGTGCCCAGGCCCCAGCCAGCGCGTTACGCAGCCCCGGGTCGGCATGATCCCAGTAGTGCAGTGCCAGCACTCCCCAGCCGGTTATGCCGAGCATCAGCAGGCCAATGAGAAGCAGGCCGGCCGCTCGCGCGGCGCGCCGCAGAAGGGACGATGCGGGACGGGCGGCAGATGCCTCGGTGACCATCAGACCGCTCAGCGGAAAATGGGATGGTCGAGGATCGACCCTGAGCCCACGGGCGTGCCGATCGTGATCCATCCGCCCCACGTGCCGGTCGCCTTGCCGAAACCGAGGGTCAGGGTTCCAACGGGGGTACGCCCTCCGATGTAGCCGGAGATGCCATACAGCGCTCCATCCGGCACGGGGTCGATGCGATCGTACACATGACCGCCCTCCAGACCGATCCCGCCGTACAGCGCTTGATTCGCGATCGGCAGGATGTCCGCGATACTCCACAGAACCGCGCCTTGTACGACCCAGTACGCGTCGGCGCGCACCGCACCGGGCGAGTAGCCGGGAAAGCTCTGTGGACCGCCCAGCGAGAAGGCGCGGTCCGCGGGCAGCGTGCTGCCGAGGTTGGAGCCAGCGGCTGCCGTCAGCGACAGTGTTGTTACCCCGGCGCGGACCACCTGGCGCGCGCCGCCCTCCAGTATCTCCCAGCTGCGCGTTGCGCCGAGACCGCTGTCGGAGCGGAAAAATTGGATCTCGGCGGCCGTGCCGCGCGTCGCGAAGGTCGAGGCGTCGCGGTTGTCGAAGTATCCCGACGCGAGCAGGCCCGCGTCGGTGTGCCTGCCGGTCGGTAGCAGTGAGAGACCCGTGTCGACCTCGACGCGCCGCTCGTCGACCCAGTAGCCGGCCCGAAGCTGGCTGTTCGATCCGAGGTTGACACCGACGTCAAGCCGGCCGCCGTAGTCAATGAAGAAGTACTGTGCGACGCGCTTGTAGTCGTTGTAGATGTCCTCGGTGGAGCGCCCGGCCAGCCCACCAGGCTCGATGAAGAAGGTCTGAGTCTTTTCGAGCGGTTGGTACAGGCTGGTCTGGAAGAGCGATGAGGTGCCAAGCTGCACACGGTTGCGCCACTGACCGCCATAGGAGTTCAGCCAGCGGCGCACATACTGTGCCTCGAGCTCGAAGCGCAGCTCACCGCTACCGGCGGCGTAGATTCCCATGCTCGGCCGCAGCACGTCCGGCCCGATCTGCCGCTCGCGCGGTTCCCACACCAGGACCGGATTTTCGGGGTTGCCTTCGAAGTGGTATTCCACGCTGTCCAGATCATCGAGCACGGCGAGGCGTGCGGCATCGGCACTGATCGCGGTAATGTCGACCGTATCACCGGCGTGCACGCGGGTGAGCATGCGCAGGTACTGCGGATTGACGTACTTGAGGCCCCGGAACTGGACGTCCGCGATCCTGATCTCGAGTTCCTGGCTCACGGTCACGCGGCTGCGCCACGCGGCGTATTCGGCCGGCGACACGGAGAGCGTCGCGAGCCGTGCTGCCATGGCGCGCGCAGCCTTCTCGCCCAACGGGATGGTCTCCGCCGTGCGCTCGAAGTCCGCTGCACTGAACCCCCCCAGATCGACATCGATACGGATGTCGCTATCGGTGAGCGTTTCCAGCTGCACGCGTTCATTGGCTTCCATCGAGATGTCGCTGCTGCGCGAGATCAGGCTCGCCGGGCCGACCAGTTGGTCGCGTGTCGCGGTCAGCTTGGTGAGATTCACGGCGATCACGACGTCGCCGCACAGCTTGCGCGCCACGTCGATCGGCAGGTTGCGCACGACGTAGCCGTCCGAGAGGACGTACTGGTCGGTGATGACGGGGGCGAACGCGCCCGGGATCGCCATGCTCGCGCGCATGGCCGTCGCGATATCGCCGTGATCGAGCACCACCATGTTCCCGCTCAGCATGTCGGTTGCGACCGCGCGGTAGGGAATGGGCAGCCGGTCGAAGTCGGCCACCGCACGCGCCTTAGCCACGTACGCGCGCAACACATCCTCGATGCGGCTCGATGCGATGAGGCCACTGGGGGGGACGATCTTGCCGTCTTTCAGGCCCAGCTCGAGCGAGCCGCTGGTGTCGTTGAAGCGCTTCTGCTCCGCGGGCACCAGGTGCCGGCTCCCGACGCCGGCGACGACCGATTTCCAGTCGACGTGCGTGACGAATTGCTCGATCTCCGCCGGCGGCATGCCCGAGGCGTAACCCCCACCAACCAGCGCTCCCATGCTCGTCCCCGCGATGCAATCGACAGGGACGCGCAGCTCCTCCAGGACCTTCAGCACACCGATATGCGCCCCGCCGCGCGCCCCGCCGCCGGCGAGCGCGAGTGCGACGCGCGGGCGTCTGCCGGGCACGGCCGCCGCCGCGGCGTCCTGCGCCGCGCTCGGGGTACTCTGTGCGGCGGCCCCGGCAGCGTGAGCCGGGGGTCCACTCTCCTGCGCCGCCGCACCCGCCGCCAGCACCATGACGGCGCACAGGGACGGGCAGCGGTACCTAAGCCCTCGAGCAGAGAATTGCCGCGACATCGTGTCCTTTCGGGGTTGTTGCCCGTCGCTTGCCCCCCGGATTTGGCTGCATCGGCTATCGCAGGAGCCGATCAGTCTACAGCGGCACCCCCGGCCGGCAATCAGACTTCCGGCCTACAAGGCAGCGCCGGTGGGCGCGATGAGGGCAAGGGGAACAGCCTAAGCGTAGCCGTATGCTATCGGTGCGAGCTGCGGATGAGCAGGCCGCGCGGCGGTAACCCCGCAGGGCGCGCCCGCGGCGATGGAGCCGCGATACTCCACTGGCGAAGCCGTCGATCAACAAGAAGAACCCTACCGGCCGTAGGTCGGCCTTTAAATCGAGTCGCGCGCACTTTCGTTTTGATCGCGCGCTGGCGCTTCCCCGGCCATCCGACACGTCGACGACCCACGCGCCATGCCAGAACCGCACTGCCGTTCATGCCATTTAGAATTCTCCAATCGAGTCGGCGGACTGGCTCTCGGTTGAGAAGCGGGCGGCGTATAGAGTGGCTCTCATAGATTGATCATCCCAGTGTCGACGAACCATTCTTCGGGTGTGGAAGCGACATGAGCGGGGGCGGCGGGCTCTGGGGCCAGAACGGCCAGCCTCTGCGAGAGGAACTTCCTGAGCAGCGCGTCTGCTGACTTGCGTTGCTCCTCATCCCTGTTCGCGTAGTCACTGATCGCCTCGCGACTGATGCATACGAGGATGACTTTCGAGCGCTGGTTGGGTCGCGTTGGATCTGTCCGCAGGCGCCAATCGAGGTACAGGCACAGATCCCCACCTTCCTCTGTGCGCGCCATGTCGGCGTGTTTCGGAAATTCCGCGGTGACGATGCTCGCCAAATGTCGGGCAATGTCCTGATTCATGCGGGCTTTCGCGCGGTCGCGCCCTCACTCACTCTACAAGCAGTTCACATTCACGAAGCCAACTTGTCACGCGCTCGAGACGCGACGCGGAACCCATTTCGATCGAAACGACGAGCACCTGGTCGTGCCCTATCAAAGGCGAGGACCTACGGGAACGCGGTGACTGAAGGTGCATTTGCACCTGCAATGAATTTTCAAAGCGCGGATTAGCGGCCACCAGGTACGCCACCATGGAACCGTCGTAGGACATTTCCACGGATTGAACGGCGCCGATCTCGGCCAAGGCGTCCTTCAAGGCAGGCGCCGATTCAGTCACGCGCGCCTTCAAGTCGCCACCATCTTTGTCAAACCGTACCAGTACCAAGTACGGGATATAACTTTCTTCGCTGCCACTCATTTGGGCATCCTCGCCGCCGCGTTCACCAGCCGCTCCAAAACGGGCGGCCCAGCTCGCCTGGACGCCGATCTGTCCTTAACAATCAGCTCAGAGACGTACCGATACTGAGCCAGCAAGAAATCGACAGCCTCACGAAGGTAGACGCCCTGGGGCCACCGAGTCCCTGCGCTCCGCTGCCGCAATTCGTCTGCGACCGACGGATCGAGACACAAGGACGTCAGAATCCGCTTGCCTTTCATCGTCGCCATTCGTTGTTCCTATCTTAATGGTAATTGCTGTGCCGGTCCTCCGGACCAGCAATGTCCACCGTTCGGACGGCACCAATTATGCGACACAAGAATCAACCCACCGTGAAAGCACCGCTCAGCGTGCGTCTTACCGCCTCCCCCGCCGCAAGGCTCCTGCTCGCCCCCGGCGTGAAATGGCGAGAAACTGCAGCCCCAGTCAACGGGCGCCGAATGGCATCGGAATCGAACGGATCGCCGATGGCTCACGCTCTTTCGAACGCGACGCATACAAGGTCCGCTGTTACTCGGAATAACCCCGGCCGCTACCCTTAACCCAGCAGTGCCGTGTACCGCGCGGTCGTCGGCGCTCGGGGTGCGAGGCGCCAGCGCATCGCTGGCTCGTTGGCTAAGTACATGCCGAATGCCGCGCACGCTCGGTGCTCGATCGCGCAGCGCTGGGCGAATGTGCAGCACTCGCACGGTGCGACCTCGGTCAGTCGTGCGTCGGCGTGGTGTGATGCGCGGTTCGGCACGCGGCGCAGTGTACGCCGATGGAGACCGCGGCGCGGGTGTCGTTCCCCAAATTGCAGCTAACGACGTAGGGCGCAATAGCGCCGCCCGAAGGCGCCTCTCTAGTCGCACGCGGTGGCGGCAGCGACCAGCGGCGCCATCGCACCGGCCACACTCGCGCCTTCCGCGCGCGGCTGTCGACGAGGGAATTCGCTAGTGCGGCGCTCGCAGCGATACCGGACACCGTCAAGTACCTCGCCCGGGTCACTGCGCCTGCGCGCGGGCCCCAAGACTCACTTCCGCCACCCGACTATCGGCCGTCAAAGGCAGCAGTTCATCCAGTCATCCTGCCAGCTCACGGTCCAGGTCTGTCGTATCCAGCTCAAAGACATGATTGTCGTAGTCGAAGAAATAGAGCGCGGTGTCCGATCGGGCAAGAAAGAACTCGATGTTCATTCTCTTGAGTTTCTCTGCAGTTCCTAGAAGCGTGGACATTGAAACCGAGAAAGCGATGTGATCACCACTGCGGGGACGAACCACTTCCGACTGTACAAGGACAAACCAAGTGCGGCCAAGTCTCACGTAGGTCTCCTCATGCCCATCGACATCTTTGCGCACAAGAATCGCCGCGCCGAACAGGTCCTTAAACAGCGTGGCCGTTCTGCTTGAATCTTTCACGATCAGGGCAATATGGCCGATTTTGTCCAGCATAGGTATTCCTAAGCACAAGACGCGCAATGAATCGGCGGCCAGACAAGCGTGCGCCATCCTAGGTCGCGCATCAGCTGGCGGCCGAATCTGGCGTTGGTCGTGCGCGCCGGGTGCAGTCTACGACTGCCGGCGGGAGACGTTGGCGCGGGTGCGGCCCGCACGCAACCTGTCGGTTAGGCCGTCGTGGACGCCTTTGGCTCGCGCGGGCGGATCGCTCCACCAGTCCCTGCGCGTGGCCTGCTCCGGATTGCAGGGATAGAAGACGCGGTTCTCCGGCTTGCGCGTTTCGCCGACCACGAGCAGACGCACTTCGCCTGCGGTGTTGTTCAGGAAACAGTGACAGAGGCCGGTGCCGGGCGGAAATCCAACCGCATCGCCGGGCCGCAGCCGATGCAGCTCACCGTCGAGCCAGACATCGGGTGTGCCGGCGATCACGAACACGAACTCCTCCTCGGCGCTCTCGGCATGTGGATAGGATGTGCGCCGACCCGGCAGCAGGCGCTCGTGGTGAATGCCGAGCCGCGTGAGTCCGAAGTGCCGGCCGAACGGCGCGCCGATGCTCATGAGTTCGTCGTCGCCATCGTAGTGGGAATCGTCCGCTCCCTCGATCCTTGTCCAGTGCGCGATGCTCTCGGGTCGGTTCAGTCGCGCCGCCTGTTTGGAAGCCCCCTTTGGAGCCCGTTTGGATGCCCCGTGGGCGGATTTCCGCTCCGTTGATTTCCGCTTGGATTTTTTCGTGGCCATCGCGAGCCCTCCACACCGCACCTGCGTTTGCAAACGCTAACAGGCGCTCGGGCGCTGATCCAGCAGGGACGCTCTCGCTCATGTCCCCAGATCGGAATCACGGCTGCGGTGAGCGCTCCTTCAGGCGCGAGGCAGCCTCGGCGTACGAGTCTCCCCGGAACGACCGCGAGCCACTCCGTAGGCTGACATTTCAAGTAACCCCTCCCAAGCTCCCGCTGACGCCTGCCCCAGTTGGCCAGGAGCACCCTCAACCGATTCCGCACACTCAGGCAGCGCGTGATACTCCGCTCTCGCCAAGGTCGGCGTTCGGTTCCGGCACGAGGTGCTCACCAACCGAGCGGAGCAATGAAACCATGACGACTCGGAAACACCTACACCTTCTCATTGCGCGTGATCTTCTCAGCGGTCGCCGGAGCGGCTCAAGTCGCCGCCGGGAAAGGCACTGCCTGTGCTCTCAAAGCGTGGCAGAGTACTGAGCACGGTGATAGAACGCTCTACAGAAGCCTCCGGCACTGCACCCGAAGGTGAGACTGCGCATCTGGGGCTTGGCCGACAGGTCCGGCTCGTGTGCCGCACGATCTTCGGCTCGCCCGTGCGCAAGACGCTCACGCCCCTGTTGGCCACGATCATTCTCGTCGTCGCCGCCACTGCCTACGGACAAATTCGCCTCAACGGATGGAATAAACCCTTCTACGACGCCCTATCGCGCCGCGACCTGCGCGATTTCCTGTTCCAGCTCGGCGTGTTCTTCCTGATCGCAGGATTTCTGCTCGTCCTGAACGTCGTGCAACGGTGGCTGATCGAAACCTTGGAACTCAAGCTGCGTGAGGGCTTGGTGCTCAGCCTCCTGGAAGACTGGTTGTCGCCGCGCCGCGCGTTTTGGCTTGCCAATGCGGGAACGATAGGCGTCAATCCGGATCAGCGTATTCACGAGGATGCACGCAAACTCTGCGAGCTTTCCGCCGACCTCAGCGTGGGATTGCTGCAGGCGTCGATCTTGTTCCTTATTTTCGCCGACATACTGTGGGGTCTCTCGACCGATTTCGTATTCAGGTTCGATGAGCGCGACTACACGGTTCCGGGCTTTATGGTATGGGCGGCGATCCTCTATGCGGGCGCAGGTTCGCTGTTGAGTTACTGGGTTGGGAGAGGTCTCATCGGCCGCAATGCGCAGCGCTACGCGCGCGAGGCCGACTTGCGCTTTTCGCTGGTGCGGGTCAACGAGCACGTCGATGACATTTCCCTGGCGGAAGGCGAGGCAGACGAGAAACGCCGCATCCACATGCATCTCGCCAATGTGCTCACCGCGACCCGCCGCATCGTGATGGGCCACGCCAATCTTACCTGGGTCACCGCCGGCTTCGGGTGGATCACGCTGGTGGCGCCGATTCTCGTCGCCGCGCCTCTGTATTTCAACGGCAAGGTTTCTTTCGGCGGTCTGATGATGGCTGCTGGCGCATTTACTCAGGCCCAGTCGTCGCTGCGATGGTTCGTGGACAATTTCAGCGCGATCGCGGACTGGCGCGCGACGCTGCTCAGGGTTGCGAATTTCCGCTACGCGCTGATGCGCATCCACGAGCCGAGCGGATTTGAGAGCCGCATCATTTACGACGACGGTGAACCGGGCGCCATTTCAATCGAGGGTCTCGAGATCGTCTCCTCCGCCAACGCCGACGCCCTCAAGGAGACCCATGTCATCGTCAAGGCCGGCGAGCGCGTCCTCATTCTAGGGGCGCCGGGAACCGGCAAGACGCAACTCTTCCGGGCACTGGCAGGACTCTGGCCGTGGGGCGCCGGGCGCATCACGCGCCCGGCGGGCGAACAGATATTCTACCTGCCTCGAGGCGCACCCTACATGCCGCGCGGAACCTTGCGCGAAGTTCTCGCCTATCCTTTGAAGGCCGAGAGCTTCGAGGAGAGCGCCTTCAAGCATGCGCTCGACCGGCTCGGCCTCGAGCGCCTCGCGCCTCTGCTCGATACGACTCACCGTTGGGATCGCGAATTGAGCCAGGACGAGCAGTTGTGCCTCGCGATTGCACGCATGCTGCTGCAGTCGCCGCCCTGGGTACTCATCGATGGCACGTTTGGCGCCCTCGACGACGACATTCTCGATCTCGTCGTCGGCGTATTTACGAATGAACTACAGCGCACCGGCGTCATTCATATCGGAGGGCCGGCTCAAGCGCACCCGCTGTTCACCCGCGGCCTGCATTTGATCAAGGCGCGGCGAATTGGAGCGAATTCGCCACCCGTGAACCCACCCGGATCTCACGAATGAGCAAAAAGCGGCACGCGAATTCCCTTCTTGCTCTATTCCTCTTGGCGACCTCTCCATCATGGGCTGCGGCGCCGGCGCTGGAATTTCACGCGCCCTCTTCGCCCACCGATGCCGCGGCCGCCGCGACCATGCGCGATCTGGCGACGCGGCTCGTTCCCATTTATGAAGAACCCGACCGCGACCGCTATCTAGCGAATTTGTTCGCTTTGCAAATGGTGTCCGGCAACTATGCCGCGGCCCAGGTGTCGCGGCAATCGCTGCGTGAGCGGCGGCGGAAGTCGAACACCCATCCGCCGATTGACCGGGACAGCGTTTACGACCTCTATGCCCATGCCAAGGCTTTGGAGGTCGAGAATAGGGTTTCATTCACTGACGGTTTCGAGAGGTCGTTCCATGAAGTGATTGGCCGTCTCAACGACCACGACGCCTACGCGGTCACGAGATGGCTGGGCTTGTCTTTAGCGGTGTTTCGGCAGGCGCTGCAAAAGTCGCTCGATCAACAGCGAACCAAGGACATCATCGATCAATCGGACGCCGTGGAGCTGCTCTGGAAGTACCTCGCGTTCGATGCGTACCGAAGCTTCGGTCCCCTGGTGGGCCCGCTTACGGCCGATGACGATCGCCGGCGCTACTCGATCGAGGATCCGGTTCTGGTCAAGACCGCGGACGGCGCAAAAATATCGGCCTTGGTAGTTCGCCCCAAAGGAGCCGGCAAGCCGCTCCCGGCACTGCTCGAATTCACCATTTACGACACGCAGAGTTACGCCATGGAGTGCGCATCTTACGGATATGCCGGCGTGGTGGCCTTCACGCGGGGCAAGCATACGGATCCCCGCACCGTGGTCCCGTACCAGCATGACGGGGACGATGCCCGGGCGGTGATCGACTGGATAGCCAGGCAACCGTGGAGCGATGGCCGCGTGGGCATGTACGGCGATGGCTACAGCGGCTTTACCCCGTGGGCTGCAGCGAAGCGCCCGCCGGCCGCGCTCAAGGCCATTGCCACCTCGGTCTCGGACGCTCCGGGAATCGATTTTCCCATGGCGGGCAGCGTCTTTCAGAACCCCGCGTACCGCTGGTCGTCCTTCGTGACCAACACGGATGCATCGCAAGAGAAGAGTTACTACGACGATGCCCCGTGGCACTTACTCGATCAGAAGTGGTACAGAAGCGGAAGGCGATACCGGGACTTGGGCCTCCTGTACGGAAAATCCAATCCGATTTTCATCCGTTGGCTGAATCACCCCAGCTACGACCGTTTTTGGCAGAATATGGTGCCGTACCGCGAAGAATTCTCGCACATCAACATCCCGGTGCTTACCATCACGGGCTACTACGCGGGAAGCGAACCCGGCGCCCTTTACTATTTCTCCCAGCACCATCGGTTCAATCCGCACGCCGACCACACGCTGCTCATCGGGCCCTACGACGATACCGCGATGCAGCGCGGGCCGTCCGCGATGCTGCAGAGTTACGAGGTCGATTCGGCCGCACTCGTCGATCTTCGCGGACTGATGTATCAGTGGTTTGACTTTGTCCTGAAGGGCAGCGCAGCGCCGCCACTGCTGAAGGATCGCGTCAACTACGAAGTCATGGGGGCCAACGCATGGCGCCACGCCGCATCGCTCGAAGCAATGGGCAACGGATCATTGCGATTCTATCTGGACGGTACCGGCTCCGGCGACAAGCATCGGCTTACCGAGCGCAAAGCCGCGCATCCGGTGCTTTGGCGGCAGATCGTCAAGCTGACGGACCGCAGAGACGATGCTTGGATGGCGCCCGCCGATTTCACCAGCAGAAATTTGGCAACCCACAATTCGGTGCTGTTCGTGAGCGAGCCGCTGTCGAAGCCTGCCGAACTCAGCGGCCTGTTCTCCGGCCAGCTCGCCTTTACGGTGAACAAGATGGACGTCGATCTCAACGTGACTCTGTACGAGCAGCTGCCCAGCGGCGACTACATTTACCTTTTCAATCCGTCCTACGAATTTCGCGCCAGTTATGTACGCGACCGTGTCCATCGTCATCTCTTAAAGTCCGGGGAGCGCGAACAGCTAGCATTCAAGAGTGAGCGCATGACCAGCCGCCAGCTCCAATCGGGGAGCCGGCTGGTCATGATTCTGGGCGTGAACAAGCGGCCGGATCGCGAGATTAATTACGGCACCGGCAACGACGTGAGCGAGGAGACCATCGCGGACGGCAGGATTCCGCTCAAAATCCAGTGGTACGGCGACAGTTACATCGACATCCCGATCCGCAGATAATTCGCGAGCGGGTGGTGTTCCGTTGACAGGCATGCATCCATGCATGAACGCGATCGTTAACTAAGCAAGTACCTTGGCTGGTTCTTTGACCATCGGCCCTCCTACACGGTCCTCGAAGCGAAATTCAACGCGACAGCGTCGCATCCAGTCGCCGGAATGCCAACTACCTCTATGACCGGTGTCGACTTCTTTGGCCCAAGACCCGGATGCCTACCCGTCGAGAACGTTGACGATCGAACCGTCGGCCGGAGGAAAGCTGCACACACACCTCGCATCGGCGACTTGCTCGACCTGCGGGGATGGCCGCGCTCCACCAGCTCGCGAGCCAACATCCTTCCGGAGTTCCGCGCCGACAATTGGCGCCGGAACGGTACAGGAGTTACCCTG
>Ga0207693_10002392_pt1 | contig 16289 bp, 20 predicted proteins | sample LARL81metaG_FD_184347 | JGI IMG/M metagenome (GOLD analysis project Ga0207693, IMG submission 184347) | Corn, switchgrass and miscanthus rhizosphere microbial communities from Kellogg Biological Station, Michigan, USA - LAR L8-1 metaG... | ecosystem: Host-associated > Plants > Roots >...
GATGGCCATCCCGGAGCTCACACTGACGCCGCGAGGCGACGAGCTTCACTTCGCGACCAATCATCTCGGGCATTTCCAACTCGCCACAGGACTGCACGATGCCCTTCGTGTATCGGGCAGCGCGCGTGTGGTGTCGCTCTCGTCGAGCGCGCACCTGTATTGCCCGGTGCTGTTCGACGACCCGGCATTCGCATTCGTCCCGTACACCCCGTTCGTGGGCTACGGCCAGTCAAAGACGGCGAACGTCCTGTTCGCCGTCGAAGCCGACCACCGTTGGGAGCGCGACGGCATCACCGTCAACGCCGTGATGCCGGGAGGGATCGCGACCGGGCTTCAGCGCCACATCGATCCCGAAGCGCTCGCGCGGGCGCGACGCGAAGCCGGCGCAAGCGCCGAGCTCAAGACGGTCGAGCAGGGCGCCGCAACCTCGATTCTTGCGGCTGTCTCACCGTTGCTCGACGGCATCGGCGGCCGCTACCTCGAGGACTGCAACGAGGCGGAGATCGTCAGTTCACGGGCCGACTCGGACGGTCGCCACGGCGTCGCCCTGTACGCGCTGGACCCGGCCAACGCCGAGCGCCTGTGGGAGATGTCCGAGCGGCTCGCCGCTTTGCTCGCCGTCGGCTAATCGGCGAACTAGCCGCCGGCAAGCTTCTCGAGCTCCTGGAAGGCCTCGGCCTCCAGGAGCTCGCCGCAGGCGCGGGCGCACGCCCGGCAGGCCTTGGCGCAGATCGCGCAGTGTCGGTGATGGGCGGCGTGCCGTTCGCACTCCTCGGCGCAGTCCGAGCACATCCTCACACACGCGCCGAGCATCCTGTGGGTGATCACGCGATCCGCTTCAAACGGGCGCGACAGCACCCGCAGCGTCGTCGTGCAGATGTCGGCGCAGTCGTCGCACAGCGCGATGCAGCGGCGCATCATCGCGACGTCATCCTCGGCGAGGCTCGAGTTGGCACACGAGGTGCAAGCCTGCGCGGACACCATGCATGCCTCGATCGCGGCGGCTACGGCCTCGACGCCGAACTCAATCGGCACCGGCGATGCGTCGAGCATGTCGCTGGCGACGGTCACAGTCGGCGGCGGGGGTCTTCCTCTTCGATCGTCCGCTCGGCGGTCGGCAACGCCTCAAGACGCCCATCCGGAATCGGCTTGCCGCTCTCGACCGAGAGTCCGTACGTTCCGTCGGCGAGCCTGGCCTCGGCGCGTTCGAGGGCGGCAAGCTCGGTACGCAGATCCTCGCGCCGGCCCGCGTCGAACTCGTCCTGGTAGAGGTCTTCGGAATCGCGCTCGCCGGGTTCGACACGGGTGTCTCCCTCCAGCGGACCGTCCCGGTCCAAAGCGGTCAGCGACTCCTCGATGCGCGAGCGCTCACGTGCCAGCAACTCGCGAGCTCGCTCAGGATCCATGGGCCAAGCCTAGTCTGTCGAGGCCCCGCGGACAAACCCGTCGCCCGCCCGCCTGGTGCGATTAGGTGCCCGCGCGCAGCAGGAACGTCAGGGTCGCGCTGTTGAACGCCTCTGGGTCCTCGTGCAGCCCGGCATGCGATAGGTGATCGAAGACGACCAGCTCGCTGTTTGCGATCGCGCCGGTCAGCGGCTCGGCGAACCGCGTCGACGTGACCAGGTCGTGGGCGCCGAACGTGACGAGCGTCGGTGCCTCGATCTGGCCGAGCGCGTCACGGGCATCGTGCGCCAGCGCTCCGTCGCTCTGCCAGAGAAACGCCTCGAGCGACTGCGCGGGCCGGCCGCGCACAAAGTCGGCGAGCGCCTGCGCATAGTCCGGCCGCTCGACGTACATCTCCGGCGTGAAGCAGAACGGGAAGATCGCTTCGATGACCGCGTCGGCGACCGTCGGCGTGGCCCTGGCGTGCGAGCGCCACATCTCGACGCACGTGCGCACGTACTCGTCGGTTCGATCCCAGGCGCTGTGCAGCGATAGGGTCCGCACGCGCTCCGGGTGCCGCGCCGCCAGCTGCATCCCAACCGCGGCTCCGAGCGAGACGCCGGCCACATGCGCCCGCTCGACGCCGATCGCGCCCATGAAACCCGCGAGCTGATCCGCATAGGTCGCCGTCGAGCACGGCTGCTGCGGTGTGTCGCTCTCGCCCGATCCCGGCAGGTCGACCGCGATGCAGCTGAAGTGCTCGGTGTACGCAGGGAGCTGGAAGGCGTAACACGCGTGATCGGCCGACAGGTACGGGACCAGCAAAAGCGGATCGCCGTCACCTTGCACGTCGTAGTTGATGCTCAGACCGTCGACACTGACTTGCGGCATGACTCTCTCCAGACTCCCGGGAACCGACATGCGAATCCTAGGTCCGCCCGTGGCGCCGGTCCAGCGGTGCGACATCCTTGATGCCTGGTGATGGCCTCCGAAGCCGACAACTCGTTGACCGAATCGCTGTGGCTAGCGGTCGGCGGCGATCGAGAGGTGCTCGGCTCGCTCTCGGTCACACGCGCGGACGCCTGGCTGGGGGGCCCGCTCGCGGTCGACGAGCTGGCAGTCGCCGCGGTCGCGGCAGCGCTGCTGGCCGCCGCCGAGCTCGCGCACGCGCGTGGTGCAGAGCGCCCGACAGTTGGCCTCTCGGCCGAGCACGTTGCGCTCAGCTTTCAGTCTGAGCGACACACGCTCGTCGATGGTCGGACGACCGGAGTCGGCTTCGCGCCGCTGTCGCGGCTGGTCAGGTGCGCCCACGGCGGGTGGCTGCGCACGCATGGCAACTATCCGCACCACGCCGCCGCGATCGGCCGCGCGCTGGACATCGATGTCTCCGGCGACCAGCAGCGCGCCACCCAGCGGCTGGTGCAGGCGGCACGGTCGGCCGACGCCGTCGAGCTGGAGAGCGCGGTGGTCGCGGCAGGAGGATGCGCCGCGGCGCTTCGCACCCGACAGCAGTGGGACTCGCATCCGGCTGGCCGCGCGGTCGCGGCGACGCCGCTGGTGGCCGTCGAGCACGCGCTGGCGACCGGCTCGGAGCTCGGGCTCGCGCCGCTCGCTGATGTTGCGCGGCCGTGTCAGGGCATTCGCGTGCTCGATCTCACGCGCGTCATCGCCGGCCCGGTCGGCGCCCGCACGCTCGCGGCGCTGGGCGCCGACGTGCTCCGAGTCGATCCCCCGCACCTGCCTGAGATCCCCGAGGGCCACATCGACACTGGGGTCGGGAAGCGCGCGGCAACGCTCGATCTCGCGGATGCCGTGCGACGCGAGGCCCTGCTCGCGGGCGCTCATGTCCTCGTGACCGGCTACCGGCCGGAAGCGCTGGCGAAATTCGGCCTCGACGCCGCCGACCTCGCCGAGCGCCACCCCCATCTCGTGCAGGTATCGCTCAGCGCCTGGGGCACCACGGGACCCTGGGGCGGCCGACGCGGGTTCGATTCGCTGGTACAGGTTGCTTCGGGCGTCGCCGCGGAGTGCGCCGCGGCCGACGGGACGCCCGGCGTGCTTCCGGCACAGGCTTTGGACCATGCCACCGGGCACCTCGTCGCGGCCGCGGCCCTGCGGGCCCTGGCGATGCGAGCAGCCGGGGAGGCAACCGGTCCAGCGCGTCTATCGCTCGCCCGCACCGCCCAAGAGCTCCTGCGAGCCCCGCGGCCTGAGGTGATCGAGTCCCCGGCGACGGGGGCTGCGGATCCCGCCGCCCACCGAGTCAGCTTCGGCCGCGTCTCGCTGATCGCACCACCCGGCACGCTCGGCGGCCGCGCGCTCAGCTGGCCGCACGGGCCACACGAGCTCGGCAGCGACTCGCCGTCGTGGACGGGCGGCGCGGGAGCTTGACGGCGCCGACGCGTGTGCGTAAACTGAATTGAAGTAAACTCAGCTTTGACACGAGGAGAGCCATGAGCGCCACCAACGACACGCTCGTCGACAGCACGAGCCTGCAGGCACTGCAGGACCGCATTGACATCGCCGACGTGCTCTACAAGTACTCGTCGTCGGTCGACTCGTTTGACACCGAAGGCGTTCGCAGCGCCCTGGCAGACGACATCTGGGCCCAGTACGGCAACGGCGACCCCGTCGAGGGCGGCGACAAGCTGGCGGGATGGATCGAGCAGGCGACCGCGACGGTCATCTGGCAGCACCACCTCCTCAACGTCTACCACGTCACGATCGACGGCGATCAGGCAAAGACGCTCTCCTACCTGACGTCTTACCAGGTCTTCGAGGAGAACCCCGAGGCGGCGATCATCCTCGTAGCGCGCTACCACGACGAACTGCGGCGCACCCCGTCGGGATGGAAGATCAGCAAGCGGATCATGGAGCTGCTGTGGGCCGAGTCGAAGGCCGATGACGGCTACCTGACGGGCCTCGGCGGTCGCGGGCCCAAGATCTGGCAGCGCAGCTGACGGACCTCGCATCCTTCGTTCAACCACCGCTTTAGGAGAAACCATGGCAATCGTGCGGACCGCCTGCACCATGACGCTTGACCCCAAGGATCTCGATGAGGTCGTCGGCATCTTCGAGTCGTTCATCCAGGACGTCCAGGAGAAGGACTACGGCGTGCTCGCCTACCACTACTTCGTCGACGAGGACCCACTCACCATCCACGTCATCGAGTGGTATGAGAGCCCGCAGGCGATGCTCGACCACTACGCCAACCTCAACCTAGAAGCAGCAGGGCGCTTGGTCGGACTCGTCAAGCTCTCCCCTCTGCACTACTACGGCAACCCGACGCCGGAGGAGGAGGCCCAGATGGCCGGGTTCGGCGAAGTGCGCATCCACCGCCCGCTGGCGAGCATCCCGGAAACCGCCGCCCAGGCGTAGTCACCCAAGCGTGCGCGCCCGGCGATAGGGCAACACCGCCGGCCGCGACCGGAGGACGCATATGTCCATGTTCCGACCCGCTTGGCAGGCCGTCCTAGACGCCGCAGGCGTCGGCGAGGGAACCTCGCTGCTCGATCTGGGGTGCGGCGACGGCGCCTTCTGCGCGTTTGCTGCCGACCGCGGAGCGACGGTGCACGGCCTCGACGCTGAGCCGGATTCGATCGCACAGGCGATCGATGCCGTGCCGCGCGGCGAGTTCCGGCTGGGCATGATGGAGACGCTGCCGTGGTCCGATGCCTCGTTCGACGTCGTAACCACGTTCAACGCCATGCAGTACGCATTGGATCCTGAGCTGGCCATGGCAGAGGCATCGCGCGTCGTGCGCATCGGCGGCCGCCTCGCGGTCTGCAAGTGGGGTCCTCCGGCTGAGAACCAGTTCTTCGCCTTCCTCGCTGCCGTCGGCGCCAACGGCGTCCACGCTCAACCACGCGTGAGCGACGATCCCCTCGCGGGCGCAATTGCGGCCCCTCACCTCGAGCTGCTCGTCACGGGCGATGTCCCTGCCGGCATCGAGATGGCCAGCGACGCCGCACTCGAGGAATCGCTGTCGAGAGCGGGGATCGTTCCCGACGTCGGTGTCTTAACCGACGCCGAATCGGTCATCGCCGCGGCTGCCCCCTACCGCCAGGCCGACGGCAGCTATCGGTTCGACAACCACCTGAGGTTCTGGGTTCTGCGGAGGTCCTGGTGAGCGTCCAGATTGCACGCGGTGTCGGCTCTGCGGGCGTCGACATCGCGTTCGAACGCTTCGGCGATCCACGAGGGCCTCCGGTGCTGTTGATCATGGGCCTCGGCACACAGATGCTCGGCTGGCCCGACGGCTTCTGCGCGGCACTGGCGGACCGCGGCATGCATGTGATCCGGTTCGACAACCGTGACATCGGCCTGTCGACCCACATGACCGATGCGCCGGCGCCAGACGTCGCCGCTGCCCTTACCGGAGACCCCTCGTCGGCGTCGTACAAGCTGTCCGACATGGCCCGCGACACGGTCGGGCTGCTCGACTCACTCGAGCGGCCAAGCGCGCACGTCGTCGGTGCGTCGATGGGCGGCATGATCGCGCAGACGCTGGTGATCGAACATCCAGACCGCGTTCGGTCGCTGACCTCGATCATGTCGACGACCGGAGACCCATCAGTGGGGCAGCCGACCGAGTCGGCGATGGCCGCGCTGTTGTCACCACCAGCCGCGTCGCGCGAGGAGGCGATCGAGCGCACGCTCGCGATCGTGCGCGTGATCGGGTCACCCGGTTTCGCGCTCGACGAGACCGAGATCCGCCGGCGGACGGGACTTGCCTACGACCGCTCTAACGATCCGGTCGGCGTCGCCAGGCAACTCGTCGCGATCGCGGCCTCGGGCGACAGGACCGCTGCGCTCCGTCGGGTCTCCATCCCGACGCTCGTCGTGCACGGGGCGGATGACCCATTGGTCGACGTGAGCGGCGGTCGCGCAACGGCTCGGGCCATCGCCGGAGCTGAGCTCGCGGTCTTCGACGGGATGGGACACGATCTCCCGCGCGGCCTGTGGGCCGAGATCGCGCGGCGGATCGCCGGACTCGTCGAGCGCGTCGACGCAGCCCGGAAGTAGATGCTCACACGGCGGTGACGATGCCACCGTTCGGGCTGACCGTCGCGCCGACGAAGAAGCTCGCTTCGTCGGAGACCAGAAACGCGACCGCGGCTGCGATCTCTTCCGGCGTGCCCAAGCGGCCGATCGGGGTTCGCTGGACGTTGACCTCCCGGGCGACGCCGACCTGGGCCTTGGTGCGCGTCGTGTCGATGAACCCAGGAGCGAGAGCGTTGACCCGGATGCCCTGGACGATGACCTCCTTGGCGGTGGCCCTCGTGAAACCGAGGACGCCGGCCTTGGCAGCGGAGTAGTGCGGGTGCCCCGTGCATCCCTCGATGCCGCAGATCGAGGCCATGTTGACGATCGCTCCCTCGCCCCTCGGAGCCATCCGCCTCACGGCCGCGCGCGTCCCGTAGAAGGTTCCGTCGAGGTGAACCGCCAGCACCAGCCGCCATTCGTCGTCGGTCAGCCGCGCCAGCGCCTCGAGCGGCGTCTGGATCGGTCCTGCGAGTTGCTCTGCCTGCTGCTTTTCGATCAGCGGCTTGACCCGCTCCACATGGGACATGGCAAGCGCCCCGGCGTTGTTGACCATGATCGCCAGCGGTCCGAGACCGGCCTCGACCTTCGTCAGTGCCTCTTCGACCGAGCCGCTGTCACTCACGTCGGCTTGGATGGCTGCTGCTCCCGGCAGATCTTTCACCACCTTCTGAGCCGCGCCCACCGACAGATCGAGCGCGGCAACGATTGCGCCCTCCTGAGCGAGCCGGCGGCAGATTGCTGCCCCGATGCCCGACCCCCCACCGGTCACGGCCGCGACCTTTCCCTCAAAGCGCATCCGTCAGCCCGCCAGACGAAGGTTGTGAGGTCGACTCGACGGATGACATTTGTTGGTCGCAGACATGCACTCTCCTGATCCTGATTTCGAACGTCCGGCCGCTGCTTACCTGAACTTACCTCAATTCGATTATTCGTTCAAGCTCGGAATTCGCGTGGCAATGTAGAAGGCGATGTACCGCGCGATCTTCCCTTGTGAGCTGATCTGGGCGGTCGAGAAGAACGTCCCGCCGCCGGGGATGCCGTCGACCACGCCTTCGATGAACACACGCTCGCCGGACTGCCAGAAGCCCGTGATCACCTGGCGGGCCGGACTTGGCCCGCGCTCGAACTCAAAGCCGCGCCACAGCGCCTCCCGCCCCGTGAACAGGACGCGCTTTGACCCGCCGGCGTATGGCGGGTGGGAATAGAGCGCATCGGCGCTGAAATGTGCTGCGGCCTCACGGAACCTCGAGCTCATGAGGTCGTCGAAATACGCCTCGAGAATCGGCCGCCCAGGCGGGGCGGAAGGCGATTTCTCCAATGCCGACGGCGGTACGAGCGCAGCTCGTAGCAGAACTAGCCGACGGACCAGTCCCTCTGAATCGAACGTCAATCCGACCACGCCCGTCTCAGGCTCTCCGCCGCCACGGGTAGTGAACTCGGCCCAACAGGCCCGCTCAGTCGAGACGGCCGCTGTGACCACCGGCTCGGAGGGCACCAGGGTCGCCAACGCCTCACGGGTAGCTTGCGCCCCCTCCACCGAGACGGTGGTCGCGGCCACACCCTGGGCGGGATCGGCGATCCACGCCCGCACCTCCTCAGCCAGGACCCCGGCGCTCGGTGGTATCGGGCGCTCCGTGCGTGGCTGTCCATCCGCGAAGGCGAACACATTCAGGAGCGCGAGTCGACCACTTTCCTGAACTGAAGTCATGTGACGTACCTTATACCCCCTCGGACCGCAAGGAGGAGCACGGACCTGGCGGGCGTACAGTTGTGCGTCGCGGCCGTGACGCGTCGCCGGCTGCACCTATCATTGCTGCGTCAACCATTCGCTGCTGCGAGGAGTTATTCGTGCCGACGCCTCCGTCAGGGCCCAGATCCAGACGAGACAATCAGTCCACGGGAGCATCGTCGCGCAGCAAGCGCGACGAGATCCTGCGGACAGCGACCGCGTATTTCGGCGAGTACGGATACGAGGCGACCAAGCTCGCCGACGTGGCAGCGGCGGTCGGGATCGGGTCGACCGCTCTGTATCACTACTTCGAGTCCAAGCTGCACTGCGTTTACGTGATCATGGCCGACGCGCTCGGCTTCTTCCGGAGCGAGTTCGACCGGCAAACGAGCGCGCACGATGACTACACCGAAGCGCTGCTGGCCGTACTGCGCGGGTCCTACGACCTGAGCGAACAGGATGTGATGCGCAATCGCGTCCTCGTCGCCGAACAGGGCCTGGTGGGCGTGCGCAGGACGTCCGCTCGCGAGGAAGAAGCGCGCGCCCTGGCCCGCGCGCGAATCCGCGACATCGAGTTCACCTGGGCGACGTTCCTGGTCCGCGGAATGGAGCAGGGCATCCTTCCGGAGACGGATCCTCGCCTGCTCACCCGCGCGTTGCTCGGGCTGTACAACAGCATTTGGCACTGGTACCGCCCCAACGGCGCGATCAGCATGGAAGAGGTGACCGAGTTCTTCATTCGCCGTCAGCTGGCGTTGCTCGGCCTGCCGCCCGAACTGGCGGACGGCGCGAAGGCGGGAGCCGGCGGCGCCAAGGCGCCAGCCGGCGGCGCTAAGGCGCCGGCCGCCAGGCGTAGAGCCGGCGGCAATCGGCGATCGGGCTAACAGTCGGTCGCTGCCCGCGCGAGCGCCTCGCGCCCGACGCGCTGCAGGTCGCGCAAATACGCCAAGTGGTTGTCCCACTCGGCGTCGCTCGCGTGATCGTCGACGAGCCGTGCGGTGTCGGCGTGTGCGTCGAGCAGCTCGTACGTGAGCGCGACCATTCCCGCGTCGCGTGCCGTGCCGGCGGACGGCTTGGGTGAGTGCCGGACCGACCTCATCGTGATGCCGTTGCGCGGACCGATGTCGTCGGCGACGCCGGCGCCTGGTTGCTGGAGTGGCCGGAGATCGTCATCGCTCCGAGCGGGACGACGACGGGGTAGCTGAAATGGTGATCGCTCATTGGAACTTTGGGTCTTCAACGTTGAGTACGGATGGCCGCGGCGGATGGTTCGCCGCGGCCATCCCGAGGTGTTAGGAGACGAGCTCGCGGACCGTGCTGGTGTAGGCGCGCGTGATCTCGCGTGTGGCGTCGGCCTGGAGGCTGCCGAGGCTCGCGACCCACTCGATCTTCGTGGCGCCGGTGGCCTTCTCGTAGGAGTCGGCCAGCACGACGACGGCCTTCTCGTACGACGACAGGTAGGCCTCGCTCGCCTTCTTGCTCGAGGCGATCGCCTTCTCGTTCAGGTCCGCAAAGCGCTCGGTGGCGGCCTCGACGGAATCGGCGATCGGGTTGGACTTCGACTGCGTGGTGGCCATGGTGGCTCCCTTCACTCTTGTCAATATTTTCGCTAGCTGGCTTGCGGTGCAGATGCTAGCACAGCAAATGAGCTGATGTCAATTCAATAATCTTGATATCGTCCGCGACCGTGAAGACGGGAGCCGAAAGCGATGCGCGTAGCCGCCCTTCGGTGCTGTTGTTGACGGGCGTGGGCCTCACGGCGTCGGTCGCGGTGCGCGCCGCCGACAAGCTTCGACCGCGCTTCGAGGTCCTGACCAGCGACGGCCCCCCGGTGACGACAGCCGAGGACGCGTCAGCGCTTCTCGACGACGCCGGTGTCGAGCAGGCGCACGTCATCGGCATTTCGTTCGGAGGTGTCGTCGCCCAGGAGCTGGCGATCCTCGATCCGCAGCGAGTTCGCTCGCTCGTCCTGTGCTCGTCGTCTGCCGGCGGCAAGCTCTACGTCCCCCCTGACCCGGCGATCCGAGCCTTCATCAGGCGCCTCGACAGCCTGCCGATCGAGGAGGGCCTGTGGGCAGCGGTTCCGTACCTGTATGCGCCCGCGACGCTGCGCCGCCGCGCGCCGCTGATCGGCCAGGACATCGCTCTGCGCCTCGGGGCGCCTCTCGACCCCAGCGGCTACAGACGACAGCGCGCAGCCGCCCGGTCCCACGACGCCGCGTCCCGGCTCGGCGCGATCAGTGCCCCCACGCTCGTCGTTCACGGCGAGCAGGACCGCATCCTGCCGCTCGAAAACGGGCGGTCGCTCGCCGACCACATCCCGGGCGCGCGCCTGCTGACGCTGGCCAAGGGTGGCCACGCATTACCCACCGATGTGCCCGGCGCGACCCGGGAGGTCGTCAGCTTCCTGCTTGCGCAGAAGAGCCGGCAAGCGCGCCGGACGACGCGTACCGGGCGCGAAGCTCGCGCTTGAGGACCTTCCCCGCGGGGGTTCGCGGAAGCTCGGAGACGAAGTCGACCGAGCGCGGCAGCTTGTAGCCGGCGAGTTGCTCGCGGGCAAAGGCCACCAGCTCATCGGCAGCCACGCCCGAGTTCGGTGCGACGACGACCAGCGCTTTCACCGTCTCGCCCCAGCGCTCATCGGGCACGCCGATCACCGTGACGTCGATCACCGCGGGGTGCTGGGAGAGCACCTCCTCCACCTCGATGGGGTAGATGTTCTCGCCGCCGCTCACGATCATGTCCTTGATCCGATCGGTGAGGAACAGGAAACCGTCGCCGTCGCGGTAGCCGCCATCGCCGGTGCGAAGCCAGCCGTCCGGCATCAGCGCGGCGGCCGTTTCCGCGGGACGGTCGTAGTACCCGGCCATCACGTTCGGCGCGCGCAGCCACACCTCGCCGACGTCGCCGGCGGCGCAGTCGCCACCGCTGACCGGGTCGACGATGCGCATCTCGACCCAGGGCAGCGGCTTCCCCGCAGAGCGGAGCAGGTGCTGGCGAGGCCCGTCGGCGTCGTGATCCTCGGGGGACAGCTGGACGACGCCGCCCGTGGTCTCAGTCAGTCCGTAGACGCCGAACAGTGGGCAGCGGAACGTCCGCAGCGCCGCCCGGAGAACGGGCGTGGTGATCGGCGAGGCACCGTAGGCAATCGAACGCAGGCTCGAGAAGTCGCGCTCGGCGGCGCCCGGCACGGCGGCCAGCATCTGCAGGATCGTCGGCACGAACACGGCGTTGGTCACGCGTGCATGCTCGAGCAGATCGAGCACCTCGACCGCATCGAACTCGCTGACGAGGATCGTCGTGGCACCGTTCACGAGTCCCAGGTACGCCCAGCCGATCCCGCCGATGTGAAACATCGGCAGCGGCGTCAGGCTGACCGATTGAGAGTCAAACGCCCACACGTCGGCGCTCAGGTATGCCGCCGCCAGGTTGCGCTGGGTCGTCAGCACGCCCTTCGGCAGGCCGGTTGTCCCCGATGTGTACATCTGCACCGCGACGTCGCTCGCGGCACCGCTGTGGCCGGGGTCCGTCGGAGACTGGACAGCGAGACGCCGCTCGTACTCATCGCCGGTGTCGACCACCTCGAGACGCTGGGGAACCTCGGCGGCGATCTCCCGCGCGACATCCCGGTAGGCCGGCCCGGCGATCATCACGTTGGCGCCCGCGTCGGCGACGATCTTCTCGAGCTCGGCTGCGGCGAGCCGCCAGTTCAGCGGAACCGTGACGGCCCCGATCTTGGCAGTGGCGAACAGCAGCTCGACGATCTCGGGAGCGGTGCGGTCAAGGTGCGCGATGCGATCGCCGACTTGCACCCCCGTCTCGAGCAGTGCCTGCGCCAGCCTGTTGGACCGGTCGTCCAGCTCCGCGTACGTCAGCGAGCGCGATCCGCAACGGATCGCGACGACGTCGGGCCTGCTCTCGGCGTGGCCGCGCACGACATCCGCCACTCGGAGGGTCTCCAGAACCTGCACTGAGGTCAATTCAATCAGACGAGTACTAACTCGGCTAGGCTGTGGACCGAACGTCAACTTCCCATGAGGGAGCGACGGAGCGGGTCCAGGGCCGCCGAGAGGGGCATTTCACGACAATCGATCGCGCGCGGGCGAGGTGATCCGTGCCAGGCACCCATACGGTGTTCAACACGGCACGCTTCGCCTGGATCGTCGCGATTGTCGTGTTTTGCGGCCTCCGATCACCTGCAAAAGCCCGCAAGCGCCCACTCCGGCGTGCAACCGCTCGAGGTTATGCATGCATGTCAGGGATAACTTGACACGCCTCGCCGATCGTCACCCAACTGCGGGGTTATGCAGGTCTCCGGGGAGTGAAACTCGCGGACGCCAGGGGGTCACACGCTAGCCGTGCTCAGCGAAGAACGTCCCGATCGCCTCGTCGACCGCCGGCTCCTCGGTCGGATACAGATGGCCGGCATCCTCGAGGATCTTCAGCTTCGCTCCCGGCACGCGCTCAGCCGTCATGTGCGCGTTGGCGACCGGGATGATCCGGTCACACGCACCATGGACGACCAGCGTCGGGGCGCGGATCCGGTCCAGGCGGCCGTAGCAGTTGTGCAACCAGGCCGCGAGCAGCTGACCCCGGTAGGCGCGCTCGTTGAACGGGTTCTGCAGCCTGCGCTCGATGTCCTCGGCGATCCGGTCGACCTGCTCGGTCTGGCTGCGCGGACCGTAGTTGTAGGGGACCGATGCCCACGCGGCCTGTTCGGCGGGCATCGTCGCGCGCCGGCGAAAAAACGCCATGACCTCAGCATCGGGCACCGCCGCCCGGCGCCCGCCGGAATGCGTTCCGCCCAGGACCAGCGCCTGGACCCGCTTGGGGTGGCGAAGTGCGACCTGCTGGGCCACCATCCCGCCGAGCGAGAAGCCGTACACGTGGACCCGCTCGATCTGGAGGTCGTCCAGGATCGACACGGCGTCATCGGCCATCGCCTCGGTCGTGTACGAGTAGGTCAGCGACTCCGACTGCCCCACCCCGCGGTGATCGAAAGTGATCACGCGCATCTTCGGAGCCAGCGCATCGACGGTTCGCCACCACGCCCCGCCGCTGAGGCCGAGGCCGTGGATCAGCAGGACCGGGTCACCATTGCCGGTGCTCTCCCAGTACAAACGGGTCCGGCCGTCGAGCCCGTTGACGATCCCCGAACGGGAAGTCACACGTCCAGGATCCAGCGCACGCTCGAGAGGTGCGTGGCTCCGATGTCACGGGTCAGATCAGCGCACGACGCGAGCACGGACCGTGCCGGCTCGACGGCGATCACGCGTGCGGCGTTCAGCTGCACGTCGGTCGCGGCTCGGATCGCCGCCTCGTACGCGTCCACGCAGGCCTCGGCCCCGCCCCAGGGAACCAGCACCACCTTGGCCACCCTGCCGGATACGTCCACGGTGCGCTCGAATACGTCATCCATGAAGCTCATCTCCGCGTTCCTCCTCCCTTCCGGGCCCGCTCAGCGGACTCCGGGCGGCGATAATTCGGCACAAATCCTACCTGAACTCGGCTCGGATTTGACCAGGGCATGTCGCACGGGAGGCTCATTGCAGTTGGTCTGAGACGCCCGCCGTCGCCATTGCGGCGAACTGCTCGTCGACCGAGTTGGCGAGCACGATCAGGTCGCGCATCTCGCCGGAGCGATCGCGAACGTGATCGGTCAGCAGCGCCTCGGGCTCGAAGCCGAGGCTGCGGAACATGGCGATCAGCGACGCCTGGTCGGCGATCACCTCGACGACGAGCTTGCGCAGGTCCATATCGACGGAGTCGAGCACCGCCTGGCGTGCGAGGCTGCGTCCGAGGCCGCGGCCTCGATGGCCCGGGTCCACGACGAGCCGGACCTCGCCGACGTGGCTCGACCAGCCGACGAGCGGCACAACGGCGACCGAGCCGACGACCTCGCCGTCCTCGACTGCGATTCGGCGCCCGGCGCCGGGCTGGACCCAGTGCTCGAGCACGTGCGGGTCCGCCACGTCCTCCTTCAGGAATGTCCGATCGCTCTCGGGAATCTGCTCAAAGAAGCGGGCGAGCGCCGGGCCATCGCCGGCCTCGATTGGTCGAATCTCCATGCTGCTCCTCGTTCAGGCCGTGTCGCTGTGATCGATGATCCAGCCGGTCAGCTTTGGCAGGGTGTGCTTGAACGCCGATCTGCCGGTGCCAAACGTGACGTGACCGCCCGGCAGCCGAAGCTCCTCCCGGCGCGCGGGATCGCCGACGAGCGTCATCACCGGCTCAACAGCGGGCGGAGGGACGACGTTGTCGCGCTCAGCCATCGCGTTGAGGACGTTTCCCTGGGCGTTTACGAGATCGACCTGCCTGCCGCCTAGCGGGATCGAGCCGGTCATCAGGATGTTCTGGCGGACCAGCAGCTCGACCAGTTGGCGAAACGCGGCCCCCGGGAAAGGAACGTGGTCGCGCGACCACGTTGCCATCGCCTGAAATCCCTCGACGAACTCGTCGTTCCAAAGGTTCTCGAGCAGCGTCGCCTTCTGGGCCACCTCGGTCGTGGGAGCGAGCATGTAGAAGCCGCTGTAGAGAGCGTCGGCGGGAACGTTGCCAGTCTCGTCGACCATCTCGTCGGGGCTGAGCCGACCATCGCGCAGCAGCGCGACCATCGCCCCCATCTCGGTGTAGTCGACGGGCGTGGCCATCAAGATCAGATTTCGCACGCGCGCGTCCTCGTGGCCCGCGGCATACAGCGCCGCGATGACGCCGCCGAGGCAGTAGCCGGCAAGCGTCACCTCGTCGTGCCCGCTCACGCGCCGCGCCGCGGCGAGCGCCCGGGGCAGGTACCAGTCGACGTAGCGCTCGAGATCGTTGTCGGCGTCGAGCTCGTCGGGCACGCCCCAGTCGAGCATGAACACGTCCAGACCGGCGCCGGTCATGTACTCGACCATGCTGTTGCCGGGGCGCAGATCCAGGATGTAGCTGCGGCTGACCAGGCTGTGCACGATCACGACCGGTGGGCTGTAGCGGCGATCGCCGCCCTTATAGCGCCAGAGCTCGGCCTTGCCGCGCTTCCAGACGACGTCCTTTGGCGTCGCCCCAAGCGTGGGGCGGTGCGAACCCCGCACGTACCGAACTCCATTGCGCGCACGTAGAACTGAGCGCTCGACGTCACGATTCACCCGCTGGAGAAGGTCGCCGGGGTTGAGCGTTGACGGGATCCTTGGATTCATCTCACCCCCGACCGCGGCTCTGACTCATCCAGGTCTGCGATGTCGTGCGACAGCTCGTTGAGTCGTCGTTCCATGCGCGCCAGCTGCTGGCGCAGGCGGCGGATGTCCGATCCGGCCGGCAGGTTGAGCAGATGCAGACAACGCCGCGAGACGCCCTCGGCGGCTCCCTCGACCTTGCGGCGCACGCGGGTCGTCGTGCTCACCAGGTCGAAGTACGTCTCCGAGCGCACCGCGGCCTCGATCGGCTCACCGACGGCCCGCTCGACCCGGAGCACTGCGCGAAGCCACAAAGGCTGGTTTGCTGGCATGAGGGCGACGCTACCGCTGGGATGAGTTGACTTCAAGTTGGGGTTGGGGGGCGGAGTCACCCGTTCCGGCCATGCTCCACTGGGCACCGCCATCGACCGTCAGGATCGTCCCGGTCGTGTACGACGAGGCGTCGCTGGCAAGGTACAGTGCCGCGCCCGCGATCTCATCGGACTCGCCCGCCCGCCGCAGGGGGAACGTCCTCGCTCGCTCGGCGAACAGGTCCATGTCCCAAGCGCGCGAGATCGTCGTCAGGAACGGCCCCGGCATGACGGCATTGACCCGAACCGTCGGGCCGAACGCGTGCGCGAGCCCGACCGTCATCGCGTTCACGCCCGCCTTGGCGGCCGCGTACGGAACGATGTCGCTCGTGGGACGCACGGCTCCCGTGCTCGAGACGTTGATGATCGAGCCGCCACCGTCGGCGACCATTCGCTCGCCGACGAGTGCCGCCAGCCGGAACGGCCCCTTCAGGTTGACCCCGATCACCTTGTCGAACAGCTCCTCCGAGGTCTGCTCCGACGACGGCGCGAGCGGTGACATGCCGGCGTTGTTGACCAGGATGTCGACCTTGCCGAAGTGCGCGTAGGCGCGCTCGGCGAGCGCGTCGCACTCGTCCCAGTGCCCGACATGGCAGGCGACCGGCA
>Ga0207693_10002394_pt1 | contig 16278 bp, 18 predicted proteins | sample LARL81metaG_FD_184347 | JGI IMG/M metagenome (GOLD analysis project Ga0207693, IMG submission 184347) | Corn, switchgrass and miscanthus rhizosphere microbial communities from Kellogg Biological Station, Michigan, USA - LAR L8-1 metaG... | ecosystem: Host-associated > Plants > Roots >...
GTGCGGGTTGCACTGATCTCCCGTGTCGACCGGGCCGTCGCTGGTCTTGCGGGCATGCTCCGCGCGGTCGGTCACGAGCCGGTTGGCGCTCTCACGACGGCGCTTGGTGGCAGCCGTTATGGAGCTGACAGCCTCGCTGGGATCACCCGCCAGGCACGGGATGGATTCGATGTCGTCGTGGCCGGCTCTCCCGCGCGGATCGCGCCGCTGCTCGCCGCACTCGATGCGGATGTCGCGATCAGCGCCGCCTTCCCGATGCTCATACCGGCCGATGCGCTCGACGTCCCGCGGTTTGGGATCGTCAACACGCATCCCTCGTTGCTTCCGCGTTATCGAGGTCCTAACCCGATCGCGTGGACCGTTCGAAACGGCGACCGCGAGCTTGGGTACAGCGTCCACCGTATGGACGCTGAGTTCGACGCCGGCCCGTTGCTCGCTCAGGGGACCACGCCGATCGACGACGTCGAAGGTCCGTCGGACTTGTTCGAGCGGATGTTCGCCCTTCTCGGCGCGCTGCTCCCAGAGGCCCTCGCGCGCGTTGAGAGAAGGGATCCGGGCGACCCACAGCCACACGCGCAAGCAACATATGCCGGTTTCTTCGAACCGGAGTACGCCGAAATCGACTGGTCGCAGACGGCCGCCGAGGTGCGTCGTCAGGTGTTGGCCTGGGGCGTCGCCGCGATGCGCCCGGGTGCACGCGGTGCACTGACCACCTTGAGTGGCGACCGCGTGCGTGTACTGCGAGTCCGCGGTGACGATGCCGCGGGCGGAACCCGCGTGGACTGCGCCGACGCCGCCCTCTGGATCGTCGAGACTGAGCCGGCGTAGGCACAGCGCTCGCGCGTCAGGACGAGATGCCGATGAGCTGTTGGCACGCGCGAATCTGGACGACCGAAAGGCCGAGATCGACGGACACGATCTGGCGCAGTCGGTCGACCATCTGCGGGGCCACGGCGCGGTCGTTCTTGAGGTCACTCAGGAGCGTCGCGATCGCGGGAATGTTCCCGCTTGCGACGCTGCGCGCGTCGTCCTCGATTTCGCGCACGCGCCGCTGGAGGTCGGCGCGTAGTCGCTCCGCGTCGACCCGTGCCTGGCCGTTTTGCACGGAAGGTGGCAGTCCCAGCTTGCCGATCTTGTTCAGCATGCGGGTCGTCGCGGTGATCGCGTCCTGGATTCGGGGGAGCGCACCGAGCCCGAGATCGAGGTTCGCGGCGTCGCGCTGGATCTCGTTCTTCCAGCTCAGAATGCTCGTGCACGTCGCCGACGCCCACTGCCTGTTGGCAGCCGGCGAGACCACGTCCCTCGCCTGAGCGCTCTGCGTGCCGGAGTGAGTGCCGGGGAGCGTGATCGCCCCGACGCTGACCGCGACGACCAAGGCGCCGACAACCCCGATCATGGCTAGCAACACCCGGCGCAGCCGCTTATAAACCTGGTTGTGGGCCATCACTCTCGGTAACTCAGCATGTGCGTCGCACTGAAGAACAGCCGCAGAGAATCCCTAACGTGAGATAAGAGCTCGGCCTAGACGCAACCGGAAGGTTGCACTAGGCTTTGGAGCCAATGCGGATTCTCGCCTTGTATGACGTCCACGGCAACGCCGATGCCCTGGAGGCGGTGCTGTCCGATCCCAGGGCGGCGGGCCCCGACGCGACCGTTGTCGGCGGTGACGTCGTGCCCGGCGCGTTTGCCGGCGCCGTCCTTGACCGCCTGCAGGCGCTGAGCGGAGACGTGCACTGGGTGCGGGGCAACGGCGAGCGCGAGACGGCGGCGGCCGTCAACGGACCGCCCCCCGCGGAAGGCGACAACGCCGCCGAGATGTCGGCGTTCACCGCGCAGCAGCTCGGCCCGGAGCGCGCCCACGCGCTGGGCGAGCTGCCCTTGACCGTCGTCGTCGACGGCGTGCTCTTCTGCCACGCCACCCCCCGCAGCGACGAGGAGTTAGTCACCCGGATATCGCCGCCCGAGCGCTGGTCTGAGGTGCTCACCGAGGTGGACACCACGCTGGTCGTCGCTGGGCACACCCACCAGCAGGACGACCGCATGGTCAGCGGCGTGCGCTTCGTCAACGCCGGCAGCGTGGGCCTGCCCTATGAGGGCAACGGCGATGCCCGATGGCTGTGGATCGAGGACGGAGTTCCCGAGCTGCGGCGCACCGCCTACGACGCCGAGGCCGCCGGCCGGCGCATGCGCGATGCCTGCGCGGCTCTGGCGGATTCGGTCAACGCCTCGCTGATCGAGCCCGTCGAGGCAATCGTGGTGACGCAGATGTTCGAGGAGCGCGCTCGGTCGGGCTAGCGTCCGTCGTGGCCCGGTAGCGTTCAGCCGGCGGGACTCGGGGTCTAGGGTGCTCAGGAGGCGCGCACCCGGTTGGGCACGGAGCGGGGATCTCGAGCCCACCACTCAAATACCTGGCCGCCAGGTAGACAGGACGGTCTTGTGACCGCAGAACGCACAACCGTCGTGTCTGTTCGCCGAGAAGCTCATCGGTCAGGACCTCGGGGTCGCCGGCGTCGCGATCGACCCGGCCCAGATCAAGGGCGTCCTGCCCTTGCCGGTGGCCCAGCTCCGGGCTGCGTTGCCTGCGCTTGGTAACCCGGGCGAACCTGCACACGGCGGTCTCGCTTACCGCGAAGGAGTTCCGATTTGGGTTCGGAAACGAGCTCTCGGAGGAGGAGTGAGACGCGCTGTTTGACGAGTGGGCGATCCCCGGGCCCGCGCGCGTCGTGTTCCAAGCCGCGGCGGCGAACTTCGCGCTGCACTCCGAAGCGAAGGTCAACACAGCCAACGAGAAGCGCGGACCGTGTTGCTCATCTCCGGCAAGGAGGACCACACGGTTCCCGACGTGACGACACGCTCCACGTTCAAGCAGTACCGGAACTCGAGCGCGGTCACAGAACTCAAACAGTTCGAGGGTCGCGGGCACTCGCTGACGATTGACAGTGGATGGCGCGAGGTCGCCGACGCGACCCTCGAGTGGCTGGCGCCGACCACCGGTCACGACGCGCCCGTCAACGCCGGCAGCGCCTGAGAAGACCTGCTTGGGAGCGGCCGCAGACCGCGCCCAACCCACCGAGAGGACCACCCGTGCCCGAGATCACCCCGCTGCTCGATCGCAACAAGCACTTCGCCGCCACCCAAGCCTACGAAGGCGCTCCCATCTACCCAAAGCGCGATGTCTGCGTGATCACCTGCCTCGATCCACGGACCGACCCAGCGAACTTCCTCGAGCTCGAAGCCGGCGACGCAGTTGTCATACGCAACGCGGGTGCACGCGTCACCCAAGCCGTGATCGACGACCTGGCGTTCATCACCTACCTGTCCGAAACCAAGATCAAGCCGGACGGCCGGCTGTTCGAGGTTGCCATGATTCACCACAACAAGTGCGGAACCAGCTTCCTCGCCCTTGCATGACGACCATCCTCCCGGCTGCGCCGATGGCCACCATGTGACGGTTCGCTGTCGCCCTAAGATCACGCTGGCGCTCCGGCGGGGACGATCGGGATCCCCGGGACCCCCGGCGGCCGCATGTAGCGTTACGCGGGCTTGGCCGCCGCGTCGATCTCCTCGCCACGCTTGATCAGGAACGCGCCGAGCGCGCCTGCCAGCGTGGCGATCACGGTGATCGCATAGACCTCCATAACGACGTCGAGAACCCTCCCGGGGAGCGAGATCGGGTTCTGGACACTGGAGGAGACCGTGAGCAGCTGCGTGGTGGTCCAGAACAGTGCGCTTCCGAATGTCTTGATCTGGGTCTGCTTCTGATGGTGCTCCACCAGGAACGCCAAGATGGCGCACAGCAGGTCGAAGCCGACGGTCGCCAGAGCGATGGCCGCGAGTCGGTCGCGGAGTCGGCCGTGCGTCGGTGTGCCCGCGCGGAGAACGTCGCGTACCTCGCCACCCGCCTCGCTTAGCACGCGCGCGACGTACATCGTCCGCTATTCGCTGCCCGGTCCCGAGGTCCTGTGCGCCAACGGTCCAACCCTACGGGCGGCGGGGTCACGCGACGCTCCGGTCGCATGTCCTGACTAACCAGGGAGGGCGCCGGCATCAACCGAGTGGCGGCATCAGGCGCCGGTTTGTCCCGTCAGCGCGAGCCGAGCGCAGATTGAAGATGATCGTGGTCAGACAGCTTCGGCACCGGTCTGGCTGGCTTATTCGGAGGCCCCACAGCGAGAAATCGCAGCGTAAAGGAGGCTTCGCCAAATCTGCTGCGGATGGCTCAAAGCATCCCGCAGGTGGGCACGAGTCCCTTGCCTGTCTCCAGCCAGCGGTTAGAGGTGCGGGGCTAGCCTGGGCCAGCTCCTGGAATGAGAACCGGTTGGCGATCTGCTGCGTACGTCACACGGGGCAGATCCAACTCGCAACGGGTTGCGAGGGCCTCTTAGGGGGGCACTCGCGCCGGCCCATCGGCGGCTGGCCACTCACAAAGGAGACTCGATGAACACAAAAGCTCACAAGGCGCGGCGACGCGGGACCCGCCCGCTGGTGGCCGGCATCGTCGCCGCCGGGGCACTTGCCGCAAAGGCCGCACCAGCGAGCGCGGCGACCAGTGCGACGTTCAGCAATGGCGTGCTGAACGTGTCCGGTGACGGCGCCGACAACTCGATCGTGGTCAGCCGCGATGCGGCGGGCAAGATCCTGATCAACGGGGGCGCCGTCACTGCCACCGGGGGCGCCCCAACGGTGGCCAACACCACGTTGATCCAGGTCTCCGGTCTCGCCGGCAACGATCAGATCTCGCTCAACGAGGCCAACGGTGCTCTGCCGGCAGCGCGCTTGTCCGGTGGGAGCGGCAACGACACGCTCACAGGCGGCTCCGGCAACGACACGCTCTTCGGCCAGGGCGGCAATGACACGCTACTCGGCAAGGGCGGCAACGACCAGCTGTTCGGCGGCGGCGGCAACGACACACTGACCGGCGGCGACGGCAACGATCAGGCGTTCGGCCAGGGCGGCAATGACCGGATGATCTGGAACCCCGGCGATGACACCGATCTCAACGAAGGCGGCAATGACGTGGACACCGTGGAGGTCAACGGTGGCAACGGCGCGGAGCAGTTCACCGCCACGGCCAACGGCACCCGCGTCCGCTTCGATCGCGTCACCCCGGCCCCGTTCTCGATCGACATCGGCACAAGCGAGAACCTTGTCGTCAACATGAACGGCGGCGACGACAACTTCTCCGCCACCGGCAACCTGGCGGCGCTGATCAAGCTCACAGTCGACGGCGGTGCCGGCAACGACACGTTGCTCGGCAGCAACGGCGCCGACACGCTGCTCGGCGGCGACGGCAACGACTTCATCGACGGCAACCAGGGCAACGACGTCGCGTTGCTCGGAGCAGGAGATGACACTTTCCAGTGGGACCCCGGCGACGGCAGCGATACGGTCGAAGGTCAGGACGGCCACGACACGATGCTGTTCAACGGAGCCAACGTCAACGAGAACATTGACGTCTCGGCCAACGGATCGCGGGTGCGTTTCTTCCGTAACGTCGGCAACATCACGATGGACCTCAACGGCGTCGAGGAGATCGTTGCCAACACACTGGGTGGCACCGACAACCTCGTCGTCAACGACCTCACCGGTACCGACGTCACCAGCGTGCGCGCCGACCTGTCCGCGAGCGGCGGCGGCGATGACGGAGCGCCCGACAGCGTGGTCGTCAACGGCACCAACGCCGACGACGTCGTCACCGTGACCGGCGCCGGACCGGACGCCCAAGTCACCGGCCTTCCGGCCACGGTGTCGGTGTCGGGCGCCAGCGCCACCAACGACCGGCTCACGGTAAATGGTCTCGCAGGCGACGACGTGATCGATGCCTCCGGGGTCACCGCCGGCTCGATTCCGCTCACCCTCAACGGCGGCGACGGCGACGACGTGCTGATCGGCGGCGCCGGTAACGACGTGCTCACCGGCGGCGCGGGTGACGACGTGCTCATCGGTGGATCCGGTAACGACACGCTCGACGGCGGGCCCGGCGACAACGTCGTGCTCGACTCAACCGCCAACGTCGTGCGTTCGGCGACCACCGTCGGGAACGCCTGGCTGGCGACCCACGTCCGCACCGTCAAAGGAAAGACGGTGCTCAGGGTTAGCGGCGCGACACGGACGCTTCCCCACGCCCACCTCAACCGGCGCGCGTAAACACGATCGCGCTCGCGCATCCCGCACGCGCTCACGCGCAAGCGCCAGCGCCAGAACCACACCCCACGGTTCTGGCGCTGGCAGGAGCCGCGTCCGGTCGCACAAGCATGGCTCCCACTGCACCTTGCTCGGCAGCACCGGCGCGTGGGATCATCGCCCCTGTGGTGGAGCGCACCCCGGAGACCGCAGATGCCGAGACGGCGCTCAACGTTGGAATGGCCGCCGAGAGGACCTGGCTGGCGTGGTGGCGCACCGCATTGGTCGCCACGGCGGGCGCGCTCGGCGTCGGGAGGCTTGCGCCCCGCCTGCTCCACGCCGCCGCGGCGCCATACGTCGTGCTCGGGTGCTGCTACGCGGTGCTCGCGCTCGCCTTGCTCATCGTCGGATCCCGTCGCCATCGCGCGCTTGCTCGGGCGCTTGAGCGCGGCGAGCCCGCGCCGCTCACCGCGACTACGGTCACCCTTTTCACCGTTGGCGGTGTGGTTCTCGCGACGGTAACGACCGTCGTCGTGCTCGCCCAGGCCTAGCAGGGCAGGCGGTCTCGTGAGCCCCGGTCGTGGGGCCATTGCTCACGATGCTCCTCAGCGGCCGTCGTTGGGCGCCGTCTGGGCAAGCGCCTCCTCGAGTGCGCCCTTGCCGCCAGGCTTACCGGTAATCGCCAGCTCCGGGGACCAAGTGGGCACGCGGCCGACGAGCGCCGCAGCGCGCTTGCGTCCAGCGACCTCGATTGGTGCACGCCGACGAAGCTCGGTGAGCAACCGGGTGCTGTACTGCTGCGGCGACTCCTCGGGCGCGATCGCGGGTCGATCGAATTCGAAGAACTCGACCCGGACGTGCGGGCGTGCACTGGGGAACCGCGGGATCGCGACCGTGCCGTTGCACGCAACCCCGACAATCGTCGCCTCCGGCACCGCCCGCGCCATGATGCCGACGCCGCTGCGGGCGCGCAGCGCTCGGCCGAGCGAGCGTGTGCCTTCGGGGTAGATCCCGATACATGCGCCCTTGCGGAGCTCCTCGATCGCGCGGTCGAGCGCTCCGCTGTCGCCAGACCCACGCTCAATGGGGATTTGGCCCATCCCGGTCAGGACCGTGCCGAGCATCTTGTTCTTCCACATCGAGGACTTCGCCAGTGCCCTGACCTGCCGGCGGGGCATCGCCGCGATCCCGGTCGTGACGGTGTCCCAGTAGCTGTCGTGGTCGCCGACGAGCAGCAGCGGCCCCTTCGGCGGCAGCAGCTCTAGCCCGGCCACCTGCAAGCGGCCCCACCAGACAACACCAGGAGTGGAGGCGGCCATCACGCCCCGATACGCCCGGGTAATGGGCTCGTTTCCAACCGACACCACCCGCAGGCTACCCGGACTGCCGCTATGAAGCTGAGAGTCCGGCCGCGACCCCGAACGATCGACCTGATGGCTCGTTCCTAACGCGACAGCACTCGAAATGTGGCCGCTGTTGCGAGCCCGTAGACGAGGTGGGCAGCGAGATCGTTGGCGAGGGTCTTGCGGTCGTACTCCCAGATTGGCTTGTAGAGCTTCAGGATCGGGAGGATCACGTAGTCACCGCCCCAGACGGCGGCCCCAAACGGGATGCCATAGCGGATGGGCGGCTTGCGCAGCCGCCCGGCGACGAGCCCGTACTGGACGCCGTTGCCGATCCCGTAGCCCCAGTGCATGACGTTGCTCACCAGGCGTGCACGGTCGGGCTCGAGCTCGCGGCCCGTGACGCCTTCGACCAGCCGTTTGCCGAGGAGCGCCGGGGCTGGTGCGTCATCCCAGCTCGTCAGGCCGGCCGAGGTCTCCCAGTCGACGAAGCCGCCGGTGCCGCCGCCCTGCCGGTACCGCGCGAACAGCCATACGTCGAAGATCGCTGTGCCGATCTTGCCGGCCACTAAGCCGCGGGCGCTACGGCCGAGAAGGCTCATGCGTGCGCCTCGGTTCTGTTGCCTGGAATGACAAGCTTGCGGTAGACGCCGCGTCCAAGAGATGCCGGATGCTTGGCACGTGCCGAACTGTGACAGCCACCTCGCATCGTCGCGCCCGTGATCACCCTGGCTGTCGCCCTGGCGTGTGTGGTTGCCCAGCGAACATCGGCTATGCGGATGTTGGCGACGTTGGGGCATGGGCCGGTTCGCGCCAGGACTCCTCCAGCGCGCGGCCAGAGCCCGAGCGTCCGGTAACGACACCGCGCGTCCCTCGCGGCTGCGTGGCGGCACATGGCGCGGTGATTCACTGGACGCAATGGTGATCTCGCAGGAGTACGTCGAAGTGCCAGTTGGGGAGCGAGCGATGCGAACGTTCGTCGCCAGCCCCCGGGCGCCGGGGCGCTACCCGGGCGTCGTGTTCTACTCAGACATCTTCCAGCTCACCGACTCAACGCTGCGATGGTGCACACGACTGGCGGGCTACGGGTTCGTCGTGGCCGCACCGGAGATCTATCACCGCATCGAGCCCGCGGGGACCGTGCTCGCGTTCGACGACGAGGGGAAGCGCCGCGGCCAGGCAGATGCGGACGCAACGCCCGTCGCCGACTTCGACGACGACATCCGCGCCGCGCTCGACTGGCTCGAGGCCGACGGCCGGGTGGCCGACGGCGGACTAGCAGCGACAGGACATTGCACCGGTGGGCTTCCGCGCGGCATTTGACCCGCGCGTGCGCGCCACGGCGGTCTGGTATCCGACTGGTCTGCACGACGGAAAGCTGGGCAGAGACGCCGACGCGGGCTCGCTCGCGCGCGCAACGGAGATTCGCGGGGAGATGCAGCTGATCTTCGGCACCAACGATCCGCACACGCCAGAAGACGGCCGCGCTGTGATCAAGCGCGGTCTGCACGAGGCTGGCGTCAACTTCCGCTGGCGCGAATACGACGCCGAGCACGCTTTCGGGCGCGACATTGGACCGCGCTATGACCCGGAGGCGACGGACGCCGCGTTTGCCGAGACCGTTGCGGTGCTCAAGAAGTAGTCCGTGCCTTGGCTACGATGCGGCCGTGGCGCTGAAGCTGGCCTTCGACGAACCGTCCGTTCTGCGATCGCGCACCATCGGCGAGTCGTGGTTTGCTGTGGCCGGCCGGATCGTCTCAAGCGGCCTGCCGAGCCTCTACGACGGCCTGCCGATCCGGGAGCTCTCCCTAGTCACGTTGGCGATCGAGCAGCCGGATCCCGACGACGAGATCATCGTCACGCACGCAGACCCTCAGCGGCTCGCGTGGATGCACGCCAACTTCACTGATCACGTGCGAGTGACGAGCCTCGGCGATGCTGACAGCTACGCGACCCGACTGTTCGACTACGAGCACTCTGGCCATGACCAGGTCCGGTGGGTGATCGACCGACTTCGGTCGGATCCTTCGTCGCGTTCGGCGACGATCACGACGTTCCAACCACACACAGACACGACGTACGTCCCGTGCGTCAGCATGCTCGACTTCTGGCTTCCGGACGGTGCCGTCGAGCTAGTCGTGTACGCGCACAGCATTGACTTCGGCGCCAAGGGCTACGGCAACCTAGTCGAGCTTGCGTCGTTGCAGCGCCACGTCGCTGATGCGCTGGGCGTGCCCGTAGGCCGATTGTTGATGATCATCAAGTCGGCTCACGTGTACGAGACTGAGCTGAACTACATCGAGGAAGTGCTTGCGAGGGACGCCGCTGGACGGTCGCGGCGCCGCTAGGCGACGGCGGGTTCCTCGTCTCGTCCTCTGTTATCGAGGACGAGCGGGCGGCGACCGTTGAGCTTGTAGCGCACGTGCGTGACATCGGGGGTGGCGATGACCCGGTCGGGCGTGAGCTCGATCCCCTCGCGGCTGTCCAGCCCGAGTTCCGGGCTGAGCAGGCGCATCCCGTCGCCGAGGATCACCGGCACGACGTGTAGCTCAAGCTCATCGACCAGTCCAAGGCTGATCACCTGGCGAAGCAGCGTGCCACCGCCGGCGATCGCCACGTTCTTGCCCTCCGCGGCGGCGCGAGCCTGGTCAATTGCGCTCTCGATGCCCGCGGTGACGTATGTGAAGCTCGTGCCGCCCTGCCGCTCGAGAGTCCGCCGAGGGCGGTTTGTGACGACGAACACCGGCGCGCGGAACGGAGGGTCCGCGCCCCACGGGATCTCGCCGCCGTCGGCCATGCGCCGTCCCATCACGTAGGCGCCGGCCGACTGGTAGCTCTCCGCGATGACCTCCGAGTTGGTGTTGCGTTCGCCCCCGCCGAAGCCCATGCGCTGGCGCCATGCCTCGGCGTCGATGACCCACCGGGTGACGCGGAAGAAGCCGGCGGCTTCGGGGCCGTCAAGCCAGGTGTTCATGTCAGCGTGGCGCGAGCCGGCGTAGAAGCCGTCGACGGAGATCGACATCTGCGCGGTAACGAGGGTCATAGCTAGTCTGCTTTCGATAAGGGGGTCGCGGGTTCGGGGGCTTCAGTGCCCGCCGGCGAGGTGGGAGGCGAGTTGCTCGAGCAGTCCCCGGGTGCCCTCCTCGCGGCCTTCGACGGTGTCGAGGCCGTCGAAGTGGACGCCTTGCTCCGTATAGGTCAGTCGGGTCCCATCGCCTTCGGGCTCGAGCGCGATCGTGGTCAGAGAGGTCGACAGGTGCCGCTCGTCGACCCACATGTCGTACGTGAAGACGATCCGCTGTAGATCGACGATGTCGGTGTAGGTCGAGAAGAACCGCGACGTCGGGCCACCGTGCCACTGGCCTTCCTCGGTCCCGTGGCCGCCGACTTGGAAGTCGTGGCTCTTTTCGTCGGTGTCGAACGCCGAGCCGCCGCCGAACCATTGGTCGCGCGCCTCGTTGTCAGACAACGCGTGCCAGACGGTTTCGACGGGAGCCGGGTAGCTGCGCTCGATCACAAATGTCGCGTGGATCTGACTGCGCTCGATCGTCTCGCTCATGTGTGGTCACTCCTAGGGGTGGAGGGTTGGGCACTATCGAGGAACGTGCCGAGGCGATCGAGGCGGCGTTCGGCTCCCAGCCGCTGCTGACCGATCCAATCCGCGGCCGGGTTCATTGCCCCGGGGACGAGCTGATAGGTGCGGACCCGGCCGACCTTCGTGGAGCTGACGATGCCCGCCGCCTCTAGCACCCCCAGGTGCTGGACGATCGTGGGGAGCGCCATCTCGAAGGGCCGGGCCAGCTCGCTGACTGACGCCGGACCGCGGGAGAGCCGCTCGACCATCGCGCGCCGACTGCCGTCGACGAGCGCGTGGAACATCTGATCGAGCTCCTGATACTTAGGCACTTACCTAAGTATTAGCCACTGCTGCTGCTTTGTCAATGCCGAGTCGGGTGGGTCGCGCTTCTGCTTTGCGCCGGACGAGCGTCGCGTTGACGCGACCTATGCGCGCGCTAAGACCGAGTCGGGGGCTGCGCTGCCGCCACAAGGGCTCATCCGAAACGAGTGATGTCGGAGCATCACGGGGCCCATAGCGTTTTCCCCCAACCGCGCCGGACCTAGTCTGGCGACTCTGTCATGTCCACCTCAATGTGCTGAAGCTTGCGCTCGCGGTGGTGGCGATCGCGCTGCCCGACTGCATCAACCCTTCGTTGATCGCCGGCGAGCTGTTCGTCGCGACCGGACCCCGCCCCCGCCGCCGCACGGCAGGATTCACAATCGCCGCCTTGGCGGTCACGTTCCTCTTTGGCCTGGCGTTCGCGCTCGGGCTGGGGGACCTGATTCTGTCGCTGGTCCCGAAGCCGAGCGCGGCCGTCAAGTACGCGTTGATCGGTTCCGCGGGGGTTGTGCTCGTAATCGGAGGCAGCGGAATCTGGCTGCGGCGGCGCGCACTTGCGAGCTCCGATGCGACCAAGAGCCTGCGCAAGTCGCACGGATCATCGGCACTCATCGGAGCCGGGATCGCGGGACTCGAGCTCCTCACGGCCTTCCCATACTTCGCGGCAATCGCGATGATCGTGGGCTCCGGCGTCTCCAACGCCGCAAAGGTGTCGCTGCTCGCGCTGTACTGCGTCGTCTACACGCTGCCGCTGATCGCAATCGCTGCCGTGGTCGCGTTGATGGGAAGCCGCGCAGACCACATCCTGCAACCAACCGGCGCGTGGCTGCTCGCACACTGGCCCGCGTTAGTCGGGCCGCTAACCATCGCGATCGGCCTCGCGCTCCTAGCGTTCGGGATCGTGCAGCTGAGCTCGTGATTGAGCTAGTGGCTTGCCGCAACCGTCGACACCGGCTCGTCCGCGACCTTCCCGTTGGTCGACGGTGCCTTCGCGCTCAGCGGGAACCGAACGGAAGTGAGCTGCTCTGAGGCATCCCATAGCCGGCGGGCGACATCCATGTCCTCGGCGGCGGCGGTCCGCTTGACCAGCTTTGCTCCGCCGCGCCATTCCATGAAGCCAGCCGGCCCGGCGAAGCTGTTGCCCGGGACGTCGGCGACTGCGGCGTACAACGTCGGCAGCGCGCCGCCGTCTTCGTCCTGGGCGAGGAAGCGGTTCGCGACCGCGTTGAACGCGTCCATCGCCCTGTTCTCGGAATGGAACTGGAGGTTCGTCGCGGCGTAGCCGGGATGCGCGGCGGTCGCCCTGATGGTCGATCCGACCTCGATCAGCTTGCGCTGCAGTTCGGCGGTGAACAGCAGGTTGGCCAGCTTTGACTGCCCGTAGGCGCGCCACGCCTTGTAGGGCCGGCGCTCCCACTGCAAATCGTCGAAGTCGATCGCGCCGAAGCGGTGGGCCGAGGAAGAGACCGTCACCACCCGACCGGTGACGTGCTCGAGCAGGAGGTTGGTGAGGGCGAAGTGGCCGAGATGGTTGGTCCCGAACTGCAGCTCGAAGCCGTCGGCCGTCAAGGACTTGGGCGGGATCATGATCCCGGCGTTGTTGATCAGCAGGTCGATCTCGCCGTCCCAGGCGGCGGCGAACTCCCTGATCGAATCGAGGCTCGCGAGATCGAGCCGGCGGACCTCGGTCGTGCCGCTGATCTGCGCGGCGGCGGCGTGACCCTTGTCGGTGTTGCGCACGGCGAGCACGACACGCGCGCCCTTCGCGGCGAGCGCTTTGGCTGCAGCCCGTCCGATACCGCTGTTGGCGCCGGTGACGATCACGGTGTGGCCGGTCATGGCGGGAATGTCTTGTGTGGAGAAAGTAGTCATGGACAACAATGTAGGCGCTGACCACAATGTTGTCAAGAGCAACTTCGCTTCGCTAGTCTGCACGCATGACGACCGACCAGGCGCAACGGCCGAGTGAGCGGCCTTACCACCACGGCAATCTCCGCAGCGCGCTGCTGGTTGCCGCCGAACGGGTGGTCCGCGAGCGGGGCGTCCAGGACCTGTCGCTCCGGGAGCTCGCGCGAGAGGTCGGCGTCAGCCACGGCGCCCCCCGCCGCCACTTCCCCGACCGCCAGGCGTTGCTCGACGCGCTGGCCGAATCCGGATTCGAGCGCCTCGGCGCCGAACTGCGAGCCGCCGCCGACGGCGCCGGAGACAAATTCCAACCGCGGCTGGAAGCGACCGCCGCGGCCTACATCCGCTTCGCGACCACCGATCCCGCGCTGCTGGACCTGATGTTCGCCTCAAAGCACCGCGATACCGAGCCGAGCCTGCACGATTCGATGGAGCGCGCGTTCTCGGTGATGATGGAGCTCATCCTCCAAGGTCAAGCGATCGGTCGACTGCAGCCCGGCGACCCCGAACGCGTCGGCCTCGTCCTGTTCTCAACCATCCAGGGCATCGCCGCGCTGCTCACCGCCGGGATGATCACCCCCGAGCAACTCGACGAGTTGACCGCCGACGCGATCGCGCACTTCCTGCGCGGGTCCCGCACCGCCGGCTAACCGGGTCGCGGTGAGCAGCCGGCACGCGTTGGGGACACCCGCCGCCTGAAGCGTGGACCTATCCGATGCCGATGAGGTCTTGCCTCTCCTTGACAGTCGCAGATCGTCTGCGACAGTGCGATGGTGCTCGATGGGGCCAGTGACGACTTCGCACAGGTCGTCGGACGAGAGCCGGAGTTCTCGGCGTTGCGCGGGTTTCTCGATCGCGACGCGGCGGGGCGATCGCTTGTGCTCGCGGGCGAGCCGGGAATCGGCAAGACCACGTTGTGGGAGGCGGGGATCACGATCGCGCGCGAGCGAGGTTTGCGCGTGCTGGTGGCGCGGCCGAGTGGCGCCGAGGCTGAGCTTTCGTTCGCTGCGCTGATCGATCTCTTCGATGGGCTCGATCTGGGAGCGCTCGATGGTCTGCCGGCGCCGCAGCGCTTGGCGTTGGAGGTGGCGCTGCTGCGGGCAGAGCCAGCGGCCGTCGCGGCCGAGCCACACGCGATTGGTCTCGGCCTGCTCAACAGCCTGCGCGCGCTCGCGGCCCGCGAGACGGTGCTCGTCGCGATCGACGACGTCCAATGGCTCGATCGCCCGTCCGCTGACGCGCTCGCATTCGCTGTGCGACGGCTCGAGCGCGAGCCCGTCGGCTTCTTGCTCGCCAGGCGTCCGGGGCGCCGCCTTGCGCTCGAGCGGGTGCTCGAGCGGACCGAGTTCGAGCGCCTGGAGATCGGCCCGCTGCGCCTCGGCGCGACGCGTCAGCTCCTGTCCGAGCGGCTCGGTCTGAGCTTGTCGCGCTATCTGCTGCGCCGGATCGTCGAGTCCACGTTAGGCAATCCGTTGTTCGTGCTGGAGTTTGGGCGCACACTCGTCGAGCAGGGGTTGCCGGCGATCGGGAGCGAGATCCCCCTGCCCGACAGCGTCGAGGATATGCTGGGCGCGCGGGTAGCGGGCCTGTCAGGCGACGTCCGCAGGCTATTGCTCGCCGTGTCGCTGAGCGCCGACCTCCGCGTCGCGGAACTGCGGGCGATCGGCCCCGCCGAAGCCGTTGATGATGCGGTCGATGCCGGCGTGCTGGTGATCGACGGCACGCGAGTGAGAGCGTCGCACCCGTTGCTGGCAGCCGTGGGGAGGAAGCGCTCGCGGCCGCGGGAGCGGCGCGAGCTGCACCTCGTGCTGGCCGGTGTGGTCGCCGACGAGGAGTTGCGTGCGCTGCACGCCGCGCTTGCGACTATGCAGGCCGACCCAGAGCTCGCGGACACGGTTGCCCATGCGGCGGCGAGCGCTTCCGCGCGCGGCGCACGACAGGAGGCCGTTGAGCTTGGCGAGCACGCGTTGCGTCTGACGCCCCCAGAGTCGGCTGCGCGCACCGAACGGCTGCTCGTGCTGGCCGGCTATCTGGAGACTGCGGGCGAGGTGCAGCGAGTGACCGCTCTGCTCACTCCCGAGCTCGAGGCGCTACCAGCAGGCGCGCCACGGGCCCGCGCCTGGTTGCTGCTGTCGGAGGGCGCCGGCCCGAAGAACCTGGACGATCTCGAGCGCCACCACGACCGGGCGCTCGCGGAGTCTCAAGACGATCCGGGCCTGCGGGCATATGTGCTTGCGAAGAAGGCGGCGAATACGTCAGCTACCGGGGTCGTGCGGATCCGCGAGGCCGAGGCGTGGGCGTCGGAGGCGTTACGAGCGGCACGTCGCGCGGATCCAGACGTCAAGCGGCTGGCGCTGTACGCCCTCGCTTGGACACGGGCACTGAGCGGACGCCCGATTGACGATTTATGCAAGCGCGCTCGGGCGGCGTCGGATGCCCCCGAATACATTGCGGCGTCCGCCGAGCGGATCGCGGGCCAGCGGCGCATCTGGCGGGGCGAGGTGCCCAAGGCGCGAACGGAGCTGACGAGACTGCTGGCGTTGGCCGACGAGCGGGGCGAGCCGATGTCATACGCGTTGGCGCGGCTGCACCTGTGCGAGCTCGAGCTGCGGGTCGGCGACTGGGCTGCTGCGTCGCGCCGTCTGGACGAGTGGGCCGAGTCTGCTGACCGCGAGCTGCAGTTCCGTCCGATGTACGAGCGCTGCCGTGCCCTGCTCGCAGCAGGCTCGGGTCGCGCGCGTGAAGTCGAACGCTGGGCGGCGAAAGCAACCAGAGCCGCTGCGCTGGTCGGGTCTCGCTGGGACGAACTGGAGGGTCTGCGAGCGTCCGGGATCGGAGCGCTGCTGGCGCACGAGCCCGAGCGAGCCGTCGAGAGCCTGCGCTCGGTCTGGGATCACACGCGACGCGAGCAGGTCGACGAACCCGGCGTGTTCCCGGTCGCGCCCGATCTCGTCGAGGCACTCACCGAGCTGGGTGCGCTGGACGACGCGCTCGCGGTCACCACACGCC
>Ga0207693_10002395_pt1 | contig 16271 bp, 14 predicted proteins | sample LARL81metaG_FD_184347 | JGI IMG/M metagenome (GOLD analysis project Ga0207693, IMG submission 184347) | Corn, switchgrass and miscanthus rhizosphere microbial communities from Kellogg Biological Station, Michigan, USA - LAR L8-1 metaG... | ecosystem: Host-associated > Plants > Roots >...
GTGCCTTGCGGTGAAGCCAGTCGGAGAGCCGGACTCCGGAAATCGGGACCTCCGGTTCGATGAGCGGAGATGGGAAACGGGGTGATGGCCATAGGCCCCCAGCTACCGCGCCCATCTTCGACTCTACCCGAGGCAAGTAAATCCGCGAGGTACCCGATGCTGTAATACCCGCTCAGAATGTCTATCCGGCTGGCACCAGATACGGCTTCGCGAAGCGCCGCCCCGAGGCTGCCCGCTTTGAGCCCGAGTTCGTCGGCCCGCGAGAGATAGATGTTTGGATCAACGTTCATTCGGAACTCCGGGCATTCGCCCCGTTAGCGACTTTCAGCTCTTGAACTTTAATCTGTTGATGGTGGCCGACCGGTTAACATTACTGCTCGCGACCAAAACCGATCCATCTTAATCACCTGAGTGATTTCGGATCTGTTAGTCTTGTAGGTTGCGCACCGCGCGGGCTTGCGCGGGTATTCACACGGCTAGATTGCGTTGTATTGACGCCGTCTCCACAATCGGGTATCACGTCATGCGTGTTCTCGATCGCGATACCTCTCTCATTCGGCGTGTTATTGCTCGCTACGTCCACCGCTCTCCTGGCATCGGATGCCACTGTCGCGGTCTGCTTCGCCCCAGGGGACGACTGCGCCGGTTTCGCCGTCCGCGCAATTGACAACGCCGAGCGTGAGATCCTCGTCAGCGCTTACCGGTTGACAGTCGGCTCCGGGGATCGTCGGAGCGCTGATCCGGGCTGAAGAGCGCGGCGTTGATGTCCGGTTGATCGCAGACCGGACCGCGCCTTGTGGACGTGCGAGCGGGATCGACCCGCTGGCCGCGGCGGGTATCCCCGTCTGGATCGATGACAAGGCGCGGATCGCGCACGCCAAGACGATGGTCATCGACGGCGCGACGACCTTGATGGGCTCCTACAATTGGACCCGCGGGGCTGCGGCCGGGGCTGCGGCCAACTCCGAAGACCTCAACCTCATCTCCTCCCAAGGGGTCGCTTCGGCCTACGCCGCACACTGGCGACAACGCCTCGCAGTCTCGGTCCGCTTCGAGCGGCGGGAGGATTGGTGCCGGGTCTCATCGGCAGAGATGCGCTGATGCGCGATCCCCGATCCCTAACAGCTCGCCGCCTGCGCAGGGTGACGCTTCTCGTGCCGGAAAGCTGCGCCGAGGGCCTTCGGGATCTAGCCCGTGTACTCCGCGCCCGAAAACGGGAGCGAACAGCCGGCCCGCCATTTGGATGGCGGAGGATCAGCCCGAGCGCCGAACTGATGGTTGATCTCCGGGCCGGTGTGCGTTGCGCGATCCGTGACACGCGGGCGGCAGGTGGAGAGCGTTACCATTGGACCGTGACGGTTGTTGGGATGAGCGACCCGATTGCGACGGGACGGACCAACGATGTCGCCTCAGTGCGGTTGCAAGCAGAGGCGGCCTTAGGTGGTACTCGACGGACGAGCGCGAGCAATCCGGGAAGAGGAACGGCACCAATGGTCAATGAACCGCTGGCGAGGCTGTTCTGGCGCGCGCTCGACCGGCTTGATTACTGGCTCACGCAGGCAAGGCTGTGGGCAGTAGACGCGGTGTACGGTCCTGAGCCGGAGACGGCGGCCGATCGATGGCGCGCGAGTGATCGCGAGCGATTGTTGCGCGCATTCCGGGGTTGGATCGCGAGTTGCCACCTTTGCGCCGCGTCCCATCAGGCGCACCTGCTGATTTGCCACCGAGCCAAGGGTCAGACGGTCCTCGAATTTATGTGCCGTTATCGAGATGGGGAGCGGCCGCTTCAAAGAGCCGCTCAGACGTTGGCGGGGTTACCTCTCGCGGGTACCACGCGCGAAGACTAGCCGCTTCTTGTCGGAAGCTTGCCCATAAGACTGCAACATCGACACGTCCTCGCAGTCGTTCGCATTTTCGGGCGCCGTGACGCAACACGATCGGCCAACGCATCCACGACAACCCTGGTCTCGTCACGCATCGTCCGTTGACGACGCCGCTCTCGCGAGCTTTCATGGAACATTATAAGAACATCAGAGGGCACCGGGATGCTGCCGCTGTATGCCGCGCGGATCGAGGATCTCGGGTTGGGTGATTTCGTGAAGGTCGATTGCGCCGCGTGCCATCACGTCGCGCTGCTGACGCCGGAGGCGCTTCTAAAGGTTGGGCTGAGCCGCGCCGCGAAAGTGCTCGACCTTAAAAGGAAGGTTCCGGTGCCGCGGATGCGGAGCGAAGGGGCGAGCCGTCGTGTCGATCAAGTGACGGGCACACGGCAAGTGAGCGGCACCGCCGACACCGGTCCCTCGCTGCCGCCCACAAGGTTCATCCCGCTCCGGTCCTCACTGTGACGAACGACAGTTTCGTCAGAGGACGACGATCCCAGCAGCATCTGAAAAAGGCTTCTATCGTGCGGTCGCAATTTGCTCGGCTGCCGGAGATGGTGTGATGCCCGGGAACCCCGTCCTGGAACTCGTCAGCAATGATCCGCAGATCCGTCATCCCGGCGTTCTCGATCCCGAGCGCAAAGGTCGAATAGGCGAGAGCTGCGCAATCGAGCTCGCCGGTTGCGAGCGCGGTCATCTCGGCAGGGGTGCCGGCGAAATGGGTGAGCTCGGGAATGTAGGTCTTCCCCGCATGTGGCGCGAGACCGGGCTTGACGAACATCAGGGTCACGAGATCTGCGGGCGTCACCACCCACCCGAGGCGGAGATGATAGGGCTCCCCTGCCAGTGCCGTCCCGCCCCAAGCAAGCACCAGCGTGAACACAGCAGCAATTAGGGCGAAGGGCCCACGCTTCCTCATACGCTGGCTCCGACTTTGAGAGACGCCCTATTTACGTCGTGATCGTAAAGGTGACAGGCGACGAGACGGCCCTCCAGATCAGTCAGCATAGGCTCCTGCTGCGCGCAGCGCTGCATCGCACGGGGGCAGCGGGGGTGGAAGCGACAACCCGATGGCGGGTTGAGTGGGCTGGGCACTTCGCCGGGAAGGATGATCTCCTCGCGCCGCTCGTCGGGGTGGCTCGGCAACGCCGCCGAGAACAGCGCTTCGGTGTAAGGATGCCTGGGTGCGCGCGCGAGGGCGCGAGCCGCCCCGGTCTCGACGATCTTGCCGAGATACATGACCGCGATCGTGTGGCTCATATGTGCGACCGCGGCTAGGTCATGCGCAATGAACAGGTAGGAAAGCCCGAGCTCGGCCTGAAGGTCGTGTAACAGGTTCAGGATCTGCGCCCGGATTGAGACGTCGAGGGCGGAGACTGGTTCGTCGAGCACGACAAGCTTGGGGGACAGTGCCAGAGCGCGTGCGATTGCTATGCGCTGCCGTTGACCGCCAGAGAATTCGTGGGGGAAGAGGTCAGCGGCACGATCGGGCAACCCGACCAGATCGAGCAGCCTGAGGACACGCTGGCGCACCTCGCCCGCCGGCACCGATTCATTGGTGACGAGCGGCTCAGCGATAATCGCGCTGACCCGCATCCGCGGGTTGAGCGAGGCATAGGGGTCCTGGAATACGGCCTGAACCGATTTCCGGTAATGCCGGCGATCGGCGCCGTCGAGCTGCTGCAGATCCTTTCCCTCGAAACGGATCTCGCCGCCGGTCGGCTCCTCTAACCCGAGCACGAGCTTAGCCGTCGTCGTCTTGCCGCACCCGCTTTCGCCGACGACCCCGAGCGTACGGCCGCGCTCTATCGCGAACGAAATCCCGTCGACCGCACGCACAACCCCGCGGTCGCTTCCAAAGATACCGCGCTTGGCCCGGAAATGCTTGCTGAGCCCCGCCGCTTCGAGAACGACCGTCACGCCGCCCCGCCCCCGGCCGCGAGCCAGCAGCGCGCCGTCCTACCTCTTGTCTCGGTGAATTCCGGCGGAGCCGCCTCTCGGCACCGGTCGAAGGCGCGCGGGCAGCGAGGCGCAAAGGCGCAGCCGGGCGGCAATGCCGCCAGGTCGGGCGGCTGACCGTCGATCGCCGTCAATCGCTGCGCACTGTCGGTCATGCGCGGGATCGAGTTGAGCAGCGCCTCGGTGTAGGGGTGGGCGGGCGAATTGAAGATCTGCGAGACCGGTCCGGTCTCGACGACACGCCCGGCATACATGACCGCCAGCTGGTCGCACATCTTGGCGACGATGCCGAGATTGTGGGTGATGAAGATAAGCGCGAGGTGGTACTGCCGCTGCAGGTCGCGCAGCAGGTTGAGGTATTGGGCCTGGATCGTCAGATCGAGGCTGGTGGTCGGTTCGTCGGCGATCAACAGCCGCGGCTCGCATGAGATGCCGATGGCACCGACGATGCGCTGGCGCATGCCGCCCGACATCTCATGCGGATATTGCGTGACCCGGGTTTCCGGAGATGGGATGCGCACGGCTTTCAGCAGATCCTTCGCGCGGCTCCAGGCGGTCGAACGGGAGGCCCCATCATGCACCCGGATCGGCTCGCCGACCTGGTCGCCGATCGTGAACAGCGGGTTCAGCGAGGCCATCGGATCCTGCAGGATCATCGCGATCCGCTTGCCGCGCACGTGGCGCATCTCGGTATCGGATTTCTCGAGAAGATCCTCGCCCTCGAACAGCATCTTGCCGCTGACGATGCGGGCCGCCGGCGGCAGGATCCGCAGGATCGTCAGCGCCAACGTGCTCTTGCCGGAACCCGACTCGCCCACAATCCCCAATGTCTCGCCGCCATGAATGCGCAGCGATACGTCGTCAACGGCACGGACCACTCGTGTGCCCTGTGCCGATACGTAGTGGGTCGAGAGGTTCTGAAGCTCGAGCAGCGGGGCGGTGGTTACCGGAAGACCCCGCCGGGTCGGCTCATAGCTGGCGGAGCTGGGGGTCGAGTTTGACACGGAGCCAATCGCCGAGAAGGTTTGCCGAGAGCACCATCAGCATGATGCAGCAGCCGGGAAAGACGGTGAGCCACCAGCGGCCGACCATCAGGCCCTGCTTGCCGTCCGAGAGCATCAGCCCCCAGGCCGGCTGAGGCGGTGGCACACCGACACCGAGGAACGACAATGTCGCCTCGGTTATGATGACCACACCCAGCATCAGACTGCCGAGCACGATGGCCGAATTGACGACGTTCGGCAGAATGTGACGCCGCATGATCGTCCATTTGGAGCAGCCCGCGACGATAGCGAGGCGAACAAACTCACGCTCCTTCAGCGACAGCACCTCACCACGAATGACGCGCGCGTAGCGGGTCCAATAGGTGATCCCGAGGATGATGACGATGTTCCACATGCTCGGCCCGACGATGGCGGCGAGAAAAATCGCGAAAGTCAACGCCGGCAAGGCGAGCCACGTGTCGGTCAGCCGCATGATGACCTGGTCTACCCAGCCGCCGAGATAGCCCGAAATAATGCCGAGCCCAGTGCCGATAACCCCGGCGAAAATCACCGCAGTAAAGCCGACTATCATCGACACCCTGGCGCCAAAGATCAGCCGCGACAGCACGTCACGCCCGAGCTGGTCGGTGCCCAGGAGGTATTGGGCGCTGCCGCCGGTCTGCCAGAACGGCGGACGGAAGCGCGCCGCGAGGCTGCCGACCTCTGGATTATGGGGCGCCAGCACATTGGCAAAGATCGCGACAAAGGCGACACTGGCGAGGATCAGGGTCGGGATCAGCGGAAAGTCGCCCAGCCGGAGGGATACCCGACGCCATCGCAAGCGCGCCGGAAGGACGATCGTTTCTGCTTGGGTGCTCATTGGCGGTTTAACTCTCCAGCCGGATGCGCGGGTCGATCACAGCGTACAGGATGTCGATCAGCAAGTTCACCATCACGATCATGACACCACCCATGATCACGACGCCCTGGACCACCGGGAAGTCGCGAAAGGTTATGCCCTCGTAGAGCAGTCGCCCGATGCCGGGCCATGCGAACACGTACTCCACGACTATCGCAACATTGACCATAATCACGAGGTTGATCCCGGCCAGGGTCAATACCGGGATCAGCGCGTTTTTGAAGGCGTGCTTGGCGATTACCAATGACTGCGGCAGCCCCTTGATGCGGGCGAGCTTTATGTACTCCGAGCCAAGCACTTCGAGCATCGAGGACCGGGTCAGGCGCATGTGAGCGGCGGCGAAATACCAGCCGAGCGCGAAGGCCGGCATGATCAGGTGGAGCGCGCTGCCCGAACCCGAAGACGGCAGCCAGCCCAAATACACCGAGAAGATTAGGATCAACACCAAGCCGACCCAGAAGGACGGCAGCGAGAGACCCAGAAGCGCGAATAGCTTTCCCGCGCTATCCCAAAAACGCCCGACCCGCACCGAGGCGAGGATGCCGCTCGGGATCCCTATCAGCAGCGAGAACGCCATGGCGACCAGGGCCAGGAGCAGTGAGTTCGGCAGCCGCGAGAGATAAATCTCCATCACCGGCATCCGGTAATAGAACGACTGGCCGAGATCGCCCTGGAACAGGCTCGACATGAAGATGCCGTATTGCACCCAGAGCGGCCGGTCGAGACCGAACTGATGGTGAATGGCGGCGATGTCGGCCGGGCTGGCACCCGGCTCGACCAGCAGCGCCGCCGGATCGCCGGTCACGCGCACGAAAAAGAAGATCGTCAGCGACAAAAGAAACAGCGAGAGCAGCGAATAACCGACTCGCCTGCCGATGTACTGCTTCATGCTGTCCTCGGCCCGTGACCGCGGCACTGACAGTGTAGCACGTCACGCCCGGGCTTGACCCGCGCATCCACGCGAGGCTCACGAGCGTGGCGATGTCCCAAACCTGGCAATGACGATAAAGTGAAATGCATTCAACCGGCCTCCCGCTCGCAACCCGCTACTAAGCGCCCTTAATGGTGATGTCCTCAAACGGCGCAGTGTAGGCAAAGCCCGGGATCAGGCCGAAAGCCGACTCGCCGACCCGGGGACCGACGCCGTTGAGGAAGCCCAATTGCCAGATCGGTGCGTAGATCGCCTTTTCGTAGACGAGCTGCTGCATTTTATCGAGGACTGCCGCGCGCTTTTCATGATCTAGCTCTTCGGCTTGCTTCGGGAAGAGTTCGTCGATGTCGGGGTAGTTGCAATAGGCGTAAGCGCCACCCTTGACGACGAACGAGGCGAGCCGGGTCGCGACGTTGCCGAACGCGCCGCTCGCTCCCTGGATGATCCCCCGCGAGTATTTCTTGTCGACGTAGCCCGCGTAGAAACCGGCGCGCTCGATCGGTTGCAGCTGAGAGCGGATGCCAATCTGCTGAAGGTTGTCTAGCGATACTTCGGCCATGTTCGAGTACGAACTGTCGCAATACAAGAGGCCGGCGTCGAAACCGTTCGCATAGCCCGCCTCCGCCAATAATTTCTTCGCCTTGGCGGGATCGTAGACGGCGGACGGCGGCTGCCAATAGAAGTCGAAGGTGTAAGGGATGATGCTGTTGGTGATTTTGCAGTATCCGAGGAACAGGGCTTGGCTCATCCCCTCGCGGTCGATCGCGAGATTGGCCGCCTGCCGGACGCGCAAATCGTGCCACGGCGATTTCGGGTCCCATTGCTCGGGGAAATAGAGCCAGTTCGGCGCCTGCAGAACGACCGGCTTAAGGCTGAGGCCGGGTGTGCGCTGGAGTTCCTCGGCGAGCTCGCTGCGGATCGAGTAGGCGATGTCGACCTCGCCGCGCTTCAGTGCAGCCAGCCGCGTCGCCTCGTCCGGGATCACCTTCATTACTAGGCGCCTTACGCTGGGAGCCTTGCGCCAGTAGCCCTCGAACGCCTCGAGTACCAACTCGATGCCGGGGGTGAAAGAGACGAGTTTATACGGACCGGCGCCGATTGGTGTCTTTTTGAAGCCCTCGTCACCGACCTGTTCGACATATTTCTTTGGCACGATCCAGCCGGAGCCGGTGGCAGTGGAATAAAATGTGATGAAGTCGGGCCACGGCTTTTTCAGCGTGAAGCGGACGTGCTGCGGATCGGCTATTTCGATCGCCGCCACATTGTCCTTCATCAGCTGGTGCGCCGCTCCGTGGTAGCGCTCGAACGAGAACTTCACGTCCTCCGCGGTTACCGGCTCGCCATTGTGGAACTTGACCCCCTTGCGCAAGACAAATTCATAGCTGAGCCCGTCCGGCGAGGCCGACCACGATTCGGCGAGGCAAGGCGTCTGCGTCTTGCCCGGCATCGGCTTCACCATCGCGTCGTGCAGAGCGTACAGCACCATGTAAGGGGTAATAAGTGCTTCTGTCTCGGCAGGATCGAACCAAGTCGGGGCCAGGGAGACATGGATCGCGTAGGTCAATTGGCCGCTTGGCGCTGCCGCCGAGGCTACGCCGGGAGCGCCTGCCACAAGGCCAAGAGCGGTTAGAGCGAGAACGTCGCGACGCGTCGGAGCATTTTCGTATAACCCGGTTTTTCGTGCGCCGCGGCTGCTGACCAAACCCATTACGCCTCCTCCGTGTAGCGGCTTCTCGAATGAGCCTTGCGCTGAACGTAGAACACCCTCGCGGAAATGTCTCCACGTTTCTGGGAAGGTGGCTATGAGCCCTTGATCGTGATGTCTTCGTAAGGCCCGGTGTAGGCGTAATCCTTTATCAAATCGAACCCGGACTCGCCGACCCGCGGTCCGACGCCGTTGATGAATGCCAGTTGCCAGATTGGCGCGACGACCGACTTGTCGTGCACCAGCTGCTGCATTTTATCGAGGACGGCAGCCCGTCGCTTATGGTCGAGCTCCGCGGCCTGCTGCGGAGCCAATGCGTCGATGTCGGGATAGCTGCCATAAACGTAGGTCCCGCCTTTGACGATGAAGGCGTCGAGGCGGGTCGCGGCATTGCCGAATGCACCGCTGCCGCATTGGATAAGGTTTTTGTACGCCTTGTCGCCCCAGCTCTTCAGAAACGCGGCGCGCTCGACGGGACGCAGCTTGGCGCGAATTCCGACCTCCTGCAAATTGTTGAGCACGGCTTCGCCGACATTCGCGTAGGACGAGTCGCAGTAATAATCGCCGGCATCGAAGCCGCCGGGGTGGCCCGCCTCGGCCAATAATTGCTTGGCCTTCGCCTGATCGCAAACCGCCGGCGGCGGCTGCCAGTAGAAATCATAGCTCGCAGGAACGATGCTGTTGGTGAGCTTCGAGTAGCCGAGGGTCAGCGCCTCGTTGATCGTCTTGCGGTCGAGGGCGAGATTGGCCGCCTGCCGCACCCGCTCGTCATGCCAAGGGGACTGCGCGTCCCACTGATCGGCGAAGTAGAGCCAGAACGTAGCCGGCGAGGCCACCGGCTTCAGGATCAGCCCCGGCGTACTGCGAAGCTCCTCGGCGAGCTCGCCACGGATCGAGTAGACGATGTCGACCTCGGCACGCTTCAGCGCCGCCAACCGGGTCGACTCTTCCGGGATCACCTTGAACACCAGGCGCTTCACGCTCGGGGTCTTGCGCCAATACTGGTCGAAAGCCTCGAACACCAATTCCACGCCTGGTGTGAACGAGCTGAATTTGTAGGGCCCGGCGCCAATGGGCGCCTTCTTGAACCCGTCCTCTCCGACCTTCTCGACATACCTTTTCGGCACGATCCAGCCGGCCCCGGTAGCCGTTGCGTAAAATGTCAGGAAATCGGGCCACGGCGATTTCAGGTTGAAGCGAATGTGTTGCTGATCGGGCGTGTCGATTGCCGCCACCCGATCATGCATCAAAGAATGAGAAGCGCCGCGATACCGCTCGAAGGAGAATTTGACGTCTTCGGCGGTGACCGGATCACCGTTGTGGAACACCGTCCCCTTGCGCAGCACGAATTCGTATGAGCGCCCGTCCTCGGCCGCCGAGAATGACTCCGCGAGGCACGGCGCCAACGACTGGCCCGGCATCGGTTTCACCAGCGCGTCATGGAGCGCATACAAGATCATAAAGGGCGTGATGAGCCCTGGCGTCTCGGCCGGATCGAACCAGATCGGCGCGAGCGTCACATGGATGCCCCAGCTCAGCTGTCCTTGCGGCGCCGCCGCATGGGCCGAGCCTGGGGCGCCCGCGACCAGGCCCAGGGCGCTCAGCGCAAGAAGCTCTCGCCGGGTTAGCTCAGGCCGTCTTGCGTCCCGGCGATTGCTGACAAGCGAACCCATGGCCTGCTCCGTTCACCCGGCCCTTTTTCGAGCCTTGCGTATAAGGTAGGCCAGCAATGCGCGAATGTCACGGTTCTCGCAAAAGAACTCCAGCGTCACGCCCTTTCAAGGTGATGTCCTCGTAAGGCGACGTGTAGGGGAAGCGGGCGATCAGCCCGAACCCCGACTCGCCGACCCGCGGGCCAATACCGTTGATAAAGGCCAACTGCCAGATCGGCGCGTAGATCGTCCGCTCATAAACCAGCTGCTGCATCTTGTGCAGGATCGCCTCGCGCTTCTTGTGGTCGAGTTCTACAGCTTGCTGCTGGTAGAGCTCGTCGAGATCGGGGTAGCTCCCATAAACAAAAACTCCGCCCTTGACGACATGGGCTTCAAGGCGCGTCGCGGCGTTGCCGAACGCCCCGGGGCCGGCCTGAATGATGTTTTTGAACGTCTTTTCGGCAAAACCTTTGATGAAGGCGGCCCGCTCGATCGGCCGAAGTTTTGGCCGGATGCCGACTGCCTGGAGATTATCGAGAACCGCCTCCCCAATGTTCGCGTAAGAGGAGTCGCAATAATAGTCGCCGGCGTCGAAGCCTCTTGGGTAGCCCGCCTCGGCGAGCAATTGCTTGGCCTTGTCCGGGTCGTAGATCGGAGCCGGCGGCTGCCAGAAGAACTCGTAATGGTCTGGAACGATCGGGTTGCCGGTGATCAGCGAATAGCCGAGGGTCAATGCCTCGTTCGTGCCCTGACGGTCGATCGCCAGACTGACGGCCCGCCGCACGCGCTCGTCGTGCCAGGGAGATTTCGGATCCCATTGGTCGGGAAAATACAGGCAGAACACCCCTTGCACGACTGCCGGCTTTAGAGTGAGCCCTGGTGTGCGCTGGAGGTCCTCCGCGAGCTCGCCGCGGATCGAATAGGCGATGTCGACCTCGCCGCGTTTCAATGCGGCCAGCCTTGTCGTCTCCTCGGGGATCACCTTGAAGACGACCCGCTTTACAGGAGGAGGTTTGCGCCAATACTGGTCAAAGGCCTCCAACAGCAGCTCGACGCCGGGGTTGAACAAGACAAATTTGTATGGCCCGGCGCCGACCGGGGCCTTCTTGAAGCCCTCGTCACCAACCTTGTCGAGGTATCTCTTGGGTACGACCCATCCCGCGCCGGTGGCGCTCGCATAAAACGTCAGGAAATCGGGCCACGGCCGTTTCAGTTTGAAGCGGACATGCCGAGGATCGGGGATTTCCACCTCCGCAACTCGCTCCATCATCAAATCATGCGCGGTGCCGCGATAACGCTCGAAAGAGAATTTGACGTCCTCGGCTGTTACCGGATCGCCGCTGTGAAACAGTGCTCCCTGGCGCAAGGTGAAATCATAGGTGAGGCCGTCCTCGGACCCGGACCAGGCCTCGGCAAGGCTCGGCGCGATCAACTGGCCGGGCATTGGTTTCACCATCGCGTCGTGCAGCGCGTAAAGCACCATGAACGGCGTGATGATTCCGGAGATTTCGGCTGGGTCGAACCACACCGGGGCCAGCGAGACATGCACTCCCCAGGTCAGCTGCCCATCCGGGCCAGCCGCAATGGCCGAGCCGGGGGCGGCGGCCACCAGGCCGAGCGCAGCAAGCGCGAAGACATCGCGGCGGCTTATGTTCACGTCGGTGCCCGACCCGGGCTCGCCGCGACCGCTCGAGAGTATTTTCATAGCTCTCCTCCCCTCGGGCGCCGGCCCCAAATGGCTACGCCCGGAGCCGAATGTAAACCAGCCGTCACGCGAATGTCTCCCTGCTTCTAAACTGAGCGGGTGAGGAGCCCAGCAACCACAAACCAGTACTCGTCTCGTTGCTAAGCCTCTGATCTAACGCAAAGAACCATAGCGCGACTGTATAGATCGGCGCGACGCGCTCAATATCGCAGCGCGAGCAAGACGGCTGTCTTTGTTCGCGCAACCGTAACCAACGATATTGGAGCAGCAATGATGACTAACAGTCGAAATACCGCCATTCTGTCCACAATCGGCGCGTTTACTGCAACGATCGCCTTGTTGACGGGTCTTCCTCGGACCAGTGCCGACGAGCTGGAGGACCTTCGCGCCAGGCAGGCTCAACTCCGCGACAACCAAGACCTGCTGCAGCGCCGGATCGATCAGCTCGCTCAGACCGCGCCAAAGCTCATGCGGGCGGGCGAGCCCGGCCCCGTCGGGGTCCCGGTGAACGGGGGGAGCTTCCCGCGATCCTTCCTGATCCCGGGCACCGATACCTCGCTCCGCGTCGGCGGCTTCACCGATCTTACGATGGACTACTGGTTTTCCGGTGGACCACCGACCGGGAATGTAACGACGACAGTCGGGTCGACCGGCCAGTTGCAGGTCGTTCCTCTCAACATCCATGGCCAGACCGTTCCCGGCTTTCCCTCCCCGGGCAACGTTGTTCCGGTGAATACCGCGGAATCGCGCGGGCATGTTTTTTCAATGAGCCCGCGGGAATCGCGCCTCAATGTCGAAACGCACACACCGACCGCTTTCGGCGAGGTGCGGACCTTCATCGAGCTCGACTTCGCGGGGGTAAACGCCTTCAGCGGACAAAACCTGGAACAAGTATCAAACGGCCTCGTCCCTCGTCTGCGATTGGCATATGGCACACTCGGCGGATTCCTCGCGGGTCAAGCCGAGTCGAATTTTCGCGACTCCGATGGGGAGCCGGAGACGCTCGACTTCGGCGGCCCCGCGGGGATAGCCGGACCGGCGCGCATCCCGCAAATCCGCTATACCGTGTCGGGGCCTTGGGGCAGCGCCTGGTCCGCATCGCTGGAGGCTCCGCAAACGGAGGCGATCACGCCGGCCGGGTTGGTGACGACCGATACGAATACCGCCGCCCTGCCGGCGGGTCCTGGTCCGGTGACGAGCGCCACAACAACCGGCTGTGTCGCCAATGGCGTCGTGATTTCTTCTACTGCCGGCTGCACGTTGTCAGGCAACCCGGCGAAAAACACGGCGCCAGACGTTACCCTCGCCTCTTACTGGGCGCAGCCTTGGGGCCATGTCGATTTCAGGTTCGTGCTGCGCAATCTCGACTTCCAGGACGGGCATCTCATCAGCAAACAGTTCATCGGCTATGGCGGGGGCATTTCGGGTGATGTCAAACCCGGCTGGTTTGGCTGGGAGAAGGACGATTTCGTCTGGCAATTCACTGTCGGCGAGGGTATCGGTCGCTCCGTCTACGACAACACCAATGCATCACTCGCGACCAACTATCTCACCGCCCCCGCTACCGCGGCCGCGGCGAGGAACATCCTGGTCAGGCCGATCTCGGAATTCGGCGCAGCGGCAGGCTACCAGCATTTTTGGCGGCCTGACCTGCGGTCGACGGCGGCGTTTGGCTACGCCTACTACGATACCCCCTCGCAACTGATCGGACCGACGCAGTCAATCGTCTCAAACAAAGAATTGATGACAGCTCATGTCAATCTGATCTGGAGCCCGGTCGCGTTCATCGATGCCGGCCTGGAATTTCTGTGGGGGCAGCGTCGAGTCGTTGCTAACATAAGAGGCGCCGAGGAAACGTTGATCAGCAAATTCCGCGTCAAGTTCTAATAGCGGAGCCACTAGGTTGGGCCCGCCGGCATTGCGGCGGGCTCTTCCTTTCAAACCGCTCCCAGCCGGCTCACCGTCGATCAATATTGTTGAACAGCGGGGCGCGGGTCTGCGCGAATTCCTCGACGGCATCGGCGAGTTTGTCGCAATCGTTTTCGTCGAGCGCGATCGACAGCGCAAACATGCCGCGTTTGGCGAACCAGATGCCGTGGGCGACGAGGTCGAAATAAAACAGGTCGCGCAGTGCAGCGTTGCCCCGCTCCGCATCTTCCTGCGAGCGGATCGGCTTCTCGGTCATATGGACCGCTAGCATCGAGCCGAGCCCGGTGAACTGAATTGCGAGCCCATGCCGCTGTGCCATTGCATTCAGCCGCTCGCGCAAACGGTTGCCAAAGGTGTTGAGGGCGCGGGCGCGCTCTGGGGTGTAAATTTCGGTGAGGCCGACCAGGCCGGCATTCATTGTCAGCACGTTGTTGTTGAAGGTGCCCGCATGCTGGAAAGCATCCGAACGGCGCGGGTCGAACCGCTCCATGAGATCGACCCGGCCGCCAAAGGCGCCAAAACTCATGCCGCCGCCGACATATTTCCCAAGGGTCGTCAGATCCGGAAGGATGCCGTGGACCTCCTGTAACCCGCCCGGTGCAAGCCGCGAGGTCATCACCTCGTCGAAAATGAGCAGAGCTCCGGTTTCGTCTGCCAGTGCGCGCAATCCGGCGAGAAACGGGCGTTCCGCCGGGATGCAGCCGGTGGTGCCCTGCATCGGCTCGATCAAGATCGCGGCCAGCTCGCTGCGATGCGGCCGTACTAGAGCCTCGACCGCCGCCAAATCATTGTATTCTCCAAGCAGATAATCGAACGGCGCATTGAGCGCACTGCCACCACCGCGGAAATAAAATACGCCGCCATGGTAACCGCCCTTGAACACGAGGATCTTTGGCCGGCCGGTGACCGCCCGCGCCGCACTGACCGCCATCAGATTGGCCTCGGTGCCGGAATTGGTGAAGCGGACCAGCTCAATCGATGGAAAGCGGGCACAGATCGCCGCGGCAAAGCGCGCCTCGGTCGCATTGTGCGCGCCGAAATTGAGGCCTCCCTCCAGCGCACCCTCGATGGCCCGGCGGATCGCCGGATGCGAATGGCCGTAGATGCCGGCTGTGAACTCGCTGAGAAAATCGAGATATTCGTGCCCGTCGATGTCCCACAGCCGCGCTCCTTCACCGCGCGCCATCGTCAACGGAAACGGGTCGACATGGATCGCCGAGCGGGTGTTGCCGCCCGGCATCGCGGCGCAGGCCTGGCGATGCTGTGCGAGGCTCTTCGGGTTGCGCGCGTGGTAAAGCGCCTCCGCCTCAGCGAGGGCCGCACCGATATCAATATTAGTGGGAGCGCGCATCTGCACGTCAGCCCGGATAGGCGCGGCGGCCGCGGTCGCGCAGCCACAGACGGACGAGATGGCGCTTGCGGTCGAGCTCGGGGTGGTCGACGAAAGCGGTTCGGCTGTGGCCCAGCGCCCGGTTGTCGACGAACTGGATCTGCCCCGGTTCGAGGTCGAAATCGACCGACAGTTCCTCTTCGTCGAAGATATCGAGCACTGCCGCGATCGCGGCCTCTCCGTCGCGGTCGATTGGCTCGCGCCACAATGCGTATCCGCTATTGATCTGGTGGGCGCTGAACCGCGCCCGCAATTCTCCCGCGTTCTCGAATACGGGCGCAGAAAAGATTGGACTTTCGCCCGGCGGAAATTCGCGCTGGCGATCGAACCAGAACGGCTGGTAGAGCCGCTCAAGCCGGTTCGGATAGCGCACCTGCAGGGCATTGTGGACGGTGTGAAAGCTGATGACACGGCTATGCCCGCCGCTCTGCGCCTGACGCAGGCAGAGCAGACCGACATAGTCAGGCGGTGTGTCGTTGTAAGCGTTGTCGTTGTGAAAGCGGATCTCGATATTGGTCTTGTCGGGGCGAATTCCCGATCCGGGGAGCGCCTGCTGCCCGGTATCCAGGACATCGTAGATCATCGTGCCGTCGAGCTTCTGCGCCACCGGGCGCGACACCATGCTCGAGAGCAGCCAATAAATTGCCGTCGCTTCCGTAGCGCCGATCTCAGCCATCGGCAAGCGGTCGACGATTGCGAAACGCCGGCCGTGATCGAGTATTTCGCGGACCCGCGCCATCTCCCGCCGGCAGGCCGGCATCGCAAAGTCATCCGGACCACGCAGGACCGTCGGCAATGGAAACGCCCTGATCTCGTCGGCAGCCCGTCGGATCTCGTCGAGACAAGTAGCGGACAGAACGATCTGATACTCCTCGGGGCGGACATCCCGGCACTTCCAGACGCTGGGTCCGTCGATCAGTTGCATCATGTTGTCCTCGCCGTTCCGATCTCGGTCAAATAACGCAACACCGCAGGATGGACCAGTGACATGTCCGGCGGATCTCCATTCTCGAACTGCCCCTCTCCCCGCGAGCGGCAGGGCTGTCCGGGGAAAGAAACCGGGTTGCAACCATCGACTGCAGCTCTTCTTTTGATCGTCTTGGCCGGGCTTGTCCAGCCATCCACGCCTTTCCTGCGAGGCGGGCAAGACGACTTTACTTCGCATCACGCGCCGCAAAGAGAGCTGCTTTGGTCGTGCAAAACTTTCCCCGGACAGCC
>Ga0207693_10002399_pt1 | contig 16263 bp, 19 predicted proteins | sample LARL81metaG_FD_184347 | JGI IMG/M metagenome (GOLD analysis project Ga0207693, IMG submission 184347) | Corn, switchgrass and miscanthus rhizosphere microbial communities from Kellogg Biological Station, Michigan, USA - LAR L8-1 metaG... | ecosystem: Host-associated > Plants > Roots >...
CCGACCAGCCCCGCGGCGCGCGCGGCGTAGGGGAGCGTTGAGGTTCGCACGGGTTACCTCCGGACCGTCAGTTCCTGTGGCAGATCGGTCAGCCGCTCGACACCGGTGTCGGTGACCACCACCGGCTCGGACATTTCGTAGCCGAAGCCGTCCATCCACATCCCGGGAATGATGTGAAGCGCCATGCCTGCCTCCAGCTGGGTCGTCTCACCCGGCCGCAGGCACCATTTGCCTTCATTTCAACGCTCAATCGTTTGCCGGCGAAAGAGACCGAACATTTGCCACGAAAAAAAGATGGCGCCATTAACGGCTACGCTCTCGGCATCGCCGCGATGAATGCGCATCGTTTCGAAACGAACCAATTGGTTCGGGGAATGGAAGCATGTTTGCAGGCAAATTTAGAGCTGGTCACGACGCAGTTGGACCAGGAACTGGTGCTGACCGAAGTGGTGGTGAAGTTGCTGAAGGATTAAATTGTAGCAGTGGTCCACGACCGCCGACTCTCTAGATCCGACGCTCACAGAGCGCCGCTACAGCGCTCGCCCGCGTATTTCCGCGCCATCAATTCATCCAGCGTGTAGCCGCGTTTGTGTCAAACGGCGATGCGCAAAGAGTCCGATCTTCTGCGGCCGACACGGCCGCCTCTACATCTCTTCGCGCTTGGCGCGGCGAGCGCCGCAACAAGTTTTAAGCTGGCGCCACGGGATGCCGACGCAGCGCTATTCGGGTACGTACTTCCGCGCCATCGGTCCGACGTAAGGAATATCCCAGCGCGACCCCGAAAATGCCTTGATCATCGCGATCACCATGATGACAAGAAAACCCAGATGGACGAGCGCCTGAATGATGGCCCAGAGGAAAACCAATACCGCCCCCAGCGCCGGGATAGAACCAAAAATATCGAAAACCACTCGCGAGATGATGTTAAATAACAGCCACGCAGCGCCAAAGATGATCGACTGCATCGCGTAAAAGCGCACAAAATTGTCGTGTTTCTCCAGGAACCAAAAAATGAGGCCACCTACCAATGGAATACATGCCAGCGCGGCGGCAATGTTGGACGGCAGCCCGGTCGATTGTGTTGTTGGATTGGTGACGTTTGTTGAAGGTTCGGGCGGATTGGGGGGCGTTGCTTCCGACGGAGGAGGCGGTGAGGTCGGCTCAAAAGGATCAGCCATGGTACTGTTAGATGAAATAGAGCGGTTGTTTGTCAAGTGAACTCCGACGCCATCGAGATTTCCGGGAATGGTTTTCGGTATCCGGCGTTCGTCGGCCGTGGACTGATTGCCAAAGCGGGCGAGATCGCGCGACGCGTCATCGATCGTAACCGTTGCGCCATTATTGCCGATCAAACTTCCGCACGATTGTTCGGCGATCGGGTGTCTGAAAACTTCAGTTCGAAAAAATTTTCATCGAAACTGATCACGATCGCAGCGGGCGAAAAATCGAAGTCGCTCGCGCAGGTGGAGAAGATTTGCGATGAGATGATCAAGGCAGGCTTCGATCGCAGCTCGTTTGTGGTTGGATTAGGCGGCGGCGTGATCGGCGATATTTCGGGATTTGTCGCGGCCATTTTCCAGCGCGGCATTCCGCATATTCAGATTCCGACGACGCTGCTCGCGATGGTCGACAGCTCGATTGGTGGAAAGACCGGCGTCAATCTGCAGGCAGGGAAAAACCTGGTCGGCGTGATTCATCATCCGGCGCTGATCATCTGCGACGTTGACGCTTTGGAAAGTCTGCCACCGCAGGAATTGCGTCAGGGTTACGCAGAAATCATCAAGCACGCCATCATTCGCGATGCCGAGATGTTCCGTGATCTGTCATCCCGAGCGCAAGTCGAGGGATCCCGTGGCGAAAGCTTAAAGGTAGCGCAACGGGATCCCTCGAGTTCGCTTCGCTCCGCTTGGGATGACAAGATGGTTGAGTTGATCCGGCGCAACATTGCGATCAAGGCCCGGATTGTGTCAGTGGACGATCGAGAAACGTCTGGTGAACGCGCGTTACTGAATTTTGGTCACACCGTCGGGCACGGAATCGAGCGCGCCACGGATTTTAGGATTCCGCACGGCGATTGCATCAGTATTGGGATGGTTGCGGCCTGCGCCGTTTCGATAAAACGGGCCGCGCTTTCCGCAAACCAACGGGAGGAGGTAGTCGCTCTGCTCGAGAAATTTAGCTTGCCGACGCAACTGCCGGCCGAGGTTGATCGCGAGAAAATCATCGACGCGATTGCGCACGATAAGAAATTTTCCGCCGGCCAAATTCGATTTGTGGTCACGCCGAAAATCGGTGAAGCGCACGTTTCCAGCGACGTGACGATGGATGATATTCGGGCAGCGATTGGGGAGCTTTAAGTCTGGGGAGCGCAGGCCTGCTAGCCGAAACAATCTTGAATTTTCGTCGGCACGCTGCCGACGGATGCAGGCTGGCAGCCTGCGCTCCCCAGAGAAAAGCTACGGCACGCGAACTTTGCGGCAATATTCCGCCAGCCCATCCGCGACGGCCTGGGCGTACTCGCGAAAGATACTTTTCCGCTGCACCCCGTTAAACTCGCGAGTGCCATCGTAGTCGCCCGCTTCCATTCGCGCGAAGCCTTCGGTGCTGTTCATGACATAAGGCTCGAAATAAATCACCGGGCAGCGAAAAACGCGGGTGGCCAGAAGATTGCGCGCATAGACGTAGCCGCTTGTTCCTACTTTTGTGACAGTGTCGGTAGTATATTGGTAAGGCGGCAATCCGGTTTCTTGAGCAAACGTCGTCGCCATTGCATCGGCCAGCGGCAATTCTTCTTCGTACGCGCGACTGAGTAAGCGCCGCACCATTTCGTAGCGCACGTCATCGTGCACGATCTCGTCCGGCAAATACGACCCGTTGATCAGCACATGAAAATGATTGCGATCAATCAAGATTGGATCTTTCGGGTCGCCCCAGCCTTCGGCGTTGAAATGCAGACACAACACCAGGTCAGGCTGCAATTTCATGTTCACCTTCTTCGCCCGATAACGAATTTCACTTTGCCGATAAAATAACAGCTCGCTTTGCCAGCGAATTGATTTCTCCTTGTCAGCGTCGTCGGCTTCGTAATCTGCGCGCGGCTCGGTCACTCCGGTCCTGGCCAGCACTTCTCTGGCAATTTCACGAAAGTCATCCGGCCGAAGAGGCGTTATCGGACCATCGTGCCGCCGGGCGAAAGAAACTTCGGCACCGAGCGCCTGTAGCTTTGGCGCCAAAATTCTTGCGACCCGCCAGGTCAGCTCGCCTTCCTCAACCGGCGGCTGATCATCGACCTGAAACCATCGCTCCTCCATCTTGGCCCAGCGGCCGCCGAGGTGGCCCGGATCGAGCGCGACATTCAAACCACGCAGCGGTCGCTTCTGGGAAGCGGTCCCGAGCTTATCGATGGGCCGCCAGTAGTGAGCCGGAAGCTTGCGCGGCGTTTCCTTGGCAAAACGAAAAGTGAAAGACGTCTTCGCGGCGGCGTCCTCCACGATCCGCGCCGAATCATCGCCAATTTGAACAAGGTCGTCATAGCCGCGAGTGGCATAAACATTTTGTAGCAAGCGCGTGAAATCGTCCCGAATCATCGTCTCCTGATAGCGCTCGAGCGTCGACCAGCGGGGCTTATCCCCCACCGGGCTGATGTCCGCCGCCAGCAGCTGAGTCGCCTGGAGCAGCCCAAAAAGAAGAAGAAAGCGACGGAGCATCTGGACTTCGCGTTCATTAATCACGATGATTGACGAATGCTAACGATTCTTTTCCTGGGCGATATCGTTGGCGAACCCGGCCGCAGCGCCGTGATTTCGCGGCTGCCAGAGTTGAAAGCGAAATACAGGGTCGATTTTATTATCGTAAACGGCGAGAACGCGGCCGGCGGTCGCGGCATTACCGGAAAAATCACGATCGATCTGCTCCGTTCGGGGGTTTCCGTTATTACCACGGGGGATCACATCTGGGACCAGAAAGAAATTTCCGCCTTCATCGAGACCGAACCCCGGTTGCTGCGCCCAATCAATTACCCGGAAGGGGCCCCGGGGCACGGCTCGATCGTATTGGAAACTACCAAGGGCAAGGTGGGTGTGATTAACGTGCAATGCCGCACGTTCATGCTCCCGATTCTGGAGAATCCCTTCCGCGTCATGCAGGCGGCGGTTGAGAAAATGCGGACCGAAACTTCCGTCATCGTGGTTGATGTTCATGGCGAGACCACGAGCGAAAAAATTGCGCTCGGCCGTTTTTTGGCCGGCAAAGTTTCGGCCGTTCTCGGCACCCACACCCACGTGCAGACAGCGGACGAACAGATTTTCCCGGACGGGACAGCTTTCCTTTGTGACGCCGGAATGTGCGGACCGGTGAATTCAATCATAGGTCGCGCCGTCGAACCAATCGTGCAGCGTTTCATTTCAAATCTGCCGGCACAATTCCCGGTCGCGACTGGCGAGGTGCGATTGCGCGGAGCTCTGGTCGAGATTGACGAGACAACCGGACGGGCTCTTCGTATTAGCCGGATAGATGAAGCGGCGGCGAGTTCGGGAGAATCACAATCCGAGGGGACGTTGGAAAACGAATATAAAAATGAGCAAGAGAACGGTTGACAGGCGGCGCGCATTCGGCCCACTTGTCTGCCCACAATTTCTTCTACGGAAAGTGAGATGCGTTATATGAAAGTATGGAATCTGCCAATAGTGGGGTTCGCCTTCGCGGCGACGATGGTACTTGGACAGGGCAACCAGGAAGCGGCTAAGCTCACCCGCGAAGGAATCGAGGCGTCGAAAGCGAAAGATTGGGACAAAGCCATCGCTGCTTTCAGAAAGGCGGCGCAGCTGGAAGGGCACTATGCCCCCAATCTGGCCTCGGCGTTGCAGCAGCGCGCTACCATTTACGTGAGCCAGAAGAAATTTCAGGAAGCGATTGCCGATTATTCCGAGGCTTTGAAAATAAAATCAGATGACCCCAATGTCTATGAGCGGCGTGCTTATGCCGAAATGCAATTGAAGGATTACGACAAGGCGCTGCACGATTACAACGAGGCGATCAAGCACAGCCCGGAGGAAGCGAAGTATTATCAGGTGCGCGCGCTCATTTACCAGAACAAGGGTGACTTTAAAGCCGCGCTGGCCGACACCGAGAAAACGCTCAAGCTCGATCCGAGTAATGCGGACGCCCAATCGCGGAAGAAATTTCTGGATGCGAAATTGCACGGAACCCCGACACCTGTGCCAATGCCATCCGGCCCGATTCGTAATCCAAACGCACCGCCGGCAGCGGCTGCCGGCGGAACACCAGCGCCGGGCAAGCCGTAATAAGGGACGGTTATCTCCGAAGATTAGGAAGAAAGGAAGAGGAGTTTACTTCTCCTGCGGATTACTTCCGTTCGGCGAAGCTTCTTCGACAACGGGCGGTGGCAGGAACCGCCGTTTGCGCCGGTTTGCCGGTAACGGCGACAACGTCATCGTAATGTTCCGGCCCGCCATCTTCGGTTCCATTTCCACCTGCGACATCCCGGCCAGATCGCTCTTCACTTTTTCCATCAGTTGCATCCCAAATTCCTGATGCGCCATTTCGCGCCCCCGAAATTGCAATTGCACCCGCACTTTGTTGCCGCGATCGAGAAATTCTTCGCCGTGTCGAATCTTTGTCAGATAATCATGCTCATCGATGTTTACCCGAAACTTGATTTCCTTCAGCTTCGCCGCCGGGGACGATTTTCGATCCTTCTCCTGTTTCGCAATATCGTAACGGTACTTCCCGAAATCGATGATCTTGCACACCGGCGGATTTGCCGTTGCCGCGACTTCAACAAGATCCAGCTCCAGACTTTGCGCTTTGCGCAAGGCGTCGGACAACTTCATGACGCCGAGTTGTTCTCCAGTCGATCCCATGATCACCCGTACTTCGCGGGCGCGAATTCGACCATTTACACGAACTTGTAGTTGCAGAATTTAGACTCCGTTCGGCGAAACGAGAGTGCTGCGCATCGCCGTTGTTTCATTTTCGCAAATCCGCCATCGCTTGGACACGACGGCAGAGCACTCGACATCGATACCGCTGCGAAGACGGCATCGACGGGCCCGCAATTCCGCGAGCCGGAGGAAAGTTGTAGCCACAATGGAACAGTCGCAAGGTGATTCTATTGAGCAGGTGCCGCGCCGAAATGAGCGGCATAAGTGGCGTAGGCGGTAGCGTCGTCAATCATCGAATCCAAAGTGGCAGCGATCGGTTCCAATTTTATCACACCCGAGAAGATTGCGCGATCACCAATTTCAGTATCAATCAGAAAGGTAGGCCGTTGGCTTGCCTTCAGCTCCTGCCATTCCACTGTGCTCTGACGTATCCGTTTTTCGATTTCCGGCGAACGCGCCCGCTCCACCAGTTTGGCTTTATCCAAGCCGGACGCGTGGGCTCCCACTTCCGCTGCCACTTCGATATCACGAATAGCCTTTGATCCCTCGCGCAGGATCGAGTGGGAAAGGGCCAGGCGCACTTTGTCATCTTTGATTCCAAGATCACGCGCCGCTTCCGCCACCAAATTGGCCGGCATATATTCGGGTAACACCGGCTCGTACGAATCGCTCCGCAACATGAAGGGCGAGCGATTCATCAATCCGCTGCGCCGGTAATACCATTCCTCTTGCTTGCGCGATTTTGGCAAGCCCGCCGGATCCATGAGCGCAATTTTCCAGTCGAACTCCACCCTATCGGCGTACCGACGTTTTAATTCAGCCCAGGTCGGCTGCGACCAGAAACACCACGACGACATCACATCCAGATAATTCGTAATCGAAATGCGCACTCGCCAAATCTCGGCAGAAATCGCTCGGCGCAAAGCAACTTTCGTGTGACGTCGTGGCACAGGCAGCTTAGGCAATCCGGCTCGGATCCTGTGGGCCAACGGGCATCTTGCCCGTTGATCATCGATCACAGGAGGAAACTCCGAAAGCTTTCGCGAGCGGGCAGAGAAAACGGATCATCATCTGATTTGTCATTTCTCATTCGGCTGCCGCGCCGCAGCCTTGGCGAAGGCGGGTCATTCGATGCTCGATGTTGGGCGTTCGATGTTCGATGTTTGCTTTTTGGGTCTTGCCCTCCGCCGATTCCTTCTTTCGCTCCCTGCTTCAATGCTTTAACTCTTCAACGCTTCAACGCCGCAACCATGTAAGGTCTTAACCATTTAAGGTTTTGACGCCTATCCCATGGAGCTCAATCACGTCCTCCTATTCACCGCCGTCGCGACATCAGCGTTGATTCTGCTCCAGGCTTTTCAACCCCAAACTCCGGGCGCCCGCGCCCGAGCGGGCATCGTCCTGATCGCGTCCGCTCTTTGCTGGCTGTTGGCCCGATCAATTGCCGGCTGGCTCTCTGCGATCATCTGGTGCGCGCTTTTGATGGTGCCAGCATTCCTCAGGCATCGCGCCCAGGCTGCACGCTTCCCGCATCATCAAAGCCGGAGAGCGACCGTCATTCTATCGCCGGTCGTTCTCACCTTAATCATCATCAACATCGCGGTCTTCATTCTCGAACTTCTCGCCGGCGGCTCAACCAACGAGCTGACCCTGCATCGCCTCGGCGAGCTCGATACCAGCTCAGTAATCTATCGACATGAATACTGGCGCCTTTTCGCCGCTCTCTTTCTCCATTACGGACCGATCCACATCTTCTTTAACCTCTTTGCCCTTCTTCTTCTCGGTCCACCGCTCGAACGACAAATCGGCGGCCTGCTTTTCTTTGTTTGCTACGCGGTGTCGGGGCTCGGATCGAGCATTGCGGTCGTCTTACTAACGAGACTAAGACTCCTCGATCCCGTGCAACTCGTCGGCGCCTCCGGCTGCATCATGGGCGTCGTCGGAACTTGGGCCGGTTTTCTCCTTCGCCACCGTCACCTTCCCCTCGCTCGACAACGTTTGCGCAACATCTTCGTCATCGTCCTTCTCCAATTGGCCTTCGATGTCGTTACTCCGCGGGTCAGCATGTCCGCTCACCTCGGCGGCCTCTTCACCGGCTTCCTCCTCGGCCTCATCGTTCCCGCACGGTCCCGATTCTAGATACCAGAATTAACAAGCAGGGCGCTAAGGGCTTTGACTCCCTCGCTTCAACCTTTCAACCCTTTAGCCTTTGACAGCGAGGACATCTTTCCATCGCCGCGCCCGCAATTTGCTGCTTTTCCGTTTCGTGACAAAATCGCGATGTTGGCCCTTTTCCCGCCATGCCGAACTTCCACTCCTATAATATAGTACCGACCCTTCCCGCCGCCCTCGAGCCGCTCCGCGAAGTCAGCTTCAATGTCTGGTGGACGTGGGAGCCTTCCGCCCGTCGCCTCTTCCGTCATCTCGACCCCGAGCTTTGGAACCGGACCAATCACAACCCCGTCCGGATGCTCCAGCTCTCCCGCCAGGCCCGGCTGGAAGAACTCGCCACCGACAAAACTTTTCTCCGCGAACTCAAACAGGTTTACGACGCTTTCCAAAAATATCTCACCCGCAAGGATACCTACGGAAAAACTGGCGCCGGTGCGGCCCTGCAAAAACCGGTCGCGTATTTCTCGGCCGAATTCGGATTCCACGAGTCAATTCCGAACTATTCCGGCGGTCTCGGCATTCTCTCCGGTGACCATTGCAAATCCGCCAGCGACCTCGACCTCAATTTCGTCGCCATCGGCCTCCTCTACCGCCACGGATATTTCCGGCAGGAAATCGACAAGGACGGCATCCAGCACGCCATCAGTTTGAATCAAAGTTTTCATCACCTGCCCATCCGCGAAGTTCGGCGCGACGATCGCGCCCTGCTCGTAACGGTGCGCATTCTCGACCGCGACGTTTACGCGCGCCTTTGGGAACTTCACGTCGGGCGGGTGAAACTTTACCTGCTCGACACCGACATCCCCGAGAACAATACGGAAGATCGTCGCATCACCGCCGAGCTTTACGGCGGCGACCTCGAAATGCGAATGCGCCAGGAAATCGTGCTCGGGATTGGCGGCGTCAACGCCCTTAACGCTCTCGGGATCGAGCCGGAAGTCTTTCACATGAACGAAGGACATTCCGCGTTCCTCGGGCTCGAGCGGATTCGGCGGCTCGTCGCGGAGAAGAGGCTGAATTTCTATGCCGCACTTCAAGTGGCCGCTTCGGCAAGTGTCTTCACCACCCACACTCCGGTCCCGGCGGGCAACGATTCGTTCCCGCGCGACATGATGCGCAAATATTTCGGCAGTTTCGCCACCGAAGTCGGGTTGCCTTTCGACGAATTTTTCTCCTTCGGCCAAACCCGTCTCAACGCCACCGATCCATTTAGCATGACGATTCTGGCGCTGCGATTAAGCCGGCATTCCAACGGCGTCAGCAAACTCCACGGCGAAGTCAGTCGCGGCCTGTGGAAAGACGTTTGGACTGGCGTGCCCGAACACGAGGTCCCGATCACCAGTGTAACTAACGGGATTCATACCAAAACCTGGCTGGCTCCGGAATTTCTCGAACTCTACAACAAGTATCTCGGTGATTGGGAAGAGAATCTGACCAACGAAGATTTCTGGCGCCGGGTGATCGATATTCCAGATGCTGTTCTCTGGGACGCGCACCAGAAGTTAAAGTTGCGCCTGGTGCAGTTCGTACGTGATCGGGTCAAAGCGCAACGCGAACGCATGGGCGAATCGCCCGAGTCCATTCGCGCCGCCAATCGCATTCTCGATCCGGAGATTCTCACCATCGGTTTCGCGCGGCGTTTCGCCACCTACAAACGCGGCGCGCTGCTGTTCACCGATAAGGATCGCCTCCACAAATTGCTAAACGATTCCACCCGACCGGTACAATTCATTTTCGCCGGCAAGGCGCATCCGCGCGACGAGGGCGGCAAGGCGCTCATCCAGGAAGTCTACAAATTATCGCGCGAATCCGGGTTTCATAATCGCATTGTCTTCGTCGAGGACTACGACACCTACATCGCGCGGCGGCTAACTCAGGGCGTCGATTTGTGGCTGAACAATCCGTTGCGTCCATTAGAGGCGAGCGGCACCAGCGGAATGAAAACGCCACCGAACGGGGGACTTAACCTCAGTGTGCTCGATGGCTGGTGGGGCGAGGGCTTCAATGGAAACAACGGCTGGGCCATCGGCGCCGAGATCAAAGGCGGCAGCGTCGAATTCCAAAGCGAAGTCGATGCCGCCAGTCTCTATCAGTTGCTCGAAAACCAGATCATCCCGCTCTATTACGCCAAGCCCGACGGCAAACTTCCGCTCGCCTGGCTTCAGTTGATGCGCGAGTCCATCCGCAGCGTTACGCCGGAGTTCAATACCCATCGCATGGTCAAGGAATACACCGAGCGGCTTTATGTTCCGGCGGCGCAGGCTTATCGCGAGTTTTTGCAAAACGATTGCGCGGCAGCCAGCGACTTGAGCCAGTGGAAATCGCGTATCCGCAAAGATTGGCCGCAGGTGAAGATCGATCAGGTCGAGGTCAACAATAAGGACCGACAAAATATTCCCGTCGGTGAATCGTTAGAAGTAAGTGCCCGCGTTCATCTCGGCGCAGTCGATCCGCAACACGTCCGAGTCGAGGCCTATCATGGCGAAGCCGACAACGGCGGAATCAAAAACCCAGCGATAACGACGTTGAACCAGGCCGGCCAGAACGGCGACGGCAGTTATTTATATCGCGGCTCGGTTCCCGCCAGTGAATCCGGCGCTTACGGCTTCAGCGTCCGCGTCCTTCCCACCCATCCGCATCTCCAACAAGACCACGAACTCCGTCTGATTACGTGGTCGTGAATGACCACGTAGCGAAGGGCACAGCGCTAAGAGCCTAGGGAAGCAGCGACGATGCTCCTGCTCATACTCTTGCTCATGCTCGTGCTCGTCAGGATTCTCGGACTTCGGTTTTCCTTTCCCCGATAGCTGACAACCGACACAGCCGCCTGCGTGTTCGCAGCGCTTGCGTTTGGCGTCATGACATTAATGCTGCGAAATGCAAAGCACCGCGTTCGCGATCAAAGTTGAAGTTAGCGATCCACAGGCGAAGACGTTCGCGTTTAAGGCGCAGAAGACGATGTATGGTGGCAAGCACATTGCCAAAGGCGACACGGTCTTCATCTTTGCGAGCGAGAACGAGGGCGGGCAAGGTCTCACCTCGCGTGGTGTCGTTGCCTCCGCCGAAGCGATCCCAAAGAAACGCGGCGTTGTCCGGCAAACGCCGCGCGTCAGCATCACCATCAGACGCACTGGGCTGACGAGACGGCGCCTGGGACGTAGCGAGCTGAAACCTTTTAGCAACTGGAATGACGGCCGGCCGGAGACGGAGCTCAATTTCAAATTCTATCGTCAGGCAACGAACAAGATCATTGGCATCTCGAATGAAGCGAGCGCGTTTCTTCGCGGATTCTTTTAACTGCCGTGGTTGAAAAAATCACTTCTCACCCTTGCTCGCCCCCTGCTCCCTGCCGAAGCGTTAAGCTTATCGAAAAGGCTCCGTGTTTTACTTCGACATTGGATTTCTGACGTTCGGCGTTTCTTGGAGTCCTACCGTCCGTTTTTCATGTGGTCTGTGCTGCGCACCAGTCAGCAAGTCGAGTGAAACAAACCACCCACCGGCTGGGTTTGGGCCAGCTCGTTGTAATGCTGTACTGCCTCGGTGGTTTCCTCGATATGATACGTAATCCCTAGTTCGCGCAGCAGCTGGAGCGTTTCGGGGCAAGTCTGAAGCGCCAGCTGCATCCCCCGCGAGAGGATGACCACTCTGCTTCCGTGATCGAGTAACTCCTGGATATCAGCCGGCTGAATCCCTGGAACATGATGCGTTCCCGTTTCCCTCCAGTCCCAGGCGCGCCCACCGCCAGGGTACAACTTGAAGTCGCGCCCCGCACCCAACCCCTCTACCTCCATCCGTCCCCACGACACATGATTAATGCATGGTGAGGATTTCTGTTTGTCGTTTTCGCCACTCATAACTTCTCGCCCTTTGCCCCCGCCTTCGATGTTCGATGTTCGGTGCGTGCCCCGCCGTAGTCCGGCAACTCCAGACGAAGGCGGGTTCAGATGTTTTCTTTTCTCACGTCTCACTAATCACTGATCACTTCTCACATTCTGCGTCACCCGCCCTTTGCACTATGCTCCACTATTCCGCGGCCCCCTAAAGCAGCTTCGCATAGATTGCATAGTCACGATCAGAAAAACAGCAGAAGATGATCTCGCGCAGAGAAGTTGACCGCTCGATAAAATTTCTCGCCGCGGCAACGGCGACCTGGGCCGCTTCCTCTGGCGGATATCGGTAGACGCCGGTGCTGATCGCGGGAAATGCAATTGAAGTAAGATCATGATCGGTTGCAATTTCGAAGCAACGTCGATAACAGGATGCCAGTAGCTCGGCTTCTCCATGCCTGCCGTCTCGCCACACTGGTCCGACCGTATGGATGATATATTTGGCTGGAAGCTCGTAGCCCTTTGTCATCTTAGCGTCGCCTGTTTTACAGCCGCCGAACGAACGGCACTCATTCAGTAACTCCGGACCGGCCCCGCGATGGATCGCACCATCTACGCCTCCGCCACCAAGCAGAGAGGTATTGGCCGCGTTAACGATAACGTCCACCTCCAAAGAAGTGATGTCTTCACGAACAGCTCGCAACATTGTCATTAGTCAACAGTGTCGAGCAGTCTGATGAGCGCGGCTGGTCCGTGGTCTGTGGTCAGTAGTCATGTTGTCTTGCGAACCTATTATCACAGCGATTGCAAGAAGGTGCGGACCTCACCCTCGACTTCGACGCGATGATCGGTCAACGGAATGTGACCAGCGCCGTCAATGGCGACGAAGCGTGCATTCGGCATAAGTGCCGCCAGCGTCTCTGCGTGCCGAATAGGCACCACCGGATCGGCCGTCCCGCACAGGACCAAAGTTGGCGCCCGGATCGTGCCTAGCCATGGACGCGCGTCGTACACCCACAGAGCCGGCATGATTCTTTGCATTTCTACTGATGGTTCTTCCGGTGAAACGACCAGAGCGGCCCCGGAGGCACGACGGAACACCCATCCCACGCCGGCGACAATCTCCCAGGCGGTGGGACCCATCTCGTATTCACCATCGAGAAGCCCTGCCGCTGACAGCTTGGCTGACCACGCTGAATTGCGCGGGGACAAAATGCAATCGGGATCTTCTACCGTAGTTCGAAAATAGGGTCCCGAACTCGCCAGAATGAGACCCGCGACAGCGGTTGGATACATGTGCGCATAGAGCTGCCCGAGAAAACTTCCACCCGACATCCCCCAGATAATCCAACGCTCAACATCCAGGGACCGACGCTGCTCCTCCATCGCGTCCACGATTTCCTCGAGCGAAGTCGCGCCTTTCGGCGGCCCGATTGCAATAACTGGCACTGTCGCTATGCTCGAGAGCAGATCGGTTGTCTCACGCGAAAAGAGCGCGGATGGATGCGGCGCGCAGACGTCCAATCTTTTACTCTCAACTACCCGTCCCGCCGTAGTCATACGAAGGCGGATCACCTGTCGCGCCGTAGCTTCAGCGAAGGAGGAACCATCAACTTAATTACATTCTCATTTCGCAGCACAGGCTGAAAGTCTCCACATCCATAAACTGAGACCACCTGCAATCAGGACGCCCACCGCGTTTACCCAGACAGGTATCTGGCGACCTGCGATGAGCACGTCAGCTTGTGTGATGATCCGTAAGAGATGGCTAAGACAAACCAGCGCAAAAACTGTGCCCCCCACCCGCAGTCCGAAAATTGTGATTTCATGTTTGTTTCCTCTCACTAGTTATCTGCATAACGAGGAACGATCTCCCGCTTAACCCCTAACTAGACGAAAGGTTGTAATTAAACGCGAACATCTTTCGCAAAGCGGATCAACTCTCAACTATCAACTCTCGACCCTCAACTTAGATTGTAAGCCAGCTTGTGAGTCGGCTGATACAGCTGGATGTCATCCGTGCCGGGGACGATCATCATGATGACGCGGCCGTACTCGCGTGGTTCAATAGGACCACGAAACTGCGCTCCTTTCGCGCGCAACTCGCCGACCGTGGTATCGATATCGTCGCACATCAACGCGATCGAGTGGTGGCGCGGGTAATCGTAGGTTTGGCCTTCCCATTCGCTGTGTGTCGGGTGCACGCCCATCTCGCTCGGCCCCGATTGGAAAATAAGCCAATCGTTATCAAAATCCTCGGCAACGTACTTCCACCCGAGCACGTCGCGCAGAAAGGCCCGTGTTGCGTTAGCATCGTCGGAGTAAATCAAGGTATGAATTGAGGTGATCATGTCGTCATTCTCTACTTTTTGTTGTCGCTACTATTGAACGCACCTAACGAGATAAAGCTGAGCCGCCCCTGACCGGAGCGAGAGCTGCCAGCGGCTGGTTGGACGTCTGGTTAGGCCTTCGTTGTGCATGCTCCAAGGCGCGTTTCTCGTCATCGGTGATAACGCTGATGCGGTGCCGGCTGAAGTAAAGCCAAAGATCGCGGCGGTGTCCGAGAATGGTCTGACGGAGAGAAGCCACATCGTAGGTCTGCTGACGACCTGCGACTGAAACACGCGTGATGTGCTCCCCGAATCCGCGCGTCATTAGGATAGATTTGCCCGGGAGGAGAATCCAAATCAATGCGGCGGCCGTTGCTGTAATCGATCCGGAGCTGTAATTGGCGCCCAGTTGCCGTTGAACAGCCCGATGTCGATAAGCTCGAAGCATGATGCGGTGCTCGGAACGAAAGCGACCAGGGCGAAAATAACGCTGGCTAATTTCGCGTGCATTGGGCCTAACGAGAACGAGCTCAGCCATCGCTCCGAGAGCGAGGCCTCGCTCCAACCAAAAATATACTAATCAAGATTGACTTCGACGCGCAACGCCAAAGAGCGATTGGCTGAAGCGATTGGTTAGATGAGCAATTCATGCGTGCTACATAGCGCGCACTAGACCACCATCCACAAGGAGGTCCTGGCCAGCAATGTAGGCCGCGTCCTCGGACAAGAGAAAGGCAACGACTCTGGCCACGTCATTCGCGGTGCCGGGGCGCGCAAGCGGGATCTGGCGGACGTCCTCCATTGAGACCGGGTAGGTATCAATCCGCCCCGGCAACACGTTGTTCATCCGCAGCCCGCGGGGCCCGTATTGCTGGACATAGAGCTTTGTGAACGCGCTGAGACCAGCGCGAATGGTCGCTGACACCGGAAAGCTGAGGCTCGGCTCGAGGGCCACGAAGCTGGAGATATTCACGAAGGCGCCTGACCTCTCCTGAGCAAGCATAATTGGAGTGACCAGGCGAGCCAGGCGGATGACGTTCAGTAAAAGGAGGTCGAGTCCACGACGCCAGTCTTCGTCTGTCAGGGTTAGGAGATCGCCTTTGGCCGCGTGCCCCGTGTTATTGACGACAGCGTCGACCCGGCCATAACGCTGCTGCGTCTCATGGACGAGCTGCTCGATTGCGGCCGAATCAGCGAGGTCGCCGGTCACGGCAAGCGCGTCCAACTCAGTGGCGAGGTTACCCAGCTCCGAGCCGCGTGCGAACAGGGCAAGGTGGTATCCCCGCTTTGCGAGAAGGCGGGCGCAGGCTGCGCCGATGCCCTTGCTCGCAGCCGTGACGATCGCTACTGGTGTCGAGGGCATGGATGAAAATGTAGAGTGGTTTTTGGCATCTAAAGAGACGAAGCTGAGCCACCGCTGGCGAGAGCAAGCTTTACTTCACTTTCAACTATCATTCTCTCAACCCTCAACTTTCGCAGTTACAACGGTCAGCGATTGGTTAGGCATCGCGAACGTCACATCTTCGGTCCATGTGCCTGGCCAAACTCAACAAGGTTACCAGCAGGGTCAACCACCAGCGCATCTCTTTCTCCCCATGCTCGCGTTGTCGGGCCCTCCGGCTGAAATCCTGACTTTTTTAGTAAAGCGCACGTTGCATCCAGGTCCTGACAATCAATCTCGACGTGAAAGGGCCGCTTCTGATCCTGCAGCAGCCCCAGGCGCCCGCTGCCCACTCTGAGCAGTGCAAATTTTCCCGGCATATGGAAGAGGATTGAGCTGTCGGGCAGCCGTTTGTAGAAGTTCAGTGAGCGCTCCACGTCTGCGACGTGCAATGTGAGACCGACCAAGGAAATACTCATAGGTATTTCTCCAATGGGGTTGATGCCTAACGAGACCGAGATGAGCCACGACGATGGCGGCGTTGGCTCTGGCGGCTGGTTAGGCTAATTCATTCATTTGCTTGATCGAGATCCAGGCGAAGAATGTATTCTTCCGTGTCTTCGCCTCTGCCATTGGCGAAATCTTTGTTT
>Ga0207693_10002402_pt1 | contig 16255 bp, 14 predicted proteins | sample LARL81metaG_FD_184347 | JGI IMG/M metagenome (GOLD analysis project Ga0207693, IMG submission 184347) | Corn, switchgrass and miscanthus rhizosphere microbial communities from Kellogg Biological Station, Michigan, USA - LAR L8-1 metaG... | ecosystem: Host-associated > Plants > Roots >...
AGCGCAAGAGCGCCGCCTGCACGATCGATTCCTCCGGACTCATGCCCTGGTGCCGCTCGGCTTCGAGCGCAAAATCGATCATCAAAATGGCGTTCTTCTTGACGATGCCCATCAGCAGCACGATGCCGATCAGCGCGATCACCGACAGGTCGTAGCCGAACAGCATGAGCGCCAGCAGCGCACCGACGCCGGCCGAAGGCAGCGTGGACAAAATCGTGAGCGGGTGGATGAAGCTCTCGTACAGCACGCCCAGCACGATGTAGATCGTCACTGCGGCGGCGAGGATCAGCCAAGGCTCGCCGGCGAGCGACTTGGAGAATTCGGCGGCGTCGCCGAAATAGCTGCCCGTAACCGAACTCGGCATGCCGATGGTCTGCTGCGCCTGGCTGACGGTGGCAACCGCGTCCGAAAGCGCATAGCCGGGCGCCAAATTGAAGCTGATCGTCACCCCCGGGAATTGCTCCTGGTGGGCGATGGCGAGCGGCGCCGACACCGGCACGAAGCGCGCGATAGCCGCCAGCATGATCTGGTTCGAGCCGGTGACCGCGTTGGGCACGGCGGTGACGTTGGTGTTGGTCGAGCCGGCAAGCGTGTTGCCGGCGGTGGCGACCGTGCCGGTCGAGGTGCTGGAGCCGGTGACGTAGATTTTCGACAGCGCAGCCGGGTCCTGCTGGTAGCGCGGCTGCGCTTCGAGGATGACGCGGTACTGGTTGGTCTGCGCGTAGATGGTGGAAATCTGCCGCTGGCCGAAGGCGTCGTTGAGCGTGTCGGTGATCGCCTGCATGGAGACGCCGAGCCGGCCGGCCTTCTCGCGGTCGATCTCGATCTGCAGGCGCGGGCCGCCTTCCTGCGCCTCGGAGGCGACGTCGAACAGCGCCGGTGCGCGCCGCAGCGCGGCGGTGAGCTTGCCGGCCCACTCGATCACCTCATCGCGGTCGGTCGACACCAGCGTGTATTGGTACTGCGCGCGGCTGGCGCGGGTGGAGATCTGGATGTCCTGCGTCGCCTGGAAATAGACCGTCATGCCGGGGATGCCGGCGACCTTGCTTTTCAGCCGGTCGATGACGGCGCCCACCAGGCTCGCGCGCGCGTCGCGCGGCTTGAGCGTAATGGTGAGCCGGCCGGCATTGGGCGTAATGTTGAGCGGCGAGACGCCGACCACCGAGACCACGCCGACGACGTCGGGATCGGCGCGGATCAGGTCCTCGACCGCGCGCTGGCGGCGCTGCATCTCCTCGAACGAGACGTCGACGCCGGCTTCGGTCACCGCGGTGATCAGGCCGGTGTCCTGCAGCGGCAGGAAACCCTTGGGCATCGCCGCGTAAAGCAAAATGGTGGCGGCGAGCGTCGCCAGCGTCACCATCAACGTGCCGAACTGGCGGCGCAGCACCCAGAGCAGGCTTTTGTGATAGCCGGCGATAGTGCGGTCCATCAGGCCGCTGAAGCGCGCGGTCCAGCGCCAGCCGGCCGTGTGACTCTCCTCGCGCAGCAGGCGCCCGCACATCATCGGCGTCAGCGTCAAGGAAACGACGGCGGAAGCGACCACCGCGATGGTGAGCGTGAGCGCGAATTCGCGGAACATGCGCCCGACCAGCCCGGTCATGAACAATAGCGGGATGAACACCGCGATCAGCGACAGCGTCAGCGAGATCACGGTGAAGCCGATTTCCTTGGCGCCGCGCAGCGCCGCCTGCAGCGGGCTCTCGCCGTTCTCCATGTGGCGGACGATGTTCTCGATCATGACGATGGCGTCGTCGACCACGAAGCCGGTGCCGATGGTGAGCGCCATCAGCGACAAATTGTCGAGCGAGAAGCCGCAGAACCACATCACCCCGAAGGTCGCGATCAGCGACAGCGGCAGCGCCACGCCGGCGATGAAGGTCGCGCGCAATGTGCGCAGGAAGATCAGCACCACCATGACCACCAACGCGACGCTCAGCACCAGCGTGAACTGCACGTCGTGCACCGAGGCGCGAATGGTGGTGGTGCGGTCGTTGATCACCGTCAGCCGGGCGCCGGCCGGCATGGCGCGGCGCAGGCGCGGCAGTTCCTGGGTGACGCGTTGCACGGTCTCGATCACGTTGGCGCCGGGCTGGCGTTGCACGTCGATCACGATCGCCGGCTTGCCCTGATACCAGGCGCCGACCTTGTTGTTTTCCAGCCCCTCGACCACGTCGGCGACGTCGGACAGCAGCACCGGCGCATTGTTGCGGTAGGCGACGATGATGGCCTTATAGGCGGCGGCGCTGGCGAGCTGGTCGTTGGCGGCGATGGTGTAGGACTGCTGCGCCCCGTCGAGCGAGCCCTTCGGCCCCGCCACATTGGCGCCGACGATGGCGGTGCGCAGGTCCTCGAGCCCGATGCCGTAGGAGGCGAGCCGCGCAAGGTCGGCCTGGATGCGGATCGCCGGCCGGATGCCGCCTTGCACCGAAACGTGGCCGACCCCGGTGAGTTCGGACAGCCGCGGCGCCATGATGGTGTCGGCGAGGTCGCTGAGCGTGCGCTGGTCGATGCTGTCGGAGGTGAGCGCCAGCGTGACGATCGGCACGTCGGCCGGGTTCACCTTCGAATAAAGCGGCGGGTAGGGCAGGTTGCGCGGCAGCGCCGAGGCGGCGGCGTTGATCGCGGCCTGCACGTCCTGCGCGGCGGCGTCGATGTCGCGGTTCAGGTCGAATTGCAGCGTGATCTGGCTGACGCCGAACGAACTCGACGAGGTCATGACCGCCAGCGCCGGGATCTGTCCGAACTGGCGTTCGAGCGGCGCGGTCACCAGCGCCGCGATAGTGTCGGGATTGGCGCCGGGAAGCTGGGTGGTGACTTGGATGGTGGGGAAGTCGACCTGCGGCAGCGCCGAAACCGGCAGCCACCAATAGCCGAGCAGCCCGCCCAGCATCACCGCGACGCCGAGCAAAGAGGTGGCGATCGGCCGGTGGATGAAGGGGGACGAGACGCTCATCGCTGCGGATTGGCGTTGCGGTTGCCGCGCCGGCGCTGGGTCGGGGCGCCCGCCGGCGGCGCGGCCGGTGGATTGGCGCTGCCGATCGCAACCTCGCTGCCGTCGCTAAGGCGCGCAAAGCCCGTGGTCACCACTTTCTCGGGCGGCGCGACGCCGCTCTTGATCACCGCCTGGGTCTCGTTCTGCCGCTCGACCGCGACCGGCCGCATCTTGGCTTTGTTGTCGTCGCCGACCACGTAGACGAAGGTGCCGTTCGGCCCGCGTTGCACCGCGCCGGTCGGGATCACCACCACGTCCTTGAGCGTGTCGAGCAGCAGCCGCACGTTGACGAACTGGCCCGGCCAAAGCTGGGTCTGGGCGTTGGGGAATTCGGCCTTGAGCTTGACCGTGCCGGTGGTGGTGTCGACCTGGTTGTCGACCACGGTGAGCTTGCCGCTGTCGATCACCGCGTCGTTGTCGGAGCGCTGCGCGTCGACCGCCAGGGGAGCCTTGGCGAAAGCGTCGTTGACGCGGGCGAGGTCCTGTTGCGGCAGGCTGAACTGGACGGAGATCGGCTGCATCTGCGTGATCACCACCACCGCGGAATTGGCGTCGGAGGCGTGCACGATGTTGCCTTCGTCCACCATGCGCACGCCGGTGCGGCCGGTGAGCGGCGCGATGATGGTGGTGTAGGACAGCGTCGCCCGCGCGCTGTCGATGGCGGCCTGGTCGGACTGCACCTGCGCGGTGTTTTGCGCGACCAAGGCGCGCTGGGTGTCGGCCTGTTGCTTGTTGATGGCGTTGGTGGCGGCGAGTTTCTCGTAGCGCGCGAGATCGATCTTGGCGTTGGCGAGCTGCGCTTCGTCCTGCGCCTTCTTGGCGATGGCCTGATCGAGCTGAGCCTGGTAGGTGGTCGGATCGATGCGCGCCAGCACGTCGCCCCGCTTGACGATCTCGCCTTCCTTGAAGCCGACCGCCAGCAATTTGCCGTCGACCTGCGGACGCACGGTGACGGTGTTGAGCGCTTTGACGGTGCCGACCGTCTCCAGGTAGACCGGCACGTCGGCGCGCGCCGCCGGCGCCACCAATACCGGCACTGGGCCTTCGGCGGTGAATCGGCCGCGCCGCTGCGGCTGTTGCTGCCCGGCCGGGTAGAACACGTAGGCGAGCGCCGCCGCCGCCAGCACCAGCACGGTGCCGGTTACGACCGCGCGCCGGCCGCGCCGCGTCGTCGGCGCCTCAACCGGCTTGGGCAGTTCACCGTGCATCGGCCGCTTCCAACGGTTTCGGCAGCCAGCCGCCGCCGAGCGCTTGATACAGCGAAACGATCGCCTGCACATGCGCGAGCCGCGCCTGTACCAGCAAGTCTTCCGCTTGGAACAGCGTCTGCTGCGTCTGTAACACGGTGATCAGATCGATGGTGCCCCCGCGCAGGCGCTCCTCGGAAATATTGAAGGCCTCGCGCGAGGCCTTCACGACCGCGGCCTGCAGCCGCTCGCGCAAGGCGGTTTGCTTGACGGCCTCGAGCGCGTTCTCGACGTCGCCGAAGGCCGAGATCACCGATTTGCGGTAGGCGTTGAGCAATTCGTCCTGCCTGCCCTTTTGCAGGTCGAGATTGCCGGTCAGCCGGCCGCCCTCGAAGATCGGCTGCGTCAGGCCGGCGGCGAGCGAGTACATCATCGATTCCGGCCGGAACAAGGTCTTCAGCACGGCGCTGGCATAGCCGCCTTCGGCGGTGAGCGTGACGCTGGGCAGGAATTGCGCGCGTGCGTTGGCGACATTGGCGTTGGCGGCGGCGAGATTGGCTTCCGCTTCGCGGATGTCGGGCCGCTGCGCCAACAGCTCGGACGGCAGGCCCGGCGTCACGCGCGGATAGGCGATGCCGCGCAGCGACCCGCCGCGCACGCGCATGCGTTCGGGCGAGCGCGCCACCAGAATGGCGAGCGCGGTGCGGTTCTGCTTGAGCGTCTGTTGCAGCAGCGGGATGGCGGTGCGTTGCGTCGCCAACAGGCTTTCCTGCTGCGCGACCTCGAGCTGCGAGGCGGTGCCGGCGGCGAGACGGTCCTTGATCAGCTTGAGCACGCGCGTCGCGGCGGCGATGTTCTCGTTGGCGACCCGCAAGCGGTCCTGCGCGGCCAGCACCTGGAAATAGGCGTTGGCGGCCGCGACCACGGTGCTCAAGCCGACCACTTCGCGATCGAAGCGGCTGGCGACCGCGGTCTCTTCTGCCGCGCGCAATAGCGCCCGGTTCTTGCCCCAGAAGTCGATCTCGTAGCTGGCATTCAGCGTCGCCTGCAGATTATCGCGCTCGGAGGGACCGGCCGAGACGCCGGTGCCGCCGAGCGTCTGCGAGGAGCGCGAGCGCGTGGCGCTGGCGTTGAGATTGGCGGACGGCAACAGCGCCGCGCCGGTGACGCGCGCCTGCGCGTCGGCCTGCACGATGCGCGCGATCGCGACCGCGATGTCGAGATTGGAGGCGCGCGCGGCTTCGACGATCTCGGTCAATTCGCGCGAGCGAAAACCGCGCCACCAGTCGAGTGGCGGCAGCGCGGCTTCCGCCACCGCCGGGATTTTGGAAGCGCCGTCATAGGCCGCCGGAATGTCGAGCCCCGGCTCCGGCGTGCTCGCGGTGAGCAGGCAGCCGCCGAGCGGGAGGACGATGGTGGTTGCCTGCAGCATGCTCAAAAACGGGCGCGCCCGAGCTTTCGTTCCCCATCCCATGCCGCTGCCACCCAGACCCCTACCAGCCGTTTTTTTATTTTACAGAGGCTTAGCGCCGCCGTCTCTAGCGCCCCTGCGCCGGTCTGCGGTTGGCACGCCAGTCGGCAAGGGTATGGCGGGCGGTGGACGACAATTGCGGGACGAGGTCGGCAAACACGCCTTGGACCACTTGATCGAAATTCTGCCGGGCGGCGCGGGTCTTCGCCATGGCCGCGCGCATGGCTGCGGCATCGAACGGTTCGCCGCGGAACGAGGCGCGAATTTGGTCTCGCGCGTTGTGGTAATCGCTCTGCGCGGTCGCGATGGCGTCGTGGCGCGAGGCCATGGCGGCACGCAGCCGCGCGGCGTCGTCCGCCGGCAGCGCCGCCGAGAGCCGATCGACACGCACGAACACGTCGGGGTCCCAGCGCGGCGGCGCCGGCGCGCGGATCGCCATCGCGAGCGCCACGCCGACAAAGAATAGATTGAGCGCCAACGAGCCGAGCAGCAGCCAGCGCGAGCCGGACGCGCGCGACATTGCCGGCATGGCCTGGGCGATGCTCATGGCTGCGCTCCGGTCACCGCCTCGGGCTCGAACAGGACGGCGCCGAAGCCGGCGCCGGTGGTGGAATTGCTGAGCGTGAAGCCGCCGATCGGGCGGTCGATGCCGGCAATGCCGATGAAAAAGCCGAGCGCGGCGCAGGCGCCGAGCGCGGCGAGCCGCGGCCAAGCCGGCGCGAATTGCCAGTCGAGCAGTACCGTCGGCAGCCGCCAGAACGGCCGTTTCTGCCGCGGCAGTGGGCCGGCAAGCCGGGCCAGCACGCGCGCGACCGCGGCCTCGTCGGTCGCAGGCGCCTGGGTCTGGCGCTTGAGCGCGGCATCGAGAAAATCGTCGTTCATGGTCATTCCTTGTCCTCATCCATCGCGTCGCCGAGCGCGCGGCGCAGATTCTGTTTGCCGCGCACCAGCAGGGTCTCCACCGCCGAGACGGTGGTGTCGAGTATTTCGGCCACCTGCGCGTTGCTCATGCCATCGCCATACGTGAGCACGATGGCGCTGCGCTGGCGCGCCGGCAGTCCGGCGATGGCGGCGGCCAGCCGCCGGTCGCGTTCTTCGGTTTCGCTGCGCTCGGCCGCGCCGGGCGCCGGGTCGACCAGTTCGCCGGCCGCTTCCAGCGCCACCCAGGGCGCGCGCCGTTTGCGGTCGAGACAGAGGTTGACCACCACGCGCGTGAGCCAGGTACGCAGCGCCGCCAGCGGCTGCCAGCGTGGCGCATGGGTCCACACCCGCAGCATGGCCTCCTGCGCCACGTCCTCGGCGTCGGCGGCGTTGCCAAGGATGCGGCGGGCAAGCCCGAGCATGGCCGGCAGATGACGGCGGGCGAGCACGCGATAGGCGCGCTCGTCGCCGCGGGCGATCCGGGCCATGAGCGCTTCATCGCTGTCATCCGCCGCTGGCCGGTCGCCATCGGACACGTCCATCCAACCGTAGCCCCTGACAGTGTTATGAACGCGCCAAAGTGCCCAATCCTGTGGCGGCGCGATAGAGGCGTCCGCTCCATGCGCCTTGGACCCAAAGGTACTGAAATACCCGGCGGTTAGCCGTCGCCGGGGGCCACGTCGGCGAGCGAGAAGCCGGCGATGCGCTTGTAGTTCTCCGACAGCGCGCGCAATTCGTCCTGGCTGATGTATTTGTCGAGGTCGTCGAACGGCCGGTCGCCGACCAGTTCGTCCACCTTGATGTTGATGAAATCCGGCGGGTGCTCGCGGTTGGTGCGCACCACCTTGGCGGTGACGGCAAGCCGCGCCGCCTCATAGGCCTTGAGCGCGTCGCGCGGGTCACCCTCCTGCGCCAGCAGGTCGGCGAGCGTGCGGGCATCGATCGCCGCCTGCGCCGCGCCGTTGGAGCCGCGCGGATACATCGGATGCGCGGCATCGCCGGCAAGCGTCACGCGGCCGAAAGTCCAGCGCTCGACCGGGTCCTTGTCGACCATCGGATATTCCAAGATCTGATCGGCATCCTTGATCATCTGCGCGACGTCGAGCCAATCGAAGCGCCAATTCTCGTAGATGGGGAAGAAGTCGGCGCGGTCGCCGGGCTTGTTCCAATCGTTCTGCTCGCTGCTGGCGCGCTTGATCTCGGCCATCCAATTGATGAGCTGGTTGCCCTCGCCGTCGATGTCGTCGACGATCGGATAGATCACGATTTTGCCGGTGAGAATCGAGCCGACGCGCATGTAGGTGCGGCCGCCGAGAATAGGCTTGCGCCGCGTCACCCCGCGCCAGGTATTGATGCCGGCGAAGGCGAGCTTGTCGTGCGGGTAGAACTGCTTGCGGATCACCGAATTGATGCCGTCGCAGGCAATCGCCACGTCGGCGCGCACGGGCGCGAGCGCAGCGCCGGTCGAGAACTGCCGGAAATTCACGGTCGTGCCGCCTTCGTCCTGCTCGACGCCGACGCAATCATGGTCGGTGAGGATGGCGGCGTCGCCGAGGCGCTGGCGCGCGGCTTCGTACAGGATCAAATGCAGCTTGCCGCGATGGATGCCGACTTCCGGATATTGGTAGCCGGCGAACTTGCCGCGCGGCTCCTTGTAGATGAGCTGGCCGAAGCGGTTGAAGAAGGCGCTGTCGCGGTTCTCGATGCCGGCGGCGAGCAGTTCATCGGCTACGCCGAGCGCGGTGAATTCGCGCATGGCATGCGGCAGCGCGGTGATGCCGACGCCGAGCTCCTTGACCTGCGGCGCGCGCTCATAGACGCGGCAGGCGATGCCGCGTCTATGCAGGTTGAGCGCAAGCGAAAGCCCGCAAATGCCGCCGCCGACGATGGCTACCTTCATGCCGTCACGTAACCTCGCCGGCGTCGCGCATCAAAGCTCTTTGACCTGCACTTTGCGGAATTTGATCGTGCCTTGGCCGTGCTGCAGGACGATCGGACCTTCGTCGAACATGCCGTTGCGCAGCTTGGCGGTTTCCTTGCCGTTGAGCACGACGGTGACGTCGCGCCCTTTGACGGTGATCTCGAAGGTGTTCCACTTCTCGCCGGCCTTCGGCATCGGATCGACCTCGACATAGCGGGTGATGGCGCCGGTGCCGTAGCTCGGGTCTTTGCGCTCGTCGAAAATATTGGCCTCGTAGCAGGTGCGGTCGGTGATCTTCTTGGGGTCGAGGCAGCGGAAATAGATGCCGCTGTTGGCGTCATGGCTCGGCCAGAATTCGACCCGCACCACGAAATTCTTGTACGACTTCTTGCTCACCAGATAGCCGGCCTCTTTCGGGTCCTTCATTTGATCGGCAACAACGGCGCCGTCGACGACGTGCCAGTTCGAGCCGCCGAGCTGGTCCCAGTTGTCCAGGCTTTTGCCGTCGAGGATGGTGGTCCAGCCGTCCTGCGCGATTGAAGGCTGCGCGGCGTAAATCGCGGCCAAGCCAAAGATGGCGGCCGCGAGTAGCGAGAACTTTTTCATTGGCGTGTCCTCCCCCTGTCGAATTGTTTGCTGTTCGGTGAACAGCCTTTTTCGCGCTTTATTCCCCGCACGCGGGCCCGTTTTGCCTGTCGAACGCGCAAGAATTGGACGAAATCGCCCCATCTCTGTCAACATGGTCCGCGGCACGGCGAAACAAGCATCAGCAGGGAGGATCATCATCATGGACAAGGCGCTCTACGACAAAGGCATGGCCATGCGCCGCAAGGTGCTGGGCGACGAATACGTCGACCGCGCGGTCGCCAATACCGACGACTTCAACCGCAAATTCCAGGACCTGCTCAACGAGTTCTGCTGGGGCGCGGTGTGGACCGACGAGGACTTGAAGCCGCGCGACCGCAGCCTGCTCAACATCGGCATGATCGCCTGCCTCGGCCGCATGCACGAGTTCGAGGCGCATTTCCGCGGCGCGTTGCGCAACGGCCTCACCCCCAAGGAATTGTCGGCCGTGTTGCGCCAGGTCGCCATCTATTGCGGCTTCCCGGCCGCGGTCGACTGCCACCGCGTGGCCAAGCAGGTGCTGGCGGCGGAAGCCAAGAAGGCCTGACCGGGGAGAATCACCCCGCGTTCGCAGCTATTCTAAGTTCCGGCCGCGGCTCGGGCCGGCAGGGTGCCGGCGCGAGCCCCGCGGCTATTGGGGCTTTCGGGGGTCGCATTATTGTCTTGAATGTGCCGTCTTCCCGGGGCATCCAGGCGGCGCAGGCGGCCGGCAGCCGCCCCTCAGGTGCTTAATGATCCGACTTTTGGGTGCCCTTCTCATCGGTCTGGCGGCCGCGGCCGCTTTGCCGGCCACGGCGCAAAACTACCCGCCGGCAGGTCCGGTGTACCGGGGACCGCCGCCGCCGAACTCGGTCTACGATTACGATGACGAGGACGACCAGGGCATGTACCGGCCGCTGCCGCCCGGCCAGCGCCTGCCGCCCGATCCGCGCTATCGCGCCTATCCCGACGAGTCGCTGCCGCCCGGCGCCCGCCAGTATGACACCCGCCAGGCCGCGCCGCCCGCGCAGTCCGACCCGAACGTGTTACGGCCGCCGGCGCCGATCGGCTCCGCGCCTAACGCCGCGCCGCAGCCGCTGCCGCCTGCCGCCGCCGCCGCGCTGCCGCCGGAGGATCAGCCCGAGGTCGGCGCGCCCAAGGAGCTGCCGGCCAATCTCAAGAAGCAACTGGTCGATTACGCCACCCGGGAGCCGGCCGGCACCCTCATCATCGATACGCCGAACACGTATCTCTATCTCGTGCTCGGCAACGGCAAGGCGTTGCGCTACGGCATCGGCGTCGGCCGCGAAGGCTTCACCTGGGCCGGCACCGAGCGCATCTCCAAGATGAAGGAATGGCCGGACTGGTTTCCCCCGGCCGAGATGATCGAGCGCCAGCCTTATCTGCCGCGCGTAATGGCGGGCGGACCGGGCAATCCGCTCGGCGCGCGCGCGCTTTATCTCGGCAAGACGCTGTACCGCATCCACGGCACCAACCAGCCTTCGACCATCGGCTCGTTCGTCTCCTCGGGCTGCATCCGCCTGCTCAACGAGGACATCGAGGATCTCTACAGCCGCGTGCAGGTCGGCACGCGCGTGGTCGTGCTGCCGGGCGGCAAGCCGCCGGCGCCGACCGCCGCCAACGCCTCGGTGCCGCCGACGGGTGCGCCGCCCGCGCACAGCAACGCCGCGGTCAACGCCGCGCCGCTGCCGCCGATCCGCTAGACCCGCGCGCCGCGCCCGTGGCGCGCGTTTCGTCCCTTCACTGACATCGCGCTCAACGCCGGCTGCGATCCTGCGGCTATCGCTATTTGTCCCACAAGGACAGCAGCGCCGTGCGCAACTCGATCGGGGTGAACGGCTTACGCAACACCGGCACCTCGCGATAGCGCAGCCCGGCCGGCGGCTCGTAGCCGGTGACGAAAACGAACGGGATGGCGCGCAGGCGCAGCTTGTCGGCGACGTCGGTCGCGTAGGCGCCGTTGATGTTGAGGTCCAATAAAGCGCCGTCGAGGTCGGGCGTTTCCGCCAGATGGATGGCCGATTTCAGATTGTTGACCGGCCCGATCACGTGAATTCCCATCGCGTCGAGCTCTTCCTCGAGCATCATCGCGATGAACGGCTCGTCCTCCAGGATCAGCACTTTGCGCCGCCGTTTCGGGTTATCCGCCATCTAGCCCGCCTCGGCTTTGCCGTCGGAGACGTTCGCCAGCCGCGTGATCGCCTCGATCATGGCGCCGGGGTCGGCCTTACCCTTGCCGGCGATGTCGTGCGCGCTGCCGTGCGCGACCGAGGAGAATAATATCGGCGAGCCGATCGACAGCCCGGCGGTGCGGTTGAAGGCCAAGAGCTTGGCGGCGATGTGGCCTTGGTCGTGCAGCATCACGATGAAGGCGTCGCAGCCTTTTTTGCGGAACATGGTGTCGGCGCCGAACGGGCCTTCGACCGCGATGCCTTGGCCGGCGGCGTCTTGAATGGCCGGCGCGATGATCTCGATTTCCTCCGAGCCGAACATGCCTTCTTCGCCGGCATGCGGATTGAGGCCGGACACGAAAATCTTCGGCTTCGCAATGCCGAGCTTCTTGAGCGCGGCGTCGGTGACGCGGATGACGCGGCCGATGCGCTCACGCGTGATGAGCTTGAGCGCCTCGCGCACGCTCAGATGCAAGGTCGCGTGCACGATGCGCGAGGCGTCGAAGCAGATCATCAGATAGACGTCCTCGACCGCCGTGCCGGTCTCGCGCGCGACGAACGAGGGATAGCCGTCGAAGGCGATGCCGGCGGCGGCGATCGAGCGCTCGGTCTGCGGCGCCGCCACCACGGCTTCGACGGCGCCGGCCAGCGCCGCCTTGACGGCGCGCCGGGCGCTGGCGAGCGAGGCGCGGCCGTAGGCTGCGTCGACCTTGCCGAATTCGACCGGCGCGTTGCCGCCCTCGCGTGCGTCGAGCAAATTGACCGCCCCGTTTGCCCAATCGGCTTCGGCCGCATTGGCGATCACGTTGAGTGCGGGCGCGAGCCCGGCGGCGCGGGCATGCATCTCGACCGCCGCTGGATCGCCGACCAGCAAAGGCCGGCTCGCCGCCCGCACGCGCGCATCGAGCGCGGCCTTGAGCGCGATTTCCGGGCCGATCCCGGCCGGGTCTCCCGTTGCAATGGCGATGCGCGGCAGCGGCATGGCGTTCGGCTTCCTTGGACGGCTAAGCCGCCTATAATGGCCGCCGAGCATAACAAACGGCCGAGGACACGTCGCCATGATGTCGCGTGAACAAAACGACCAGTTGAGCCGCGTCGGGCCCGGCACGCCGATGGGCCGGCTGCTGCGGCGCTATTGGGCGCCGTTCCTTTTGGCGAGCGAAATCCCGGAGCCGGATTGTCCGCCGGTGCGCGCCAGGCTGATGGGCGAAAATCTGGTCTGCTTTCGCGACAGCAAGGGCCGCATCGGGCTGATCGACGAGTTCTGCGCGCATCGCGGCGTCTCGCTCTGGTTCGGCCAGAACGAGGAATGCGGCCTGCGCTGCCCCTATCACGGCTGGAAGTACGACATCACCGGGCAATGCGTCGACCTGCCGTCGGAGCCGGAGGAGTCGGGCTTTCGCAACAACATCAAGCTCAAGTCCTATCCCTGCATCGAGAAGGCCGGCCTGATCTGGGCCTATCTCGGCCCGCCGGAATTGCAGCCGCCGCCGCCGGCGCTGGAATGGACCGAGGTCGCCGCCCCGCAGCGCTTCGTCTCCAAGCGCCTGCAGGAATGCAACTTCCTGCAAGCCATGGAAGGCGGCATCGATTCCAGCCACGTCTCCTGGCTGCACGGCGCCGAGCTCAACAGCGATCCGCTGTTCAAGGGCTCGAAGGGCAACGAATACAATGAAAAAGACCGCATGCCGCTGTTCGAGGTCGAGGAGTTTGCCGGCGGCCTGCTGATCGGCGCGCGCCGCAACGCCGAGGGCGAGAAATATTACTGGCGCATCACGCCCTGGATCATGCCCTGGTACACCATCATCCCGCCGCGCGCAGGCCATCCGCTCGGGGCGCATGCCTGGGTGCCGATCGATGACGAGACCTGCTGGGCCTGGAGCATCAATTACCATCCCAAGCGCGCGCTGACCAAGGCGGAAGTGTCGGCCATGCAGGACGGCGAGGGCATCCACGTCAAATACGTGCCCGGCACCTTCATCCCGCTCGCCAACAAGGCCAACAATTATTTGATGGACCGCGCCGCGCAGCAGCACGGCCATTCCTCCACCGGGGTCGACGGCATCGCCATGCAGGACGCCTCGATCCAGGAGAGCATGGGCGCGATCCAGGACCGCACGCACGAGCATCTGTGCGCGACCGACAAAGGCATCGTGATGGCGCGGCGCATGCTGCTGCGCGCGGCCAAAGCCGCGGCCGAAGGCGGCGCCGTGCCGGCGACCGATCCGGCGGCGCAGCGCGTGCGCTCGGCCTCCGCCGAGCTCGCCAAGGACGTGCCGTTCACGCAAGGCGCCAAGCATGGGCTGTACGCGCCGCTCGGCACCGATCCGTTGTCGGTGTGAGTGCAACGCGCGACAAAAACCGCGGTGTCATGCCCGCGAAAGCGGGCATCCCGTAACCCCGGTCTGTGAACCGACACGCCGGCGTTTACTGGGTCCCCGCTTTCGCGGGGACGACAGCTTGTCACTCCGCCGCCGCGCTCGCGCTCTTACCGATCGCGGCGTTGACGCGCGGCATGACTTCCTCGGCCATCAGCTGCATTGAGCGCTTGGCGAGCGCGGGATCGGCCCAGTCCATGCCGGCATAAACCAGCTCTCCGAAATCGCCGGTCTCCTCGCGCATGGCCAGGATCTGGTCGACCACCTTGTTGACGGTGCCAACGAACACGCAATTGTCCATGACGAAGTCGAGCGTGATCTCCTCGTCCGGCTGCTCCTTGTGGCTCTTGAACACATAGAGCCGGTTGCCGCGGATCATCTTGGCGCGCATGTTGCCGAAGTAATGGCGATACGGGCTGTTGGCGTCGTCGCGCCCGTAACGCGCCGCCACCTTGTCGTCGTCGGCGACGAAGATGGTGCGGGCGACGCGCCAGTCGGCGACATTGGCTTTCTGGCCGACGTCGGCCTTGCCCTTGGCGTAGTTCGCCCAATGCGACTTGAGATGCTTGGCGAGCAGGAAGTTCGCCGACAGCGGATGGAAGTCGCGTTTGCCCATCAGCACCACGCCGGGCGAGAACGGCGCCACCACGGTGCCGACGATCTCCGGCCGCGGCTTCTGCAACGGTTTGGCCAAGACGCCGACGCCGAGCTCGAGCGCGGCGGTGCGCGCGAAGCCGACCTTGTAACGGTTGTCGGGGAAGTCGATGTCGTAGGGCGGGTCGCGCTCCCAGATCGCCAGGATCACGTCGATCGATTCGGCGAACATCTTGTTGCGATCCTGGTCGAGGATGCCGATCGCCTCGCTGTCGGAGGTGAGCGCTCCGGCCGAGATGCCCATGATGAAGCGGCCCTGCGAGAGATGATCGAACATCGCCGCGTTGACCGCGATCACGACCGGATGCATCTGCGCGAGGTTGGTGGTGCCGGTCGCGAGCTTGATCTGCTTGGTGTCGTGGATCAGCGTCGCGTTGAACAGCATACTGTTGGTGACGTTCTCGCAGGCGTCGGTCAAATGCTCGCCCATGAAGGCATCGTGGAAGCCGAGCCGGTCGGCGAGGATGATGGCCTCGCGGTCTTCGCGCAAAGTCTGCGACCAGTCGCGACCGAGCGGATGCACCGGCATGGTGAAGTAGCCCAACCGCATGGATGTCTCCGCGCCCCGAAGTCCCGGCGCCGTCAGATTGCGCCTTCGCCCGGGCAACGCAAAGCGCATTTAGACGCGGGATTCAACGAGAATCGCCGAATTTGAATGGGCGAAAAAAGCCAACCGTGGAAACGTCAAAGTACGCATTGACGCGCCATACCTGCGCGTCTATCCACCGCTTCAAGTCGATTCCGTTTTCCGCCCGTGAAAGATTCGGCTTGCCGCCGAACCGCTCGGAGAAGCGACAATGTTGCGCTGGTTCCACGCTTTGATGCCCAAAGAGGAACGCTTCTTCGATCTGTTTGCCAGCCATTCGAAGGCCGTGCTGGCCGGCGCCGAGGCGTTGCGGGCGATGCTGGAAGGCGGCGCGGCGGTGCCGCACAACTACCAGATCGTCATGGACCGCGAGCAGGACGCCGACGATGTCACCCGCGAAGTGCTGATCGCGGTGCGCCGCACCTTCATCACGCCGTTCGACCGCGGCAACATCCGCGACCTCATCACCTCGATGGACAACACCATCGACCAGATGCAGAAGACCGCCAAGGGCATCAAGCTGTTCGACGTGACCGAGTTCACGCCGCAGATGAAGGAAATGGCCGACGCGGTCGTGAAATGCGCGCGGCTGGTCTCGGAGGCCGTGCCGCTGCTGAGCTCGATCAGCTCGCAGGCGGCGCGTATCAGCGACTTGACCGCGCAAATCTCGCAACTGGAAGGGCGCGCCGACGAACTGCACGATGTCGGCCTGCGCGCGCTGTACCAGACCCACGTTAAATCGAACCCGATGGCGTTTTTCGTCGGCAACGAAGTCTACGATCATCTGGAAAAGGTGGTCGACCGGTTCGATGACGTGGCCAACGTCATGCACGGCATTGTCATCGAGCACGTCTAGTTTGGGCCCGATCTTTTACCAAGCCGGTTCCCGCTCGCCGGGATCGTGTGCCAGCCGTTTTGGGGCAGACCGACGATGACTACCGCCGCGCTTGCCCTGCCGATCCTGTTTGCGCTGATCGCCATCGCGCTGGCCTTCGATTTTCTCAACGGCATGAACGACGCGGCGAACTCGATCGCCACCATCGTGTCGACGCGCGTGCTGCGGCCGCAATACGCGGTCGCCTGGGCGGCGTTTTTCAATTTCGTCGCCTTCTTGTTCTTCGGGCTGCATGTCGCTGAAACCGTGGGGCGCGGCATCGTCGAGGTCGACGTCGTCAACGCACGCGTTATTTTCGGCGCGCTCGCCGGCGCCATTGTCTGGCAGATACTCACCCAGCGGCTCGGCATCCCGTCGTCGAGTTCGCACGCGCTGATCGGCGGCCTGGTCGGCGCCGGGATCGCCAAGGCCGGCATCCACGCCGTGGTCTGGTCCGGCGTCGGCAAGACCAC
>Ga0207693_10002405_pt1 | contig 16247 bp, 14 predicted proteins | sample LARL81metaG_FD_184347 | JGI IMG/M metagenome (GOLD analysis project Ga0207693, IMG submission 184347) | Corn, switchgrass and miscanthus rhizosphere microbial communities from Kellogg Biological Station, Michigan, USA - LAR L8-1 metaG... | ecosystem: Host-associated > Plants > Roots >...
CTTCTCCGCTGGAGCGACGTTCGGGATTCCAGCCATCAGGGAAGCTGGAATGAGCTTGATCAATTCGTCTACTGTGAACTCGCCGTTGTTCTCGTATTTGTAGAGCGAGCGCGCGACCTCGCCATAGCGGTAGGTGTGATAGTGCGATTTCTCGGCGTGGAAGATCTGGCCGTTCACGTCCTTCGCCGCGTCCGTACACAGGTACGCGACCATCGGCGCCACGAACTCGGGCCCGGGCATCGCCATTCGCGCCTCGAATTCCGCTTGCGTCAGCAGCCCGGACTCGACGCGCCGCCTCCAGTTGGCAATGACCGCATCGTTGACCGTCATGCGGGTAGCGGCGAACGGGCACATGGCGTTAGCGGTGATGCCGTAGCGGCCGCACTCGCGTGTTATCGTACGCGTTAGACCGATGACGCCGGCCTTCGCCGCCGCATAGTTGCACTGGCCGACGGAACCCTTGAAAGCGTCCGAGGAGAAGTTGACGATCCGGCCGAAGCGCTCACCACGCATCAACTTGATGGCGTGGTGGGACATGTTCCACGTGCCCTTGAGGTGCACGGAGATCACGGCATCGAAATCGTCCTCGGTCATGTTCCAGATCATGCGCTCGCGCAGCACGCCAGCCGCATTGACGACGAAATCGATCTTGCCGAACGTGTCCGCGCACTGGCGAACCATGCGGCCGGCACTGGCGTAGTCAGCGACCGAGTCATAGTTGGCGAGCGCATCGCCGCCGGCCTTGGCGATTTCCGCCACCACCTCGTCGGCCGGGCGCTCGGTCGTGACCTCGCCGTTGCGGCCGGCGCCGGGGTCGTTGACGATGACGCTGGCGCCCTCCCTGGCCATGAGCAGCGCGACGCTGCGACCGATGCCGCGCCCGGCTCCAGTGACGATGCCGGCCTTATCTTCGAGATTCATGGTCCCTCTCCTGTCTGCTCTGGGCATTCGTTCGCTCGGCTTCAACGCGCTTGGCCTGACTGTACCCCCTACGCTGCTCGCACTGGCCGACGAAGTGATCGAGTAGGTGCGCCAGGCAGCTGGTTCGATCCAACTGGTGTGGCGGAGGATGCAGTCGGATTCGAACCCGTCTCTAATTCAAATTAGGTTAGCTCTATCGCCTTTGAGTGCCGGGTAATATTCCCGATCTGGGACCGACCTAAGGGAGCGTGATTGCATGTCCATACTCATGCGCGCCTTGTGCTTCGTCGGTGTCCTTGCGTGGTCCAGCGCGCTGGCCGCGGAGGAATTTCCGAACCGTTCCATCAAATTCATCGTGCCTTTCCCTGCCGGCGGCCCGTCCGACTTCATCAGCCGCGTCCTGACGGAGAAGATGGCATCATTGCTCGGGCAGTCCATTGTGATCGAGAACCACGCCGGCGCCGGCGGACTGAACGGCATCGCCTCGGTGGCGAAGTCAAGTCCCGATGGCTACACCATCGCAATCGCGCCATCGAGCAATCTCGCGATGATGGTGAACCTGCGCGAAAGCATGCCGTTCCAGCCGCTCAAGGACCTCGCACTCATCACTCAAATCGTTTCGGTGCCGGAAATCATCGTGGTCAACGAGAATGTACCGGCGAAGACGCTGGCGGAATTCATTGCGCTTGCCAAAGCGCAGCCCGGCAAGCTGGTCTTCGCTTCGACAGGTATCGGCGGAATGCCGCATATGGCCATGGAGCTGCTCGAGCTGACCGCCGGAATCCAGCTTGTGCACGTGCCCTACAGTGGTGCGGCGCCTGCCGTGAACGACCTGCTGGGCAGCCATGTTCAGACAATGTTTGCGGACGTGCCGGTGCTGCTCGGCAATATTAAGGCGGGCAAGCTGCGTGCGCTCGCGATCGGCAGCCGCACACGCGTCCCCAGTTTGCCTTCGCTGGCGACGACGGGGGAGCTCGGCATGCCACAGGTCGAAGCCGACAACTGGTATGGTCTGGTGGCGCCGATTGATACGCCGGCGCCGATCGTCGCCAAGCTTCACTCGGCCGCGGCCGAAGCACTGCACTCCCCCGAGGTCAAGGACAAGCTCGCCTCACAAGGGGCAATTGCTGTCGGCAATTCTTCTGCGGATTTTGCAACCTACGTGAGAAGCGAGATCGAACGCTGGGGCAAGGTCATCGCTGCGACGGGCATCAAGATCAAGTGAGGCCGTTCCAGTTCACAGCGCATGCCCCCACTCCTCCGGGATTAGGCGATAGCCGGTGCCCTCACGCACCAGATGGGCGAAGCCCGGGTAGTGCAGGTGCATGCCCGTGACCGGCAGCCGGTCCGTGGCAACCATGTCGAACACCTTGCGGCGCGAGACAGCTGCCGCATCCTGGTCGGTGTCTACCTCCATACAAACCTCAGGCCGAGCAGTCTGCACCTCGGGCACGTGCACGGTGTCGCCCCAGATCAAAAGCTGCTCCTTTCCCGAGCTGATCATGAAGGTGGTGTGACCAGGCGTGTGGCCGGGGCGTGGGATGGCGGTGACACCCGGGAAGACTTCGCCCTGCTTGAAGAGGCGCCAGCGATCCTTGTAGGGCGCGACCTGCTCGCGCCCGGCCTGGAAGAATAATTTCCGCTCCCGATCCGTGCCTTTCGCCATTTTTGTGTCGTCGAACCAATGCTCGGGCTCCTTCTCATGAATAACGAGCTCCGCGTTCGGATAGTTGCTTTTGCCCGTGGCCATGTCGGTCAAACCCGCCGAGTGATCGGGATGCATGTGCGTCAGGATCACGGTCTCGATCTCCGCAGGGCCGACTCCGGCTGCCTCGAGGTTAGTCATGACCTTGCCGGCTGTCGGCTGGAGGTAGTTGCCCGATCCGGTATCCATCAGCGCGAGGCGTCCTGCCGAGTAAATCAGAAACGCATTGACGGACGTCCGGCGCGCCGGGCGGAATGATGCGGTCAAAATCTGGCGCGCTTCGTCCGGGGTGATGTTGCACATCGACTCGACCGTTCCGTCGAGGAATCCGTCGCTGATGGCAGTGACAAGGATATCGCCGACGCGTCGATGATAGACGCCTGGAATCTGTTGCTGCGGAGCATTGATCATGGATTCTTTCTCTCGAACTGGAGCGGTCGGTAATCCCACACTCATAAGACTCTTCAGCTTGATCCCGATCTGACGACTGTGGTTGCCTGAGCGCAGCAGGAACAAACCACAGTTGATCGCCTCAATGCTACAGAGCTACAAACGTATTTGGCTGCCATTAACGGAACAATCATGCCCAGCAATAGCGACACTCCCCTTAAGACCTACCTTGATCATCTCGCGCGTGGCGAACTGGCATATCAGTTCAGCCCCGCGGCGGGACGCGCAGTGTTTTATCCGCGGGTGCTTTGTCCCTTCACTGGCAGCGATCGGCTGGAATGGCGCATCAGCAAGGGGCTTGGCACCGTCCACGCTACGACCGTCGTGCATCCCGCGGAAGGCAAACCCTTCAATGTCGCCCTGGTCGACTGTGACGAGGGCTTTCGCTTGATGAGCCGGGTGGAAGACATCCCTCCGGAACAGGTGCGCATTGGGCAGCGCGTGCGCTTCCGAGTGCATCAGCCCGATGGCGGGGAGCCACCCTATCCCGTCTTCACGCCGGTGCGGAGCGCGTGATGGAGGGGCTCAAGCGGGGCGGCGCAGCCATCGTCGGTGTCGCGGAATCCGACCTTGGCCAGGTGGCGGACGGACTCTCTGTCATCGATTTGATGGCGCAGGGTACCGGGCGCGCGCTCGACGATTGCGGCTTGAGCCTGAAGGACGTCGACGGCTTGTTCTCGGCAACCACCCAGGCTCGCTTGTCAGTCCTGGCGCTCGCTGAATACCTCGGAATCAATCCATCGTTCCTGGGGTCGACCATCGTCGGCGGTTCGTCCTTCGAATACCACGTGGCACATGCCATGGGTGCGATCGCTCTCGGCCTCTGCAACGTCGCGGTCATTGCCTATGGCAGCACGCAGCGTAGCGTCGGCCGCAAACAGGCCTCCGTGCGCGAGGTCAATCCATACGAAACTCCATTCAAACCGTTCCTGCCATCAAGCGCGTACGCGCTTGCCGCCTCGCGGCATATGCATGAGTTCGGCACGACGCGCGAGCAGCTGGCCGCCGTCGCGGTGGCGGCGCGCGAATGGGCCCTGCTTAACTCGGCGGCGTGGGAGAAGAAGCCGCTAACCATCGACGGCGTTCTCTCCTCGCGCATGGTGAGCTATCCCTTCACGGTGCGTGACTGCTGCCTCGTCACTGATGGGGGCGGCGCAATCGTTGTCACCTCGGCTCAGCGTGCCAAGTCGCTCAAGAAGCCGCCCGCCTATGTACTGGGGTGCGGCCAGTCGGTTACCCACGCCAACATTTCCAACATGCCGGACTTGACGGTGACCGGGGCACTGGCTGCCGGGAAGGCTGCCTACAAAATGGCGAGGCTCGGACCTTCAGATGTCGACGCCATCGAGCTCTATGACGCCTTCACGATCAACACCATACTTTTCCTAGAGGATCTTGGCTTCTGCAAGAAGGGGGAAGGCGGCGCGTTCGTCAGCGGCGGGCGTATCGCCCCCAAGGGCGGCCTCGCGGTCAATACCAACGGTGGCGGGCTTTCTTATTGTCACCCCGGTATGTACGGGCTGTTCCTCTTGATCGAGGCGGTCCGCCAACTGCGCGGCGAATGCGGCGCGCGACAGGTGAAGGACTGCCAGGTCGCGTTGGCGCATGGCAATGGCGGCGTCCTGTCGTCGCAGGCGACCGTCATTCTCGGCACACAGGCCACCCTGTAAGGGCTTACGCACCAACCGCGTCGAGGAACTCGCCGATCACCCGGGCGTATAGCTCGGGAGTCTGTATCGGGGCGTAGTGTCCCGTTTCCATCACGGTGTAACGCGCACCGGGAATGGAGCGCGCCACCGGCTCGACCAGCGCTGGCGGCCGAGTGCGATCGAGGGTGCCGGCGATGACCAAGACCGGACAGGTGATACGCGCAAGCTCGGGCTGCAAATCCATACCGGCAAGCATGCGATAGATGGCGCCATAGCTGATTGGGTCGCCGCCGAGCCAGCGGGCGCGGAAGGCGGCAAAGAGCTGCGCATCACTGCGCAGCTCCGGCGGATATCCGAGATCGAGCGTATCGATCGCGGCCTGCAGGCCCTCGCGTTCCATTTTCTCCACGCGGGTCAGCAGCGCGGGGCGACGATCGGGCGCGACACCGATGGCCGGGCTGCTGACGACCGCCGCAGCGACGCGCTGCGGAAATCTTACGGCCACATGCAGGGCAATGGCGCCGCCGACGGCAATGCCGGCGAGCGCGACTTTCCCAGTGATGCGGAGCGCATCCAAAAGCGCAACAAGGTCGTCGACCATGGCGTCGATGGTGAGCATGCCGCGCACCTTTTGCGACAGCCCGGCTCCACGCGTGTCGTAGCGCAGGATACGGCGCTTCCCGGAGAGCAGCGGCGCGACTAAGTCCCAGCTTTCGAGCGTCCCGCCCATTTCGTGGATCAATACGAGAGTGGACAGGCCGTTGCCGTCGAGGTCATAGCGGAGTGCGGTGCCGTTGACCTCGGTAAAGTTCACGCGGGGTCCCCGATCGGCAGCTCGATCGGCGGAGTAACCAGCGGCCGGCAGTTGGGCGCAAAGTTCAGAGGTGCACCGGTTCGCTTCCGCAAATCCGTCTCGTCGAGGCCGGCAAGCATCTCCCGCACCAACATACCGGCGGGCGTAATTTCAATGACGGCAAGATCGGTGTACACGCGCTTGACACAGCGCACGGCGGTGAGCGGCAACGTACACGCCTCGAGCAATCGCGGCGCGCCCTTGCGAGTCACGTGCTCCATGATTACCCAGACCGCGCGCGCACACGCCGCCAGATCCATGGCGCCGCCAACCAGGGGCCCCTTGTTCGGCAGGCGCATGTCCCAGTTGGCCAGATCGCCATTGGCAGCAACTTCGAATGCCCCCAGAACCGCCACATCGATGTGGCCACCACGAATCGCGGCGAACGACCAGGACGAATCGACAATCGCTGCGCCAGGCCGGAGCGTGACACGCCGGCTGCTGGCATCGACGAGGTCAGTGTCGGCGCGGTCGGGCGAGGCAAGCGGCCCGGCACCGATCACGCCATTCTCCGACTGGATGAAGATGTCGGCCTCGGGGCGCAGATAGTCGACCACGGTCACAGGCATGCCCATGCCCAGATTGACGAGCATGCCATCGCCAATGTCCTGCGCGGCACGCCATGCGATTTGCAGGCGGTTGAGCGGCTGCATGGTCACGTCCCTACCGCGACAACGCGATCGACGTAAAACCCCGGCAACTGCACCCGCTCGTGCGGCATCGGCTCATCGAGTACCGTGCGCACCTCCACCACCGCAAGCGTCGCGGCCGTCGCCATAACTGGGCCGAAGTTCATCTGTGCGTAGCGAAAGGCCAAATTGCCGTATCGGTCCGCGGTGTCCGCGCGCACAAGAGCCAGATCTCCCGTGATGGCCTGTGCCAAGATACAGTCTCGGCCATCAAAATTGCGCACTTCCTTTCCCTGCGCGAGATCGGTTCCAAAGCCGACGGGTGTATAGAAGGCTGGGATACCGGCACCGCCAGCTCGGATACGCTCCGCAAAGGTACCTTGTGGCACGCATTCAAGTTCGATCTTGCCCTCGATCCACAGGCGCTCGAATGGCGACGGCTCCTTGCTGTGGCCCCTCGCCGCCGTGCACACGACTTTGCGGACAAGCCCGGCTTCGATCAACTCGTGCGTAAAGGAGTAACGGTGGACCGCGGAGTTCACGACCAATGTCAGGTTTTTTGGGCCGCGATCACGCAAGGCCCGGATCAGGATGTTGGGGAAACCCGCCCCCCCGAAGCCTGATATGAGCACGGTCGCACCATCCGAGACGTCGGCGAGCGCCTCGGCAGCAGAACCGGCGCGCTTGTCAATTGGCATTGCGGCTTACGCCTCCGTCTCGCTAGCCTTGCACGTCAACTTGAGGCAACGACACTAACCAGCCCTCATCGAGTGGGCCGAATTAAATGTTAGTTTAGAGCTTGCCGTTGCGCCAGCGTGGCGGAAATTCCGCCCATGCTGCTCGCGCGCCGACGAGACGCTCGCACTGACGAGGAAGGTCGCGATTTTCCCTCTTCACCGAACCAATTTCGCAGTGCTCCAAAGTCTGCTCAGTGCAAATAAGCAGACCCAAGACTGACGTGGCCGATTGGTCTGTTCGTGACCCGAACCGGAAGTGGGTGTGCATCGCAGCAATCGAGGATGATTGCCTGATCTTTTACTCGATCACCTCGTCGGCGCGCCCGACAGGGGGGCTGCCAATTGCGGGCAGCGCGCACTTGCGCAGCGCGAATCATGCTGCGACGCTACGGCGATTCCTTCTTGTGAATCCCCCTCCAAAGTATTTTCCTCGCTCCCTCGCAATTTGACTCACTTGATTATGGGCGAGAATTATGGGCGAGGCCTAATGGCAATTCGCTTCACTAAGTTTGAGAGCCGCGACTCGCGGACATCTTACGCGCCGGAGCAATTTCGGCTATTCAATTCACGCAGCGCGGGAAGGCGCACAGCGGAACATCAGGTGCCTGATGGCCCTTAAGCTCACCATGACGTGCGGGCCTTACGACCGCGCGCGCGCGCTCATCGACGGCAGCATCAAACCCGAAGACATCGATCTCGCCATTACTGTCAATGACGACGACGTCGAGCGGCAGCGTCAAGCGGCGCGCGGCGACTTCGACATCTGCGAATTCTTCATGGGGACCTATATCGCCGACCTGCCGTTGAAGAAACTGGGCTTCACTGCCATTCCGATCTTCGTCAAGCGCATGTTCCGGCACTCATACATTTACATCAACACTAGACGCGGCATTCGCAAACCGGCCGACCTCAACGGCAAGCGTGTCGGCGTGCAGACCTGGATCACCAGCGCGGCGCTGTGGGCGAAGGGCATGCTGGAGGAGGATCACGGCGTCGATCTCGCTTCAATTGAATGGGTGGCATGGCAGCCGGTGCGCGTTGCCGGCTGGCAAGCGCCGGAATGGCTCAAGCTCCGCACTGCGCCGGCAGGCTGCGACCAGTTCGAGCTGTTGGCGCGGGGCGAGATCGATGCCGGCATCACGACGGAGATTTGGGCGCCGAACCGGCATCCCGACATCGACTTTCTGTTTCCGGATTATGGCGCGCGCGAACGCGAGTATTTTCGGCGCACCCGCTGCTTTCCCATCATGCACGTTCTTCTGATACGCGATGCGATGCTGCGGCAGAACCCGTGGGTCGCGCGCAGCCTTTTCGATGCGTGGGAAGCATCGAAGCAAAAACTCTACCTGCGGCAGGAATGGCAGCGCATTCACATGACATCGCTCTGGTATCGCGCTCTGTGGGAAGAGGAGCGCGCCGCCGCTGGCGATGACGTCTATCCATGGGGCTACGCCAAGACCCGCCACGAGGTCGACGTGATGCTGCGTTATGCCTATCGCCAGGGCCTGACGCCGCGACGCTACCAGCCGGAGGAGTTGTTCTGGCCGTCGATGCTTGAAACCTAGCTAGAGCGCCGTCGTTTCAGATTGAAGCGAGTGCGCTCTGACATCTGGTGGAGCATGATCTTTTCGGAAAACCGGCGTCGAGTTCCCGCATCATGCTGAAAAACGGCGCTCGCCCGATTCCCGCGATTACATCGCGGTGAGCCCGCCATCGACCGGCAGGGCAACGCCGGTGATGAACGAAGCTTCGCTGGAAGCTAGCCACAGGATCGGGAATGCGATTTCGTCCGCCTCCGCCCACCGCCCCAGCAACGAGGGCACCGCGCCCTTCGTCTTGAGCTCTTGGCGAGTCATGCCGCGTGCCTGGGCGCGGCCATAGGTCCACGGCGTCCAGGTCGAACCCGGGCAGACCGCGTTGACGCGAATGCCGTGTGGCGTTTCTTCGCACGCCAATACGCGTGTTAACGCCAGCACGGCGGCCTTGCTGGCATCGTACTGACCCATGTTGCCCCGGCCTGCGATCGCGAACACTGAAGCGACGTTGACGATGCTGCCGCTGCCGGACTTGCGCAAATGCGGCAGCGCCGCCCGCGCGCACATCGCCAGCCCCGTGACGTTGGTCTGCAGGATCGTGGCCCAACTTTCGGGCGTTGCGCCAGCCACAGGGCCGAAAGCCCGCGCGGCCGCATTGTTGACGAGAATGTCGAGCGCTCCGAGCTCCGCCGATAGCTGGCCGATGGCAGCCATGATGGCATCTGGTTCGCCGATGTCGGCGTGACGCCAATGAAGCACGGCGCGCGGGATTTCCGCGGCGAGGTCAGTTGCCGCCTTACTCAGCATCTCCCGGTCTCGGTCGATGAGACCGAGCCGGGCGCCCTCGCGAGTGAACAGCCGCGCCGTGGCATAACCGATGCCGCGAGCCGCCCCGGTAATAATGGCGGCCTTTCCCAGCAGGCGGCAGCTCATGATGTGAACTCCGGGCCCGCAAAGCCCGCTCGCGCGCGCAGCCCAGACTAGAGTGGATAGACCAGGGCATCTTTGGGAATATTGACCCGGCGATTCTCGGTGAGCGGCTCCAGGAAAGCCTTGCGCAGCAGACGGCGCACGTTCACCACGTCGACGTCGGGCCTCATGAGATGCTCCTCGCGGCGCGCGGATATAACCTCACCCTGTGCCTCGGCAGCAAAGGCATCCTCGGCGGACACCTTCTCGAGCCGCGGCATCGCGATATCTTCAAAGACTCTGGTGGCATGGGCGCGCTCTTCGGCGGTGCGCGCGCGCCAGACCGCGTAGCGCACGATCCGAGTGCGGCTCTCATCGATGGCGAATTGCCATAGGCGTGACGTGTAAGGCGCCGCGCCAGGCGCCGGCGCAATCGGATTGCTGGTGAGGCACGGCAGCGCAAACCGGTCGCCCTTCACGTCCAGCGTGAAGTGGCCGTGGTGCAGCGGCTTGTCTTCGGCATCGAGCGCCACGGCGCGGATGCCGTGCGATGTCTCGATGATTTTCATCCGCCGTTCCCCGAGCGGCACTTCAGAATGGGTGACGCTGCCACCAGTCCATTTCTGGTCGGTAACGGCTTGCGAGGTGGCGTGCAGCACGACGGCATGGAAAGCGTCGCTGCCGTCGATCGCAAGCAGCCAGTTGCTGTTCCACACTTCCGTGGGCATGCGGAACCAGATGAATTCGTCGGGCTTGCCCAGCTCTTCAGGAACTTCCCGTTCGAGTGGCGGCGCCGGAAAGTTCCTCGTATCGCCGAGATAGGCCCAGATATAGCCGCCGAGTTCGCGCGCCGGATAAGCCGCGACCGAGGGCCAATGGCTCCTGCGTTCGTCGTTCTCCTCCCACGGCACCATGACGCAGTGGCCCTCGCCATCAAAGCGCAGACCGTGCAGGATGCACTGAAGGTGACCATCGAAGATCCGTCCGACCGAGAGCTTGATGCTACGGTGCGGGCAGCGGTCATGCACGACGTTGGGCGTGCCGTCGCGGTCGCGCCAAGCCACCAGCTTTTCGCCAAGCGCCGTAAATCCCACCGCCTTCCCGGCGGTCACTTCCTCGGACTGCAGGACCGGATACCAGTAGTTCCGAAGTCCTGTGATGAGACCGGCCGGCAGGTTGGGTGCGACTTCGGTCGTCGCCGCTAATGTCCCGGCATCGAGCGGGCGTTGCGGGGCTGTTGTAGCGATGCCTACCGCCTGCGACATTGCACTTCTCCCGGGCGTCCCTCCCCGACAGGGGCAAGCCTCGTTCATCAACTCCGCTGTGTCAACGTATTGCGTCCCTTCGTTCGCTCTAAATTCATGGTGGACTTAGGTTTTTTATTCCGTATACATCACGACCGCCGGCTACTCGGAAGTCGCCTGATGGACCGCTCGAAGCATGACTGAGGCAGCCTCGGATCAAGTCCGCAACCGCGGCCGCGAAGCTCGCGTAATCGATTCGCTCGCGGCTTTTCTGTCGATGCCCGGATACTTGATCCGCCGCAGCAAGCAGAGGTCGACCAACATCTTTGCCGAAACCTGCAGGGACTTCGGCATCACGCCCATCCAATTTGCCGCCCTCACCATCCTTCGCTTGAAGCCCGGCATCGATCAGACTGAGCTCGGAGAGATCGCGGCGCTCGATTCCTCGACTGCGGGCGACGTGATTGCGCGTTTGGAGCGGCGCGGCCTGCTGCAACGACACGAGCAGGGGCAGCGCCGGGTATGCGACTTGACCGTCCAAGGCGCGGCTTTGCTGGATCAAGCCACGCCGCTCGTCGCCGAGGCGCAGGCTCTGGTTTTCGGTGGATTGACCGCGCGTGAACGAGCGCAGTTGCTCCGGCTATTGTCAAAAATGAATGGCGTTACCAACCTACATTACGCGCATCCGGCGCGGCGTGGACGGCGGCGAACAGGCGCCCGCCTCGCGTAATGTGCGATAACGTTCGCGGCGATGAGCAAAAAAAGGGGATAGGGGCGAGGGTCGCTCGCCTTGAAGACCGGCGATTTCTGACCGGGCAAGGCCGCTTCGCCGATGACGTCAATGTGCCGGAAATGATGCGGGCCTACGTCGTGCGATCACCACATGCGCACGCGCGCATTATCGCAATCGATGTTGCCGCGGCGCGCCGTGCGCCCGGCGTGTTGGCGGTTTTGACTGGCAACGATGTGATGCGCGATGGACTCGGGGGCCTTGCCTGCCATGCTTATCCGCAACTTCCGCCGGGAACTGCGCAGCTTCGTCCGGTCCAGCCGATCCTGGCGGCCGACAAGGTCCGGCATGTTGGCGACCGTGTGGCTGTTGTGATCGCAGAGAGTCTCGCGCAAGCGCAGAGCGCCGGCGAGCTCGTGGCGGTGCAATACGAGCCGCTTGAAGCGGTGACGCTCACGGACGCGTCGCGAGATGGCGCGCCAAAGGTGTGGGACGGCGCGCGGAGCAACATTGCTTTCACGCTCGAACGCGGCAACCGGGCAGCAGCCGACGAACAATTCCGCAAGGCTGCCCATGTCACGTCGCTGGCCGTCGCCTATCCGCGCGCATGTGCCAATACCATCGAGCCCCGCAGCGCGATTGCCTACCACGACGGCGTGAGCCGCCGTCTGACGCTCTGCACCAGCACGCAATCGCCATTCCTTGTTCGGCAGGCCTTGGCCGAAGTCTTGCACATGCCGGAATCGGCGCTGCGCGTCGTTGCGGTGGATGTCGGCGGCGCCTTCGGCGTGAAGAGCCAAATCTATCCGGAGGAGGCGCTCGTACTGTGGGCGGCCGCCAAGCTGAGGCGGCCGGTGAAGTGGACCGGCGAGCGCACCGAAACCATCGCCAGCGACACCCACGGCCGGGCGCAGATCGCGCAAGCGAGCATGGCGTTCGATTCCAAAGGCCGAATCCTGGCGTTCCGCACCGCCGTCGAGGTCGATCTCGGCGCCTATCTCGGCTATTCGGCCGGCGTGCCGCCGCTCAATGCCGTGGTCAGCTATCCGGGCACTTACGATATTCCCGTCATCCACGCGGTCTCCCGCGGCGTCTTCACCAATACGGCGACAACAGGCCCGTACCGCGGCTCTGGCAAACCCGAAGCCACCTTCGTCATGGAACGGCTCATCGACAAGGCGGCGCGGGAAATGAACATGGATCGGGTCACGCTGCGGCGGCGCAACCTCATCCGTCCTCAGGCCATGCCGTACCAGACGCCGGGAGGCAACGTTTACGACAGCGGCGATTTCGAAAAAGTTCTCGACAGCGCGCTCGTGCTCGCCGACTGGGATGGCTTTGCCGAGCGTCGGGTCGACAGCGAGCGCCGCGGATATCGCCGCGGAATCGGGCTTGCGCTGCACTGCCAGCGGGCCGGCAGTCAATCGGAGCGCATGGAGATCCGCCTCTCGCCCGACGGCAGCGTGCTCGTCTATCCGGGCACGCTATCGAGCGGACAAGGCCACGAGACCATGTATGCGCAAATGGTCCATGAGTGGCTTGGGGTTGGCCTGGACGATGTCCGGGTGAAGCAAGGCGATACCGATGCGTCGCTGTTCGGCCGGGGCACTTTTGCGCAGCGCAGCACCAACGCCGGCGGCTCCGCCCTGAAGCTCGCCGCCGCGGAGGTCGTGCACAAAGGCAAGCAGCTGAGCGCCTGGATGCTGGAAGCGGCCGAAGTCGACATTGAGTTCGATGCCGGCATATTCCGCGTCAAGGGTACCGACCGGGAAGTAAGCTTAAAGGAGGTGGCCAGGACCTCGTACAACGGCGTCGGCTTGCCTGCACAGTTTGGCGTCGGGCTGAGCGGCACCGGCAGTCATCCGGGGCCCAACAATTTCCCCAACGGCTGCATGATCTGCGAAGTGGAAGTCGAGCCGGAGACTGGCGCAGTCGAGGTGCTGCGTCTCGCCGCCGTCGACGATGTCGGAGCCATCGTCAATCCGCTGACGCTGGAGGGCCAGCTGCACGGTTCGATTGCGCAAGGCGTCGGCGAGGCTCTGCTCGAAGAGGCCGTTTACAGCAGCGATTCCGGGCAGCTCGTGACCGCCTCCTTCATGGATTACGCAATGCCCCGCGCGCTGCACATGCCGGAAATCGCCGCCGAATACGCGCTTGTTCCCACGGCAACCAACTTGCTCGGCGTCAAGGGCGGCAGCGAAGCCGGCAATGTCGGAGCGCCGCCGGCGATCATCAACGCTATCGTGGACGCGCTGTCGGATCTGGGCATCGATGACGTCGCGCTTCCCGCCACGCCGCAGCGCATCTGGCGCCTCATTGGTGAGCGCGCAGGACGCGTGTGATCCCCGCCATCCCCGAAGCGGAGAAGACGTTGACGCCGTCCATCGCAGAAATCCTCAGCCGCATCGATAAGGATGAGCTCGTCCGGTTGGTCCTCGACGTGTGCAATATCGACAGCGGCGGTCCGATCGAAGCTCCTGTGGCGCGCTACGTAGGCAACTGGCTGCAGACGGAAGGTTTCAGGGTCCGCAACATCGGCTTGCTCGCGGAGCGTTTCAACGTGCTGGCGCGCCTGCCTGGGACCGGCGGGGGTTACAGCCTGCTGCTCAACAGCCACATGGATACGGCGGTCCGTTCGACTGACATTTGGTCGCGGACCGATCCGGACGCCGATGTGCATCACAAAGCCTGGCGCGAAGGCGACGAGCTGGTCGGCGAGGGAGTCGTCAACGACAAGGGGCCCCTGGCGGCCTTCCTCATTGCGGCAAAGGCGATCAAGCGCGCCGGCGTGAAGCTCAAGGGTGACCTGCTGCTGTCGGCCGTCGTTGCCGAGACGAGCCACGAGCCGAGTGACGGCCCGCCGGGCGCCGTCGTGGAGACGCTCGATCTCGGAGCGAGGTTCTTGGCCACTCACGGCGGCGTCGCCGATTATGCGCTGATCGCGGAAGGAACCGGATTCAGCGTCGTGACGGTCGAAGCCGGAATGGCCTGGTACAAGATCACCTGGCTGTCGGATCAGCCGAGCTTCTATACGCCATACCTGCCCGACCGTACGACGATGGCCGAAAGCCCCAATATGATTGTGCGTGCCGCGGTCGCCGTCGCGGCGCTGGAAGATTGGGCGGCGACCTATCAGAAGAAATACACCAGAAAGCTGGGCGGCGGCGTGGTCATTCCGAAAGCGCAGATTGCGGCGATCCGCTCCGGCCATTCCACGGCACTGATGGCCACGCCGCAGATCTGCAGCCTCTATCTCGGCGCTTTTACGGTGCCCGGGCACGATCCGCTTGCGCTGCGCGTCGAGATCGAACAGGCGCTGGCGGCGGCGGGCGTGCCGGCGAGCGAGGTGGAGTTGTATCTTTTCCGGCGCGGCTACGAGGCCAAGAACGCAGAGCGCATCACGGATGCGCTCCATCGCGCCCATCAAACGACATTCGGAACCGACCCGCCGCCGGCCAATCCAGCCACCTGCAGCATGTGGCGTGACGTCAATATGTTCAACGAGCTCGGCATCCCCGCCGTGACTTATGGGCCGCGCTCGGAACGGCATTCGTTTCGCAAGGCGATCACCATCGAGGCCCTGTATCAAGCCGCTTGCGTGTACGCGCGGACCATGGTCGACATCTGCAGCCAGGAAAAGCCGCATGCGCGCTGATTTGCGCGGGAGAACAGCTCGGACGCCTGGCAAATCGGCATCGGAAAGGAAACACCGGACGTGCGTTGCATTCTGACTGGATTAGTGCTGACACTGGCCGCGCTGCTGGCGGCGCCCGCGCCCGCGCCCGCGCAAGACTATCCGGCAAGACCGATCCGCATCATCGTCGGCTATCCGCCGGGCGCCGGACTCGATTTCACCGCGCGCCTCTTCGCCGAGTGGCTGAAGGCCGCGCTCGGGCAGCCGACAGTCGTCGAAAACCGGGTCGGCGCCGGCGGCGAGATTGCCGCCGACTATGTCTCGCACGCGGCGCCGGACGGCTATACGCTCATGTATGCCGTCGGCAACGATCTGGTGTGGACCAAGTTCCTGACCAAGCGGGTGGCGATCGACCCGCTCAAGGACTTGACGCCGATCGCGAGCGTCATCAGCTCGGTCAACTGCGTGGCCGTGAACGCCGCCCATTCGCTCAGCTCGTTCAAAGACCTGATCGAATTCACAAGGCAAAATCCGGGCAAGCTGACTTACGGCACGGCCGGGATCCAGTCGTACTATTACCTGATCGGAGAGGCGTTGCGACAGCAGGGCGTCGACATGCTGCACGTCCCTTATAAGGGGACCGCACCGTTGGTTCCGGCGCTGCTTGGCCGCGAGATCGATGTTGCACTCACCACGGTCAATTCGGTGGCATCGCAGGTCGCGGGTGGCAACATCAGGATACTCGCGGTGATGCAGCCGGAACGCTATGCCCAGCTGCCCGATGTTCCGGCGATCAGGGAGCTTTTGCCCTCGTTCAATGCGCCGTTGTCATGGTTCGGATTTTTCGGACCCCCGGGCGTGCCAGCACCCGTGATCGAGAAATTGAACGCGGCGATCGGCGGCGCTCTGCAATCGGCTGAAATCCAGGACAAGATCAGAGGCTTGGCTCTCAACGTCTTCGCCACGCCAGCAAACGAGCTGCGTGCGCTCATCCTCGAATCGACCGAAGCATTCGAGCGGCTCATCAAGACGGCCAACATCAAGCCGATCGACTGATTGACGGCCGCTTACGCGTCAATCCTGAACTCTTTCAATGTCGTCGATCGGAGCGAACCGACCGGGCATGATCTGTCAGACTCAAGTCATTGGCCAATTGACCTCACAGCCCGATCAGATAACCTCGACCTGGTGGACGTCGCAACAGGTTGCAAGGGCATTCACGACGGCACGTGTCAGATGAAAAGTCGACCA
>Ga0207693_10002406_pt1 | contig 16247 bp, 14 predicted proteins | sample LARL81metaG_FD_184347 | JGI IMG/M metagenome (GOLD analysis project Ga0207693, IMG submission 184347) | Corn, switchgrass and miscanthus rhizosphere microbial communities from Kellogg Biological Station, Michigan, USA - LAR L8-1 metaG... | ecosystem: Host-associated > Plants > Roots >...
CCCTTCCCGCTGGATTTTTTCCGCTGACGCAGCGACATATTCCAGCGGTATCTGCGCCCGTAGCTCAGCCGGATAGAGCAACGGATTTCTAATCCGTAGGTCGAGTGTTCGAGTCACTCCGGGCGCGCACCCTGCCAAATACTGATATGACAATGAAAGTAAATCCTGCGGACGTAGAATCGATCGATGCGATTATGGCGGCGACGTACGATGTTATTTCAGGACCGGCGGGCAAGCAGCGCGACTGGGACCGAGAGCGGTCGCTGTTTTATCCGGGCGCTCGATTGATGCCGACCGCGACCGTTGCCGGAAGGAATGATGTCGAGCTTGCGCCGCAAATTTTGGACGTGGAGGGCTACATCGCGCGGGTCGAGCCGCTGTTTGCAAAAAGCGGCTTTTACGAAAAAGAAATCGCCCGCCGAGTCGAATCTTTCGGGAGTATCGCGCACGTTTGGAGCACGTACGAATCGCGCCGTGATCCGAGCGATCCCGAGCCGTTCATGCGCGGGATCAACAGCATCCAGCTTTTCAATGATGGAACGCGTTGGTGGGTTTTGTCGATCTATTGGCAGCACGAAAGCACGCAGCAGCCTCTGCCGAAGCAGTACCTCTAACGCGGGCGCTTTGCGCGCGCCCTTGCTCTTTCGTTAGGAAGTTACCAGCGGTGAAATGCGGGGTGACCTTCCTTGACGGCGACAAATGTACCGCGGCAGGTCGCACACACTCTCGCACCGGCAGTTAAGGTGCCCTCCACCGTCGCACGATCATCAGTTGATTCGACTACTTTCGCCGCCAGAAAGACCGAGCCATTGGTCGGCGTTGGTCGCAGCAGCTTGATCGCGTAATCGGCCGTCACGGTACATGGGGGATGGTCGACGCCGGCCTTGTTCATGAGGTGCCAGGCTGCGGTCCAATTACAGTGACAATCGAGGAGGGTACCGATGATGCCGCCATTCAAAACGCCCGGAAATGCTTCGTATTTCGTTTCCGGCGTCCATTCGGCCACCACCTCATCTCCTTTCGGGAAACTGCGAATGCGTAAGCCTTCGCGGTTGGCCGGTCCGCAGCCCCAGCATGAATTACTTGGCGCGTATTTTTCCTGAAGCGATTGGTTCATCTCAAGTGCGCCTATAGATGCTGTAGTCGCCTCGTGCTGTCGAGGCGTTCGTTGAAGCACACGGCGACCGGGTGCCGTGGCTACACGCCTTCGGTTACTCGCAGCGTCCTAGTCGCGCGGCCGCTACAGCCTTTCCTTACCGTTTTTCGAAACACCGGTGTAAGGCCGGATGGCCGGACCGGTGTAAAGCGAGGTTGGCCGGATCAATCTGTTATGATCGTGTTGCTCGACCACATGCGCGCACCAGCCTGCCACGCGCGAGGCGGCAAAGATCGGTGTGTTTAGCGCAGGATCGAATCCGAGCATCGTGAATACCGGCGCGGCGTAGAGATCGACGTTGGCGCAAAGATGTTTTTCGTGCTCCATCGTTTGCTCCAGCTTCTCACAAATCGGGATCCAATTTTCTTTTCCAGTGCGTTTACCCAGATCGCGCCCGATTTCACGCATGATCGGCACACGCGAGTCGCCCTTTTTGTAAATACGATGGCCAAAGCCCATGATCTTGGCTTTCTGCGCGAGTTTATCTTTCAGCCACGCTTCCGCACGATCAGGCGTCTTGATTTCATCGAGCATACGCATCGATTGCTCATTGGCGCCGCCATGCAGCGGCCCCTTGAGCGTGCCGCATGCACTCGTCACCGCCGCATAAATATCCGCCAGCGTCGACGCCGTCACCCGTGCCGCAAAAGTCGAGGCGTTAAATTCATGATCGGCATACAAAATAAAAATCGTGTCCAGCATCCGGATCTGCCAATCCTGCGGCACCTCGCCTCTCAGCTTGTAGAAGAAATTTCCGGCCATCGTCAGATTCTCACGCTCTGGCAGCGGATCTTCATTGTGCGCGATGCGATACCCGTCCGTGATTAAGGTCGAAACCTTTGCAATTAACCGAATAGCCTTACGAATGTTCGCGGCGTGCGAATGATCGTTAAGCTCCGGATCAAATGCGCCCAGCATTGAGACCCCGGTCCGAAGCATATCCATCGGATGCGCGTCCTTCGGCATCAGGCGCAACGCATCGAGCACCTGTTTCGAGACCGAGCGAGCCGCGGCAATTTCGCGGGTAAACTTGCTCAGCTGCTCGGCATCGGGCAATTCGCCCTTGAGCAAAAGATGCGCGACCTCTTCGAAGCTCGCTTCTTCCGCCATTTTGTGAATGTCGTAACCGCGATACGCCAGGCCTGCGTTCGGATCGACCCAGCAGATTTCTGTCTCGCCTGCGATTACACCGGCGAGGCCTGGACTGTAAGTTGCCTTGGTTTCTTTAGCTGCCATCGTTTTCTCGTGGTTCTAAGCCCTGAATATTTCCGGACGTAGCGTCCACTTTAAGTTTACACAAAGGGAATCATTCTCAAACTTCTGCGCGATACCCTTCCCAAAAATCCTGTGTCGGATCGTAGTCGAACAACTCGTAAAGCTCAGCACGCGTCTGCATTTTCTCCAGCCAATCCACCTGGCTCGAGCGCTGTTTCAAAGCGCGCAAAAATTCTCCCGTCGCTTTCATGGAAACACGAAATGCACTCTGGGGGAAGATGACCATCCGATAACCGAGGTCGCCCAATTCCTCGAATGGAAGCAAAGGCGATTTGCCGAATTCGGTCATGTTCGCCAGTAGCGGGACGTCGATTGCCCTGGCGAATTCCCGGAATTCCTCCTTCGATTGCAACGCCTCGGGAAAAATCGCATCAGCCCCCGCGGCGACATAAGCCCGCGCGCGCTTAACCGCGCCGGCGAAATCTTCAATCGCCCGCGCATCCGTTCGCGCAATCACCAAAAAATTCGGATCGCGTTTCGCGCTGACAGCGGCCTTGATTTTTTCCTCCATGTCAGCCGACGCGATCAGCGATTTGCCTGCGAGATGTCCGCAACGCTTGGGAAATTCCTGGTCTTCCAAGTGACAACCAGCCAGGCCAGCAGCTTCTAACTCGCAAATCGTGCGCGCCGCATTTTCGCCGCCGCCAAATCCGGTATCGGCGTCCACAATTGCCGGTATTTTGACCGCTTTCGCAATAAAACCAGCGAGCAAGACGACTTCACTCAACGTCAGCAGTCCGATATCCGGCAAGCCCGCGGTACAATTCGCCAGTCCCGCACCGCTAACGTAAACGGCATCGAATCCGGCCCGCTCGATCTGCCGCGCAATCGACGCATTCGGCGCGCCCGGCATCGCCACGCAATCGTTCGCGATCAATTCGCGTAAGCGTTGTGCGCGCGTCATTCCGAGCGAAGTCGAGGAATTTCGTCGCGAAACCTTTGAGGTAATGTCAACGGAATCCCTCGACTTCGCTCGGGATGACGATCTTTTCTTCATCAAGACATTCGCAATCGCTTCATCAAACGATATACGCCCTTCTTCTCATCGAGCGACCAGGCATGGTCCAGAATTTTGGCGCAATGATCTCGTCCCAGCGCGGGTTCGACCAGCCGCAGAAATTTTCTTTCGAGCTCCCCGTCCGAGACCGGATTCTTCGCGTTACCTAACGGATAATCGACTCGCTTTGTCAGGGTTTTCCCATCCTTCAGCGTCACGTGGACGATGTTCGCTACCGCGACCGCATAAAGCGCGCTGAGTTCGGCGTTGCGCGTGACTTTCACGTTTTCCAAGAACTTCCAAATCGCCGGGTCAGTAAATCGCTCGGGTTCAAATTGTCTGTCCGTCACGTCGCCGTCGATCAACGCGATCGCGGTGATGTACGGCAAACTGTGATCGGCCGTCTCACGCGTTTCCGGTTTCCATTTTTCCGGCTCGCTCCCGATGATATCGACTGAGGCATCGTGTGACTCGATATGAACCGATGCAATCTGGGAAGGATCGTCGATCTGCTCACGCAAAAACAGCGCCGCTTCAATCGCGCTCTGGCTGTGATATTCGGCCGGCCAATATTTAATGCTTGTATTCAAAATCATCGACGCCGGTCCCTGTGGATTTCGCGCAAATGGCACGGCAAATTTTTCGCCTACGTCGCCGAGTGAAACACCGAGTTCTTTCTCAAAACCCATTTGTCCTTCGAAGATCGGCGCAGGACCCGTCATTCCCGCGCGGGCGAGTAGTGCTGAGTAAACCCCATGCCGCGCCGCGTGCGCAAAAGCTGCGCCCTTCCAATGGGAAAGTTCACCCACACGCGATTGTCGCATCCCCATTCCCGCGACACCCGCAATGTTAACCGCGTGCCGCGTTTTCTCCGGATCGAGCTTCATCAACATCGCCGCCGCCAGCGCGGTCGAGAACGACCCGTAGGTCGGATGATCCCAACCTCGGGCACGGATGCTGGCCGCGTCACACAAGCGGCATTGCACTTCATAGGCGAGCGCAATTGCCGTGATGGCATCGCGTCCGCTCGCGCCCACGCTCTCTGCCACCGCCAACACCGCGGAAATGTTGTCGCTTGGATGCGCCGGCTCCTTTGAAAGATAAGTGTCGTTGTAATCGAAGTATCGAATGCAACATCCAGTTGCGAATGCCGCCCAATCGGGTGGCGCCTGATGACGGGTCCCAATAATAGTCGCGCCATGCTTCGCGGAAAATTCGGACGCCACCTCGCGCGCGATCCGGCACGGTTCTTCGTTCCATGCGCCCAGCGCGCAGCCGATCGAATCGATGATTCGCCGTTTCACTTCGTGCACGGTTTCCCGTGACAAATCTTCGAAGCGGAGAGCACAGGCGTATTCGGCAAACTGATGGGCGAGTGATTTGGTCATAGGAGATAGAATCTGCAATGTGACGACATCACGCGATGCGGCAACTTCCTTCATGTGCATTCATTTAATCTGTGGTTAAACTTCGGCCCACATGAGCAAAGTTTTTCCCAACGCCAAGGCTGCGCTTGATGGCCTGCTTCACGACAATATGACGATCGCCGCCGGCGGCTTTGGCCTCTGTGGCATACCGGAGAATCTCATCGCGGCGTTGCGCGAGAGCGGAGTCAAGGGTCTCACCATCGTCGGCAATAATGCTGGCGTGGACGATTTCGGCATGGGGCTCCTGCTCACCACCCGACAGGTGAAAAAGGTGATGGCCTCGTACGTTGGCGAGAATAAGGAATTCGAGCGTCAGGTGTTGGGGGGTGAGCTCGAACTCGAATTGATCCCGCAGGGCACACTGGCCGAGCGATTGCGGGCGGGCGGCGCCGGTATCCCGGCGTTTTACACCCGCACCGGTTTCGGCACGAAACTCACTGAAGGCAAGGAGACGAAGAATTTCAACGACATGGAATATGTGCTTGAACCTGGCATCACAGCCGAGGTGTCCCTGGTGAAAGCGTGGAAGGGCGACAAGTCCGGCAACCTGATTTTTCGAAAAACCTCGCGGAACTTCAATCCAATGATCGCCAGCTGTGGCAAGGTTTGCGTGGCCGAAGTCGAACAACTCGTCACGGTCGGCGAACTCGATCCTGACCAGATCCATACCGCGGGTATCTATGTCGACCGCATCATCCAAGGCGAACACTACGAGAAACGCATCGAGTTTCGAACCGTCCAGGGGAGCGCGACTTCGAAGAAAGAAAACCCCGTTCGGGAGTTGCTGGCGAAGCGCGCGGCGCTGGAACTACGCGACGGCTACTACGTCAATCTCGGCATCGGCATCCCGACCCTCGTGGCCAATTACATTCCCAAAGGCATGAACGTCACGCTTCAGTCCGAAAACGGCCTGCTTGGCATCGGCCCGTTCCCGACCGAGGACACGGTCGATGCCGATCTGATCAACGCGGGCAAGCAAACCATCACGGCGGTGCCGGGTTCAGCTTATTTCTCCAGCGCCGATTCCTTTGCCATGATTCGCGGTGGCCACATCGATCTTGCAATTCTCGGCGCCTTCGAGGTGACGGACAATGGCGATATCGCCAATTGGATGATTCCCGGAAAAATGATCAAAGGCCCTGGCGGTGCGATGGATCTGGTGGCGGGGGTGAAGCGCGTGGTGGCGGTGATGGAACACACTTCGAAGGACGGCAAGCCGAAGATTCTGAAAAAATGCACGCTGCCGATCACGGGTCTAGGAGTCGTTAATCTCATCATCACTGACCTGTGTGTGCTTGAGGTGAAACCGGGTGGCGGGCTCGTCCTGACCGAGCTGCACCCCGGCGGTTCAGTTACGGTGGATCAAATTCGCGCCAAGACCGGCGTCCCATTCGAGGTTAAACTCAAGCACTGAGTAACTTAGTAAATGTGGGAAGAGCCTCAGCGCCCCGAGTGTTCTCGCGGGCATAACAACACCAGCACGGATGCAACGATCCAGGACGCGATCATGAAAACGAATCCTGTGTTGAACGAGCCGGTGCGCTGACTCAGTTCTCCAAAAATCTTCGGCCCGAAATATCCGCCGATGCTGGCGGTGCAGTTGATGAACCCGACCGCTGCGGCCGCGGCTGACGCCGATAGAAACGCGGAGGGCAGCGCCCAAAATGAGGGCAGATAAGCAATCGTCCCGAAGCCGACGAGGGCGAAAATTACCACCAGCATGGCGTTGGAGTGCGGCAAGAAAAACCACGCCCCCAACGCGAACGCAGCCGTCAATTGCGGAAGCGCAAAATGCCACCGTCGTTCGCGCATTCGGTCCGAGCTCCAGCCGAAGAAGAGCATGCCGGCTAGCCCGGCGCCGAAAACGATCGGGCCCATCCAACTGACGCGCTGCACGCTCCAACCCGTGAGTCGTTGCAGCATGGTCGGTTCAAAAAACCAGAAGGCGTAGCCGCCGGAATAGGTAAAGAAAAGTCCCGCGGTTAAAATCAGGACGGCCGGATGACGCAAGGCTTGCCAGACACTGAGTTTTTCGAGATGCGCTTTCGCTTGCCGCTCCTGCGCGAGATTAGTGCTGATCCAGTCGCTCTCCTCGCGCGTGAGCCAGCGCGCTTCTCTTGGCCAGTCCGGCAAAAAGAACAGCGTTGCCATTCCGAAAAGAATCGCCGGCGCGCCTTCGAGCAAAAAGAGCCAGCGCCAGCCTGCCAGACCGAGCCATTGGACCTGCAGCAGACTGCCAGCGATGGGTCCGCCGATGATGAAACCGATGGGAATGGCGGCCATGAAACGCGCCACCGCCTTGCCCCGATCACGATCGAGAAACCAATGCGACAGATAAACGATTACGCCCGGAAAAAACCCGGCCTCGGCGGCACCTAACAAGAAGCGGGCGCCGTAAAGCTGCAGCGGCGTACGCACGAGCGCAGTCAAACCAGTGAGCGCGCCCCAGGTGATCAGTGTAAGCGCCAGGAGACGCCGTGCGCTCCAGCGTTCCACCAGGAGCGCGCCGGGAACTTGCAGCGCAAAATAACCGATAAAGAAGATCCCACTGGCTGTGCCGAAAACGGAGTCGTTTAGTCCCAACTCGCCCTTCATCCCAAGCGTGGCGTAGGCGATGTTTGTACGATCGAGATAGTTGGCGATGTAGAGCAGGAACAAGAACGGCAGGAGCCGCCACGCGATCCGCCCGCGCGCACTTGCCCCAGCGTCTGATTGCAGAGAAGCCATGGTGTGAGAGGGCCGCCTCAGCGCCCCGATCGCCGCAGGATAACGTGCGGCGCGTCCCGCTCACAATTCGAATCCTGGGTCGCCCATGTCACGATGATCAGAACATTGGAAGGTAGTCTGCCATCGACGCGACCAAGAAAAACAGGCAGGATTTAAGACAATTACATTATGATAACATTGGAACATCCGCTCGATGAGGCATCCCGCGCCTTTCTAAAATCAGTTGAAGAATTTGTGCAGAAGGAAGTGGCGCCTTTCGCCGATGAATGGGACCACGACGAGAAATTGCCCCGCGAAATCTTTACCAAAGCGGGAAAAATCGGATTGATGGGAATGATCGCGCCCAAGGAATTTGGCGGTCGCGGTTTGAGCTACGTGACTGCTGCCTTCGCGATCAAGGAGCTGGGAAAGGTTTTTGCCGCGTTATCGATGGATATCGCCGCCCACAACTCGTTAGCTGTTGGGCAGATCAACCAATTCGGCACAGCGGAACAAAAGCAAAAATACTTGCCCAAACTGACAATTGGCGAATGGCTCGGCGCCTGGGCCTTGACCGAGCCGAACGCCGGCAGCGACACCGGCGGAATCGAAACGCGCGGCCAGGAAAATGGTGATCACTGGCAGATTAATGGACTAAAAAAGTTCATCACCAGTGGACGCACCGCCGATTTGCTGGTGGTGATGGCAACGACCGGAAAAACCGAAACGGGCAAAAACGAAATCAGCGCTTTCATCATGATGAAGGATCAGGTGACGCCGGTCCGCAAAATTCATACTTACGGAATGCGGGCCAGCGACACCGCGGAATTGCGTTTTGAAAACGCAAAGGCAGAACTCCTCGGGGCGCGCGGGCGTGGCCGCGAACAGGCGCTTTCAGTTTTGGATCGCGGACGCATTGGCATCGCTGCCCTTGCGGTCGGGATCGCGGAGGCGGCCTTTGACCGCGCGAATTCCTATGCTAACGAACGGAAACAATTCGGTCATCCGATTGGCGATTTTCAGGCGGTGCAATGGATGCTGGTTGATTCCGCAATGGAATTGGAGGCCGCGGAAGTATTGACCATGCACGCCGCGAATTTGCAGGACCAAGCTAAGAACACGACCAAAGAATCGGCCATGGCGAAATTGTTCGCCTCGGAATCGGCGGTAAGAATTTGCGATCGCGCGATGCAGATTCACGGCGGTTACGGCTACAGTCGTGATTTGCCGATCGAACGCTACCTGCGGGACGCCAAGCTTTGCGAAATTGGCGAAGGAACTTCGCAGGTGCAAAGACTCGTTATCGCCCGGCATGTTTTGAAAGAGGCCAAGCCGCTCAAGCTCGCGCACCGCGAACCGCGCCGACCGAATATCTAAGCCAGAAAGATTTCATCGCTTTTTAGGGCTTCAACCGCTTTGAATGAAGTCGCAGGTTTTTATGCAAAGTTGGCTCTGTAAATCCGCGGTGATCCTACTGGCAACAATTGGAACAACGCTGACAGCAGGACCGGCAAAGTTTGACGGCGAGTTCGTAGACAAAAAATTTCTGAACGGGCAGGGCGTGTTTCAGTTCAGCGTTCATCAAAGTGGGAACGCGCTCGATATTGCCTTCGATGCCGCCTATTCCGATGGGCACGGCGCTACCCCGGATGCCACCGGAGCGGGTAAGGTCAACGGCAACACCGCGCAGTTCACCTGGAAAGACAGTTACGGTAATACCGGAACTGGCACGATCAGTCTCGCCGGCGACGACATTGTCGTATCGATGAAAGCGGTGCATGTCGCCGATCCAAGCTGCCTCGCATTTTATCGCCAGAACATGAAGCTGAAGCAGACGGGGAAGAAGTAGCGCCGTACAACCTGCTTGGCGGAGCCTCCGTTCGGCGATGCGCCGGCTCGATAGAGTCTCGCCCTACCAAATCGGTTTACGAAACACTGGGATTCTGCCGAGTGCTTACACCATCGGCCGGAACCGCCCCACAATCTCTTGCAAGCGGCCAGTGATTTGGCCAAGTGAACAAACTTCCACCGCTTCCAGCAAAGCCGGAAAACAGTTTTCGCCTCGCTCAACGACGGTGGCCAACTTGTCGAGCGCGCTTTTCGATTTCTCCGCGTTTTTCTTTTTGAACTTCTTCAGGCGCTCGACTTGTAACTTTTGTTTCGCCCGCGGTGTCCGCGCCAACTCCATCTCGGGCATCTCATCGGCACCATTGCGGTAACGATTCAATCCGACAATCGGCCGGGTCCCGTCGTAGATTTGTTGCTCGTAACGATGGGCGGCATTTTGGATTTGGCTGCGTTGATACCGATTCTCCACCGCGGCGAGCACGCCTCCGAGTGACTCGATCTCGCGGAATTCATCGAGAATTGCTTTCTCAACCGCGCGCTCGACCGCTTTCATCCCGGGCGAGCCGCTTAACATGTTCATGGTATGCTTAAAGATTCCGGATTCTTCGAGCAGGATTGCCTGTCCATGGGCGGCGAGCCGGATCCATTCTTCGCTCGGCGTGGTGAATGGTTCGTCGGCGCTGTTGGAATGACACGAGTTGGTGCCGTTCATGTAGGCCAGCATCAGTTCCGCCGCCGTCCGGGTGAGATTGTTTTTGAATTCAGCCGCGATAAGCGAACGCCCGCTCGTCTGCGTGTGCAATTTGAACATTTGCCCGCGCGCGTTCGCGCCAAAGACGTCACGCATGCCGATTGCCCAAATCTTTCGCGAAACCCGGGCGAGCGCGATGTATTCAACGTCGAGTCCGCAATCGAGGAAGAAGGAAAGCCGCGGGGCGAACTGATCCACCGGCACGCCGCGCGCGGTGAGCATTTCCGCATAGGCGAATCCGTTCGAGAGGGTGTAGGCGGCCTGCTGCACCGGCGTCGCGCCCGCTTCACCAATGTGATAACCGCTGATCGAGACCGGATACCAACGCGGCATGTTCGCCGTTGTCCATTCGATCATGTCGCAGAGAAAGCGAAGCGACGCTTCCGTCGGGAAAATAGTTTCGTTCTGCGCCTGAACTTCCTTGAAAATGTCGGCTTGAATTGTTCCGCGCAGATTCGGCACCACCTTCGGACCGAAGCGGCGTTTCGCCGCCGCGATGTACATCGCCATAATGATCGGCGCCGGCCCGCTGATTGTCATTGATGCCGAAAAATTCGACGCACCGAGCTCGAAACCGTCGTAGAGCCGCACCATGTCTTCGACCGTGTCGACCGCAACGCCCCCTTCCCCGATTTTTCCGAACACGCCATCGGCATCGGAATCAATTCCGTAAAGGGTCGGGCCGTCGAATGCCGTGCTCAGCCGTTTCGAGCGCTGATGCGCGCTCAGGAAATGGAAACGCTTGTTCGTGTCCTCGGCCAACATGAGACCGGAAAACAGTCGGGTTGGTTCTTCCTGTAGAAACGGCCGTGTCGGCGGCTCCGGGATCTTTGCGCGCGACACGCGCGCCGCTATAGCGCCATTGGAATCACCGTTTGAAGATTTCTTGTTTCCGTAACTGCCGGTTTCGATTTCGCGCAACGGCTCGAGATACATTTCGCGATACGCGCCATTCAAATAAGGAAACTCACCGGGTAGACCCTCGCTAAATAGGTAACGCGCGATTTCGCCGGGCTCATCGATCTCGGGCAAAGCGAGGCGAGGCAACGGCAACCCAGTTGGAGCTTTCGCAATTGGCGTTTCGGCTTTGATCTTGTTCCAGCGCTCGATCACTGCATGCGCAAATCTCTCATCGCTGCGCGCGCGTTTAACTTGTTCGAGTACAAACCGCCCGTGTTTCTCTACTGCTTCAACTACCGCTCCAAGTTTGCTCATCTGGTTTCCTCCGCTGCTGTAGCGGCGCTCTATGAGCGCCGACCGCTCATCTCCGCGGTCATAGACCGCCTCTACAGTTCATCTCGTAATTAACTCGAACAATTCATCCACGCCAGGATCACGATGACGTTTCGCAACTGTGGCCACGATCTGCTGTTTGCGCTTGTTCTGCGTCAATCGCTGCTCGATCTCCGACAACGCCGCTTTTGCCCGCTCCAGATCGGTCTTGTTCACCACCACGATGTCGGCCACATCCAGCATCACAATTTTCTGCAACTGCAACCGCGCTCCGTAATCGGGATTCATCACCAGGACAGTTTGATCCACCAGCTTGTTGCGAAATGGCAGTGCTTCCTGACCAGTGCCAACGGTTTCGATAATCACGTAATCGAACCCGGAACGCGCGAGTAGCGCGAGGCAACTTTCGGTCGCCGGCGAAAGTCCCCCGGCCTGGCCGCGCGTCGCCATGCTGCGCATGAACACCCGATCGTCCTGCGAGTTGATCATCGTCGCACGATCCCCAAGCAACGCGCCTGCGCCAATCACGCTCGGATCGTGCGATAAGATTGCGACGCGTGTTTTAGGCTGGTGCTGGAGAAAACGCAAAACAAGTTCATCGATCAACGTCGTTTTACCTGCACCACCCGGGCCAGTGAAACCGATAACTTTGCAGCTCTTCTTATTGGGCGTAGAGCGTTGGGCGGTCCGAGCCCGACTACTAGATGTTGAGCGTTTTCGGCTGTTGTTTGCAAATGCATCTTCGATTTCGCTCAACTTACGCGCGAGCGCTAAATCGGGTTTCGAGTTAGCGCGGCTTCTCCGTGTCTTTGCGTATTGCCTCCGCACATAATCCGCCATGTCGGTGAGCGAGGTTCCGGCAAAGAAAATTTGATCGACGCCTTTGCGTTTCATTTCCCTCGCATCGTCATGCGTAATCGTTCCGCCGCCTCCGCCAAAAACCGCGATATCGTCCGCTTGTTTCTTCTTCAACTGCCGAACGACGTCGGCAAAGAACTCGATGTGGCCGCCGTTGTAACTGGAAATCCCGATTGCAGCCACGTCCTCCTGAATGGCCGCACGTACGATGTCGCTGACGTAGCGATGGAACCCAAGATAAACCACCTCGATCCCATACCTGATGAACTCGAGATTAATGGTGTTAATGGCGCTATCGTGCCCATCGCAGATCGGGACCGCGGTGAGAATACGAATCGGGGACGCCATCGTTAGATAGGATTAACAGGATTTGTGGGATTAGTAGAGAGCAAACCAAACCGTAACCGATTTGCTTTTCAAATCATCCTGTTAATCCTGTTAATCCTGTCTATGCCCGATCCATTGGATTTCGCCGGGAAAATCGTGCTCGTGACCGGTAGTTCACGCGGCATTGGTGCCGAAACGATCAAAGCCTTCGGGGACCGCGGCGCGAAATGCGTGGTCAATTACGTCGCGGATCCCGAGGGAAAGAACAAAGCCGACGCGCAGAATGTGGCCCAAGCCCTGAAAGATCCGCTCGTCATCGAATGCGACGTCAGCAATCCTACTCAGGTCGAATCGATGATGATGGAAATTGGCGACAAGCGCGGCGGCCTGGATGTTCTCGTCAATAACTCCGGAATCATTCGCGATCGGACGATGAAGAAGATGACCTTGGATGAATTCGAAAGCGTGGTACGAGTCAACCTGACCGGTACGTTCAATGTCACTCAGAAGGCCGCGGCAGTCTTGCGCAACGGCGGTCGCGTTATCAACCTCTCGTCCGTCAGCGGGCAAATGGGACTCTTCGGCCAAGCCAATTATTCTTCGAGCAAAGCCGCTATCATCGCATTGACGAAAGTGAGCGCGCGCGAGCTCGCACGAAATCAAATCACCGTTAACGCAGTTGCGCCGGGGTTCATTGACGTCGGCATGAGCAAAGGAATGCCGGATGAGGTAACACAAACTTTCATTAAGCAGATTCCACTCGCCCGCCTCGGTGACGTTAACGAAATTGTGAACGCGATTCTGTTTCTGGCATCGCCAATGGCTTCCTACATTACCGGCCACGTTTTGAACGTGAATGGTGGTTACTACATGGGATAACCGTAGCACAGGCGTCCCGCCTGTCGGGGCCAGCGGGGATCTTGCCCGTTGACGTTGTGAGCTGTGCTACCAATCACTCTTCGCCGTCGAAGTAATCGAGGGGATCGGAGCGAAGGATAGCGCGCTCAGGGCAGCGAACGAGCCATTTCTTACTATCGGGGTAATAGGCCGACTCGCCGATGGGATTGTCAGCAACCACGTACATTACTAGGTCTTGATCACCTTCGTTAATTAGCTGATGCGGCTCGTTCGGACCGAAAATGAAGGCGTCGCCGGGTTCGATCGACGTTTTTCCATCTTTATGACGCGCCGTTCCGCGACCGGAAATAACATGATAGAATTCCCACTGGACGCTGTGGGTATGATAGGGATAAGCCGCTTTCCCCGGTGGTATTCGGCAAATCTCGACGTCGAAGGGATGCCGTTCCATTAAGTCGGTGGAAAATGGTTTCCGGCCAAGCGCCTCGGAAACTTGTTTTCCCGCACCGACGAATTTGCCCTTAGGTGATGACCAAGCAAGCTCTTCCATGTTGTCGGTATTTACTTTGCGCATTCCCTTAGCTTAAAAATCAGCTCGTCTTCGACAAGCTATAAAAGCGGCAGTTGGGCGACTTCCTGTTCTATCTCGGCGAAACGAACGCCGATGCCGATCAAGCGAATTTTCTTCCCGGTCCGGGCAAAGGCTTCTTCGAGTAGTTGACGATAGCTGCCGAGGTGGGGAAGAAGCCCCGCTCTTTCAATGGTGGTGCGGGTGAAATCCGAAAACTTCAATTTCAGGAAAATCTTGGTGATCCGTCTGGTCGGCTCTTTCTGTGCCAGTTCGGCCGCAAGTTCTTCAAATAACTCAGCCACTTTCTCGTCGCATTGTTCAAGTGTCGTTAGATCACTGCTAAAAGTTTCTTCCGTGCTTAATGATTTGCGCTCGCGATTCGGCTCGACCGGTCGATCATCTATTCCACGGCAAAGATCGTAGAGTTCGCTGCCGAACTTGCCGAAGAGCTCATGTAACTCCGGGCGCGAAAGCCCTTGCATCTCGCCGCAGGTAGTGATTCCGGCACGGGCGAGTTTTTCCTCAGTGACGGCGCCGATCCCCCACAACTTGCGCGCCGGCAACGGATGCATGAACTCAGAAACCTTTTCCGGCTTTACCTCGTATTGACCGTTGGGTTTGTTAATTTCGCTGGCGATTTTTGCGACCAGTTTATTTGGACCAATGCCGGCAGACGCGGTCAATTTCATTTCCTTGAAAATCGTATCGCGAATTTCCCGTGCCAACGATCCTGGCTGACGCGGATTCGCCGTGACATCAAGGTAAGCTTCGTCAAGGGAGAGTGTTTCCACCAGCGGTGTGAAGCGATGCATGATTTCACGAACTATTCCTGCTTCCTTACGATAGACATCAAAACGTGTCGGTAAGACGATCAAGTTTGGACAACGTTGCAGCGCCATGAAGGTCGGCATGGCCGAGCGAACCCCGAAGGCTCGGGCTTCGTAGTTACAGGTGGTGAGGACACCACGCCGATCGCGCGCGCCGCCCACGCCGACGGGTTTACCTCGCAGGGAGGGCCGGTCGCGCACTTCGATCGCGGCATAGAAACAATCCATGTCGAGATGAATGATTGCGCGCGGTGAAGACACCATAAGCCGAATCTCGCGCCAAATATCCCAGACTCAAAAGGCGCCTACGCAGAAACCGGAGTTAGTAACTCAGTGACGGCCGTTACTTCGCAGCACGCGTGAGCTTGATCCCAGCGCCTTCGGACCCAGCACCTACTCGCAAATTCGAACCGCTTCTAGGCAATTTCCTTTTGTCCGCGCGCAACCATTTCATCAATTTTTTGCTCCATGCCGACATCCATTCTAAAGGGCGGTTACCTCGTTTTGTATTGGCTGCTGATACTCTTGGGCCAGGGTGAAGTTATCAAAGCTAGCATTTCTCCTGGTGGAGCAATAAGGCCACTTGAAACCAAACTAGCTAGCGACGGCACCACCCGGTGCAATTATGTCGTTCGTAAGCGCCTTGAACAGCTTGTGTTGTAGCTCGCGCCAGAGCAGCAGAAGATTGAGGCAAGCCTGGATTAATTGCGATGCGACCGACAAGTACCAGACGTACCGGATTTGGAATCCGGGCGTACGCGAAAGGAGAATGGCCGGAAGAATGAAAAGAAAAAGTCGCGTCATGGAACTGAAGAGCGGTGGAAGCGTATTACCGAGGCCCTGAAAAATGCTGGAGCTAGTGAAGACGATGCCGGCAGCGATGAAGTTGAGCGCGACGATGTGCAAATACTCGCCACCGAAATTGATCACGTCCGGATCGTTTGAAAATGCGCGGATCATGGGCGCAGGAAAGAAGTAGGCGAGCAACGTGAGCACAACCATCATGGCGATCGCAATCGCGATGGCGGAGTAGACGGCGTGCCGGACGCGGTCCGCTTTGCGTCCACCGAAGTTTTGTCCGACGACCGGCGAAGCGGCGAAACTTAGCGCCACCACCGGAAGGAAGAGTGCCTGCATGACGCGTGCACCTATACCGAACCCGGCCTGCGCCGCCGGGCCGAAACCGCGAATAATCACGTACACGATCAGGATGTATACGAAGAGAAGGACAAACTCGGCGCCCGCCGGCACGCCGATACGCAACATCTTACTCCAAGTCCTAAGTTGCGGCCGCATCGATGCCACCCTGAATCGGAGATATTGATATTTTTTTTCGAAATAGAGAATGAGCAACACGTCGGCGATGAGGATGGCGATGAAACTGGCGAGCGCCGCGCCGGTCACGCCGAGACT
>Ga0207693_10002407_pt1 | contig 16244 bp, 14 predicted proteins | sample LARL81metaG_FD_184347 | JGI IMG/M metagenome (GOLD analysis project Ga0207693, IMG submission 184347) | Corn, switchgrass and miscanthus rhizosphere microbial communities from Kellogg Biological Station, Michigan, USA - LAR L8-1 metaG... | ecosystem: Host-associated > Plants > Roots >...
GCTCGGCGACGAAGAGCAGAGTGATGCCGCCGGCAATCGGGATCGGCAAATACGTGACGCCGACGGACAATGCGGGAAACTCAGCGATCGACTGATACCACGTCGTGCCGACGAGTCGTGCACCCCAGATCACCATGAAGAGGCCGACCAGCGCGACCAGCCCCTCCGACAACGGCTCGACGACTCGCCGCAACGGTAGTGACATAGCCCGCACCAACACCGAGACACTCATATGCGTGCCGGTGCGATAGCAGGCCGCTGCACCAAAGAACGTCAGGACGATCGTCAACAAGATCGCCAGAGGCTCGGGCCAGGACGCGGCGCTGTTCAGCGCGTAGCGGGTAAAAACACCCCACGGGATCACCGCCGAGATCAGCACCAAAGCCCCTCCAGCGACGACGACGCATAAGCGGTATAGCGCGTCCATTGCAATACGCAGAAGCCCCTCACCCCAGCCCTCTCCCCGCCCCCTCCCTAACCCTCCCCCACGCGCGGGGGAGGAAAGGGTGGGGGCAAGGCGGGGGGAGGGAGGGACCCGCGGGGACGGAGGGTGAGGGGCAGGCGGATCGTCCATTACCGGACGGAGGGATCAGTTCACGGCCTGGATGCGCTTGATCAGCTCGCCGTATTTGGCGCCGTATTTGTCCCAAACCGGCTTTACCGCGGCTTGGAACGGGGTCTTGTCGGCGACCGTATCGACCTCGATGCCCGAGGCCTTCATCTTGGCCATGGCTTCGTCTTCGACTTTCTTCCACAGCTGGCGCTCGTCTAGTTGCGCCTCGCGCGCCAGCTTCTTTATTAGCGCCTGGTCGTCTTTCGAAAGGCTGTCCCAGGTGGCGCGCGAGAACACCAGAATCTCGGGCACGATCAGGTGCTCGGTCAGCGTGTAGTATTTTGCAACCTGGTAGTGGTTGTCGAAGACAAAGCTCGGCGGGTTGTTCTCGGCGCCGTCGACGACGCCGGTCTGCAACGCGCTGAACACCTGATCGTAGCCCATCGCGACGCCGTTGCCGCCGAGCGCGTTCATCATGTCGACGAACATCGGGTTGCCCATGACGCGAACCTTCAACCCCTTCAGATCGTCGATGCTTTTGATCGGCTTTTTCGTGTCGTAGACGCTGCGGGCGCCGGCATCCATCCAGGCGAGGCCAATCAGGCGCGTATTGGGGTTGTTGCTGACCTTGTCGAGCAGCTCCTGGCCGATCGGGCCGTCGATGACCTTTTCCATATGCGCGGTATCGCGAAACAGGAAGGGCAGATTGAAAACGTTGAGGTCGTCGACGACCGGCCCCAATGCCCCGACGCTGACCCGGGCGAGCTGCAGGGCGCCGACCTGCGCCTGCTCGATCGCCTCCTTCTCGCCGCCCAATTGCATCGAGGCATACATCTGGATGCTGAGCCGCCCGCCGGTCGCCGCGTCGAGCTTTTTCCCCATATTCTCGACCGCCTGAACCGTCGGATAACCCTCGGGGTGCACGTCGGATGCCTTGAAAACCATCTTTTGGTCCGCTGCGTTGGCGCCGACGCCGTGAACCGCGAGCAGCAATGTCGCGATCGCGAACTGCAACGCCCGGTGTCGATAGATCACGTAAGCCTCCGTTGTCGTGTTTGTTTGGCGACGAAATGTTCGACAGTCATACGACGAGTCGAGGGCCGGCGGAAGAGGCGCGCAGCTTTCCGCGTAAGGAAATCGCAGCCGGGTTAACTAGTGCTTTTACTTGACACTCCAGCCCCGCCTTCGGCGACCCGATATTCGTAAATCGGGATCTCTGCGCTGCTTCCCCGGATTCTCTCGTGGCCGATCGGGATCAGTCGCCCTTCGTCGTCAAGCAGGTTCTCGGCGATGTCTCCTGACATTGCGCACGCGATATGGTGGGCTTTTGCGGCTTCCTCCATGCGGGCCGCGATGTTGATCGTGCTGCCGTACACCCCGATCGCGCGCTTCGTGTCGCCTTGCTCGCTGACCACGACCTCGCCGCCATGGACCCCGATCCGGAAGGACGGAACGACGCCGAACTGTTCCAAATATTCGCCCCGCTCTCGCGCGATCGTCGCAAAGACGGCGTCGATGGTCCGCAAGATCCGATTACCTCTTATCGCGTCGTGCCAATCCCACAGCGCAATCAGGCCGTCGCCCTTGTACAGATAGATCTCGCCGCCGTGATCGGTGATCGGCTTGGAGATGTCGAAGAGAAACTTGCCGACCAGCGATTTTGTGCGAACCGCACCGAGCTGCTCGGCAAGCGCCGTAGAGTTGTTGATGTCGAGAAATACGAGGACTTTCTCTTGCAGCACCGGCCGATGATAGGTGCCGACCGTGAGGTGAAACAAGGTTTCGATGCCGATGAAATGAATGGTTCGCATCACGACGATGCCGATGACGGAAATAACGATGACCACCGGGATCAGGACCGGCAGCCTGCCATACGGTACCGGAAGGTGGTAGAACGGCCACAGCAACAGATGGGTAAAATGGATTGCAATGAGAAACAGTAGAACCACTACGATCGTGTAAACAACAATCGCGCCCAGCGGATGAATACTGCGGATCCACCGACCGCGCTGGCTTTGGACATAAAACTCTTCGAAGAGACCGACCCCAGTACCGACAAGGAGGGCATTGAGAACGCCGAAGGTGAGGGGACGCCCGTTGGCCCTGGCGGCAAACCCGGCAAGCACGGCAAAGATTACAACGGCCAACAGGATTGATGTCAGCTTGCGGCGAGTCGAAATAGAGAGCGAAGCGAAGGCGCGATCCATAATGTTGCAATCGCGCCTATTGCAGCCGCGAGAACGGAACGAAACCGTCGTGGTTCGGCATCTGCACCTTTCCCAAGGTCTGCGCATTCATGACCGCGCTCCGGTCGATGATCCCGTTGAGCTGAAGAACGTAGGCGCAAACCGCGTAGACCTCGTCATTGCTTAGCGACTTTGGGGCGTCGAACGGCATCGCCCGGCGCACATAGTCGAACAAGGTCGTTGCGTAGGGCCAAAAGCTGCCCACCGTCTTCACGGCGGGCTGGTCGCCCGTCAAAGTGCCGCGCCCTCCGACCAGCTGATCGTTGGGTTTGCCCGCCCCCTTCTCGCCATGGCAGGGAAGGCATTTTGCGGCATACACCACCTCGCCCTGCTGCGGGCTGCCGCTGCCGGGGGGCAGGCCGGCGCCATCGGGGCCGATGCTGATGTCCCAAACGGCAACCTCTTCGGGTGTCGCCGCGCGGCCCAGATCCAGCGTCTCCGCAAGCGCCGCCACCGACAGGCAAACTACAGCCGAAGCCGCGATCAGACAGCTAGGCATAGACATGCCGGACCTCCCCGTGCTCGCCGATTGCCCAGCTGGTGATCCCGTTGAAGTGATAGAATGTCTTGGTGCCCCGTTCGGCAATCAACGCGGCGCGCGTCGGCTGGACATATCCGGAACTGTCCGTCGCGCGGCTCTGCAGTACCGCAGGGCCGCCGTCCCACCGCCAGGGCACGCGAAAACGGGTCAGCGCCTTCGGCAGGACCGGCTCCTGCAGGGCAGCGGGCGCCCAGCTCTTTCCGCCATCGGCAGAGACTTCGACCCGGCTGATCTTGCCGTAGCCCGACCAGGCGAGGCCCGAAATCTCGTATAGCCCCGCGGCCTGAAGGCTTGAGCCTGGCGAGGGATTGGTGATCACCGATTTGGCTTCGATCGGGAAGACGAATTGCAAGGACTTACCGCTGGGCAAAAGGATCGTATATTTGGAGGTCTCGTCCTTTGTCATGGTCGGGCCCGCGGTGACTTTGAGCCGCCGCAACCATTTGACGTTCATGTTGCCTTCATAGCCCGGCAACAGCAGCCGTAGCGGATAGCCGTTCGACGGCCGTACGCGCTCGCCGTTCTGGTAAAGCGCAATCAATGCTTCGTCTACCGCCTTCATCGGGACACTGCGGCTCATGCCGGCGGCGTCGGCCCCCTCGGCGAGGAGCCACTGGGCTTGCGGCTCGACACCCGCTTCCTCGAGCAGGAGCGCAAGCCTGATGCCCGTCCACTCGGCGCAAGATAATAGGCCGTGGCTCGCCTGAAGGTCGAGCTGGGCCGCCTCCTTCTGATAGAGCGCTCCGGTATTGCCGCCGCATTCGATGAAGGCGATGCGCGTCTCCGTCGGATAGCGGGAGAGCGCCTCCAGAGTGAAGACCAGCGGCCTTTTGACCAAGCCGTGGATCAGCAGCCGGTGAGCGGTGGGATCGATGTCGGGTATACCGGAGTGGTGGCGCTCGAAGTGGAGCCCGTTCGGCGTGATTGTGCCGTTCAGCCGCTGCAACGGTGTGCGCGATGAACCGGTACCGGTCGTGCCGGGGGCGCTCGAAAACGTCCGAACCACCTTTGACTCGAATCTCGATGGTTGTCCGTAACCGACAAAGGGCGATCCCGGCTCCCTCATCCATGGCTCGACCGACAGCTGGTCGGCGCTGAATGCAGGCCGAGCGGCGATCCCTCCAGCACTGCCCAGGAAAGCCCCGGCGACGAGCAGGGCGCGGCGATCGAGAAGCCCATTCCCTGCGGTTAATTCCGCTGCACTATCTGCCGATCGCTTCCTGCCCATTTTTCTCTCTCTCGCATACGCCGCGCGGCTTGCTCGGGCGAGAGCATGCCGCGAGACGTGCCGGCGCGCAAACCCGAGTCGGCCGCAGCCGTGGGCTCGAACCAGGCGGCAGTTGGCGGGCGCGCAGGATCGATGCATTGTTGTCCCGCTACGCGCCTGTCGAAAGAGGAGGGGCTCGTGGCGGTTGGGTTTGGGATGGGCCGGCAGTTATGCGATTGAGCGTGGTGACTTTTTTGCGTCCCGGAGCCGAGCCGCGCGATCGGCCGCTCGGACGCATCGTCGATTACGCCCGCCGCGTTGAAAAGCGCGGGTTTCCCGGGCTTTGGGTCACCGACTCGCTCGGGCGCGGGCGCCCTACCCTCGATCCGCTCGTGGCTCTCGGAGTGTTGTCCGCCGCAACCGAGCGGATCGAGCTCGGCACCGCCGTGCTGCAAGTCTCGCTGCGCAACCCGATCGAGCTTGCGCATCGCGTGCAATCCGTTCAAGCGGTTTCGGGCGGCCGACTGCGGCTCGGCGTCGGCAGCGGCTCGACACGGGCCGATTTCGACCTCCTCGGCGCCGATTACGACCGGCGCTTTCGCATCTTGATGAGCTCGCTGGAAATCATGCGCCGTGCATGGCGCGGCGAGCGGGTCAATAGCGGTACCTTGTCGCCCTGGCCGGGATGCGAGGGCGGGCCGCCGGTGTTGCTCGGCGCGTGGCGCAGCCCACGCTGGATCACCTATGCCGCAAAGCAGTGCCAAGGCTGGATAGCCTCGGGTCTCTACAGCAGCTGGGAGGATCTCGAGAACGGCATGCGCATCTATCGCGAAGCCGGCGGCAGCAATGCCGTCCTCGCCAATGTCGTCGTCGACCTCAGCGCCCAGCCCGAAGCGGGTAGTCTCGCCGAGCGGGCCAAGGTCTCGCTCGCTTGTCTGCCCGACGAGGCTCGCCAGCGGCTGAAGCGCTTGGAGCGGATCGGTTTCGACGAGGTTTTGGTGGTCTCCCCCGCCTCCGCCCTCGACGAGCTCGAGCGCGTCCGCGACTTTCTTTAGCACCCCAACCGTTCAGTTGGGAGGATAGGTGTGGACAACGCGTTGTCGGGCGTTCGCGCTGTCGACATGATTGAGTCGATTGACGGGCGAGCGAACAGGCCGGCATCACCGGGGTGGCGCGACAACTCCAACTCACCGTGACCGGGGAACCGAGAATTCGCATCTCACTTCCTTCTATTCGACGTCCTTCTATTCAACGGTAGAGACCGCGGCGTCGCGCAAGCACGGCATCGTGCGGTCAACCTCCTCGGCACGAAGGTTGCAGCGTCTCTCGCGAGAGAGTGGTTCTCTCCGCGCCGCCAGAGCACGGAAGCCGAGGTGCCCGATGACCAGCAGGACCATCCGCGGTGTCCTCGCCGCAGCGTTTTTGCTCAGCCTTGTGGCAAGCGCACCGAGCTTTGGGCAAACATTGCGCATCGCGATGACGGCGGCGGACCTCCCGACCACGAGCGGTATTCCGAACAACGGCGGGGAAGGGTACCGCTTCCTCGGCTTTCCGGCGTTCGACGGGTTGATCGATTGGGATTTCACCCATACCGACGAGATCGCCGGACTGACACCAGGTCTCGCCACCTCATGGAAAATCGACGACAACGACCATACGCGCTGGATTTTCACGCTGCGCGACGGAGTGAAATTTCACGACGGCACCGATTTTACTGCAGATGCCGTAATCTGGAACCTGAGGCGTCTCTACGACGAGAAGTCTCCGCAGTTCGACCCTGCTGCATCGGCGATCGTGCGATCCTTCGTCTACATGCTCGACCGCTGGGAGCAAATCGACCCGCGCACGATTGCCATCCATACGAAGACACCATTCAGCTTCTTTCCCTCGATGGTTCCGAACATCCTGATGGTGAGCCCCACGCAATGGGAGAAATCGGGACGGAGCTGGACCGAGTTCGCCAAGCAGCCGGCCGGGACTGGGCCCTTCCGCATCACGCGAGTGGCCCCCGGACAGTTCGTCGAGATGACCCGCAACGAGGCCTACTGGGACAAGCTCCGAATCCCGAAGCTGCAGAAGATGGTCGTCATTCCGATGCCCGAAGCGACAACGCGGCTGGCGGCGTTGCGCTCGGGGCAAGTCGATTGGATCGAAGTACCACCGCCTGACGCGATACCCTCGCTGAAGGCGGCCGGTTTTCAGATCAGCTTGTGGCCGTATCCGCATACTTGGCCGTACATCTTCAAGATGACCGAAGGCTCCGCCTTTAGTGATCGGCGAGTGCGCGAGGCACTTAATTATGCGATCGACCGTGATGCCATTGTGGAATTCCTCAATGGCACGGCAAAGCCGGCTTATGGACTGTACCCGCCCGATACTCCCTATTTCGGCGCTCCCGAGCTGCGCTACGGTTATGATCCGGAGAAGGCGAAAGCCCTGCTGAAGGCGGCCGGGTACGGTTCCGATCACCCGCTGAAGGTCAAAATCATGATCTCGACCTCGGGCTCCGGACAGATGCTTCCGCTGCCGATGAACGAGATCATCCAGCAGCAGGTGCGCCCGATTGGTTTCGATCTCGATTTCGACGTCGTCGAATGGGGCACGATGCTGGTCGCCAAGCGCAATCCGCCCACAGCACCCGCCGGGCACGGCGTCGATGCGCTGAACAACAGCCTCGGTTTCGCCGACCCCGGAGTGCTGTTCCGTTATTTCAGCAGTACGACTTTTCCGCCCAATGGCATCAACTGGGGCAATTTCAATGATCAGCGCGTCGACGCCCTGTTGTCGAAAGCGCAGGAAACTTTCGACCCCGCGAAACGCACCGAATTTTTGGCGCAGGCCCATGCGCTCGTTGTCGACGAAGCGGCCTGGCTGTTCGTCGTGCACGATCTGAACCCGCGGGCAATGTCAGCAAAAGTAAAGGGGTTCAAGCCGGCCCAGAGCTGGTATCAGGATTTCACCCAGGTGACCGTGGAGTAAGAGCGGCCAGGGACATAGGGCGGTCACCAGCTCGCTGCTAAAGCCATGGCTCGTTTTGTCGCATTCCGGCTTTGTCATACGGTGCTGATCCTGTTCGGCGTCTCCGTCGTGGCCTTCGGGCTGATCCATTTGATCCCGGGAAACCCGCTCGACATCCTACTGCCGCCCGAGGCGCCGAAGGCGGTGGTCGATCAGCTCCGCGCCGAGTTCGGGTTCGACAAGCCGCTTCACGTACAATACCTCGCCTGGGTGGGCCGCGTGCTGACGGGCAATCTGGGCACCTCGGTTTTTACCGGGCTGCAGGTCACGCACGAGCTGCTGAGCGCGCTGGGCAATACCCTCGTGCTGGCTGTGCCGGCGGCGTTGCTCGGTTTCACCCTCGGAACGACTTTCGGCACGGTTGCCGCTTTCAATCACGGCAGGCCGCTCGATAAGGTCTTCTCGGTGATTGCGATACTCGGCCTCAGCATGCCGCATTATTGGCTGGGCATCGCTCTGGTCATCGTATTCGCGGTACTGTGGAATGCGCTGCCGGCAGCCGGCATGGGCGGCACCGGCGGTCTCCCGACAAGTTGGGAGGAGATCCAACACATGATATTGCCGGTGGTCACCCTGTCGATGATCCCGATGGGCGTGATCGGCCGCATGGTGCGCTCGACTGTGTTGGAAATCCTCAGCCACGAATTCCCGACCGGGCTGCGAGCCAAAGGGCTGCGGTCGAGGCAAATTGTCTTTCACGTGCTGAAAAATGCGGCACCCCCGGCGCTCGCAGTGATGGGCCTGCAGCTCGGCTATCTACTTGGTGGCTCGATTCTCGTCGAAACCGTGTTCAACTGGCCCGGCTCCGGGCAGTTCATGAATCTGGCGATTTTCCGGCGAGACATCCCGGTCTTGCAGGGCACCGTACTGGTGCTCGCCAGCTTGTTTGTAGTGATCAATTTGCTGGTCGATCTCGTCCAGGCGCTGATTGATCCGCGGATGCGGCGATAGCCGGAGCGGCCTGGCATTATGGCCGATATTGCGCTCGTTCGGGCGGTAAATACGCCGGACGATACACCGGGCAGCGAGCCGCGCGGGTACTGGAACACGGTCGGCGACCGCTTAATGCACGATCGGGTGACCCTTGGCGTCTCGGCGGTTCTGTTGCTGATAATTTGCCTCGCTGTGTTCGCACCCTGGGCGGCTACCCACGATCCGCTGCAAGGCAGTGTGATACGTCGCTTGAAGCCCGTCGGCACACCGGGCTTCTTCCTCGGCACCGATGAGACGGGCCGGGATATCTGGTCGCGCCTCGTCTATGGCGGCCGATTGTCGTTATTCTGCGGTATTGCGCCAGTCGTCCTCGCAACAATGATCGGCGGCATGCTTGGCCTCCTCGCCGGCATAGGCGGCCGATTGCTGAACAACTTGATCATGCGAGTTGTCGACGTGTTCTATGCGTTTCCCTCGGTGTTGCTGGCGATCGCGATCTGCGGCGTCATCGGAGCCGGCATCGGCAATACGATACTATCGCTGACCATCGTGTTTATCGCCCCTATCGTGCGGGTCACCGAAAGCCTCACGACGCAGGTCAAAACCCGGGACTTTGTCGAAGCGGCGCGGGCCAGTGCAGCGCCGCTTCTTGCGATCATCCGCCACCAAATTCTGCCGAACGTGCTCGGCGGAATCCTCGTTTATGCGACGAGCCTCGTCAGCATCAGCATCATTCTCTCTGCCGGACTCTCGTTCCTTGGCCTCGGGGTCACCCCGCCCAATCCGGAATGGGGCTTGATGCTCAATGCGCTGCGCCAGTCGATCTTCGTCAATCCGCTTGTGGCGGCTTTGCCCGGGGTGGCGATCGTCATCACCTCGCTGTGCTTCAACCTGTTGAGCGACGGGCTGCGCAGCGCGATGGATATCAAGCTGCCGTCATGATCGACCGGACCCGTTCCGCCGGGAGCGACCCGGATCGTGGCGGGCCGGCGCAACCGCTCCTTTTGGTGCGCGACCTGAAGAAGCATTTCCCCGGCAGAGGCCGCTGGCTCGGCCGCCGCGAGATGGTGCAGGCGGTCGACGGCGTGTCGTTCAGCCTCGCCAAGGGAACGGCATTAGGTGTCGTCGGCGAATCCGGTTGCGGCAAATCGACGACGGCGCGGCTCCTGGTGCGCCTGATCAAGCCCGATGACGGCGAGGTTATCTTTGACGGCGACGCGGTCGGCGCGCCTCAAGGGCTGACCATCCGCGAGCTGCGGCTGCAGATGCAGATGGTGTTCCAGGACAGCTATTCGTCGCTCAACCCGCGTGCCACGATCGCCGACATTATTGCGTTCGGTCCGCGCACGGCGAAACATCTGCGACCGCTCCACGCGCGCGAACGCGCCGAACGGCTGCTCGAGCAGGTGGGGTTGCGCCCGTCGTTTTTTGCCCGCCGCTATCCTCACGAACTGTCCGGCGGACAGCGGCAGCGCGTCAACATCGCGCGCGCTTTGGCCCTCGAACCGCGCCTCCTGATCCTCGACGAGGCGGTTTCGGCACTCGACAAATCGGTCGAAGCGCAAATCCTCAACCTCCTTGCCGATCTGCGGCGCGATCTCGACCTGAGCTACATTTTCATCTCGCATGACCTCAACGTTGTCCGACATGTCAGTGACCGTGTCGTCGTCATGTATCTCGGACGCATCGTCGAGGCAGGCTCGGTCGGAGAGATCTTTCGCCGGGCGCGCCACCCCTATACTCAAGCACTGTTGCGCGCGATGCCGAGCATGGACCCTGACTGCCGGACCGCGGCGCCGCCGCTGATCGGCGACCCGCCGAATCCGATCAACCCGCCTTCGGGTTGCCGCTTCCGCACCCGCTGCGCCTTTGCCGAGGAGGTATGCGCGCGGGTTTCGCCGCGTCTCGACCCGATCGACAATCAACACGAGGTCGCTTGCCACATGGCGGTGCCCGGTTCCGGCCACAGCTGCAGCGTCGGATCGCCAGACGCCGATGATTGAGCCGTCGGCGGTCGATGTCACCGACCTCACCGTCCGCTTTCGACTGCGCGACCGCACGGTTCACGCGGTCAATGGGATCAGATTTCGCCTGGAGCGCGGCGAGGTATTGGGGATCCTCGGGGAGTCGGGATCCGGCAAGAGCGTGACATTGCGCGCGGTGATGCGACTCCTGCCGGCCAATTGCGAGATCGGTGGGCAGATCTTCGTCTGCGGCGAGGATGTGAACGGCGCGTCTGCGCAGCGTCTCGAAGATCTGCGCGGTGGTCGTATCGCGATGATCTTCCAGGAGCCGATTACCGCACTAGACCCGGTCTTTACGATCGGCGAGCAAATCGCCGAAACGATCGTCCGGCACGAAGGGGTGAGCCGCCGCGAAGGCAGACGTCGGGCCCTCGAGCTGCTGGAACGGGTGCAGATCCCTTCGGCGCGCCGCCGTCTCGATTCCTACCCGCACGAGATGTCGGGCGGCATGCGGCAACGTGCGATGATAGCGTTAGCGTTGTGCTGTAATCCCAGTGTGCTTTTGGCCGACGAGCCGACGACGGCTCTTGACGTAACGGTGCAGATCCAGATCCTGCTGCTGTTGCGCGAGCTGCAGCGCGAGCTCGGCATGGCCGTCATCTTCGTCACCCACGATGTCGGCGCCGCCGTCGAAGTCAGCGACCGGCTCGCCGTGATGTATGCCGGCCGTTTTGTCGAAACCGGGAGTGCGCGCGACGTCATGCGCAAGCGCGCCCATCCCTATACCGAAGGGCTCCTCGCGGCCAATCTGCACAGCGCCGAGCCTGGCAGAAGGCTTATGACGATCCCGGGCGCGCCGCCCGACCTTGCGGCACTGCCGCCGGGCTGCAGCTTTGCTCCGCGTTGCTCCCGCGCACTGCCGGGGTGCAGCGAGCGCGTGCCGAACCTCGAACCTTGTGGCGAAGGACATGTTGCCCGCTGCATTCGCATCAGGGAACGGCTCGCCGTTCCGACTTAAGACATGAGGAAGATCCCTATGCATCATTGGAGAGCGCCTGCTCGTGGGCTAATTGCCAGGTTAGGCTTCGCGGCTGTTGTGGCCTGGCTCCCATTCACCACGGCGCAGGCGGAGCAGGTTTTGCGCGTCGGGATGACCGCTGCCGACATCCCGACGACGGGCGGCATTCCCAACAACGGTGGCGAAGGCTACCGCTTTCTCGGTGTTCCCGCCTTTGATGCGCTGGTCAATTGGGATTTCAAGCACACCGACCAAACCGCCGAGGTCACGCCGGGGCTCGCCACCAGCTGGGAAATCGACGAAGCGGATCACACCCGATGGCTCTTCCACCTGCGCAAAGGCGTCAAATTTCACGACGGCACCGATTTCAACGCCGATGCGGTCGTCTTCAACCTCGGCCGGATCTACGACGACAAGGCCCCCCAATTCGACGCGACCTCTTCGCCGATAGTGCGGGCAGTGGTCAGTATGGTGGCGCGCTGGGAGAAACTCGACGATTACACGGTTGCGATCTACACGACCGTGCCATTCAGCCATTTCCCATACCTCGTCACCCGCATCTTGATGGTCAGCCCGACTGCCTGGGAGAAGGCCGGGCGGAACTGGGTCGAATTCGGCAAAGCGCCGGCCGGAACCGGCCCCTTCAAGATCACCAAGGTGACGCCGCGCGTCAGTGTCGAGATGTCGCGCAACGACAATTACTGGGATGAGAGCCGCCGGCCCAAGCTCGACCGCATGGTGGTAATGCCGATGCCGGAGGCAAATACCCGGGTGGCTGCACTTCGTTCGGGACAGGTTGACTGGATCGAGGTGCCGCCACCCGACATGATCGACAGCCTGAGAAAGGCCGGGTTCCAAATCAGCCTGTGGCCCTATCCGCATACCTGGCCCTATGTGCTCAATGTCACCGGCAAATCTCCCTTTGCCGACCCGCGGGTTCGCCAGGCGGCCAATTACGCGATCGACAGAGAGGGACTGGTAAACCTGCTCAATGGCAGCGCCAAACCGGCCGACGGCCTCTATCCGTCAGAGCATCCGGTGTTCGGCACCCCCGCCAACCACTACCGGTTCGACCCGGAGAAATCGAAGGCGCTGCTCAAGGAAGCGGGTTATGACAATCGTCCGGTCAAGGTCAAGGTGATGATCTCGACGTCTGGTTCCGGCCAGATGATGCCATTGCCGATGAACGAATTCCTGCAGCAGAGCATGCAGGCGGCCGGCTTCGACCTCGAATTCGAGGTCGTCGAATGGGGCGCCATGTTGCTCGGCTACCGCAGCGCTCCTGACGCTCCGGCGTCGAAGGGGGTTGACGCGCTCAATATCAGCCTGAGCTACACCGACCCGTCATCGATGTTCCGCTACCATCACAGCACCAGCTATTCGCCAAAGAACCAGAATTGGGGCCACTGGTCTGATCCGCGGCTCGATGATCTGCTGATGCGCGCACAGGAGACTTTCGACCCGTCGGCCCGAGACAAGATCCTCGCCGAGGCGCACGGCCTCGTCGTCGACGAGGCGCCCTGGGTATGGATCGTCCACGATCTCAATCCACGCGCGATGTCACCAAAGGTCAAAGGCTTCAAACCGGCGCAAAGCTGGTATCAGGACTTCACCAGCATCAGCATCGACTGAGTTCCACGCGTCGGCCATGTGCTCGCGCACCCACACTGAAGCGACGTTGGCATAAATCCTGCTGGACGACACGGTGATTTCTTCTCGTATCCCGCAAGGGAGCAGCCGAGATGAACCGTGTTGCCGTAGCCGAGCTCACTCCTGAGGCATTTGCCCCGTGCGGGGAAGTTGGCGCACCGCTCGCCGATGGTGGAGACCGCGCGGGTGACGTCGGGTTTCGGCTGAACTCGCCGGTGGAGTTCGGCTTGTGAAACGCAGGGTAGAGATCGCCGGCGCCGGGGTTGCGGGGCTGACCACGGGCCTCGCCTTTGCGCAGAAAGGCTGGCGCGTCCGTGTCCACGAGCAGAACAGCGCGTTGCGCAGTCCGGGCGAGGGGATCCATCTCTGGGAAAATGGGCTGCGGGTACTGGACGCGCTCGGCGTGCTGGCTCCGGTAATTTGCGGTGTTATCCCTGCGTCCCGCCACGAACGGCGAAACCCTGACGGAAAAACATTCTCGAGCAGCCATTTCGGCCGTGATCTTCGCCTTTATGTGCCGTCGCACAGGAGCCTGGTCACGGCGCTCCATGATGCCTTGGTCGAGACTGGCGGGGAGGTCGTCTTCAACTCACGGGCGGTCGGCGCAGAGCCCGGCGGTCGGCTGCATTTCGCGGACGGGAGCTCCCTGTGCGCCGATCTGATCGTCGGCGCCGACGGGATCAACTCCCCGATCCGCGGAAGCCTCGGCCTCTTGAAGCGGCGGCGAGGTGCAAACCAGTTCGGCTACCGGGCGGTGATCGGGCGAAATCCGGGCATTCTCGAAACAGAACGAGAGTGTACGCATAGCGAGTACTGGAGCGGGTCGCGCCGTCTGCTTTACGCCCCCGCGACCGCCGACCTCGCCCATGTGCAATTGACCTCGCCCGCGGGGGACAGTTCGGGGAATGCGGTGCCGATCGACCGCCAATCCTGGCGGGCTTTGTTCCCCAGTCTCACCTGGATCATCGACCGGATTCCCGATAATGGCCACGGGGAATGGTTCGAGATCGTTCGGCCAGAGGCTTGGTCGAGCGGCAGAGTGGCGATTGTTGGCGCGGCGGCGACGGCGCAGCCGCCCTTTCTCGGCCACGCGGCCGGTTGTTCGATGATGTCGGGATTTGCGCTCGCCCAAACGATTGATCGCACGGCCGATGTGATCAACGGCCTTGCGGAATGGGAGTTGCGCGAGCGCCCCTTCACCGATTGGGTGCAGTGGGTTGCTTACCAATACGGGCAATTGGCGTTCCTGCCCGCGGTGGCGCGCACAGCAGTGTTCAAAAGGATCGATGCGAGCCGATGGGTTAAGCGCCGGATCTTGCTTGCCGCGGTTTGCCGCGACGTGACCGCAACCCGACGATATTTGCCCGTTTCCCCGCCGAGCATACCTGTTTGCCCGCTAATCCATTGAGCTTCGCCGCAATGTTGGCCCGACGCCGAAGGCTTCGCCGGCCGCGGCCTTCATTGCACATTGCAGCCTTGAATTAGGCAAAAAAAGCGCGATCTCCAATGTGAGCAGGTCGCGTATACATTAACGACCACCACGAAGGATGAGCGCCTGCGCGGCGACGGCGCTCCCTGCACCGTTGAGCCCCTTGCGTCACTTCGTCCGGGTCGCCAACCGAGGCCGCCCGCGCCTCGATCGAGAGAACGGATGCTGCGGCGAGCCGCCGGCACCGGCCACAGCGGTCCCAACAGGCGACGTCTTGTCACATCGCCCACGACTACCTCCATTGAAACTCTGACCGTAAAGGGACCGTGCGCAGTCAGGCAGTCAGATAGTCGACGGTTGCAGAACGGTCGACTTCGCCGTTGTTCGCGCGCAGGCGGGCTTCGGGGTTGCCTTGCCTTGAGCCTTTTTGTTCACATTTGATAACCGATGACGAAGGCGGATCGTCGCTGGTGGTTCAACTCCCCTGCGATTGCGGGATACGCGGTCGCCGTAGGTTCGGTCGGCGCGGCGCTTGCCGGCTCGCAGTGGCTGGACGTTCATGCCGCAACCGCGCCTGTGTCGCTTTTTCTTTGCGCCATCATGTTTAGTGCATGGTTTGGCGGCGGCTTCGGTCCCGGTTTATTGGCGACTATACTCTCAATTTTGGCGTTCGGTTACTTTTATGTGGCTCCGCTGCACTCCTTTGTAGTGGATGTCAAAGAGATACCGCGCATGTTCATCTTTTCACTGTCGGCCCTGTTCGCCGGGTTGCTGAGCGCTGCCCAAAGGCGCGCTGCGGAATCGCTGAGGCTGGCGCGCGACGACCTAAAGGGGACGGTTCAAGAACTCGAGAGAAGCAATGAGGCGCTGCAGGCGGAGAGTGCCGAGCGGATTCGAGCGGAAGGGGCGTTGCGAAATGCGCAGGCGGATCTCGCACGCGTCTCGCGGCTGACGACGATGGGCGAGTTTGCGGCATCGATCGCCCACGAGGTGAATCAGCCGCTAATGGCGGTCGTGACCAATGCGGATACGTGCTCGAGGTGGCTGGCAAAAGATCCGCCGGACCTCGATGAGGCGCGACAGGCCGCGGAACGGACCGGCAGGGCCGGCCATCGTGCGGCGGACATCATCCGAACCATCCGCGCCCTGGCCCGGAAGTCCAGTCCCGAGATGACGCGGTTTGACGTTAATCCTGCAATAGCGGACGTCCTGACCCTCACACGCGGCGAACTGCAGCGATATGGCGTCTCGCTCGAGACCGAATTATCGGCTGGCCTCGAACCCGTGTTGGGCGACCGTGGCCAGATAGAGCAAGTCATCCTCAATCTGATCTTGAACGGAATCGAGGCGATCACCGCAGACATGCACCGTTCGCGGGTCTTGCGGGTAAGCTCTCGGATGGCTGAGCCGGGTAACATATTGATCGCGGTGGCGGATACGGGGACGGGGCTGGACCCGACGAAGGTGGACTATATTTTTGATGCGTTCTTCACGACGAAGCCCGAGGGAATGGGAATGGGGCTGTCGATCTGCCGCTCGATCGTTGAAGCGCATGGCGGCCGCCTGTGGGCATCCTCAAATTCGCCCAGAGGCAGCATCTTTCAGTTCACTATGCCGATAGCGGCCCAGCGGGATCCTGCTAACGGGGTCTCGAGTGACAGCGCGGGATAAGGAAGTTGAGGCGA
>Ga0207693_10002408_pt1 | contig 16244 bp, 13 predicted proteins | sample LARL81metaG_FD_184347 | JGI IMG/M metagenome (GOLD analysis project Ga0207693, IMG submission 184347) | Corn, switchgrass and miscanthus rhizosphere microbial communities from Kellogg Biological Station, Michigan, USA - LAR L8-1 metaG... | ecosystem: Host-associated > Plants > Roots >...
TATGTGCAATTAGTTGCCTCGACATCCCGCGACTACCTGGGCTTCTACTATGTGTTCGATGATCAGGGCGCGGCTATCGCATCTTTTGACACCGGATATCTCGACATTGCCATTGGTGCGGCTGGTAGCGAGGTTGCCATAGCACCTTCGCTTGCCTACGCGATGCAGACCACCCAAAACTTCACCGGCCCCTATTTTGCTCCTTTTCTTCCCATTCTTATTCCTCAAGGTAGTCGTATAGCGGCGCGGATGTATGGCAACAACTCTCTGGCACGTACCTACGGTCTCAGTCTATATGGGGTCTATTAAATGGCCTGGACGCTCTCAGACAGCGGCACAACGGCGGCTCTGACTATCAATTCTGAGACGACGCTTGCCACAGATACGAACAACGGCACGTTTGTTCTTGAGGTAGACACAAGTAACCTCGTCAACGGCGACTTGTTGGAAATCCGCGTCTACACTATCACACTATCTGGCGGCACCCTTACCCAAGCGTGGAAGGGAACATACCAACACAAACAAGTCAACAATCACAAAATAAGTCCCCCGATCGCGTCAGATCAGTCGATCAAATGCACTCTTAAACAAACTGCCGGGACTGGGCGAACTTATGCCTGGAAGATGTTGCGCATCTAGGGAGCGCACCTAGATGTTCATTTATTATCAATATGGTCTATCTGAAGAAATTGGGAGTACGGCTGCTCTTTCTGCGCAAAGTCAGTCGCAGTCCCATGCGCTGGCTAATGCTACTGGAAAAGCATCACTTGCGGCAAAGCTTGCATCGCGACTAACTGCCAAGGCATCTGCGGTAGGTGCCGCGGCGATGCTGTCGATTGCTAAGTCTACTGCTTCATTACGGTCCACTCTAGGTGTATCGCTACCAAGTTTCCATGGTAGATCAATTTCGACGTCACGCATCGCGTCGACCATTCTAGGACTCAAGGTTCTTGCTGCGCTGTCGTCAGCGGGGACCATGGGGTCAGCATCTACGACAGGCATTGCGGCACTGGATGCTGACTCTATTTCTGATGCCTCATTTAGAGCATCGAACATAACCGGGAAGCTTCCGCTTTCCGGATCGTCTGCGTCTACCTCTACAATTAAGTCGACGCTGAGCGTTATCCGCTTCTTTCTGGCTTCTTCGATAGCCGCTGCTAAGGGTAATGCAGTAACTTCACTCTATGCGGCGCTGCGAGGTGCTTCGTCAGCCTCAACCAGGGTAGCTTCCACTTTGGGCGGCCTAGCAGCTCTGAGGTCGATCACAAAAGCGGCAGCCAAGTTCGGCAGCTCACTACTGACCGAAATACTCACGGCGCATTTGCAAGCCAAGAGCCGGCTAAAAGCAAGCTCCAGCATATTGATGCGCGTGGCAATGCCCACGCTATATGCGGATACTGCCTCGCTATTAAAGGCGAAGGCAGGCATGTCGCCATCTACGGCGCTTGCGTCGATCAGTATTGGCAATGCAAAAGCGAAGGCTCCGGCGCTCGTAAGCATACCTTCGCTCATAGCCATTAGCGCTATAGGGGTCAAAGCTCGCGCACTTGCTACGGTTACAATGCCCACGTTACGTGGGTATGCGATTTCCTTAGCCAAATCACTTTCGCAGAGTAGTGGTAGCGTAGGACTCGTCAGTCATATTGCTCCCTCGCTGGCTAGCTCCTCTACAGCGGCGCACTATACCACTAAGATTTACGCTATCAGCAACTCGATAGCAAAATCTGTTTTGGTAACGACGGCCAGGCATGCTTTCGTAGCTTCTATACAATCCACTGGACGAGCAGCAACTGCGGCGCGCAGCCATGTAATTCAAGGTGTCGCAGCGCTGACGTCAGAGGCTATCGCTAAAGGCACTGCCAGAGCCAGCTATGCCGTTAAAGCCGCACTTAGAACTGCGTCGCATGTCGCAAGCCAGAGCCGAGATACACTTGCTGGAAGCGTCAGAATCGTCGCTCGATCGGCCTCATTATCGCAGTTGCGCGCCACGTACAATGTTGCGGCATCTTTGCTTACTGCAAGCAAAATAACGGCTTATGGCCGCAATCTGGTGGCAGTAGCAACGTCTCTATCTGCAAGATCGATCGCTGCATCGAAGAAACGATCTATGCTCAAAGGGGTGACATCACTCCTGGCCAGAACTTCCGCTATCGGGAGGACTAAATCTGGCTTCCGTACTCTGGTCATTCTAGCCTCGAAGTCCATAGCATCGGTTAAAGCTACTGCTAATACATTCGATCTCACTACGCTATTACTGAATGCTAGATCGCGTGGCGGATCATTCGCCAAGGCAGTATCGCCGTTTGGCAGTATGTCGCTCATCGCTAGCGCATTTGCCGCAAGCTTTGCTCGGATCGTGTGGAATAGAAACCTTTCCGTTGAGGACGTCAGTACAGTTCCTGACAGATCATTGCTATCGGTAACACCGAAACGCAATTTCACATCATTGATACCTCCGCCGCAGAGATAATCACGGCATATATATTTTAGGAGACTACATTCATGTCGGTTACACCGAATCAGATCGTGCTTTACGGGTCTGCCAATATGCCGGAAGCCGATGGCTCAACGACTGGCGGTGCGCTCGATCTCACCAAGCGTGTGGCCTTCTTCGACTTGACTTCGACCGGTACGGTTGACGTGGTTTCATCCTCGGCGAGTGATACCGCGACCAAGATTCAAGTCATGGGCCGTGACGCAAGCGGTACGGTTGTGACGCCTGCCGCGATCACCCTTACGGGCACAACCGTCATCGCCAACGCTTTCAGCTCTCAGTCATTCCAGCGTCTTCTCGCTGCCGTGATCACTGGTGGCTCGATCGCGGGCTTGTCCAATCCTACTGGTACTGCCGCGGTAGGAGATGTTGCTGTAATGCAGAACACCCGCACCATCTCCAACCATGTCGCGCAGGTTGGGTCAGCTAACACTTCGGGTGTCACTCCGCCGCTGTTCAAGCTGCAAGCCGGTGATGGCGCTACGGTGGGTGCTCTGACCTACAACGGCCTTGGTGCAATCATCCGCATCACCTCTGGTACTGGCTCGGGCCAGCTCCGTATGATCTCGGTTCCGTATGCCGCTGGAACATATGGCACTGACATTGTGGCGATCAACCGCGACTGGGGGACGCTTCCGGACGCGACGTCGCACTATGACATTGCTCCCGGCTTCCTGTTCGACATCTCGCCTAATCCGGTGACTGCTATTACCCGTCTGTTTACTACGGCGGCTGCGGACGTGCCTGGCGGGTCGAGCCGAACCTTCTACGAGAAGATTTTTGCTCTCAACACCAACAGTACCACAGCCCTGACCTCTGCGGCTCTGCAAGTTCTCAGCGAGAGCGGTGCTCTTCCTGGTAGCGCCACGCTCGATTTAGCTCTGTGCAAGGCGCTCAACGACACGGCCACGATCACCAATCGACAGACTTTGCCGGCGAATGGTGACACCACAGCTCTCACGTTCGTCACCCAGCCCTCTGCGATCAGCGTCATTGCCTCTCCCGGCTCACTACCCAACGGTAACGCCGCGGCGGATGCGCAGGGCATGTGGTTGCGTCTTACTCTCCCGGCCGGCACTGCGACGTATCAGGGCGCCGCTGACATCCGCGCCACTGGTAATACCACATAATGCTTCGATATCTACTGACGTTTTTCAAATTGAAAAGCGCTGTTGCGGGCATTGTTGGTATCGACGGAGGGATTCGTGTCGTCGTTACTCCGCGATGGCGCATGAAATACCATGTAGGCCCAGGCGAGCGTTTATTCGTTATACCTGGATTGCGAGTTTGTGAGCCGGTCTCATGGGGTGAAATTCCAGCATTAATAAATCGCGTTAACGCTCACATCCGAGATATGGTCTAGCGCTAATAATTTTGGAGCTACTGACGTGACGCAGGTATTTTTGACATCTGCGAGCACGTCGCCGTGGTCGCGTCCTTCTGATTGGCAAGATTCCGGCCACATCGTTGAATTGGTTGGAGCTGGAGGTAACGGCGGAATAAGTTCAACAGGCTCCGCTCAAGTAAGACCAGCAAGTGGTGGCGGCGGAGGTGGGTATTACAAGCTTACCTATTCGAGCGGCGCCCTTGGTTCAACAACAGCATTTGCTATTGCTGCTGCTAATGCTGGCTCGGATTTAGCGAATCATAATACCGCAGCAACATATTGGGAAGGAACGTCGGCAACAAATACCTATGAGGCTCAAGCAGGTCTATCTGGGTTAATTTCTTCACCCAGTTCTCTGAGTGGGGGGCTTGGAGGAACAGGCGTCACTAACGGGACACCATCTCCTGTAACTTATACCACTTCGGCGAATGCTGGAGGGAATGGTGGTAATTTTAACGGATCGGCGAGCGGAGGCGGAACTGGCGGTGGCGGAGCTGGTGGCCCCAACGGAGTTGGCGCTAATGGCGGCGCGACAATTAGCAACAGTAACGCTGGCGGTACTGGCGGCGGCGGAAGCAACGGTGGTTCAAGTCCTCCGGGCGCTGGGGCTAACACTGCTACTGCCGGAGGCAATGGTTCTGGAGGGTCTGGGGGCGGCATTGCCGGCGTATTCGCAACTCCTGCCGGCGGCAACGCGACGGCGGGTAGCGGGGCTGGCGGCGGCGGCGGTTTCGTTAATACAACTGGCGGTGTTGCTCCCAATGCTCCGGGCGGTATTGGCGCAACTGATACTAGCGCAAACGCATGGAGCAATGCTGCGGGACCCGGAGGCGGAGGAGGTGGCGGAGGTGGGTCAACCGCCAATACTGCTGGTGCTAATTCTTCAGGTGGCAATGGCGCCAATTTTGGTGGCGGCGGTGGTGGCTCCGGATCGCTCAGAAGCACCGGAACAAACAATGCGGGACAGGGCGGCGGCGGCCTGATCGTTATTACCTATACGCCTGCCGTGGTGAATCCTTTTCTTTTTCGGCGCCGCCTTAATATCATTTGGAGATAAGACATGGCCGCTCTTGAGCGCCTTTACTCGATTGTGTTCGAGAACGTAACTGTCTCGGCAGTGCAGGATTTATTTGCAGTCAAGGCTAGCGCGACTAACGGTCTTGCGCTGCGTCGTTTATCACTTAGCGCTTCCGGTGTGACCGCGGCGGCAGAAATTCGCATTCGTCTTAAACGATTGCCGGCGACGGTAACGATCGGCTCTGGCGGAACTGCTCCTACGGTTCAGAAGGTCCAATCCAGATTGAACATGGGTTCGCTATCTACGAACGCCAGAGCCAATGATACCACGCAGGCTACTACGTCTGGTACCGCGGTTACCTTGGCGAACTGGAATTGGAACGTACTGCAAGACTTTTTAGAAGTTCCAGCTACCGAGGAGGAGCGCTGGGAGGCTGACGTCAGTGAAGCGCTAGTGTTCGATATCATTGCCACGCCTGCCTCGACGGTGCTGTCCGGCGTCATGGTTTTCGAGGAGACATAATAAGGTCTGATAGCGGAGTTTACAAATGGCCTTCACTTTTATCAGGAGGTCGCCTCCGCCGCCATATCGCCGGCGTCACAGTCGAATCATTATCGTCGTCCCGACCTTTACGGTCACGATGGATTCTGGCGCTCTTATAGAAGGTCTAGCAAACCTGAGATGCGACAATGTCGTACCGCTAGAGATCACGGCCAATACATTCAAGACCGACTCCGCTATTCGTCTTGAGTTTCTGTCAAATGTTATCGCCGACGACGATATTGACAGCGAATCGCTACTGACCGCTCGCGGAGATATAGCTACTGCGATCGAAAGCCTGGCGAATATCCGCACTGACTCAGCGATAAGCCTTGAAATTATTGCCAATACTTTCAAGGCCGACGCGCTTGTGCAGCTTGAGAGCCTACTCAACGTTCGTATCGATCTGACAGTTATTACTGAGGCGCTGCTAAACGCCCGCACCGACCAGGCCGTTGCAGACGAAGTGTCAGCCAACGCCTTTGCTGCCAACCAGGCGCTACCGATCGAAATGCTGTCGAATGCGCTGGTTGATGCCGCACCTCGTTTTGAGATAATAGCCAATCTTGTAGCCGATTTTTCTCCGCGTCTTGAATCTCTAGCGTCCGTAAGATATGATGCTTCTGTTGTGATGGAAATCGTCGGCTTGACTAGTATCTCTGCCGACAGTGTCATCCATCTGGAGATTTTGTCTCAACCTCATACCGACGCAAGCGCTCCCTTAGAATCACTTCTGACAGCTACGGCTGATCGTGCTGTACTAGTTGAGAGCGTGGCGACGTGGCGCGGCGATAGCATAGCAGCGGCCGAGACCACGGCATTACTGCGTAGCGATTCATCATTGAGACTAGAAAGTCTTATCATCGCTATCGCTAGCACGTCCATTGACCTTGAGATTCTGCGTAGCGTTGTAGCTGATGGGGCATCTGTCTCGGAAATACTGCTAGGCATATCATCTGGTGATGCCTACATCGAATGGATATCGGGGCTCAGTCAAGACCTAACGGTGTCAATTGAATCCACTGCTTCGGCAATAGCCAATGTAGTATTGTTTTCCGAATCTCTATCCGGTGTTAACAGCGATTCTGACTTGGGTATCGAGATCGTCGCGGCGCTACATGGCGATTCATCTGTACGCCTAGAGAATACCGGAGCCGCTGTTACCACGACTGACGGTGGCGTCAACATAGAATGGATTTCCGGATTACGCCAAGACCTGGTGGCCGCCGCTGAATCCGTGGCGTTATTGCGCTCTGACGAATCATTCCTTTCAGAGACCCTGGTGGCGTCGACAACAGATTCGGGATCGCGAACCGAAATACTCCGCGGCGTACAGGCCGACAGTGATACACATCTGGAGATATCAGGCGCCTTAGTTACGACAACAGATGCACGTATTCCCCTGGAAATCATCTCGGCTTCGTCCGCCGATTTCATTGGCCAGGCTGAGACGACCAGCTTATCACAGTCTGATATATCCGTCAGGTCTGAATCTCTTGTCAGTTCCCGGTCAGATGTCGCACCTCGAATAGAAACTCTGTTAATCGCTCAATCCGACAGAGTCGCTTCTGTAGAGGTTACAGCCTCAGCAAAGAGCGACAGTCCTGCCCATGCCGAAAGTCTTATCAGGGTTCAGAGCGATCAAGCTACAGGTCTGGAGAGCATTATAATAGCTCTACTTGCTGCACTGTCCGCTGGGATGACGAAGGCTAACGCTAGCGTCAAGCTGGCAGCAAGCCTTGCCGCTCAATCGATTGCTAGCGCGCAGGCATCTACTGGAAACTTTTCACTTAATGCTCTACTGGCTGGCGCTAGATCACTAGCACTAGCGGCTAGTAACAGTCTGCTGATCACACCATCGGCAGTTCTAATTCCTGTATTTGTCAGAAAACTAGCTGCCAGATTATTCAATTCTTTGATCGGTACTCGCCGTCCTGTCTCATTGTTGAGGAAGAAAATGCCGCAAGGTCCCAATTTCTCGCTCATGGATGTGGGTGAGACGGTTACCTCATCGATGGACTTCGGCAACTGGCTCACGCCTGGCGCCTCGGTAGCTTCGATTACGTCGGTCACGGTCACAAATGAATTCCCCGCTGATCAAGGCTCTGCTGCGGTGACTCTAACCGGCGATCCGCAGATCGGTACAGTCGCGACTGCTCAGGGTGGTAGTGGGATCGCTAACGCTGCGGTCATTCAGCAATGGACTGGCGCGAATGCCGGCACAGCTCGCATCGCGATCACAATTCACACCTCGGATGGGCAAACATTGATCGGCTGGGCGTACCAGCCTGTGAACCAGCCTATGTAATGGGACTGCTTTAGATGTTTATTGGCAACCCGGTCCCTATTCTCGTCAACGGTCCTGGCAGCAATATAACCACACCAATACGAATTGCTAGTGACTCTGGTGTTGCCAGCGGTAGTCCGATTACAACCACCGTCGATGCGCCGGCAGGCTCCTTGATTGTAGTGGTAGCGTATGCCTGGGCTAGTGATGATGCTCTCATTACCGGCGTTACTGACAATGCAGGTAACACCTATACCCAGGCCGTTCAGCCTCCGGCCGCTGTCGGCGTTTTCAACGCTGCTATATTCTATTGCCAGAATACGCCGCATGATCTGCCTGTTGGCGGTCATATCACCGTAACCATGGCAAGTGGGACTTATGCCGCTGATGTTTACGTCGTCCAGAATGCAAATAACGGTGTCGGACCAATAGATTTTAATAATACTACATCTGACGTGACCGGGGTTACTTTATCTACAGGTGCCCTATCCGAGGCGCCGGCTATAGTTTTTGGCGCGCTTAATTTTTCTACTTCTCTGGGAACTATTACCCATCCAAATTTTACTTCGCTTTCGAGCAATGAAGAAGTTGACTACCTAATAACCACGACAACGGATGCGGTCATATATTCTCCTAGCTGGGTCACCAGTCAACAAGTAAGCTCGGTATTAGCTACTTTCTACGGCATTCCTGGCGCCGTAGTCAGCAGCGGAACGCCGATGACTACGATTGCCGACGCGCCAGCAAAATCGTTAATAGCGGTCTACGTGTATGGTGTTAGCGGCGGGTCTCCAAGCAGCGTAACGCTCACCGATAGTGCTGGTAACACCTACCAGCAAGCAATTGTCGATTCCGGCAACCAGGTAGCGATCTATTTCTCGTCAGGAACGTCTGACCTACCAAGCGGGGGTACGATTACGCCGACCTTTACTGGCGGTGGCACTCTACGATTCTACGCAGTAGCTATCAGCGATGCCACTGGCGGACTTGATAAAACCGCAAGCTACTCTGGCAGCGATACATCGCACACGTTATCTACCGGAGCGCTGACGTACTCCAATGAGATCGTACTCGGTATAGCCAATTCGTCTGGGAACGTCTCGACGTCTAATCTTACGAACATTGGCACAACGATCTCTACCGATCATGTTGACGCCTCCTACAAAGTCGTAAACTCGCAGGCATCGCAGAGCTACACCGTTACTGCCACTTCCGGCATTAACATGGCACTAGCCACATTCTCTAAGACGCCTGGCGGCCTGTCAATATCTGGAGCCTCAGTTGCTGATGTAAGTCCTATCAACGGCAGCACGTTCACAGTGCTTCTTAGTAGCGATGGGACCGTAGGCGCTGCTTTCGGGTCTGCGTCCGGTGGTGATGATAGTCTCTATCTATTCTCTCCGAATATAGTAATGGAGAGCGCTGTTGGCGGCACTGCGATCGCCTCGTTTACCACCAGCAGCATAACATTCGATGTGCCTGTTAACCTCAGCGGCACTGTAACTCTAAGTAATTCTACCGCGCATGGTGTCGTGATTGGCGAGGGGTCGGGAAGTCCCCTCGTCACTACAGCGGCTATGAGCGCTGGTCAGATACTCATCGGCCAGGGAACATCAGCCGATCCGTTGCCAGTATCAGTTTCCGGCAATGTGACATTATCTTCTGGTGGCGTTGTTACTATCACTACTGTGCCTTCAGGCGCCTTGACATCGGTCCCGGCAGCTAACTTAACCGGTCAGATTTCCAGCCTTACGCACCTACCAAACATTTCCGCTAACAGCATTTTAGGTAACAATACCGCAGGTAGCACGACGCCGTCAGCTCTAACTGGCGCGCAAGTTACAGCGATGCTGAGCACTTTCACGACCAGCTTACAGGGACTGGTCCCATCGTCTGGTGGCGGAACAACTAACTTCCTGCGTGCTGATGGTGGATTTCATCCCTCATTCACCGCAGCATCAAGTGCCCAGGTTGAGGCTGGTACGGATAATACCAACCCGATCACCTCATCTGCGCTATCTGGGGCGATGGCCGCATCGCTCGGATCGAATGGTCATCAACAGTTACCCAACGGATGGATGATTCAATGGGGTACTGTAAGCAACGCCACTACTACCGGTACTGCTGTAAGCTTCCCTACTTCATTTCCAACAGCAGCATTCGCTGCATTGGCCTGTCCTATTTGGGGTGCTTCTGGTCCGCCTAATGCGACAGTTTCCGGTCTGGGTACGACTGGAATGACGGTATTCACCAGCGCTACAGTTTCTTGCTTTTGGGTAGCAATCGGTCATTAAATCAAATGTCATTTGCATTTTCTGCTTTGAAGCCTGAATACACGGCTTTGCTCATTCATATGCGCATCACCCGCGAGTCGGTTGTTAACGCAACCGCTGATCGTCTGTTACGCCATGTCGACGAAGGCCGGTATGAAGAGGTTTCTGCCAAGACCGGCATACCGCAGATCGTCATGGCAGCTTCATTTGAGCGTGAGGCATCATCCAACTTCAATCTTTCCCCTGCACAAGGTGATCCATGGCGACATCGCTCTGTGCATGTCCCTCGCGGTCGCGGCCCATTCTCCTCATGGGCTGAGGCGGCTATAGATGCTTATCATATTGACTGCCTCGATACGATCGGCGCGCAGAATTGGAGTTGGGAGCGCGCCTGCTTCGAGGAGGAACTATTCAACGGATTCGGCCCGCGAATGCACGGTAAACATACCGGATACTTATGGGCTGGAAGCTCAGCTTATACCGGAGGCAAATATGTCTCCGATGGTGTTTGGAACCCGAGCGCGATCGATCATCAGCTCGGCGTAATTCCGATGATGTTCGCGATGGTCAAACTTCGACCGTCGCTGACGCTGCCCATTGCCTTCCCTGTCACCACCAGTGCGCCGACGCTACCGGAAAAACCGCAAGCCGCGCCGACTGGTCTGCATGACGCGGCGGCTTTGCAGGCAGCGCTCAATACACTCGGCGCCAATCCGAAGCTTGAAGTGGATGACAATTACGGACGCAATACCAAGCGGGCCGTGATGGCATTCCAAGCGGATAATGGGTTGGCTGTCGATGGCATCGCCGGTCCAGATACCTGGGCTAAGATCAACGAACATCTCGGAGAGACCGCTAAAGCAGCGTAAAGAGTGTCATGGTTGAACAGGATGGGATTACCTGGGGTCAGTTGGCGGCAATATCGTCCGCTGTAGTGACTACTATTCTAGCCGGCCTCGGTTGGTTCTGGCGTCAGCTCAATGGCACCAACAAGGAAGTAAGTTGGCTCAGAGAGCAATTCGAGGCGCACAGGGTAAAAGTTGCGTCGGAATACGCAACAACCTCTGTGGTAGTGCAGGTGGAGGAGCGCCTTACTGCCAGCATCAATCGCATGTCCGATCAGATCACCGATTCCATGGAGCGTCTTACGGAGCGGTTCGAGGTCATGCTTGAGCGGATCATCGATCTGGCTGGCGATCGGCGTCGTAGCGGGTAGAAAATCATTGAGTAACCCATTGACTCCTGCGGTGGATCGGGCATTATACCCGCCATTACCCGCCGCGACCCCCAGGAGAAGCAATGTTCCGTCCAGTTGGTGCGCCTCTGACCGACGAGGAGATCGCGGAGGCGGTTGCGGCCTACCACGAGCATGCTGGCAACGCCAGCCGAGCCGCTGAAGCGCTCAATATCCCCCGTACCAATTTCCGGCGTCGCATCAGCGCTGCCGCAGAACGAGGTCTTCTAGGAACTGATCCGGTCTTACCCGGCTACGCCATCAAGCATGTCGTACAGCAGACCGGGCCTGATGGCGAGCTACAGAAGGAATGGATTAAGCAGGCCAAAGAACCTGGCGCTCCATTCAATATGCCTGATGGCCACGTCCTCAAGGGCATTTCATCCCTCCTCGACGCCGATGGGCGTGTCGTCCAGCAGTGGGTTAAGACCCGTGCTGATGCTTATAGCATCGAATGGACTATCGAGGCCATCAAGAGCGCGTTCGCCGAATACGAAGGCCGCGCCGAGCCTATCCCTCCTCCTAAATTTCCCGATCACCTATATCTCAATCTTATCCCCTGTAACGATTGGCATATCAACATGCTGTCGTGGCAGCGCGAGGTCGGCGAGAGCTGGGACCTGAAGATCGCCGAGCGCGTCATTGGCCAGGCTATGCAAACGGTCATTGCCAGCGCGCGTCGTGCTGGAACAGCAGTTGTTCTTGGCGGCGGCGACCTCATGCACAACGACGACAACACCAATCGCACAGCCAAATCCGGCAATGTGCTCGATGCTGACGGTCGTCACCAGAAGGGCATGGAAGTCGCTATCCGCCTTATGGTGATGACGATCGATACTGCTCTCCTCTACAACGACAAGGTCATTGTTCGTATCCTCAAAGGAAACCACGACGAACAGTCCTCAGTCGCTATCTCCTACTTCCTATATGCCTGGTATCGAAACGAGCCGCGCGTCACCGTCGATCTGGATGCCTCTCTGTTTTGGTGGTATCGCTTCGGTAAGGTTCTGCTCGGAGCTACACACGGCCACACTGTTAAGCTTAGGCAAATGCCGCAAATTATGGCACATCGCCGCGCCGAAGATTGGGGCGCCACCAAGTATCGCTACATCCACGGCTTCCATATCCACCACAAAGAAGTCATTGCCAAGGAAGATGAGGGAGTTATCTGTGAGAGCCATCAAGCTCCGATCCCGCAAGACTCCTGGCACTACGGCAACGGCTATCTCTCCGGTCGTTCCGTTCAGGTCATCACCTATCACAAGGAGCTAGGCGAGTACGGTCGTCGTCGCGAACCTATCCCAGACGCTGTAATTCATAAGCAAGTCAACTTCTTGAAAGAAGCGGCATGAGGCTGCCAAAGTTCGTTGTCTCTTGGCTGCAACATCAAGCCATAGCTGTCTCTGCGTCACGCGATCCCGACGTGGTGATCGGTGAAAATTACCTGCTGCGCTGGCATGTGATCCCGCGCAACACGTTCTTCAACATCTATCTGCACTGTTTCCTCGGATCAGACGATGATAGAGCGCATCATTGCCACCCGTGGGCAAATCTCTCCTGTTTGATAGGCGGTCGCTATATTGAGCATACAATCGCTGCTGGCGGTACGCATCATCAGAAGATGTACTATCCAGGAGCGCTGAAATTTAGGACTGGTGCATACGCTCATCGGATCGAAATTCTTCCTGACGAGTCGTGCTGGACCTTCTTTATTACTGGGCCGAAATATCGCGAATGGTATTTCCACTGCAAGAAGCGACTCGTTCATTGGCGAGACTTCACCAATCCCAACGACACTGGGCAAATCGGCGCCGGCTGCGGCGAGGGGTAATAGCAAATGACCATTCTTAATATCGCGCAGTTCGGCGCGAAGGGCGACGGTTTGACTGACAGCACCGCAGCTATCCAGACAGCTATCGATGCAGCAGGTTCTGGTGATACGGTGTGGGTTCCTCCCGGCACCTTCATGATCAATGCACTGCCAAATGTGGTTCACTCCAGCGGCGGCGTCTTGCTCAAGTCAAACATGACTTTGCAGCTCGAATCTGGTGCAACCATCAAGGCAATTCCAAATAGCTCCCTCCACTATTCAATCATCAACGTAATTGGTGAGAATATCTCAATTCTAGGTGCCAGCTCGGCATCATCAAAGATCATGGGAGACCGCGATCAACATCCAAATCCTCCTGGGCCTGAGACCAGTCAGTGGGGCTTCGGCATACAAATCGGCGACCTGTCGCGCGCGCAGAAGACCAAGAACGTCACCATCAAGAATATCACTGCTGGAAAATGTTACGGCGACGGCATCGGCGTTAATGGCCCAACCAGCGGCCTGGTAATGAATGGCGTGGCCTGTGACAGCAACTATCGCCAGGGTTGCTCGATGTGCGACATTGAGGACGCCACAGTCGTCTACTGCGCTTTCACTAACAATCGCCTCACCGGCCTTGATTTGGAGCCCTTCCTGGCTGAGCAGCAGATCACTGGAGTTACCGTTGACCACTGCGAGTTCGACGGCAACCTGGGTGGGGACATCGGCGTAGGCTCTAGTGTTGGCACGTTCCGCAATATCAAGCTGCTGCCTACTAATCAATTCCGACTCAAGGTGCAGCCTATTTTCGTTTCACAGAATGCCGGCAGCGCCGGCACTCCGGCATGGGCATTCCTGCTGAACAGGATGTTCTACGAGGGCATGCACGCCGATTGGTATCGATTCTGGGGTTATCCGACGAACTGGAGCAAGGCGTGATGCAGGAAATCACCAAGGAGATATGGGAAGACAAGTACCGCTTCGGCGATGAGAAAGACATTCCCGCTACGCGCAATCGCGTCATTGATGGCGTCTATGCCAATGACCCCAACGAGGAAGCTCGCGAGGAAGCGCGACGGCTAATCCACAAGCAATACATCCTTCCTGCTGGTCGCATTCATGCTGGTGCTGGCACCAACAAGCGGGTCACCCTTATCAACTGCTTCGTAAGTCCGTTCGTTCAAGATTCAATGGATACGATTCCTTTCGAGCCTGGTAAGGGGTTAATGGATGCACTTAAGGACGGAGCATTAACCCAGCAGATGGGTGGCGGAATCGGTACTGACTATTCGTTCGTGCGTCCTAGCGGCGCGCTGGTTAAGCGCACCGGGTCCGTGAGCACTGGCGTACTGCCGTTCATGGATATGTGGAACGCCATGTGCCATACGATCAAATCGTCTGGCTCTCGCCGCGGTGCCATGATGGGAACGCTTGCTATATGGCATCCAGATGTGATCGAATTCATCAAGGCTAAGCAGGACGGATCGCGTCTTCGTAACTTTAACGTCTCCGTTTTAGTCAGCGACAGTTTCATGAAGGCGGTCGATGAAGATGCTGATTGGGACTTGTGCTTCACTGTACCTCGTGCTGACGGCCAGCATGTAGCGATCTATCCACATCCTGATGATGGAGTTGCGGCCTACGTCTATCAGCGCGTGAAGGCGAGGTGGCTATGGGATCAGATCATCGAGTCGACCTATGTTTACGCTGAGCCTGGCGTGATCTTCATCGATCGAGTGAACGAAGCTAATAACCTTGCCTACTGCGAATACATTCACTGCACGAATCCGTGCGTCACTGCCGATGCCTGGGTGCAGACGCATTTTGGGCCACGCCAAGTCTCCGATCTCGTAGGGTGTCAGTTTAATGCCATCGTAGACGGAACACCGTACCTTAGTGCAGCACCGGGATTCTTTTCGACTGGCCGCAAACCTGTCGTGAAGCTGGTAACGAAGGAGGGGTATTCGCTCCGTCTTACCCCAGATCACCTTGTTCGTGCCGTAAGCATGAGGGGACGTTATTTTCTCTCTTTTCGCTGGGAGAAGGCAGGAGAACTTATCCCCGGCGACAAGATCGTGATCCACGATCACCGTATGAGCGAGACTTGGGGCGGACCTCACTCTGAGGAGGAGGGCTACCTTCTCGGATTGCTGGTTGGCGATGGTACGCTCAAAGAGGACAAGGCAGTTTTGAGCGTGTGGCCGGATGATGGCGTCAACGGCATCATGGATGCCGCCGTCGAAGCCTGCGAAACGCTTCATCGCCGCGCAGATTTCGCAGGTTGGATGGAAGTTGAAGGTCGCGAGGAATTGCGCCTCTCACTGGCAGCCATTAGGCACCTTGCGCTTGATCTGGGTATGACGCCAGGAAACAAGGCGATCACACCGACGCTGGAACGGCAGTCAAGCTACTTCTATTGCGGATTCCTGCGCGGCCTGTTCGATACGGATGGGACGGCTCTCGGCTCTCAAGAGAAAGGAATTAGTATCAGGTTGGCGCAGAGCAACATTGCGCGGCTTGAATCCGTACAGCGAATGCTACTGCGTCTTGGTATCGCATCTACGATCTACCGTGATCGGCGCCCTGCCGGTGAACGCCTGCTTCCCGATGGGGCGGGCGGCAAGAAGCTCTACCAGTGCAATGCCGACCATGAGCTTGTGATCAGCGGCAGCAACATCATCGTATTCGCCGAGAAGATTGGATTCCGGCATACGGCAAAGAAGTCCAAGCTCGACACTCTCATTGCTTCGTACAAGCGCACTCCTAACCGGGAGCGTTTCGTAGTGGAAGTTGCTTCGGTCGAACCGGATGGCGAGGCTGATGTGTACGATGTGATCATTCCGGGCATCAATGCCTTCGACGCGAATGGCCTCTACGTCCATAATTGCGGCGAACAGCCACTTCCGCCGAACGGCGACTGCAATCTTGGTCACGTTAATCTGGCGGAGATGGTGATTGATCCGTTTGGCATCAAATATCCTCCCATGTTTGACTGGCTAATCTTGGAGCAGTCCGTCAAAAGCATGGTGCGACTGCTCGACAACGTGCTCGACATCACCCAATTTCCGACTGAAGATCAGCGCCTTGAAGCGATGGCTAAGCGTCGCATCGGCCTTGGCTACACTGGCCTCGCCAATGCACTCCAGCAGCTCGGCATTCGCTATGGATCGCCGGAGGCTATCGAGTTCACTCGCGCAGTAG
>Ga0207693_10002409_pt1 | contig 16240 bp, 15 predicted proteins | sample LARL81metaG_FD_184347 | JGI IMG/M metagenome (GOLD analysis project Ga0207693, IMG submission 184347) | Corn, switchgrass and miscanthus rhizosphere microbial communities from Kellogg Biological Station, Michigan, USA - LAR L8-1 metaG... | ecosystem: Host-associated > Plants > Roots >...
CGAACACGACCATCAACTCCGGCCCCTCCGGGACCACCGCTGACGCCTCGCCCTCGTTCACCTTCTCCTCCTCGGAGCCCAACTCGAGCTTCGAGTGTCGCCTCGACTCAAACCAGGAGTCCGACTTCCACAGCTGCAGCTCGCCGAAGTCCTACAGCTCGCTGGCCGACGGCGACCACACCGTCGACGTCCGGGCCACCGACGCGGTCGGGAATACCGACCAGACGCCGGCCTCGCGCACCTTCACCGTCGACGCCACGCCGCCTACGGCCACGGCACCAGTCCCGCGCCTCCTCCTCGGCCAAACCACGATGCCGGTGCAGGTCAGTTGGTCAGGAGGAGACAGCCACACGACCCAGGCAAACCTCAAATTCGACCTCCGGAAACGCAGCTATCAAGGGGGCGCGTGGGGTCCGTGGTCATCGGCGCTCGCCAACACCTCTCTCCGGGCCGTCACGACCCGGCTGAACCCCGGCACCCCGGTCCAGTACGAGGTCCGCTCCCGCGATCAGGTGGGCAATGTGAGCGCCTACAAGGTGGCTCGATCCTTCACCCCGAGGCTGGCCCAGGAGGCGGCCGCGACCTACACGGGGACCTGGGCCACGCAATCCCAAAGCGGTGCCTCCGAGGGCACGGTCAAGACCTCGAGCGAGGCCGGTGCGACCGCCACTTTCGCCTTCCCGGGAAAGAGCGTGGGCGTGGTCATGCCCCTGCGCTCGACGCTCGGCTCGGTGAAGATCTGCCTCGACCCCGGGACCACATCTGGCAGCTGCAAGACGGTCGACCTTAGCTCCGGCGCGGGGTCCAGGATGATCGTCTTTGCCCGCAACCGGCTCTACAGCGGCATCAAGCACCACGTGAAGATCACCGTCCTGAGCGGTCGCGCAGATCTGGACGCGTTCGCCGTCCTCCGCTAGGAGCCGGCCGGTCGCGACGGGCGTCGGCGGAACGCGGCTGCCTCCGAGGTATCGACCAGGCTGCCTCTTAGTTGCCTCTCAAATGGTCCACTGACGCCTCGTCTCCGGTTTGGGAGCGGGAAGCGCCCCAACCCCGCTCCCAAACCGGCAGGTGGTAGTTGGATTGAGTTGAGTTGAGGTGAAGCCTGGCCGAAGCCCAAACGAAGGCTCGGACTGAGCGAATGGCGTTGAATCGACTTTGGCTCCGTGAATTAGCGAAGCCCCGGTCAGGAAAAGAAACCGAGGCTTCGCAGCACATCCACATCCCATGATCCAAACCCCCCGGAAGGCCCGTCGTCCCATCGGATGCCTAACTCCGCGCCCGATGCGCCGAGGCAGCCCCCGGTGCGGTTGAACGGGCCGATCCTAACCCGATTCGCCCGCCCTGTCAGCACACTCGCAGGCGGGAAGCCCCCCGGGGACGCCTCCGGCCCGAGGACTCCGCCGCCTCCATCCCAACTGTGTCCAGAGGGGCGCATATGGGGGGATGCCGTGCTGATCCGCAGCGCCGCCTGTTGGGACGGCCAAACCCTAACGCTTTTGTCAGGTTTTGGCGGGTTTTTACAGCTTTCGAGGCGGCAAGTAGCCCTCACCGTGTCAGGTCTCTGGAAGCTCTGGAGGGCCGCCGCACTGCCTCGATCGGCTCGCGCCCGTGCGGTGTGCCCGGAGCCGTTGGCGCGAGACAACCAGGGACGGTTTCTCCAACTTTTGGTAACACTGAGCGCTCATCTGGGTTCCCACACGGCTAAGACGAGGAGATACGCGATGAATGATGCGCGACCAGACGTCAGGGAGCTGCTTAACGACGCCGACCGGTTGCTCTGGGGGGCACAGCGCCCATCACAGATGGACCAGGGCATCGTCATCGGTAATGCGATCCTCGCGTCCGCCCTGCTGCTCACGGATCGCATCGAGCGTCTGGAGCGGACGGTCCGCGAGTCCGGACTGGACGGGGCCATGGTCGAGGCCCCCGACAGGTGGTGGAGACGATCCCCCCGGGCCTTCTCGTGAGACATTCGTGACACGCTTCCGTTTGTGAAGCGGGTCCGGGGTCATGAAACCCGCTGATTAGCGGGGGCTTTCTAATGGGCCGGGGAGGATTCGAACCCCCGTCCTGCGGATTATGAGTCCGCTGCTCTGACCAACTGAGCTACCGGCCCGCGCGCCCGGTTTCGGGCTTGGCTGTGCCGGATTTCACGATAGCCGCGCGGCTTCCTGCCCGCGCGGCGCGCGGACTGGCTATTGGACGACGATCTTGCCGGTCATCCCCAGGCTCTTGTGGAAGGTGCAGTAGTACTTGTAGGTGCCGGGGGTGGTGAAGGTGCGCGAGACGCTTGGGTGCGTCTTGTTCAGGGCCTTGTTGAAGGAGCCTTTCACGAAGGTGACCGTGTGGCTGCCGTTCACCCACTTCCAGGTGACCTTGCTGCCCTTGGTGATCGTGAGGGCCTTCGGCGCAAACTTGTAGTTGGAGGCCTTGACGGTGCCCCCGCCTGCCTGCGCCACGCTCACGCCGAGCGCCAATGTGGCAATGACCGTGACGACCCCGAGCTTTCGCATGCGACTGCCGCGACCCATCTGACCTCCTCCGCTTGGACTAGTCCTGCCGGAGGTACTGCCACCGATTGATCGAGGTTCAGGTACGTCAGGGATTGAACGCTCGGCGGGCGTCGTCCGTCAGGCCGCTCGAATAGGTTCCCCGCCGGTGTCGCCCGAGTATCAGCGCTGGAGGGTGCTGTGGCCGCTAGTCCCAGCCATGGCGATGGTGATGATCGACTTCACGATCGTCTCCATCTCCGTGACGACGATCCAGCGGGATCTGCACCTTTCCGCCACGGCGGCGCAGTGGACGGTCACCGCCTACGCCCTCGCGACGGCGGCTTTCATCGCGCTCGGCGGCCGGCTCGGGGACATCTTTGGGCACAAGCGAATCGTCGCGATCGGGATCATCCTGTTCGCCGGCGCCTCGACTCTGTGCGGACTCACGCCGGACACCTCGATCGCGGAGCCGTGGCTGATCACGTGCCGGGTGCTCCAGGGGATCGGCGGGGCGCTGCTGATCCCGTCGACCACGGTGCTCGTCCTCAACTCGTTCCCCCCCGAGGAGCGGGGCAAGGGGCTGGCGATCTTCTTCATCGTCGCCGGGCTGTTCACGGCGGTCGGCCCGATCGCCGGCTCCTACCTGACGCAGTACTGGACCTGGCGGGCGATCTTCTGGATCAACATTCCAGTTGCGCTGCTCTCACTGACCGAGTTCGCGTTCGTGAAGCTCAAGGACGTCAAGCACCCGGCGCGGATCGACTGGGGCGGCGCCGCCCTCTTAGTGGCCGGCATGGGGTTAACCGTGCTCGGGTTACAGGAGTCCAGCACCTGGGGCTGGGGCAGCCTCGCGACGATCGGGTCGATCATCGCCGGCATCGTGATCCTTGGGCTGTTCGTGGTCTACGAGCGGCGGGCGGAAAGCCCGCTGATCTCGATTCAGGCGTTCATCGACAACCGGCCGTTCGCGGTGGACAACGTCCTGACGCTGTTCCTGTTCTTCACTTGGCTCGCCGTCTTCTTCTTCGGGAGCATCTACTTCCAGGTGTCGGTCGGGCAGGAGCCCACGCAGGCCGGTTTCTCGATCCTGACCATGTTCTATTCGTTCTTCATCGCGTCGCGGATCGGCGGGGGGATGTACGACAAGGTAGGAGCGAAGCACCCAGTCAGCCTCGGACTGGCGGCGATCGCGGTCGGTCTGTGGCTCTGGGCATCCGAGCTGTCGAAACTCACCTCCGGTGGAACGCTTGCGGGAATGCTCGTCACCGGAGCCGGGTTCGGTCTGGCAATGTCGGCGCTCAACACCGACGCGCTCAACCGGGCGCCCAAGGAGATCAGGGGCGAGGCGTCCGGGATCGTCCAGACGTTCAGGAACTTCGGCTCGGCGCTCGGGATGGCCATCCTCGGCACCATCGTCCTTGGCGCCCTCGGGCCGCACACCACCCCGAGCGGGTTCGCCGACGCTCTCGAGACGGCGTTCAAGGTCGGCGCCATCGTGATGGCCGTCTCGTTCGTCATCTCCCGAGTGTTCATGCCGAGCGGCAAGCAGGCCGACGTCGAGTGATCGCTGCCGGGCGGTAGGGTCCGGCCCCCGACGGCGAGCGAGAGGAGATTTGGCGTGGCGGAGCGTGCGGCGCTCATTACGGGTGGGTCGAGTGGGATCGGACTGGCGATCGCGCGGGCGCTCGGTGAGGACGGCTATGGCGTGACGATCGCGGCGCGGCGGCCGGAGAAGCTCGAGGCGGCCGCTGACGAGCTTCGCGGCGAGGGCCTGGATGTGAACTCGATCGCCGCCAACATGACTGACGAGGAAGCCCTGGCCGGCGTCGTTCGCTCCCACAAGGAACGGTTCGGGCGGCTAGACGTGATGGTCAACAACGCCGGCGTGGGGATCGGCGAGGCGATGCACGAGCTGACCACCAAGTACGTCGATATGCAGCTCGGGGTGAACCTGCGGGCCGTGATCATCGGCACGCGCGAGGCGCTGCCGCTGCTGCGCGAAGCGGGTGCGGAGCACGGGAAGGCGCTGATCGTCAACACGGCGTCGATCGCCGGCAAGTCCGGGCAGCCGTGGCTGTCGGTCTACTCGGCCACCAAGGCGGCCGTGATCGGGTTCAGTGAGGCGACCCAGAAGGAGGTCGCGAGCGACGGCATCCAGGTGACGGCGCTATGTCCGGGGTTCGTCGACACGCCGATGACCGAGTACGTGCGCGGGCAGGTCGGCCAGGAGGACATGATCTTCCCCGAGGACATCGCCGAGTCGGTTCGCTTCCTGCTGCGGACTTCGCCCAACTGCTTGGTGCCGGAACTGGTGTTCACGCGCCCGGACGAGCTGCCGGGGACGGTGGGCTAGGCCGGAGCAGTCTCCTGCTCGGTGAGCTGAGCCTCGGCGGCTGCAAGCAGATCAGGGACGTCGTCGTAGCGGCGCATCGTCCGAGTCCAGGGCCGGCGCAGCCGGCGGATGCGGATCGGGGCGTCGTCGGGCTCTGGGATCGCGGCGGGCTCGGGCGTCGTGCACTGGGCCTCGCGGGCGGCGAGCTCGGCGCGCTCGGCCCGGATCTGCGCGGCGGCGGCCGCCATCGAGCCGCCGTCGGCGATTCCCTCCGCGAGGCTCGCCTCGAGAAGGGATCGGAGAGTGCGGACCTCGCGTCGTGTGGCGAGGCGGGGGCGCTTGGCGCCGGTGTAGCTGTCCCACGTCCGCGCGAAGCTGGCGACGCTGGTGCGACCGCCATTGCGGTGCGCGGCGAGCATCGGGCAGATGCCGCCCGACTCGCGGTCCACGTAGGCGCCGACCACGATCGGATTCACGTCGATGCCACGAAGCATTGCCTCACGCGTCACCCGCGGAAGAGTCTCAACGGCACGGCGCAAGCGTGCAGCCCGGTTGCGATCCCGACGTCGCATTGCCCAAGGGATAGCGCGCCCGGTCCACCGTGTCGAGCCCGCGGGCGCTCGGCGCAACGGGGTTTGCAGTGAGCGGGCGCCGGTTCGTGGTCGCGGCATTCGGCGACGCAGGGCATGCGTTCCCCGCAATCGCGCTGGCTCGGGCGCTGCGCGGTCGCGGCCATGAGGTCGTCGTGGAGACGTGGGAGCGGTGGCGGGACGCCGTCGAGGGCGAGGGGCTCGCGTTCACGGCGGCGGAGGAGTACACGACCTTTCCACCCTCGAGGGGAGACTCGGGAACGTGGCGCTCGGCAGCGGACGCTGCGATCGCGTTGCTGCCGCTGATGGAGGACTTCCGGCCGGATGTGGTCGTGAGCGACATCCTCACGCTGGCGCCCACGCTCGCCGCGGAGCGCGTCGGCGTGAATCGGGCGACGCTGATCCCGCACGTGTATCCGGTCCACGAGCCCGGCCTGCCCTTCTTCGCGTTCGGGATGCAGCCGCCGCGGACGCCGATTGGTCGCGCGGTGTGGCGCGGCGCGCAGCCGGTGCTCGAAAGCGGGCTGAGGCGCGGGCGCGATGAGATGAACGAGACACGCGCAGCTGTGGGCCTGCCACCGGTCGAGGGCTTTCACGGCGGGATCAGCCGCGAGCTGGCGATGGTCGCGACCTTCCCGCAGCTGGAGTACCCGCGACGCTGGCCGGCGGACGTGCACGTGACGGGGCCGATGCAGTTCGAGCTGCCCTATCCGGACATCGGGCTGCCGGAGGGTGATGAGCCGCTGGTGCTGGTGGCGCCGAGCACCGCGCAGGATCCGGAGCTGCGGCTCGTGCGGACAGCGCTCGAGGCGCTTACCGAGGAGCCCGTGCGGGTGGTTGCCACGACAAATCGACTCGACCCGGCTCCCGTGCCGGCGGCGCCGGGGAACGCGGTGGTGGTCGACTGGCTCTCGTACTCGCAGGTGATGCCGCAGGCGTCCCTGGTGATCTGCCACGGCGGGCACGGGACGGTTGCGCGGGCGTTGGCGGCGGGCGTTCCCGTGCTGTGCTGCCCGCATGTCGGCGACATGGCGGAGAACGCGGCGCGGGTCGCCTGGGCGGGCGCCGGCCGGATGCTTCCGTGGCGGCTCCTGGCGACGGGCCCGCTCCGAGTTGCGAGCCGACGGATTCTCGGCGACGAGTCCTTCCGGCATCGAGCCAGCGAGCTCGCGGCCTGGTCTCGAGCGAACGACGGCGCGGAGCACGGAGCACGCCTGGTCGAGCAGCTAGCCGGTCAATAAAAGAGGCCGGCCTACGCCGGCCTCCGAAGCTCCGGGGGAGGGACTCGAACCCTCAACCTTCGCGTTAACAGCGCGCCGCTCTGCCGATTGAGCTACCCCGGACCGTGTTGTGCCAGTTGCTACCTCGGGTAGCGAACCGGCGGTGCCAGAACTCTAGCGGCGCTTCCCCGGTCCAATCGAGTGTGGGATTGACCACGGTATACGGGTCAAATCCTTCAGTCGATCGCTGGACCGACGCTCAGGGACGGCCGCTGCCCGTGTCCCAGTGCGCGATCCGCTCGGCGAGGTCCGCGCGGCGGCGCTGGAGCTCGACCGGTGGATCTCCCCCGTTTTTCCGCGCCGCTTCGATCTGGGATTCGATGACGATCTGTTCCAGCTGCAGGTAGTTGAGCTCCATCGCGTCGCGGCCGCCCGGCTCGCGCTCCGCGCCCATCACAATCTGGGTCACCAGCGAGACGAGCTCCTCGTCGTCGCGCGGAAGTCCCGCGAGTGGATCATCGAGGTGCGCGGCCAGCCAATCCCTGGCCCGGGCGACCAGGGGCGACGACAGATGCTCCGGCGTCAGCCGCCCCAGGAACTCGTGCCCCTCTGTAGGGGACGCCACGCACATCGCCAGCAGCGCCCGCTCACGGCGCTCGCGAGCGCTCAGCGGCCGCGGCGGCTCCGGTCGAGATGCCTGGCCACCGCCGTCCCCACCGGACTGCCCGACCACAGGCGCCGGGCGACGCGGTCGAGGCTCCGCTTCCCCGGCGGCAACCCGGCGCATCACCAGGCCCGGATCGGCGTCCAGCCGGTCGGCGACGACCCGCGCGAGCTCATCCCGGCTGATCGACTCGCCCATCCCCACCAACACCGGCACCACCTCTTCGAGCGCCCGATCCCGCCCGGCCGGCGACGACAGGTCTGCCTCGTCGAGCGCCACGCGCACGTGGAACTCCGGCAGCTCTATGGCGTCCTGAATCAGCCCCTTCAGCCGCTCCGCAGCGCCGCCCTGCAGCATGTCCGCCGGGTCCTCGCCCGCGGGCATCGACGCCACCCGCAGCCGCAGCTTCTTGCTCCCCGCCACCCGCTGCGCCCGCAGCATCGCCGCGCGCCCGGCACGGTCCGCGTCCATTGCCAGGACGACCTCCTCCGCGTAGCGGGCCAGCTGCTTGAGCTGCTCGGGCGTGATCGCCGTTCCCATCACGGCCACCGCCTCCTCGATCCCCGCCTGGTGGGCGGCGAGCACGTCGGTGTAGCCCTCCACCACCACCGCCCTCCCCACCTTCGCGATCGCCGACCGCGCCCGGTCGATCCCGTAGAGCGTGCGGCTCTTGCGGTACAGCTCGCCCTCGGGCGAGTTCAGGTACTTCGGCTTCGTCTCCGGCCGGAGCGCTCGCGCTCCGAACCCCTCCACGCGGCCCCGCGGGTCCCGCACCGGGAACATGATCCGCGCACGAAAGCGGTCGTAATGCCCACCCTTCTGCCCCTTCTGCACCAGGCCGGACGCCTGGAGCTCCGGCACGCCGAACCCGGCGGACTGACCACGCGTGAGCACCTGATCCCAGGCGCTCGGCCCGTACCCGACGCCGAACGCCCGCAGCACCTCCTCGCCAAGCCCCCGCGACTCCAGGTACTCCCTCGCCTTCGCCGCCTCCTGCGAGTCCCAGAGGTAGGCAGCGTAGAACTGCGCCGTCCGCTCCAGCAGCTCGCCGAGCCGGGCCCGCCGCTTCCTCGCCTCCTCGGCGCGCGGGTCCTCGCTCTCCCGCTCGATCTCCACGCCGTACCTGTCGGCGAGCGCCTCCACGGCCTCCGGGAAGCCCAGCCCCTCCTTCTCCTGGACGAATCGGAACACGTCCCCGCCCGCCTCGCACCCGAAGCAGTAGTAGACCTTCTTCAGAGGGTCGACCGAGAACGACGGGGAGCGCTCCTCGTGGAACGGGCACAGCCCTGTGAACCGCTCGCCGGCCCGCCGCAGGTCCGTGTAGGCCGAGACGATCTCGACGATGTCGGTGGCGTCCCTGACCCGGTCGACCGTCTCGTTCGTGAACTTGCTCAGAGCCGCGACTCCTCCGGCAGCGCGATCCGCTTGAAGGCCGCGATGCAGAACCGGTCGGTCATCCCGGCGATGTAGTCCGTGATCCGCTGGATCTCGTCGGCGCCCGTCCCGGCATCCGGCACCACATCCGGATTCTCGACGTAGTGGTCGAACAGGCCCCTCACCGTGCGATGCACCCGCTCGTGCTCGCTCCGCGCCTCCTCCCCAAGGTACACGCGCTCGAACATGAACTCCCGCAGCACCCGCATCGCCTGGCCGATCTCCTCGCTCTGGGCGATGTCCCCCGCCTTGCGCGACTCGTCGACGATGTCCTGAGCGAGCGCGTCGATCCTCTGCGCTCCCGTCGGCCCGAGCACCTCGATCTCCGCTGCCGGCAGATCCTCCGCGGTGATGATCCCGGCGCGCAGCGCGTCGTCCACGTCGTGGTTGATGTACGCGACCCGGTCGACGAGCCGAACGATCCGCCCCTCGAGCGTGATCGGTAGCTCCGACCCCGTGTGATTGAGGATCCCGTCGCGCACGGGCTCGGTGAGATTGAGCCCCTGCCCGTCGCGCTCCAGAACGTCCACTACGCGGAGCGACTGCCTGTTGTGGCGAAAGCTTCGCCCCGCCTTCTCCCGCAGCGCCTGATCGAGCGCCTCCTCGCCGATATGCCCGAACGGCGGATGCCCGAGGTCATGCCCGAGGCCGACAGCCTCAGCCAGGTCCTCGTTCAGCCCCAGCGCCCGGGCAACCGTCCGCGCGATCCCGCACGTCTCGATGGTGTGCGTCAGCCGCGTCCGGTAGTGATCTCCCTCCGGCGCGATGAAGACCTGCGTCTTGTACTTCAGCCGCCTGAACGCCTTCGAGTGCACGATCCGGTCCCGATCGCGCTGAAACGGCGTGCGCATCGCGCTGTCGGCCTCCGGCTCCCGGCGCACCGCCGGATACGACGGCGTCCCCAGGTCCCACAGGTACTCCGCCTCCCAGGAGCGAACACGATCCTCCAGCGACCTGGCCGGGACCGCCGCGCGCTCTGACGAAGCCGTTTCCACCTCCTGAAAGAGAATAGGGTCAGGCCATGCCTGAAACAGCCCTCGTCACGGGCGCATCCTCGGGAATTGGCGAACAATTCGCGCGCCAGCTCGCCGCGCGGGGCCACGACGTCGTTCTTGTGGCCCGAAGGGCCGACCGCCTGGAACAGCTCGCCGGAGAGCTCCCCACTGAAGCCCAGGTCGTCGCCTGCGACCTCGCGGAGGAGGCGGCATCGCTGCCGGAGATGGTCAAGCAGCTCGGCGTGGACGTCGGACTGCTCGTCAACAACGCCGGCTTCGGAACCTCGGGCCCCTTCCTCCAGCACGACCCGGGCCGCGACGCCGAGCAGGTCCGGCTCAACTGCGAGGCCATCGTCACCCTCTGCCACGCGTTCCTGCCGGAAATGCTCAACCGGGGACGCGGCGGCGTCATCAACGTCGCCTCCACCGCCGGGATGCAGCCGATCCCGTACGAGTCCGTCTACGCCGCCACGAAGGCATTCGCCCTCAACTTCACCGACGCCCTGCACACCGAGCTTCGCGGCTCCGGCGTGCACGTGATGTCGGTCAACCCCGGCCCGGTCCCGACCGAGTGGCAGGAGGTCGCCGGCTACTCGGACGAGCGCAGTCTCAGCGTCCCAGGCGAGATCTCCGCCGAGCAGGTCGTCCGCGAATCGCTGGAGGCATTCGACAAGGGCCGCCGCTCGATCATCCCCGGCCGCACCATCCGCTGGTTCATCCGCGCCACCTCACCCAGCCCTCGCGCCCTGCAGCTGCGGATCACCGAGCGAATGTACCGCCCGAAGAAGTAGCCAGCCTCAGCCGCGCTCCATGCGGAGGAGCGCTAGGCGGCAGCGCGCAGCCGCACGTGAGCGTGGTGCTCGAGCGTCTCGCTGATCGCCCGCTCCACCTGGCGCAGGTCGCGCTCGGACGCACTTGGCGCCGCCACGAGCGGCTGGCCCAGGGCCTCGACCATGAACTGGTGCGCCTTGGGGGAGAGCTCGAAGCCGCCCCCCTCGCAGGAGGCGCAGACGACTCCGCCTGCCGCCCCGGAGAACCCGACGAGCCCGTCCGACTCACCGCAGCGAGCACAGGATGAGAGCTCGGGGCTGAAGCCGGCCGCGAGCGCCAGCTTGAGCCTGAACGCCAGCGCAGTCGCCTGGCCGGCGGCCCCGTCCACCAACGGGAACGGCGAGACCCCGCTGGGCGGCTCCTGGCCGTCGAGCAGCGCGAGGTAGCGGCACAGCAGGTTGTACGCGGCCGGGTTCGGCTCCTCGGAGTCGCACAGGCGAAGCACCGCGTCGCAGCCCCGGGCGGCGGCCATCAGCGCCGGCCCGTTGTCGCGCAGGTCCGGGTGGGCCGCGACCGTCGCCGCCGACGTCACCGTCGCCAGGTCGCCGCGCCCCTCGTGGAGCACGAGGTCGAGCCGGAAGTACGGCTCCAGCCGCCCGCCGAACCGCGAGCGCGGCCGCCGCGACCCCTTCGCGATCGCGTTGATCCGCCCCCGGGTGGCGCTGTAGAGGTGGAGGATCCGATCGGCCTCGGCGTAGCGAATGCTTCGCAGGACGATCGCCTCGGTCTTGTAGCTGCCCGGCATGGGCCGGGAAAGATGACCGCCGAGTCGGACGGTTAACCGCCTCGGCTAGAGGCGTGGATCGAGTCCCGGATCGCCGCCGCCGTCACCGTCGCGGCGATCGTCCCGATGGAGATCGGGGTGAAACGGTCGGTCGCTCCCGAGCCCGACGACAGGCAGAAGACGACGTCGCCGTCGACGTCCGAGAACACGGGGTCCACCGCCCGCGCGACGCCGCCGCTCGCCATCCGCGCCACACGAGTGCACGCCGCCTTGTCGAGCGTCGCGTCGGTCATCACGCAGACCAGCGTGGTGTTCCTCTCCTCCAGCCGTGTCCAGTCGGGCTGCCCCTTCATCGCGGCGATCCGCTCCGCCGTCCTCACCGGCTCGTCGCCATCGGTCCTGCAACCCCCGAGCACCTGGCCGTCCTCGCCGATCACGTCGCCGAACGCGTTGACCACGGCCAGCGCCGCCACCATCTCCCCCGCCCCGCTTCGCGCTGCCGCGAACCCGATGCCGGCCTGCGTCGAGCGCTCGCGACCGAGGATCTTGCCCACGGCGGCTCCCGTCCCAGCGCCGACGCGCCCGCGCTCGGGCACGCCCGGCGCGGCGGCCTCGCACGCCGCGTATCCCGAGTCGGCGTCCGGCCTGGCCCTCGGATCGCCCTCCGCGAGGTCGTAGACGACCGCCGCCGGGACGATGGGCACCAGCCCGGCCGGGGTCCGGTAGCCCATGTCGTGGTCCTCGAGCCACCGCCCGACGCCGTCGGCCGCCGCGAGGCCATAGGCGCTGCCGCCGCAGAGCGCCACGGCCGACACCTCGCTCGTTCCGGCCAGCGGCCCGATGTTGTCGGTCTCCCTCGTCCCCGGCCCGCCGCCGCGGACGTCGACGCCGCCGCGACTGCCGGGCGGCGCGATCACGACGGTGCAGCCGGTCGCCCCCTCCACGTTCGTCCAGTGCCCGATGGAGAACCCGTCCGGAGGGCCGACCTGCCCGCTCACGTCGTCGCCCTCGCGCGAGCTCGACGGCGCCGGGGCCTGCGGCGCAGCCGCCGCTGGCAGGACGGACAGAAGTAGGTGGAGCGCCCGCCGACCACGATCCGCCGGATCTCGGCGCCGCAGCGCGGGCAGGGCTTCGCCTCGCGGGTGTGGACGAGGAACTCGTCCTGCATCGCGCCCTGCTCGCCGCGAGAGTCGCGGTAGTCGTCGATCGACGCGCCGCCGCTTCGAAGACCCGCCTCTAGCGCGTCGACGATGCCCACCCGCAGCCGCTCGCAGTCCTCGGGCTTCATCGACCCGGCGGGAGACAGCGGGTGAAGCTCGGCCCGGTGAAGCGCCTCATCGGCGTAGATGTTCCCGATCCCCGCCACGCCCAGTTGATTGAGGAGGAAGCTCTTCAGCGGCGCCCGCCGCCCGGCGGCCCGGCGGCAGAGCTCCTCCGCCGTCAGGGAGTCCGACAGCGGCTCGATCCCCAGACGAGCGGCGAAGTACTCATCCAGCTCGGCGTCATCGAGCACCACGGCGTGCCCAAAACGGCGCGCGTCGGTGAACAGCAGGCGCCGCCCGCCTTCGAGCTGCAACTGTGCCCGCAGATACGGCGGATCCGTCGTTTCGTCCACGAGACGCAGGTTCCCGGTCATCCGCAGGTGCATCGCAAGGGTCCGGCCGCCCTCCAGGCGCAGCAGCAGGTACTTGCCGCGCCGCTCCACGGCGTCGATCGTCCGGCCCCTCAGCAGATCCTCGACCTCACCCGGGGAACCGGGCCGCGTCCACCGCTCGTCGAATACCGCCGCGTCGGCGATCCGCGCTCCGGTGATCTCCGGCTCGAGCTGGCGGCGGATCGTCTCGACCTCGGGGAGCTCCGGCATCCCCTTGATTCAAACATGCCCGCGGCCGCCGGCTAGGAAGCGGTGGCCCGGGGGTGCGCCTTGAAGTAGACCTCCTTGATCCGCTCGCCGGAGAGGTGGGTGTAGAGCTGTGTAGTCGATACGTCGGCGTGGCCCAGCATTTCCTGCACCGAGCGCAGGTCGCAGCCGCCCGACAGAAGATGCGTGGCGAAGGAATGGCGCAGGGTGTGCGGGCTCATGCGGCCCGCAAGCCCCACATCGGCAGCGTGACGCTGGATCACCTTGTAGAGCCCCTGGCGCGTGAGCGGCCCACCGCGGAAGTTCACGAACAGGCGCGAGACGGGCCGCGTGCCGACGAGGTCGGGACGTCCCGCCCGTAGGTAGCGCTTGACCGCGGCAGCGGCTTCGCGACCGAGGGGGACGATGCGCTCCTTGTTCCCCTTCCCGTGCGGGCGCACGAATGACCGGCGCAGGTCGATGTCGTTGACGTCCAGGCCCACGACCTCGGAGGCCCGCAGGCCGCAGCCGTACATGACCTCGAGCAGGGCCCGGTCGCGAAGCTGGACTGGATCGCCGCCGGACACGCTCTCGATGAGGCGCTTGACCTCCCCGTAGGTGAGGACCCGAGGAAGCTTGCGGCTCTTCGCGGGCGGGCTGAGCGAAGCCGTCGGATCCTCGTTTACGAGCTCCTCGCGGCGCAGGTGGCGGTAGAAGGAGCGGAGGCACGCGGTCTTGCGATTGACCGTCGCCGGCGAGCAGGCGGGCTGGCCGTTGCCGGTCGCGAGGTCGGCCAGGAAGTCGGCCACGTCGGCGCGGTCCGCCTCCGTCGCGCCCCGATGGCGCTTGGCGAGGAAGGCCCCGTACTGGAGCAGGTCGGTGCGGTAGGCATCGAGCGTGTTGCGCGAGAGCCCCCGCTCGAACTCGAGATAGGCGAGGAAATCGAGCACGAGCGCCTCGAAGGGCGCCTCCACGCCCCCCGTTGCGTCGTCGCCGTGCCTGACCGCAACAGCCATGCCCCCCAATTCGCCTCGGGCGGGGGACGCCCCTGCCGGTGCAACCGGACTGGCAGGCGAGTCAGCTCCGGCGAAGCTCCCGGAAGAGGAGCAGTCCAATCAGCGACTTGGCATCCCGGCACTCCTCGATCGCGCCGTCAAGCTCGGCCAGCGGCCACGCCACGACCTCCAGGCGCTCCTCCTCGTCGGACTCGGCGCTCGCGTCGTGCAGCCCGGTGGCGAGGTAGACGATGACCTTCTCCTCCGCGAAGCCGGGGCTCGTGTAGAAGCGCTTCAGCTCCTTCCATTCCGAGGCGCCCTTGCCGATCTCCTCGGCGAGCTCTCGCTTGGCACAGTCGAGCTCCGACTCGCCCGGGACATCGAGCTTGCCGGCGGGCAGCTCGAGCAGCGACTCCTCCCCCACCGCCTCGCGCGGCTGGCGCACCAGGTAGACGTGGAGATCGTCGTGCGCCACCATCGCGACCGCGCCGGGGTGCCCGACGATCTCGCGCTCCGAGACGGAGCCGTCGGGGTAGCGGAACTCGTCGTGGCGCACCCTCGCGATGTTTCCCTCGAAGACGGTCTTGGACCCGATTCGCTCCATGTCGTTCCTATACCCAGGTTCTCACTCGCCCACGGCCACGGCCAGCGCCCTGCCGGCGGCGAGGGGCGCGGCGAAGAACAGTGGATCCTCGTCGAGCGTGCGCCCCATCGTCTTCGTCGGGAGGCCGCTCTGCCCATAGGCGCCGAGCTCCACCGTCTCCACCTCCACGTCGTGGCGGTCGTCGCAGACAGTGTGCAGAGCGTCGAGCACACTCGGCATGTCAACCGACTCGGCGTCCTCCTCACCCGTGGGCCATCCGGCAAGCCGGATCTCTGGCACCGGGACGCGTACCGCCCCGAGCAGGAGGCTGAGAACGGCCTCGGTGTGATGGCTGAGGCCGCGATGCCTCGGGCGCGGGTCCGAGGCCGAGAGCCGTGGAGAGATGAGCGTCGGCAGACCCAGCGCCAGCGCGGCATGGGCGCTTTCCAGCGCCGCCATCCCGCCATGGCCGTACATCGTGGCCGAGCCGAGTATCCCCGGGCCAGGCCCGCAGAGGATCGCGTCCCACTCGAGGCCGCGGGCGGCGGCGTACAGCGCCCCGAGTGTCGTGACCGCCTCGTGCTCGCCGCCGTACGCCGCTCCCGCGGTCACGTGACCGGCGAGGAGCCCGCGCTCGCGAAGCTGCGCAACATCCCGCGACAGCGCCCCGGGGAGCGCGCCGCCGGGCGTCTGGACGTAACCGAGCCGGATACCCGGCCGCGCGCGGTCCGCCGCCCACGCGCTCGGCGCCAGGTGGCCGTGGAGCGGCAGGACGAGGACCGGGCATGAGGCGACCTCGGATGAGGTCCGAGCCGCGGCTTCGGGGGTCTCGACGGGCTCGATCGAATGCTGAAGGGACGTGTAGTTGAGCTTCATCACGTGTTCGCCCGCGGCCGGCCCCGGCCCATCGAGCCCGCGCGTCAGGTTCAGGTGCACGACGTCGAAGCCGCCCGAGCCGAGCCCCAGGTCGGCGGCCTCCGTGTTCACCACCACCTCGTCTCCGTCGGCGACCTCGCCGACCATCGCCGAGTCGGCCCACGCCGGCCGGCGCTCGCCGTCGATCTGCACCGTCAGCGGGTCCGTGTCGACCACCACGCCGCGGCGCAGCTTCAGCATCGAGCGGCCGCCTCCTCGACGATCGCCTCGCAGATGCCGAACATCTGGACGATCCGATCAGGAGCGACACTCTCCTCCGGCGTGTGGTTCGCCTCGGTCCCGTTGGCGAGCAGCACCGTCTCGAACCCGGCCGCATTGAACGCGTTGGCGTCGCTGCCGCCGCCGGTAGAGGTCTCGACCGGATCCACGCCGCGGCGCTCGAGCGCGGTGCGCGCGATCGTCACCGACCGGGACTTCGACGGCAGCCGGTAGCCCTGGAACATCTCCGTGACCTCGACGTCCACGTCGCATTCGTGCTCGCCGGCCGCCCATGTGCACGCGTCGACCATCTCGCCGATCGCCTTGCTGGCCTTCTCGTCATCGAGGCTCCGCGCCTCGCCGTCCACGCGACAGTGGCCGGCCACGACATTCGACGCGGTCCCCC
>Ga0207693_10002410_pt1 | contig 16229 bp, 9 predicted proteins | sample LARL81metaG_FD_184347 | JGI IMG/M metagenome (GOLD analysis project Ga0207693, IMG submission 184347) | Corn, switchgrass and miscanthus rhizosphere microbial communities from Kellogg Biological Station, Michigan, USA - LAR L8-1 metaG... | ecosystem: Host-associated > Plants > Roots >...
GGGCAGATCTTCCGAGCCGCCCAGCCGGCGCAGCGCCTGCGCGTCGCCGACCGGGGGATCGGCGCCCAGGGTGGCCATGAACAGCGCGAAAAACGGCACCGTCTGCTGATACTCGAATGCCTCACCGAACAGGGTGCGCACCCCGCACTTGTCGGCCAGCGCCATCACCTCGGTCAGCAACCGGCTCTTCCCGATGCCCGGCGGGCCCTCGATGACCAGCACACCCCCGCGCCCCTGCACCAGCGCCGTCACCAACGCGCCAATCACCTTCAACTCGCCCGCCCGCCCCCGAATCGGCGGAGTTAAGCGCTGGCCGCCGACGTTTACAACGCCGGTTGAAGGCCCCACGGGGTGTCCTGTCTACCGTTGCTGGACTGCCACTGCAGTGCACGTCATTCTAGGCATCTGCGCATCCGCGCGAAATACACGTCGATGCCGCTCGGGGTGCACGCGATCTGCAGCAGCGCCTCGGGCGCCACAGCCGAGTATCAGCGGCGATGAACACGAACGGCGGGTGATCGCGCGGGCAAGCACGACCGCCCAGTTCATCGTTGCGCGGGTAGAGTGCGTCGCCGATTCAGCGACATGTTTCTGCACACGTCGCCTTGCATGTCTGACCGCAGTCCCGGCCGGGCTGACGACGGCGGGTGCGGGCCCCCGCTCGCTCGTGGCGAACGCTGCAGCTACCTCAGGGCGCACGCGATGGCGCTGGGCTGGAGGCGTGCGCCCAGAACCGTTTGGGGATCCTGCCGGCGTGGCGGGCGAGGTGACCGGCTCTGACTACGGCGGCCATCGCGGCGGGTTGGCCGCCCGGGTCATCGCGCTGGCCAGCACCACCGCATCGCAGCCGAGCTCCATCGCGAGCGCAGCGTCGCTGGCGGTGCCGATGCCCGCATCCAGCACCACCGGCACGCCAGCCTGGTCGACGATCATCTCGATGTTGTGCGGATTGGCGATGCCCAACCCGGTGCCGATCGGCGAGCGGCATCGCCGCCGCAACCGATGTCCTCCAACCGGCGCGCCAGCGCCGGATCGTCGGTGGTGTAGGCCAGCACGATGAACCCGTCGTCGACCAATTGCTCAGCGGCGCGCACCAATTCGACCGCATCGGGCAGTAGGCTGCGCTCGTCGCCAATGACCTCGAGCTTGATCCAGTCGGTGTGCAGCGGTTCACGGGCCAACTGGGCGATCAGCACCGCCTCGGCCGCGCCGCGACAACCCGCGGTGTTGGGCAGTGGCGTGATCCCAAGGCGACTGAGCAGATCGAGCACGCCGGTGCCGCCAGTCATATCGATCCGGCGCAAAGCGACGTGTTGCGCCACACCGCAACACAAACGGCGTCAGGCATTCTCCGTGATCCACTTCGCGGTAAAGCCCTGTATTGCCGAGAACTGTTGGGCCAACTGGCGACCGATCAAGCTTTCGATCTTGCCGCCGATTAGTGGGACTTTGAACTCCACCGTCGCCTTGCACTTCATGCGCGAGCCGTTCTGCGCCTGTGCCAGCAAAGCCGTGCCGAACCCGGATCCCGGCGCTCCGTGCGACACAATGCTGACCTCGCCGCGCACCACGCCGCCAACGATCGGGCCCCATGTCTCGTTTTGCACGACCTGCCAATTACGGGGAAAGAACTTGGCGACCAGCCCGGGCAGCCCGTCGTGACGCAGCTCATGAATGATGGCCACGCTCGCAGAGCCATCGGTGTCGATGGTCAACGAGTCCAGCCTGCCCAAGCCGCCGAAGGCCGCCAGGCGCGCCAGCCAGTAATCCTCTGCGGAGAACGCCGAACGGATTTGTTCAACGCTGGCCGAGGATTCGACCGAGAAGTCGACTGATCGTGGCATAGCAGCCAGGCTATCCCTGTCGGCACCGGCAGCTACCTAGTTCGTATAAGCGCCGCTTGGATAGGGCGCGGCTCATGTTGTGGCCGTTCGCTGGCTGGTCATGGCAACGGCCTGCACTGAATCGAAGATTCGTTACACCTCCGGCAATAGAAGCCGTTACGCTAACTGCGCAAACAGTCTCACCTGGATGCGCCACAGCAATAGTCAGCAGGGCACGGCGCCGGGAATACTTTCCCTCTCACCCGGATTCAACCGAGCTTCACGCCTCATAGCTTGAGAAGAGGTGAACGGACGTGGGTGATCCACTTGCTGTTCCGGTTGCTGTCATCTGGATGGCCCGCCCGCTTCCCAGAATCCTCGAGTCGCCGGACGAACTGTGGGAGGCGTTGCTGCGCGGCGACGACCTCGTCTTGGAGATTCCGGCGGACGGGTGGGACGCTGACGAGTACCACGACCCCGAAACTGGCGTTCCCACTCAGCCGGTATCGAGGTGGGCCGGGTTCCTGGACGACGTTGCCGGCTTCGATTGCGAGTTCTTCGGAATGGGCGAACGTGCTCAGGCGTGAGTCGCGGCGTGGATTACTAATGGGTTGGCCGACAAAGGCAACAGCGCCACCCGGGACGGATACGACGAGCACAGCTGGAGTTGGTGGTGTCTTCCAACGGCTGGGCGACTTCGTCGTGCGGTGGCCGTGGGTTGTGATCGGCTGCTGGGTTGCGCTCGCCATGGTCCTGCCGCCGTTATTCCCGTCGCTGGCAGAGGTGACTCAGAAACAGCCGACATCCCCCCTGCCAGCCAGCGCCCCGGCGATTGTCTCAAACCGACAGATGGCCGAGGCATTTTCCAAATCCGGTACTGAAGACAACGTGCTCCTGGTCCTCTTGACCAACGACAAGGGGCTGGGACCGGCTGACGAGCAGGTCTACCGAACGCTGGTCGACCGCCTGCGTCAAGACAGTCAAGACGTCGTGATGCTGCAGGATTTCGTTGCCACACCGCCGTTGCGCGAGACGCTCAGTAGTCAGGACGGCAAAGCCTGGATCCTGCCGGTCGGCCTCTCAGGCGACTTGGCCTCGCCGGAGGCCAACGCCGCGTACACACGGGTCGCCGACATCGTCAAGAACATAGTTGCGGGAACTCCGCTGACGGCAAACCTGACCGGAACAGCGGCCACCATTGCCGACGTCATTGACGTCAGTGAGCGGGATCAAGTTCGGATCGAAGCCGCGATCGTAACTCTGTTGCTCGTGATCCTGCTGATCATCTACCGCAACCCGATCACCATGTTGCTGCCGTTGATCACAATCGGCGTCTCCCTGGCGATTGCGCAGACCGTTCTGGCTGGAGTCGCCCAATTGGGCCTGCCGGTTACGACCCAGACCCTTGTTTTCCTCACCGGGATGATCGCCGGCGCGGGAACGGATTACGCCGTCTTTCTCATCAGCCGCTACCACGATTACCTGCGGCTCGGCGCGGATTCGGATCAAGCGGTAAAGAGCGCTTTGAGCTCTATCGGCAAAGTGATCGCCGCTTCAGCGGCGACGGTGGGCGTCACGTTTCTCGGGATGACCTTTACCCGATTAGAATTGTTTTCAGCTACCGGCCCGGCGTTGGCAATTGGGATCGGTGTGGCTTTCGTTGCCGCGGTGACGCTGCTGCCAGCCATCATCGTGCTCACCGGGCGCCGTAGATGGATCAAGCCACGACGCGACCTCACCACTCGTTTCTGGCGGCGATCGGGGATACGCATTGTGCGCCGACCCAAAGCCAATTTGGTCGCCAGCTTGATGGTGCTGCTCATCCTGGCCGGCTGCTTGGGTGTGGTCCGGTACAACTACGACGACCGAAGGACCCTGCCCGATTCCGTCGAGAGCTCCATCGGATACGCCGCGATGGATCGACATTTCTCGTTGAGCTCGATGATTCCCCAGTACCTGTTGATCCAATCACGACACGACTTGCGGACACCAGAAGCGCTTGCCGACATGGAACAGATGGCACAGCGGATGAGCCAACTGCCCGGTATTGCGGCGGTCCGGGGGGTCACTCGGCCCGACGGAACACCGCTGGAAGCCGCCAGCACGACGCGTCAGGCCGGCGAAATAGGCAAGCGGCTAGACGACGCATCTGTACTCATCAAAGACCGCACCGATGACCTCAACCGACTGGCCTCGGGCTCCGACCAGTTGGCCGACAGCCTCGCCATTCTCCGTGATCAGATCACTAAGCTCATGTCCGGCGTCGGCAGCCTCATCAACGGTCTCGCGGCCATCCAGAGCCAGTTCGGTGGGGACATGACATTCGGCCAGATGGGCGACGCCGATCGCCTCATCGCCGGCATGCGCACGCTCGGCGACACGCTGCAGGCGACATTCGGCAACCTGGCGGAAAACTTCGAATGGGTCGACCCCGTGGTAATCGCGCTCGACGGCAGCCCGTACTGCGACAGCAATCCGGTCTGCATCACCGCGCGCGATCAGTTCCGTACGCTGCAAACCGCCCGGAACGACGGCACTCTCGACAAACTGGTCAGCCAATTGCAGTCGACCGGACCTCTGTCGAACTTGTCGCAGACGGTGACCAAACTGAGCCAGTCGATGAAATCTCTCACCGGCTCCATGGGGTCATTGGGGCTGGCCGGTCCTGGCGGCGGCAAGTCGCCGCTGGGCAATATGCAACAAGGCCTCGATCAGCTCGCCGGCGGGAGCCGACAACTGGCCGACGGAGTGCAACAGCTGGTGGACCAGACCAAACGGATGGGCACCGACCTCGGCGACGCGTCGGTGTTTCTGCTGGCAATGAAGAATGACGCGGCGACGCCATCGATGGCGGGGTTTTATATTCCTCCCCAGGTGTTGGTTTCCGACGATTTCAAGAAAGCCGCCGCGTTCTTCATATCGGCCGATGGACATACAGCTAGGTACTTGATACAAACAAAATACAATCCGTTCAGCACCGCCGCAATGGATCAGGTCAATTCGATTACCGATACCGCTCGGGGCGCTCAACCGAATACCGCGTTGGCGGATGCCTCGATATCGATGACGGGATACTCCGCTACCCTCCGGGACGCGCGTGAATACTACAATCATGATATTCGATTCATCATCGCATTGACCGTTATCGTCGTGTTTCTGATTTTGGTCGCCCTGTTGCGGGCGATTGTTGCGCCGTTGTACCTGATCGGTTCGGTGATCATTTCGTATTTGGCGGCGCTCGGCATCGGTGTCGTGATGTTTCAATTCATTCTCGGCCAGGAATTGCATTGGAGCGTTCCGGGACTGACCTTCATCATATTGGTCGCAATGGGTGCCGATTACAATATGTTGCTCATTTCCCGGATTCGTGATGAGTCTCCGCGCGGCATACGTTCCGGCGTCATCCGCACCGTGGGCTCTACCGGCGGTGTCATCACCGCGGCGGGTCTGATCTTCGCCGCCTCGATGTTCGGTCTGCTGTTCGCCAGCATCTCCACCATCGTGCAGGCCGGCTTCGTTGTCGGGGCCGGGATTCTGCTGGATACCTTCCTGGTGCGTACCATCACGGTGCCGGCCACGGCTGTACTGGTAGGGCGGGCAAACTGGTGGCCGTCACGATGGAGGCCGCGGCCCTCGCCGCCAGCAAAGCGCGCAGAACAGGTATCGGCGCCCGATGCCGGATGAACTGTGGTAGCTGGGTCAACTCGGTGAGGCGGGGGATGTGACGATTCCTGGAGGGCAGGAGCCGGTCGACCCAGTTAGCGGTCATCGCGGCAAGGTGGACTTCACCGGCGTGCAATGGGGATCGGTGGAGTGGACGAACCTATGCATGCTCTACCTTCGGGCTTGCGAGAGTCGATTGGCCCAACCTGTTTTGGGCGATCACTTCGCCGCACAGGACGTCGCGCGAATCGATTACGACTTCAAGCGTATCCATCGACGTGTCCGCCCTGTGGCCAATCAGTTCGGGGTGGCATTGCGTGGCGCGCAACTCGATGCCTGGACCACGGACTACCTGAACGGCCATCCGGACGCCGTCGTGCTGCATCTGGGGTGTGGGTTACACAGTCGCGCATTCCGCTTGGCGGTGCCGGACGGCGTGCGGTGGTTCGACGTCGACCTGCCCCAGGTCATCGCGTTGCGCCGAGAGTTGTATTCCGAATCCGAATCCGAAACCTATCGGATGATCGGTTCGTCGGTGACCGACCCGGGCTGGCTCGATGAGCTACCCGCGGGCGGCCGGGTACTGATCGTCGCCGAAGGCCTTCTGATGTATCTGACCCCGGCCGACATAACTGAACTGCTCAACCGCTTGGTCGACCGGTTCGACACGGGCGAGCTGCTGGCCGACTTGATGTCGAAATGGGGTCCGTGGCAGTCCAAGATCGTCGCGCCCGGCTTGATCAAGTGGGGCACCCGCGACGGTGGTGAGATCACGCGCTGGGATGCCCGGCTGCGTCTCATCGAGGACCGCTCCGTCATAGCCGGGTTCCGCAAGATTCCGCTTGCCCGACAGCGATTGATGTACCGCGTGGCGCACGCCATCCCGGTGTGGCGGAACTACGAGCGGCTCTTCCGCTTCGCGTTCTAGACGGCGGCACTTCTGTTGCTGAAATGGCCCAGAGTCGATCAGCCGCGTTTGCCGGTACACCAGACACCTTCGGGGGCTTCCGAGACGTACGTACCGAAGCCGACCTCCACGGGCTGCGTGTCTCGGCCGCGAACGGCTTCGCCGTCACGCCGGCGGGCCCAGGAGAATTTCGGTGTCAACCGGTTCCAAGTCGATCTGGTTGATCTACTCAGCTTGACGGGACTGCACACGTGTCACCCAGTGTCCTCGGAGCTCTCTGACAAGTCGTGCAGCGGTTGACGCCCGGCCGCCTTCGGCGGACCATTTCTTGTGTGCCCCATGTCGGCTGTCGCGACTGCGAGGACTTTGCCAGCGTGATGTCGAACGTTCGGTTGACTGTCATCGGAGCTGATCTTCACGCTTGTGGTAATTTTGCCAAAGTGCCGACCGACGCCGTTTGCCTGCAGTAGCGTTTGAACCGGACGTCAGTCGTCATCGGGGACGCGCGTTCCACTCATCTCGACTAGATGGTCTGGAGACCGATGAGCATCAATCCGTTCGACGACAATGCCAGCTTTCTTGTCCTAGTCAACGACGAGGAGCAACACAGCCTGTGGCCGTTCTTCGCTGATGTTCCAGCCGGCTGGCGGGTGGTTCACGGCGAAGCGGACCGCGGTGCGTGTTTGGACTACATCGAACAGAACTGGACCGATATACGGCCAAAGAGTCTGCGCGAGAGGTTGCTGGCAGAGGGCGGGTTGATGCATAGGCCGACTTGATTGGGGGTGGTCGGATGAAGCCTGATTGCCGGGCACTTCCGCTGACGCGGAGACAACTAGATACATGGCTTTCGTCGGAAACGAGTCACTCCGGTACGCAGTACGCACTTAGCCTCTTCGCGAGAATCGACGGCAAGCTAGAACGTGATGCCCTTGAGCACACGATCCGCCCGGGGCGGCAGGCGGCCGAATCAAGGAGGACCGCGTTTTTCGACGCTTATGGCCAGAATTTCCACAGGGCGACCAACGACACGGATGTCAAGCAGGCCTTCTATGACCCGACCTCCTCGCGTCACCTCGTGCAGGAAGCCCTTCAGCTAGCATCGTCGATCCAACGCACGTCAATGCCGTTATTCCGGACGCGGCCCGATGGATCCGTCGTCGGCCGAATCCAACGGCTATCCAACGTGTTGGGGGTCCACCGGTCATCGGCCATCACCGCGACGTGCCACCTGACGCTTTACCGACCATTTGGAATCGGCGTCATCACCGCTTCCAACACCCAACATTTCGACCTTGCCGCCAACGGTCGAAGGCGCGTTGGCTCGATCAGCCGGTCCCAACAAGCAATTCGAATTAACAGGTGCTTACGGAACCACCGGATGGGAAGAGGGTGAGTGCCCGTGGATAGAGCAGGCGTCACGTCCATTGCCGTCATCGGGATGGCCTGTCGGCTTCCCGGGGGCATCGATTCTCCTGAGCGGTTGTGGGAGGCGTTGATGCGCGGCGATGACCTGGTCACCGAGGTCCCGCCCGACCGGTGGGACGCCGACGAGTACTACGACCCCCAGCCGGGGGTGCCGGGTCGGTCGGTGACGAAGTGGGGCGGGTTCCTCGACGACGTCGCCGGCTTCGATTCCGAGTTCTTCGATATCAACGAGCGCGAGGCCACCGCGATCGATCCGCAGCACCGGTTGCTGCTGGAAACCTCCTGGGAGGCTATGGAGCATGCCGGGCTCACTCCGGAGACGATGGCGGACTCGCTGACCGGTGTGTTCGTGGGCTTGACGCACGGCGACTACCAACTGCTGGCCGCCGATGCGCACGCCGTGGAGGCACCGTATGGCTTTACCGGCAGCAGCTTCAGCCTGGCATCCGGGCGCATCGCCTATGCGTTGGGCGTCCACGGTCCCGCGCTGACCGTGGACACCGCATGTTCGTCGGGTCTGACCGCGGTGCACCTGGCCTGTCACAGCCTGATCGACGGTGAAAGCGACCTCGCCCTGGCCGGTGGCGCCGCCGTGATCCTGGATCCGCGGAAGTTTGTCGCCGGGTCGGCGGAAGGCATGCTGTCTCCCACTGGAAGATGTCATGCGTTCGACGTCGCGGCGGACGGGTTCGCGTCCTCCGAAGGCTGTGTCGTGGTGTTACTCAAACGTTTGCCTGACGCGCTGCGTGACGGTGATCGGATGCTCGCCGTGATCCGCGGCACTGCGGCCAACCAAGACGGCCACACCGTGAACATCGCCACGCCATCTGTCACAGCGCAGACCGCGGTGTACAGGGCTGCGTTGGCCGCTGCGGGCGTCGACGCCCGTAGCATCGGCATGGTCGAGGCGCATGGCCCCGGCACCGCCGTCGGTGACCCGATCGAATACGCCAGCCTGGCCAAGGTTTATGGCATCGAGGACCCCTGCGCGCTGGCCACGGTGAAAACCAATTTCGGGCATGCACAGTCGGCCGCCGGAGCACTGGGGCTGATGAAGACGATCCTGGCCCTGCAGCACGGAGTGGTTCCCCAGAATCTGCACTTCACCCGGCTACCCGATGAGATGGCCGGAATTGACACTAAACTCTTTGTGCCACAAGAGATTACACCGTGGCCCACCAACGGCGATCATCCCCGACGGGCGGCGGTGTCATCGTACGGGCTCTCGGGTACCAACGCGCATGCCATCGTGGAACAAGCACCAGAACAGGCTCCGGAAGCCGCTGCGCCCGAGGACATCTCAGCTGAATCGGCGACGATGACACCGTTGCTGTTCCCGCTGTCGTCTACGTCGGCCGACGAACTGCGCCGCACCGCCGGCCGGCTGGCCGACTGGGTCGCAGCACATGAGGAGGTGGCGTTACCGGATCTGGCCTACACCCTGGCGCGCCGGCGCGCGCACCGCCCAGTGCGCACCGCCGCCATTGCGAGCAGCCGGCCGGAGCTCACCACGGCCCTGCGGGAGGTCGCCGACGGCGATACTCCGTATCAGGCCGCCGCCGGGCAGGACGACCTGGGGCCGGTGTGGGTGTTCTCCGGGCAGGGTTCGCAGTGGGCTCAGATGGGTGCTGAGCTGCTGGCGACCGAACCGGTGTTCGCCGCCACCGTCGCGGCGGCCGAGCCACTGATCGCCCACGAGTCCGCGTTCTCGGTCACCGAGGCGATGACCGCGTCGCAGGTCGTGACCGGTATCGACCGGATCCAGCCGACCCTGTTCACCATGCAGGTCGCGTTGGCCGCCGCCATGCGCTCGTACGGGGTGCGCCCCGGCGCGGTCATCGGGCATTCCCTCGGTGAGGTCGCTGCAGCCGTCGTCGCCGGAGCCCTGTCGCTGGAAGACGGGGTGCGCGTCATTTGCCGGCGCTCGCGGCTGATGTCCCGTATTGCCGGCGCCGGTGCGATGGCATCGGTGGAACTGCCTGCCCAGCAAGTGCTTTCGGAGCTGATGACCCGCGGCGTTAACGACGCCGTTGTGGCTGTGGTGGCCTCGCCAGAGTCCACGGTGATCGGCGGTGCCACCCAGACGGTTCGCGATCTGGTCGCGGCCTGGGAGCAGCGCGATGTGATGGCCCGCGAGATCGCCGTCGACGTCGCCTCACACTCCCCCCAGGTCGATCCGATCCTCGATGATCTGACCGAGGCACTCGCGGGGCTGCACCCGATGGCACCAGAGGTTCCCTTCTACTCGGGGACCCTGTACGACCCGCGCGAGCGGCCGGTGTGCGATGCCGGGTATTGGGTGCAGAATCTGCGCCAGATGGTGCGGTTCGCCCCAGCGGTGCGGGCCGCTTTGGAGGAGGGCTACCGAGTCTTCGCGGAGATGGCGCCCCACCCGCTGCTCACGCATGCGGTCGAGCAGACCGCCCGGAGTCTCGACATGCCGCTGGCCGCTCTGGCCGGTATGCGCCGCGAACAAGCGCTGCCATACGGGCTGCGTGGCTTTGTGGCGGATCTGCACAGTGCGGGCGCCGCGGTGGACTTCTCAGTGCTGTCCCCGAATGGCCGGCTGGTGGACGCGCCGCTGCCGACCTGGACTCACCGTCGGCTGTTGTTGAGCCGCGGTGGGCAGCAATCCCCAACACATGGTGGGTGCACCGTTTCAGTACATCCGCTGTTGGGCCCGCATGTGCGCTTGCTGGAGGAACCCGAGCGCCACGTCTGGCAGGCCGAGGTCGGCACCGCCGCCCAGCCCTGGCTGGGCGATCACAAGATCCGCAATATCGCCGTGTTTCCGGGGGCGGCTTACTGCGAGATGGCGTTGGCGGCCGCGCGCGCGGTACTGGGCCCGGCATCTGAGGTGCGTGACATTCGCTTCGAGGAGGCGCTGCTGCTGGATGAGCAGACCACGGTCGGCGCCTCGGCGGCCTTGTCATCGCCGAGCGTGGTCGACTTCACCGTGGAGACCAAACACGGCGGCGAACAAGCGCGGCACGCTAGCGCAATCCTGCATCTCGCAGAGGGGGAGCAGCCTCCTGCGCAGGACATGTCCGTGCTGCTTGCCGCGCACCCGCACCGCGAGGACGGCGCCGAGGTGCGCAAGCGCCTGGACAAGCGTGGTGTTCAGTACGGTCCCGCGTTCAGCGGTCTCGCCGCGGTGCACACCGGCGAGGGGACGACCGCCACCGTGCTGGTTGAAGTCGCGCTACCCGGCCAAATCCGCTCGCAACAGGATGCCTACGGGGTGCACCCGGCGCTGCTGGATGCCTGCCTTCAGTCCGTTGCGGCTCATTCGCAGGTCCAGGCCCTGGGCGAAGATGTGCTGGCGTTGCCATTGGGTATCCGGCGACTCCGCTCCTACGGTTTTGCCCGCAACGCCCGCTACTGCTACACACGGGTGACGAAAGCCGACACTTCCGGGGTTGAGGCCGACCTCGACGTGCTCGACGAGCACGGGGCCGTGCTGCTCGCCGTGCAGGGGCTGCGATTGGGCACCGGAGCATCCGAAAACGACCACAACGATCGGGTGATGGCCAAGCGGCTACTGACCGTCGAATGGCAGCAACGAGAATTGCCCGAGGTGGAACACGCCGACACCGGAACCTGGCTGCTGATCAACACCGACACCGCCAATGTGGTTGCCGCCACGTTGTCCGACGCACTGAAAAGCCGTGGCGCGCACTGCACCACCATGTGCTGGCCGCCGCACGCCGACCACATTTCGAACGGCGGACAGCTTCGAGATCATCTACGTGCCGGTGGATTCACCGGTGTGGTGATCCTAACGGGACCTCGGAACGGCGACGCCGATGACCAGTCCCCGCTGCTGGCCCGCGAATCAGTGCAGCATCTGGTGCGTATTGCCCGCGAATTGCCAGACATCCCCAACGAACTCCCGCGCCTGTATGTCGTGACGCGCAACGCGCAAACCGTGGTGGCCAGTGACGTGGCCAATCTGGAGCAGGCTGGGCTGCGGGGTTTGATGCGGGTGATCGGCACCGAACATCCGCACTTGCGGGCCACCCAGATCGATATGGACGAAACCACCGATGGTGAGCAGCTGGCCCGGCAACTGCTCGGCGGGTCGGAGGAGGACGAGACCGCCTGGCGAAATGGCGCGTGGTACACGGCGCGGTTGTCCCTCACTCCCCTGCGCCCCGAGGAGCGACAGACCACCATCTCCAACCATGAGCGCGACGGTATGCATCTGCAGATCCGTACTCCCGGTGATCTGGAGACGGTGGAACTTGTTGCCTGCGAACGGGTTCCGCCGGGACCCGGGCAGATTGAGGTCGCGGTCAGCGCCTCCAACATCAACTTCGCCGACGTGCTGGTGGCGTTCGGCCGCTACCAAGCCTTCGAGGGCCGACAACAACAGCTGGGTACCGATTTCGCCGGGGTCGTGACCGCGGTCGGACCAGGCGTGAGAGCCCACAAGGTGGGCGATCATGTTGGGGGTCTGTGCGGCGACGGCTGTTGGGGCACGTTCGTCACCTGCGACGCGCGCCTGGCGGTCACGCTGCCGGCTGGACTGTCCGTTGACCAGGCGGCGGCGGTGCCGACCGCACATGCCACCGCCTATTACGCCTTGCATGAGCTGGCCCGCATCAAGGCCGGTGATCGGGTTTTGATCCACTCTGCGACCGGTGGGGTGGGACAGGCGGCGATCGCGATGGCCCGCGCCGAGGGTGCCGAGATCTTCGCCACTGCCGGCAGCGAGAAGCGTCGACAACTGTTGCACGACATGGGCATCGACCATGTTTACGACTCACGAAGCACCGAGTTCGCCGACCTGATACGTCGTCACACCGACGGGTACGGGGTGGACGTCGTGCTCAACTCGGTCACCGGCGCCGCCCAACGCGCGGGACTCGAATTGCTAGCGGTCGGTGGACGATTCGTCGAGATCGGCAAACGCGACATCTACGGCGACACCCGGCTGGGGCTCTTCCCATTCCGGCGCAACCTCGCGTTCCATGCTGTAGACCTAGCGTTGCTGTCGCTCAGCCAACCAGACCGGGTGCGAGACTTGTTGACCACGGTGTACCAGCTGATCGCGGACGGTGCGCTGCCGAAGCCGGAGAGCACGCACTATCCGCTCTCCGACGCCGCCAACGCCATTCGAGTGATGAGTGGCGCCCAGCACACCGGCAAACTCGTGCTCGATGTCCCGCACACCGGCCGCCGCCGCGTCACGGTGCCGCCGGCACAGGCCCGGGTCTTCCGCCGCGACGGCGCCTACCTCATTACCGGCGGGCTGGGGGGCCTTGGACTGTTCTTGGCGGAGAAGATGGCAGCGGCGGGCTGCGGGCGTATCGTGCTGTCCTCGCGCTCGCAGCCAACGCTCAAGGCACTGGAGACGATCGAGCGCATCCGCGCGATCGGCGCCGACGTCGCGGTGGAGTGCGGTGACATCGCCCAACCCAGCACAGCGCAGCGGTTGGTGGCCACTGCGATCGCCACTGGGCTTCCGGTGCGCGGGGTGCTACACGCGGCGGCGGTGGTCGACGACGCCACACTGACCAACATCACCGACGAACTCATCGAGCGTGACTGGGCGCCAAAGGTTTACGGTGCATGGAATCTGCACACCGCCACCGCCGACCAGCCGTTGGACTGGTACTGCTCGTTCTCCTCGGCGGCCGCGCTGGTGGGCTCACCGGGGCAGGGCGCCTACGCCGCGGCCAACAGCTGGCTGGACGGCTTCACCCACTGGCGGCGGGCTCAGGGCCTACCGGCCACCGCGATCGCCTGGGGACCCTGGGCCCAGATCGGGCGCGCCACCGCCCTTGCGGAAAGTTCCGACGTTGCAATCCGCCCCAACGAGGGCGCTTACGCATTCGAAGCGCTGCTGCGCCACGACCGCGCCTACACCGGCTACGCGCCGATCACGGGCAGCCCGTGGTTGACGGTCTTCGCCGAGCGGAGCCTGTTCGCCGAAGCGTTCGGCTCCATCGGACAAAACACAACGGGCACAAGCAAACTGCGGGCCGAGCTCGACAAGCTGCCTCTGGACGAGTGGCCCACCCGGCTGCGGCGTCTAATCTCCGATCAGGTCAGCCTGATTCTCCGTCGCAGCGTCGATCCCGATCGGCCGCTGTTCGGGTACGGCCTGGACTCACTGGGCGTCCTCGAACTACGTACCCGCATCGAGACCGAAACGGGAATACGCATCTCATCCACCGACATCACCACCATTACCATTCGCGGTTTGGCGGAGCTGCTGTGCGAAAAGCTGGCGCCCGCGGAAGCCGCCTGACATCGCGGGGCAGTTTGATGGAACTTGAAGACCGGGCACATCCGTTGACGGCGGGCCAGCTGGACATCTGGCTCGCGCAGGAAACGGGTCGCTTCTCTACGGAGTGGCAGCTTGGCCTTTTCGCGAAAATCGAGGGCCCGGTACAGCGGGAGCCCCTCCAGTGGGCGATCCGCCGAGCGGTGCGGGAAGCTGAACCGGTCAGGGCCACGTTCTTTGAAGAGGATGGCGAGGTTCTCCAGAGGACGATTGATGAGCCGGACGTTGACCTCGCTTTCTATGACCTGAGCGGCTCGCATCAGCCCGTGCGGGAGGCCTATGAGATAGCGTCATCGATTCAGCGCACTCCGATGCCGTTCACCGGACCGCTGTTCAAATTTGCGCTATTTCAGACGCGTCGCGACGAATTCTATTGGTTCACTTGCTGTCACCACATCGTCATAGACGCATCCGGCATTGCGCTGATCGGCCTTCGGATTGCAACCATCTACACTGCGATTGTCTCGGGCGCGCCCATGCCGCCCACCTTCTTCGGCTCGCTGGAGGACTTGATCAGCAGCGAATCCGGGTATGAAGCGTCGACCGACTATCTAGAGGATCAGGCCTATTGGGCTGAGAACCTGCCATCTGAAAGCGGATCGGATCATGGTTTTCCCCAAGCCGCGGGCGAGCGTGGTCCGTATCGTGCTTCTGCGCCGGTTCAACTGGACCCTGTGGTCCTTCGCCGAGTTCAAGAGTTGTCAGAACTCGGGAACATGCCTCAGTCATCGGTCATCACCGCGGCGTGCGCACTGTTGGTGCGCGGGTGGTGTGCCGAAGGCTCGGAGGTGGTGCTCGACTTTCCGGTAAGTAGGCGAGTGCATCTGGAGTCGAAGACACTTCCCGCGATGGTCGCCGGGGTCGTGCCGCTGGTGTTGAGAGTCTCGCCGGAATCTTCGGTCGCCGATTTCTGCCAGCATGTTGACGCGCGAATACGGGAAGCGGTGCAGCATCAGCGGTTTCCGGTGCAGGCCCTGGAGCGCAAGGCCCGCTTCCGCGGTCAGGGGCAGCCAGCCCAGAGGGTCAGCGTCAACTTTCTTCCCTCGGTATTCACCTTGGACTTCGGCGGCGTGACGGCATCGGCGTCGTACACCAATTCTGGTCTCGTCGGTGGCTTCGGGTTGTTCTTCTCCGGCCTTGGTGATCAGCTCTTGTTCGGCACAGAGGGCGCCGGGCAGCCATTTTCAAACGTCGACGTCTCAGAGTTGGCGAGCCGGCTGCAGCAGGTGCTGATGGCGATGGCCGCCGATCCGGCGCGGCGACTGTCGTCGATCCATGTGTTCGACGCCGATGAGTCTGCCCGGCTGGATGGGTGGGGTAACCGGGCGGCGTTGACCGAGCCCGCACCCCTTGCGATGTCGATTCCAGAGCTGTTCGCCGGGCAGGTGTCGCGCGCACCCGAGGCGGCGGCGGTGACCTTCGACGGCCGCTCGATGACCTACCGCGAGCTCGATGAGGCCGCTAATCGGTTGGCGCATCTGCTGACCGGCCTGGGTGCGGGTCCGGGACAGTGCGTGGCACTGCTGTTCACCCGTTCGCCTGAGGCAATTATCGCGATGCTTGCGGTGCTCAAGAGCGGAGCAGCGTATCTGCCGATCGACCCGGCGGTGCCGGCCGCCCGCAGCGAGTTCATGCTCGCCGATGCCGTTCCGATCGCCGCGATCACCACCGCCGCGCTGGCCGACCGGCTGCACGGGTGCGACCTGCTGGTCATCGATGTCAACGACTCCCAAATCCAGACCTATCCGGGCACCGCGTTGCCTGCGCCGGCGGCCGATGACATCGCCTACCTCATCTACACCTCGGGCACCACCGGTGTCCCCAAGGGGGTGGCCGTCACCCACCGCAACGTCACCCAGCTGCTGGAGGCACTGGATGCATATCTGCCGGTGGCGGGAGTATGGACGCAGTGTCATACCTATGGGTTCGACACGTCGGTCTGGGAGACCTGGGGTGCGCTTTTGCACGGGGGGCGGTTGGTGGTGGTGCCCGAGTCGGTGGCGGGCTCACCGGACGACTTCCACACCTTACTGGTTGCTGAACAGGTCAGCGTGCTCACCCAAACCCCCTCGGCGGTCGGGGTGTTGTCGCCTGAGGGGTTGGGATCGACGGCGTT
>Ga0207693_10002412_pt1 | contig 16221 bp, 19 predicted proteins | sample LARL81metaG_FD_184347 | JGI IMG/M metagenome (GOLD analysis project Ga0207693, IMG submission 184347) | Corn, switchgrass and miscanthus rhizosphere microbial communities from Kellogg Biological Station, Michigan, USA - LAR L8-1 metaG... | ecosystem: Host-associated > Plants > Roots >...
ACCAAAGCGATGATCGTGGACTGGCAGTTTGAGCCGATCCGCGGCAGCATCCTGCACATTGACCTGAAGCGCATTGCCATGGACGAAAAGATGCGCGTGATGGTGCCGATCCACCTGGTGGGCGAGGCCGTGGGCGTGAAGCAGCAGGGCGGAATCATGGACCAGATCATCCGCGAAGTGGAAGTGGAGTGCCTGCCCGGCGATATTCCAAGCCACATCGATGCTGACGTTTCCGCGCTGGAATTCGGCGTGGTGCTGCGCGTGAAAGACCTGCCGCATGGCGGCAAGATCAAGTTCATCACCCCTGAAGACCAGGGTGTGGCCCACGTAACGGCAGTGAAGGAAGAAGTTGTGGCGACACCTGAAGCGGCGGCGGAAGCTGCGGCAGCGGGTCCGGCTGAGCCTGAAGTCATCAAGAAGGGCAAGCAGGAGACCGAAGAGGGAGCTGAGCCTGAAAAAGGTGAAAAGGCTCCTCCGGCGAAGAAGTAGCCGCGGTGAAGCTGATCGTTGGGTTGGGAAATCCTGGTATCGAGTACCAGTTCACGCCCCACAATATCGGCTTTCTTGCGGTTGACCGGATTGCCGAGCAGTGCGGTGTGATGATCGATAACCGGCACTGCAAGGCGCTGACGGGCAGGAGCAGGATCGGCAACGACGAGGTCCTGCTGGCCAAGCCGGAAACCTACATGAACCTGAGCGGCATGTCGGTGCTGGAGCTGGCCAGGAAGTATGAAGCGGACCCGCAGCGGGACGTGCTGGTGATTTATGACGAGCTTGACCTGCCGCTGGGAATGATCAGGGTGCGGGCGCGGGGCTCGTCGGCCGGGCACAACGGAATGCAGTCGATTATCAACGCGCTGCAGACGGAAGAGATTGCGCGGATAAGGATCGGCGTGGCGCCGGCCGATCCGAAAAAAGGCGGGGCCAAGTACATTCTTTCGCCTTTTCGCAAGTCGCAACTGGCGGCGGTGGATGAAGCGCTGGACCTGGCTGCGCAGGCAGTCAATGTGATCGTGAATGAAAGCATTCTGATCGCGATGAACAGATTTAACAGGAAGAACAGCGAGAGCAGTACTTAGTAAAGCGGTACTTAGTGTTTAGTAGTTGGTACTTAGCTTTGCTTGAAAGCTGCAAGCAGTTTTGTGAAAGCTAAATACTAAATACTAAGTACTAATTACTGAGCACTAATTACTGAGTACCTACAAGTTTGGAGACAACATGCAACGAAGCTATGAAGTGATGTTTATCGTACGGCCTGACCTGTTGGAAGAAGACATGGACAAGCTGATCGCAACGCTGCAGGGCCATGCCACCACGGCCGGGGCAACGATACAAAACACGGAAAAGATGGGAAAACGCCGTCTGGCGTATGACGTAAAGAAATTTTCCGACGGCCAGTATGTGCTGTTCGTACTGCAGGCTGACGGAAAGGCCATCCACGAACTGGAGCGGCGACTGCGCGTCTCAGAGCCGGTGATCAAGTTCATTACCGTGCGCACGGACGAGGAACAGCAGAGGCTGGACAAAGTACGGAAGCTGCGCGCGGCCAAGGTAAAGAGGCCGCCGGCAGGTTCACAGCAGGCTGAGGCGGAGAGCCCGGCGGTTGGGGCGTAGGAAGCAACTAGCAATTGGCAACTGGCAACTGGCAATTAGCCTTGTGTCGACGTGCTGACAGCTTCGACAGATGGAAACGCCAAAAGCTGAAAGATTGAAGTCCGGAGCCGCCTGGGAAAGATGGCGGCGCCGGCGAATTCAAAAAAGAGATTTGCGCGCAGTGGAGCGCGCTGCTTGAAGGAGAAACATGGCTGACGAGAATCAGGAAGTATCAACACCATCGCCACGGCCCCAGGGCGGAAGGCCGGATGGTCCGCGACCGGACCGTGGACCGGGCGGCCGCGAGGGCGGTGGACGCAAGTTTTTCCGTCGCAAGAAAGTGTGCAAGTTCTGCGTGGAAAAAATTGACGACATCAATTACAAAGACGTGCGTTTGCTGGGGCAGTTTGTGGCGGAGCGGGGCAAGATCGTCCCACGGAGGCTGACCGGCGTGTGCACGCCGCACCAGCGCCGGTTGACATCGGCCATTAAGCGGGCGCGGAATATCGCGCTGCTGCCCTTTGCCGCGCGGTAAGGCATTCGGTTCACCGCGGAGACGCGGAGGCGCGGAGAAGAGCAAGGCATGGCAGTTAACCTCAGCGGCTAAAGCCGGAAGCTAATCCGGACTTTACCGCAGGCATAAATGCCTGCTCCACCCCGTGAACGGAAGCGAGTTTTTGAGGTTGAAGCCCTGCTCCACTCTCGTGAGGGAAAACAAGGTTTGAGATTGAAGCCCTGCTCCACCCGGTGAGGGGAACAAGGTTTGAGGTTGGAGTCCTGCTCAACCCTGCTGGAGAGTAATGAAACATCTGTGCCGCCAACGCGGCTACTGGTGCAGCAGTAGAGAAGAATTTAGCGGCAAACAAGATTTTTAACTGGAGATTTTGAGATGGAAGTCATTCTGAAAGAAGATGTGCCGAAGTTAGGTCACCGCGGCGAGGTAGTGAAAGTCGCGGAAGGTTATGGCCGCAATTACCTGCTGCCACACAAGCTGGCCATTGAAGCCACGGCGGCGAACCGCGCCGTGATTGAGCAGATGAAACAGTCGGCGGTGCGCAAGTCGGCCGTGGAAAAGGCCGATGCCGACGCACTGGCGCAACAACTCGACGGCACCGCGCTCAGCTTTCAACGGAAGGTGGGCGAGAAAGACCATTTGTTCGGTTCGGTCACCTCGTCCGATATTGCAGAAGCGCTGGAGCACAAGGGCTTCAACATCGACCGGCGCAAGCTCCAGCTCAATGAGCCCATCAAGAGCCTGGGCGAATTTGAAGTAGCGGTGCGCTTACATCGCGACGTGACCAGCAAGATCAAGGTGACGGTGGAAAAGGAAGCGGAAGCGTAAGTTATCGCCGGAATCGCCGAGATCGCCGTAATCGGAAAAACCGAAAGCTTTACCGCGGATTTGCGCGGATGATCGCAGATCAAGCTAGATTGCCAAAATCGGGTAATTGCCAAAATTGAAAAACCCCGATGAAGGCTTTGGTAGTACGACGATTTCGTTCATGTCCTGAAGAAAGTTACACCAGCTTTACCGCGGACCGGCGCGGATGAACGCGGAGCACGAAAATCCGCGCAAATCCACGGCAATCCGCGGTTGGCTTTTGGGCGAGAGCTTTAAAGGCGTTTCATTGCTCCGGGCCCTGGCTTGTGGGCGGGCCAAAGCCGCAACGCCCGCGCCAGCTTTGCCGAGCCCGTTCGCGCTCCTCAGGAGTCATGCGCTCCCAGCGCTCGTCCATGCGCTCTTCTATGCGACGCCGAAGATTGGAGCCATGAGGGCCACGCGCACGCATACCAAGGTCTCCAAACAGAATTCTGCAGAGAGCGAACACTCCGAGGGCCTGCCAGAAAGTAATTTGCCGCCATCCGAACACCGCCGGCAGATTCCAGTTCCACAAATGCATCACCACTTCACCGCCGATGGCGATAAAGAGCGCTATCCCCAGCATCGCCAGTGGCGCTATCCAGATCAATCTTTTTTTCCTGCTCATGTTCAATCCCTCATGCTTTCATAAATTCGCCGTAGATGGTTTGCAGCCGCCCTCGAAGATGGAGCACCGCATAGCGCTTGCGCGAGAGTAGCGTATTCACGCTCACGCCGGTTTCGGCGGCCAGTTCCTTGAAGCTACGGCCTTCCAGTTCGTGCGCGACGAACACTTCCCGCTGCTCGTCAGGCAGTTCGTCGAGCGCAAGCTCCAGTTCATCCAGAAGCAAATTGCGCAGATAAAGCGCGTCGGGTCCGGCATCGGGCGAGGGCAGCATATCTTCAATCAGCAACGCTTCGCCTTCTTCATCCACGGTCGCTGCATCGCTGAAGCGCTCCGGGTTTTTCTTGCGGAAGAGATCGGTAATGCGATTGCGCGCCACGCGAAACAGCCAGCCTGTTACGTGATCAATCGGCATCAGAAGGCGATTGGCTTCGACCAGCTTGTAGAAGACGTCCTGCAGAACGTCCTCGGCGTCGAGCGGGTCAGATACGCGGCGGCGAATGAAGTTTCGCAGCCGGGAGCCTTCCCGCTTCACTACGTCGGAAATGCGCTGGTCGTCGAGTGCCATCTGCAGGCTCGCCATGTCCTTCCTCTAGGAATGTAGACGAATGACCGGCGCGGATATTGTAGGCCGCGCTAAAGTCGCTGGCGACGACGGCACAGAGGATTGCGAGCTACACGGACGCCGCGTCGGCCTTTTCCTTCCAGCGTTGTTCATTCACGCCCTTCACCAGAAGCCAGAAGATCAGCGATGCGGCACCGAGGATGGCGAAGATTGCAATGAAGGGAAACAAACGGCTTCCGAGCGGGGGATACAAGAAGGTCAGCCAACCCAAACCTCCGATGACCGATAACACACCCAAAACCCGAGGCAGGAAGGTGGACTTGATAATGAGATAGCCGGTCAAGAGCGCATAGAATCCAAAAAATACCAGGGCGATACCGGCGCCACGGTCATTCACCTTAAGAAAGAGAAGGGCCAGCGCCTGCAACTGTTCCCCGGTGAACACACTCAGGTAGTGCGCGCCCCCCAGAATGAACAAGGGTGCGATAAAAAAGACGCGGCTAAAAGTCTTGATGATGGAAGCGGTGAGGCCCAGGAACGCGGCAACCAAAGAGACGCTCCTGCCCGCCGGCTTCAGCAAGTTATAAAAGAGAGCTGTGATGGCGACCTGGCACGCCATTTCAATGAGGTAGACTGCGAAACCCAACTGCAACAAGCCCTTGTGTGCCAGAATGTTGGCCGCCGTAGCCGCGGCGTCGCCGCTGACTATCAGCTTGCCGCTCACGTAACCGGCGGAGAATATTCCCATCACAATGGTGAGGAGATAAAGGACGCCCGTGGTCCTGGCCAGGGAGCGCAGCGACGTTTCTTTGATCCGTTCTGTCATTACTGCTGTGCTCATACTCGGCTCTCCTTATGCGAGCGACTGAATCAAGCGCGCGCGTCACACCGGCCCTCGGTATCGACGCAGCTGGACCGTTATGGCAAGGAACACCGCAGCGACGGCCAGACCGGCCCAGAGTCCCGGCTGATCAAAGAAATGGTGCGGAATGAGCGTGCTCATGAGGTCCGCACTCCGGGGCATATCGGGATCCGGCGGCCCCATGAGGCGCACCTTTAGCAAGGAGAGAAAATACGTGGTATTGAACGCCATTTTCTCCACCGTCCAGATCACAACGGGCGGCAAGACTGCCCATACGAATGGAGCGCGCGGAGCCGCGGCAGAAACCAGCAGCAGCCAGGCGTACAGAGGCGCATACCAGAGCCCATGAACGGTCAGCATGTGGTAAAAGAGCTCAAGCGAGAAACGCAGGAAGGACTGTTGGGTCCAAAGTGCGGCGATGTTTGCGCCGCTCCCCGCCAATACAGTACTGGCCAGCAGCAGCATGATGAATTGCGTGACCAGGACGATGGCAAAAGAGAGCACCGGGATAATCACCAGCGGAATTGCCAGCTTGGAGAGGACCGTTGTGAGATCGGAGACCGGCATCGACTTCCAGAACAGGATGCTGCGATCACGGCGCTCGCCGTAAAGCGCGTCCAGCGAATAGAAGATTCCCACGACAAGAGCGATGCCCATGATCAGAGCGGCGGACATTTCAAAGGGCAGGACTAGCGCATCATGCTTGACCGCCGGATCAACGTGTGAAATTAGTACAACGGGCCATACGCCATGCATGCGACGCCGCAGAAGAATCATGTTGACTACAAAGCCGAACAGAAAGACGGCAGCAGCGCCCAACGGTGCGAGATAGATCAGGCGATTTTCCCAGAACTCACGTCGTACGGACCAGTAAAAGGACTGAGTATAAGAGACCGTTCTGGGAACGCTTGTCTGCGAGCTGAGCGCAGGCCCTGGCATGGCGATATTTGGGGTGTTCATACGGTGGCTCCTTGCGCTTCAGCGGCATGGTTTCCGACCACGGCGACGAACAAGTCAGCAATGCTTGGGGTGTGCGCCTCGCCCAGAGCGGCGAGTTGCTGGCGATCGACACGATCAAACAGCATGACGCTGCGGCCAAGCGCCTCGCGCTCATAAATCGGCTTGAGAGCGCGTGCCGACGCGGCTTGTCCGGGATTCACCGCCAATTCCACATAGCGCGATTCGATCTCTTCCATGCTGCAATCCAGCACAATGCGGCCGCGGTCCATAAACATAAGATCGGTGAGGACGTGCTGAAGCTCTTCCACCTGGTGCGTGGTTACGATGATGGTGCGGTTGCGGTCGAAATAATCATTCAGCAGCGAATCGTAAAACTGCTTGCGATAGAGAAGATCCAAGCCAAGCGTCGGCTCGTCGAGCACCAGTAATTTCGCGTCGATGGCCATGACCAGCGCGAGATGAAGCTGGGCGACCATGCCTTTCGAGAGGTGCTTGACCTTGCTGTCGCGGCGGATAGTTGTCCTGGCAAGAAAAGCTTCGGCCTTGGCGCGATCGAAGCGGGGATGCACACCGGCAACGTAGTCGAGCGCCTGTGAGACGCGAATCCAGCGCGGAAGCACGGCGACGTCGGCAATGAAGCAGACATCGCGCATAAGCTGATCGCGTTCGGCCCAGGGATCGCGGCCCAGGACTCTCAGCTCGCCCTGAAATGGCGTGAGGCCGAGAATCGCGTTCAGCGCAGTAGTTTTGCCAGCGCCGTTGGGGCCGATGATGCCGAGGATGCGGCCGTCTTCCACGCGAAGATTGATGCCATCGAGCGCGATGGTCTTTCCAAACGATTTGCGAAGACCGCGAGCTTCTATGCAGGCCATAGCTTCAGCGCTCCTCTTCTGAGAGTTTTGACCCGGGAAGTTTTGAACCGGGAGTTGTCGCGCCGGGCGGATTCGACTCGGCGGCCTTCGATGGTGAAGATTCAGGAGACGGTTTTGCGCCGTTCAGGAGTTCTTGCGCGTTCAGGCCGAGGCGTTGAATCGTTTCGTAGATTCTGGGCCAATCTTCATCCAGGAACTTCTGGCGTTCGCCCTGCAGCAACAGATTGCGAGCGCCGGCGTTGATGAACATTCCGAGGCCGCGCCGGGTTTCAACCAGCCCATCATCCACCAGTTGCTGATAACCCTTGAGGACCGTGAGCGGATTGACGCGATATTCAGCAGCGACGGTGCGCACCGATGGCAGCGGATCGCCTTCTTTGAGCACGCCGTCCAGAATCATCGCGACAACCCGGTCGCGAAGCTGGCGGTAAATCGGCTGGCTGTCATTCCACTCACGGTCCATCAGGTTTCCTGTTATTTCTGGGAGATTGCGGCTTGCTGGTTTACGCGCTGCAAGTCCATGTGCCCGTGCATGAGTTTGTCGCCCGGCATCATAAATGTCCATTCCTCCGTGTGGTGGTCGGCGTCAATAAACGTGAACGAAGCATGGTACATGTGCCCGTGCTGCGTGCTGCCGGAGACATCGACAAAATCGAATTCTATCTTTTTTCCGTCCGGTGAAACCTTGGCTGCCATGCGCGGCCGGTTCCCGGCGTCACAATAATGTGTCAGCAACAGGCGATCGCCATCCACATAGAACGTGGTGACCGGATCGTCGTGTTTTGGATCGTCCGGCGTCCCTGGTTGCTTCATCTCATGCACCAGCAGGTTTCCCCTGGAAGTCACACGCATGGAGAGCCATATAGGTTTGTTGTCCCAGCCGGGTGGCGGAGAATCGACCGTAACAGGTCCGCTCCAGGTACCGGCTAGAGTTTTAAGTTTGTCGAAGGCTTTTTGTGCGTCAGACTTCGGTGCGTCGGACTTTTGCGCGTCGTGCTGGGCAAAAGCGAGGGTGAAGATGGAAAGCAGAGCGAGCGAAAGCAGGATGCGAAGAGATTTCATGGTGAGACTCCTTCAAGCGGCGAACCCGCTGTACAGTGTTATAGTTAACTATAACACTAATACGTGTCAAGCGAATTTATCCTGGCTATCGCCATCTGAATGAAAACACAGGGTATTTTGTCCCAATCCAAGTAGCTTGGATAAACCGCGGCGCGACCTAATAATTTGGCGCAGAAATTAAGGGGGCACTTGTGAGTGGGTTTTGCTTTGCTATTTGGGAGACTGTGAGTGAGAGGGTTAGTGAGAACGCATTGCTTCATCTGCCAAAATTAACGGACGAAGTCATCTTCCTTCGACCTTTGGATGCGGAGGATACAGCCGATCATCTTGCTGGTGAAGATGAGGAGATGGCGAAGTGGGTAAGCGGTGGGCGGAGCACACCGGCGACGGTGGAAGCGTTCATCCGAAACAACCAGGAGAGTTGGCGAAGCGGCGGGCCGCGCCGCGCCTTTGGCGTATTCGATTGTGCGAGCAATCGATTGGCCGGTTTCATTGAAGTGAACCTGACGCGTCTTGTGGGACCAAACCAGGTCAACGTTTCTTACGGAGTGTTCCCCCGGTGGCGACGCCAAGGCGTAGCCTTACGGGCCATAAACCTGATGGACGAATATTTGCGAAGAGCAACAGAAGCCCGCCAGATGGTCCTCAGAATCGCGCCGGCGAACACTGCATCGATCAAGCTGGCTGAAAAAGCCGGTTTTACTTTTTGTGGCTTGTTCGATGAGCCTGAAGGCCGCATGGCACGGTACGTACGGAATATTTAAGTCTTGATGGCCGCAGACCGTCGGCGCTGACCGCTGGAGCTGCGCGCCGGCCGCTCACGGGTTAACGCTTCATTCGCAAGGCGCCAACGTTTCGGTCTGCTCGACGCCCGATTTTCGCAGCTCTGCCATGAAGGCAATCGGATCCACTGCATCAGCCAGGAAGTGGACGCCATGACGGACGCCTTTACATTCCGAACCTTTATTCTCGAAAATCAGACGAGCGACAGTGGCCAGCGCAAGTCCGTGGATCCAGTAGTCGCGGCGCTCCCTGTAAACGAGCTGAACGGCCAGGGTCATCCGGCGTCCTTGAGAGCGCCCAAGTATCTGGGCCGCAACAAAACCGTCCACGGGCAGGCGGTTTCTGCGAAATACGTTCCGGACCAGGCGAACACCCAATCCTTCAGGAAGAGGGACCAGGGCCATCAAAGTTGCGGCCATGGCAGTCCGAAAACCCGATAGATACGTGTATATAAACACGTCGTAGCTATTTAGCAGGCGGCCAAGTTCGCCCAGTTCCGGAGTAAGAAAGAGAGCGAACCGGCCGGCGCCAACAGGGTCACCCAAATTAACCCGGCGGGAGGCTTCCGACATTTTGGCGCGTGTCCACTCACCTTTGTGAAAGTATCCAGGACGGCGCAGCCCTGACTGCCGGATGTACCAGTAACCGTCGCGTAGCGCACTGGTGGACCATTCGCCCGAGTCGGCGAAAAACACCTTTAATGACTCAATTGTGTCCATCCTGGCCCTGGCCTTTGCGTCTGCATAAGCCGGCAGCAGTTCGCTCATGCCAGGCATCCACCCGGCTGAGACCACGAATGACAATCCCAAATCTTCAATTTCCCGGTGATGGGGAAGCATGCGCTCCTTTACAAACGACATGCCTGCCGCGTCAACATAGTGGCATCGCCTGCTAAAAGCCGCCTGGGTAACGCGGTCCTGCAGCGCAATGACCGGCCCAGCACAGTTGACGATGATCGAACATTGGCTGCAAAAGTCGTCCAGGGAATGGGCATCGAGGACGTCAAGAGGCGCAGCGGAGACCCGGTTATCGAATTGCGACGCCAGGCCTTTAGCCTTCTCGAGGTCGCGTCCACCGATTACGATCTCGCCATCGCAGGACTTCCACAGCTCGGACGCAACGATTCTCCCGGCGGCGCCGTAGCCACCCACAATGCCAAAAATCGCGGGTTGAGCGGTTGGATTGCTCACTGAATCTTGCTCACTGAACCTGGCAATGTTATCCGAAACGTCTGCACCAACGCGACGGGTTGAACAATAGCGAGACCACGATGGAGAAGGAAGCGGAAGCGTAGCAAGTGTCAACGCCCAAAACATTTGCCGCGGACCGTTTATCGCTAACCCAGGCAGCTTGACCCAAGACCGCGATAAAGACTTGCCGTCTTCAGCTATGATGGTTCGCCGTGAGCGTGACGAAGGAATCCGCCCAGAATTCGCGCCGCCGCGCGGTGCGCGACATCCTGATTTACGGCGTCTGCGGCGGCGTTCTTGTCGCGGTGCTGAAGATGACGGAGTACCGTTTTCTGGTCATCGAGCATTCGGTGGAGATCTACGTGGGGCTGGTGGCCGCGCTGTTTGCCGGAGTCGGCATCTGGCTGGGGCTGACGCTCACCAGAAAAAAGCCCGCGACCGTCACCATTGAGGTCCCGGCGCGCGCTCAAGCCCAGACCCAGATCAATGACAAATCCGAGCCGTTCGTCGCCGACGAAACGCGGCTGCGCCAGCTGGGCATCACCGCACGCGAACTGGAGATTCTGGGGCTGATAGCCGCTGGGTTGAGCAATCGGGAGATTGCCGCCCGGCTGTTCGTGAGCGAGAACACGGTGAAGACGCATTCGAGCCGGCTGTTTGATAAGCTCGGCGCCAAGCGGCGCACCCAGGCCGTGCAGATCGGCAAGACGGCCCGGCTGATCCCGTGACGGCAAACCGCACCACCCGAAAGGATGATTTTTAGCCCTGCGCATGCAGAATCACCCAAAAGTGTGACGACAAGCGCTCGCGTTCCCGGCTAAATTGCCAGCCGAAGGAGACTTAAATCGATGAAAAAGACGGTTTTGATTTTTGGATTGCTTTCCGGCTCGATATCTATCGCGACCATGCTGGCTTCGCTCCGGCTCGAAGATAAGATCGGCTTCGACAAAGGGGCCATCATCGGCTACACCGTGCTGGTGCTCTCAGCGCTCTTCATATTCTTTGGAGTGCGTTCGTATCGGGAAAATGTCGGGGGCGGACGCCTGACATTTGGCCGTGGCTTCGCCGTCGGCATCCTTATTACGCTGATCTCCAGCGCATGCTACGTGGGGACGTGGGAGATCGTCTATTTCAATTTTATGCCCGGCTTTGCCGAGAAATATGCGGCCCACATGGAGCAGAGCGCGAAGGCGTCCGGGGCGAGCCAGCAGAAGATCGATGAGCGAGTACGGGAGGCAAAACAATTCAAGCAGATGTACGACAATCCGGTGATCAATGTGGGCCTCACTTTCATGGAGATTTTTCCCGTGGGCCTTGTGGTCACGCTGGTTTCGGCCGGGATCCTGCGGAAGAAAGACGACCGGCCGGCTGAAACGAGCGCGGCCAGCGCGTGAGGGCAAGGGTGGTTGTGTGATTCTCAACGCCAACGAGGAAGCAGAGCGCTGCGGGCTTTAGGCAGACGTTCATCGCGAAGCGAGGAAGTTACAGACACCCACCCGCGCCTACGAGCCATTTCAAAAGGCACAACGGAATGACGACAATGATCTCAAGCGGGAGCAGTACTTTGGCCCAGACAGGATGGCGCTCTTCGAAAGGCGGAACAGGCGGACGGACGTGCTCCGCCTGGGCGACTTTGATGGGCATGTTGAATGTCAGGGTTTCATCGGAAACATTTCCCAGGCTGTCCATCACCTGATAATGCACAAGCACCGGCAGAGAGTGTTTTCCCAGCGGGGCATCCGGCGTTGCCGTCAGGTTCAGTTTGACCGCGATTTGTCCCGCCCTGAAATCCTCTAAGCGCACCTTTGCCGGATTGAATAGCACGACGCCAACGCTTTCCACGGTTGCGCTTATGCCGGGCGGGGGCGTTACGTCCAGAACAGGCCCTTGCTGTCCAATATTCTTCGATTCATTGAGCACATAGCAGTGTTTGCCCTCGAACGTGAGAGTTGCCTGTGTTGCGCCATCCTGGTGCAGAACACGCTTCTCGATCTCGGTTTTCTTAAGTTTCAAGCATGGCGTGGGCTGCTGGGCATACGCACCCGTCGCCAGGGCCATAAGCAAAACGAACAGAGCTTTCATATTTCCTCCCATTTGAGTTACGCACGTTCTCACTATCGCGAGAGCAGCAGGTGGGCGGCAATGCACTGCGTATCAATCGCAAGTCAACTGTGGGTAATGCGTGGTTGATAGGCCGAGGAGAGCGAGTAAGTTATTGATTTACCAAGACCATGGCCAGCAGTGGCTGTCCAACATGCCATTTGGATTACTTAGGTCACCGACCTTCGGACTCTAACCAACAGAGCTTGCCCGTGATAAAAATCTATTAACGATCTGCCATTGCCGCTTCTTGTCATCCGTCTCCCCCGCACAACTTGGAGTTCGACCGTTTTCCGGGAATTGATCCGGGCGGTCCGGGGTGATCTTGATGGGCTACGTTAGGTCCTTGTTGTCAATTGCCGCTCTCGCAGCGCTCAGCGCATGCGCTGGTCCCAATAATCTTGGTTCTAACAACCTAAGCACCGGCATCGGTCCGGGCGGCTCTTCCGCGGGCGGCCACACGGTGGAAGGGAGCGTAAAGTCCAAAGAAACTCCTGCGGCTATGGCGCGTCCGGTCGCGGACACGGCTTCTGCTTCGACGGGCAGCAAGCTTATCGCGCTTACGTTTGACGATGGTCCCCGACCGTATGTCCTGTTCGGCAGCAAGGAGAGCAATCGCGGTCCGGGCCTGGTGGATATCCTGGACCAGAATGGCGTGAAGGCGACGTTTTTTGTGGTCGGCTGGCGGCTTACGCCTAAGACGTGGGGCGAACCCAGGCACGAAGAAGATATTGGCGTGACCTGCCTTGACGCAGCGGAACGGTTGATCCGGCGCGGCCATGAACTGGAGGACCACACGTACAGCCACCTGGAGCTGCGCACCGCCGAGAAGAAAAACGGCGAGCAGTGGGTAATGGGCGATGTGGACCGCGGAGCGCGGGCGATCAAGGCCGTTACGGGCTCGCAGCCCCGGTATGTGCGTCCGCCGGACTGGATCATCACCAGCGATGCGCGGCGCGACCTGGAACAGCAGGGTTATCGCGTGCTGACGATTTCGTCAGAGAATCCCATGGCGCTGCGCGACGTGAACTCGCTTGACTATTTGTGCGCGGGCAAGGCGGTGGGGTGTCCCAAGCCGTCTCTGCCGGACGCAGTATTGCAGCAGATCGGACAACGCGAGAGAAAAGGAACCTTCACGCATATCCTCGCCTTCCATGAGCTCTCGACCACGGCGGCGATTATGCCGCGGCTGATCAACGATCTTAAAGCGCGAGGCTATCGCTTTGTGACGTTGACGGAGTACATGAAGATTGTTGGATCGAAAACCGGCGAGCCGGTGAAACAGGCGGCAGTGATGAGGCCGGCGAGCGTTGCTGCCGTGAGCCGTTAGCCAAAAAAAAGCAATTCTCACCACTGATGAACACTGATCACACTGATAAGAAAAAGCCAGTTTGTCAGATCCATGCGTGAAGCATTGGTTGATCAGTGTTTATCAATGTAAATCAGTGGTAAATGCAATTTAGACCTTCACAAAAATCTTCTTTCGATACAGGCCCCAGGCCACGAGTATCCACAACGCCGTATAGCAGAGGGCGAAGGCCAGGGATGCATTCTTCGGCTGCGCGAGCGGCGCGAACCAGTGCTCATAAATCCAGGTCTGGACTTCTGTCGCGCTGCCGCCGTCAGGGACCTTCACGATCGAGCCCAGTTTGGCGACGAACGTGGAGAGCGCGTAGGCGAGGATCGCGTTTGATCCCAGCCAGAGGAAAGGCCTCGACCAGAGACGCCAGCCGCGCATCTCGATGAGCCACCAGCAGAGCGCCAGTAGCAGGCATGCGGCCCCGGCGGTAAAAAGCACGTAGGAACTCGTCCAGAGCGGCTTGCTGATGGGGAACAAGAGATGCCAGGCGTAACCCGCGGCCACGCCCGCGACTCCGGCAAGGGCAAGGCCACGCAGTTTGTGCCGCAGGCTGGCGTCGGCGCGCAGAAATTCTCCGGCCAGAGTCCCCAGCAGTGTCGTGGCGATTGCCGGAAAGGTGCTGAGCAGGCCTTCAGGGTCGAAGTCGCGGCGGTAAAGATGGCCGAGCATCAGCTTGCGGTCAATGAATCCAGCAAGACTGCAATGCTGCGTCATCCATGCGGCGGGATCGCATCCCGGCACGGGGACAAACCGCGAGAGAGCGTAGTAGCCGGCGAGCAGTCCGGCAATCCACAGAATGCGGACGCGAGTTGAGCTCCACAGCGTGATCACGGACGCGAACAGATACACGACGGCAATCCGCTGCAGGACTCCGGGGTAGCGCATGTGGGCAAAGTTGAAAAGTGGCAGGATGCGGATGGCGTAGCCGATCAGCAGGATGAGCACGGTGCGTCGCGCCACGTGCAGCATGAGCAGCCGGCGTGAGTCGCCACGCGCGCGCCGCGCCGTGAATGACAGCACCATGGACGCGCCGACAATAAACAAGAAGAACGGGAAAATCAGGTCGGTGGGCGTCCATCCGTTGGCCTCGACCCACCACTTGCCCGGATACCAGCCTGTTGGATGCGAGGCGATGAGTTCGTCGGCGTGATCCAGAGGCCAGTAGGCAGGTCCACCGGGATCGTTCACCAGGATCATGCCAGCGATGGTGAGCCCGCGGAAGATATCGAGCGATTCAAGACGTAGGCCAGAGGGCGCAGGTTTGATGCTGATTGCTTTTGGATCAGTGGTCGTGTTGTGTATCGAGGTGGCCATGCCTTGCGTTGATTGTAGAACAGGCCGGGCTGGGTATTTGAGGTTACCGCGGACCAAGGGAAGGCAAACCCCTATTCGCCGCAGATTTCCGCAGATGGGCGCTGATCAAAGGCAAACCCTTTTACCGCAAAGGACCCAAAGGAACGCAAAGGAGGAAGGTCACGATAGTTTCTTGTTTCAACTTGAGTCCTCAGCACGAGGCCGTCATCTATGTAGAGCATGGCAACCTTGACTGAATTCAACCTGGACGAGACTATCGCATTTCTCACGCGCACTCCCGCAACCCTGGATGCCCTGTTGCGCGGGCTGCCCGAAAGCTGGGTGCGCAGCAACGAAGGCAAAGATACCTGGAGCGCATTCGACATTGTGGGCCACCTGATCGTTGGGGAGCGCACCGACTGGATGGCGCGTGCGCGCATCATTCTGGAAAGCGGCGAAGCGCGTCCCTTTGATCCGTTTGACCGTTTTGCGCAGTTGAAAGAGACTCAAAACAAGTCGCTGGAGCAGCTCCTGGACGATTTCGCCCGACTGCGCAGGGAAAATCTAGCCGCGCTGCAGGCGCTGAATTTGCGGCCCGAAGACTTGAGCCGGCGAGGAAGGCATCCGGCGCTGGGAGTGGTTACGCTCCAACAACTTCTGGCGACCTGGGCGCTTCACGATCTTACTCACTTGCATCAGCTATCCCGCGTGATGGCCCACCGGTATCGTGACGCAGTAGGTCCGTGGAGCGCATATCTGGGCGTGCTGCAGTGTAGTGGTCATAGCGCTTAGTAGGATTTTGTGCGCTCCGCTGCGTTGCGTCCCAGCAAGCCAAAACCCGGGCTTCCACCCAACACGCGAAAACCACGCGTGCTGGGGCCCGGGCTTGCTGGGAGCAGCTGCGCGCAAGCCTGCGGCGCAAGGAAGGGTCTTGTTTTGCGCGTTTACGGCACGAGTAAACTCGTGCCCTGACACTTGTATCAATCGTGGATGCAGTATGGAGGAGTGAAGATTAAACAGGATCTTTTCTTGGCTTACCCGGCATTTATTCCTCAGCGCGCAAGCGCTCCCGAGGAAACATGCCGGGCTATTATCAGACGGTCCCGCTGAAGCGGGACTGAAATGTGGGTGGTCGCGCTGTCTTGCGAATTAGGTCAAAGATAATGCAAGAGCTCCTAACCCGAATCTTTAGGTAATCGTCAAATCTAAGCTCGACGATTCGCCATTGTCACCAACGACCGAAACCTTTAAGGGTCCTTTTGTCAAAAGGTTAGAGGGCACTGTGACAATTACGAGTTTGTCGGCGATATTGTCTGGTTTAGCCTCAACGCTGCCGAACTTGACCTTGGTGATGGTGCCAAGTCGATCACCAATGATCTTCAGGATTCGGGATGAAGAATCAGCAGCAAGCTTGTCGGGATCAAGTTTGGTGATAGTTGGCTTTCCGCCTCCGTCGCCGCCGCCCATTGCCCTGGCCAATGCTCCTGCGCCAGAGGTGGCTGCGCTGCTGCCAAAATAGAAGCTGATCACGCTTGTGAAAATAGTGGCCAGAGTCGTAAATATCTGCTTGGCAAAGTCGGCACCATCTTTCGAGTG
>Ga0207693_10002414_pt1 | contig 16218 bp, 16 predicted proteins | sample LARL81metaG_FD_184347 | JGI IMG/M metagenome (GOLD analysis project Ga0207693, IMG submission 184347) | Corn, switchgrass and miscanthus rhizosphere microbial communities from Kellogg Biological Station, Michigan, USA - LAR L8-1 metaG... | ecosystem: Host-associated > Plants > Roots >...
CGACATCCTCGACCAGATGCGCGCGACGATTCCGGAGGAGATCAAGCAGGCCCGCTGGATCGTCAAGGAGCGGCAGGAGATGCTGGCCGAGGCGAAGCGCGAGGTCGACCGGTTGCTCGCCGAGGCGCGGGAGCAGGCGGTGCGCGAGGCGTCGCAGACCGAGATCGTGAAGATCGCGGAGCGGCAGGCCGACGAGATCGTCGACGACGCGCGGCGCGGCGCACGCGAGATGAAGCTCGAGATGGAGGACTGGGCCGACAACCAGCTCGCCTCCCTCGAGGTCAATCTCGAGCGCTTCCTCACCGCGGTTCGACGCGGTCGCGAGCGGCTGCACGAGCGCTCGCAGGAGTCGGTCGTCGCAGGCCTCGGGGCCAACGGCGACGTCGCCGACGACGAGCGCTTCTAGCGTCGGGACGCTTCGAACCGCAGCGTCACGGCCCTGTGACGCCGGGATTCGCCAGCTCGCGTGCGAGCTCGACGAACGCCTGGGCAGCCTGCGAGCGGTAGCGGTCCCGGTGCCAGGCGAGGACCAGCGTGCGCGGCGGGATCCGGGAGCCGAACGGGAGCATCTTCACGGCCCGGTCACGAGGGTCGACGACGAGGCGCGGCTCGATCGCAACGCCCAGGTCCTCGGCCACGAGAGCGCCGAGCGTCCCGTTGTCGTCGGTGCGGAAGATGACGTTCAGCGCCGGAACGCGGCCGGCGAGGAAGCGCTCGGGCTCGTCGGTCGTGCGGCGGCCGATCAGCGGGAGCTTCGCGATCTCGCGTAGCGGAGGCGCCGCGTCGAACCTCGCCAGCTCCGAGCGGGCGGAGACGAGCAGGACGTACGGATCCTGCAGGACCTCGGCCCACTCGAACGGGCCATCGCGCAGCGGCAGGTCGGCGAACGTCAGGTCGAGCTCGCCGTGCTCGAGCAGCCGCAGGAGGTCGGCGGCGGAGCTCTCCTCGCGCACGCGGATGCCGACCTGGGGCCACTGCTCGCGGAACCGCCGGACGAGCGCAGGGAGGAGGCGCGCGCCGACGCTCTGGTAGATGCCCACGCGAAGCGTTCCCGCCGCGCCCTCGGCCAGAGCGGCCATGTCCGCACGGGCCGCGTCGAGGCGCGCGACGATTGCATCGGCGTGGCCGAGTAGCAGGAGCCCGGCCTCGGTCGGCTCCACGCGCCGGGGGCCGCCGGGGCGGAAGAAGAGCTGCTGCCCCACGATCCGCTCGAGCTGCGCGATCTGCTGGCTGACGGCCGACTGGGTGTAGCCGAGCTCACGCGCGGCCCCGCCGAACGAGCGGGTCCGGGCGACCGCTTCGAGAGCGGCGAGATGGCGCAGATCGATGCCCAGCCAATCATTAGCGCTCATGATCGATATGAACGATAACTCAACTTGTGCTGATCGCTCGCCCCGGGCACGATGGGGCAGTGAGGATGAGGATCGCCATCGCGCTCGGGATCGTCTACGTCGTCTGGGGATCGACGTATCTCGCGATCGCGGTCGCCGACCGGACGCTGCCGCCGCTGCTCATGCTCGCGGTTCGATTCGGGCTCGCCGGTGGGCTCCTCTACGTGTGGTCCGCCTGGCGGGGCGATGTCGCCGCCGCGCGGCTGGGCCGGCGCGAGTGGACTGCGGCGGCAGTCGTCGGCGGCCTGCTCCTGTTCGTGGACACGGGCGGTATCGCGTGGGCAGAGCAGCGCGTCGCGTCCGGCCTAACAGCACTGCTCGTCGCGGCCGTGCCGCTGTTCACGGCGCTCCTCGATCGCACGTTCTTCGGCGTCCGGCTCTCGCTCGGCGGGCTCGCCGGGATCGCGACCGGGCTGCTCGGCGTCGCGCTACTCGTCGGGCCGAGCGCGCACGTCGACCCCGTCGGTGCCGTGGTGATCCTCGGGGCCGCATTCGCGTGGGCGGCCGGCTCGGCCTACGGCCGCGTCGCGCCGCTGCCGCAGGCGCCGTTCCTCTCCGCCGCGATGCAGATGCTGTGCGCTGCGGCGCTGCTCGGGATCGCGGGCACGGCGATGGGGGAGGTGGGCCGCGTGCATCCGGCGGCGATCTCGGCGAGCTCGGCCGCGGCGTTCGGCTTCCTCGTCGTCTTCGGCTCGATCGTGGCGTTCACCGCGTACGGCTGGCTGCTGCGGAGCGGCGCACCGAGCGTCCTGGTCTCGACGTACGCCTACGTCAACCCCGCGGTTGCCGTCCTGCTCGGATGGGCGTTCGCCGGCGAGGCGGTCGGCGGCCGCGAGCTCGCAGCCGGAGCCGTCGTCGTCGCTTCGGTCGGGATGCTCGTCCTCGCGCGCCACGCGCCGGGAGCGGACACGGAACCGACCCCGGAGACGCTCGGCCCGTACCTCCGCCGCAAGGAGGCGCAGGAGAACGTGCCGCCGCTCGTGCCGCGGCTCGCCGACCTGCGCCGCCTGGCGCCCTGAAACCTTCCGCCGAAGCGGACCTAGGTTCAAGAGTGAGTGCGCGGAGCGGCCGCGCTACCGTGGCGGTATGACCACGTTCGACCTCCGCAAGCTGCGCCTGCGCTCCGGCGACCAGGCTCGCGAGCATGTCGAGATCGAGCTCGAGCCGCTCCTCCTCGGCGGCCAGAGCTACGAGCCGGAGCCGAATCCTGCGCCTGCGGAGCTCAAGGTCACGCGCGCGTCGAGCGGCACCGTCCTCGAGCTCGCGTTCGACGTCTTGCTCGAGGGTCCGTGCTTCCGTTGCCTGCAGGACGCAGAGCTCGCGCTCCAGCTCCGGCTGCGCGAGTACGAGGCGACGAAGCCGGAGGGCGAGGAGGAGCGCACCGAGTACCTCGCCGACGACCGGCTCGACCTCTCGGCGTGGGCGCACGACTCGATCGCGCTCGCGCTGCCGGACAAGATCCTCTGCCGCCCCGACTGCGCAGGTCTCTGCCCGGTCTGCGGCAAGGACCTCAACGCCGAGCCGCACGAGCACGTCGAGGAGAGAATGGACCCGCGCTGGGAGAAGCTCAGCGAGTTGCAGCAGCAGGAATGACGTACGGCGTCGTCGTGGTGAGCTTGACGAACCCGAGGCGCTCGAGGATCGGCCGGCTCGTCGGCAGCGCGTCGACGTAGAGCCAGCGGTACCCGCGCTCCCGCGCGAGCTCCGCACGACGGGCCACCGTCGCCTTGTACAGCCCGCGACCGCGGAACTCCGGCAGCGTCACGCCGCCGAACAGGCCGGCGAACTCCACGCCGGGATCGAGATCCACCCGTCCACCGGAGACCGGCTGCCCGTCGACGCAGGCCACCACGGGGATCGCGTCCTTCGGGAAGCCGGAGCCATGGCGGCGGCCGAAGATGCGCTCCGCGAGGTCGATGAACGCCTCGACGTCCTCCCGCAGCTCCAGGTCGCGCGGCGGAGGCGGAATCGAGGCTGCCTCGGCGACGACGACCGTCTCCTCGTCCTCCGGCTCGAGCCCCGCGGCGACGAGACGCTCCGGCAGGTCGGGCGGAAGGTCGTGCGAGTAGTACTTCCACTCGACCCAGCCGGGCAGCTCCCGCATCCGCGCGACGAGCGGCTCGACGTTCCCGTCGGGCGGCGGCCGGAGCACGGCGCTCCAGCCCTTGCTGACGTAGAAGCCGTCCGGCCGGTTGGGCCGGCGCACCTGTGCATCGAACAGCTCGAGGAGGCTCTCGGGTACCATGCCGCCCCGATCATGGCGGTTCCGAAGCGCAAAACCTCCAAGTCGCGTCGCGACAAGCGGCGTGCGACCCACGCGATCAGCGCGCCGAAGGTCAACGTCTGTCAGACGTGCGGCCAGCCGAAGCGCCCGCACCGCGTCTGCCCGACCTGCGGCCACTACAAGGGCCGCGAGGTCGAACCGCTCCGCACTCACGCGCCGTAGACCGGGTTACCCGCGGTCCGGCAGCGTCGCCGTCGCGCGACAGCTGAGACCCTTCGGCCCCCAGGCGTGGACGACGATCGTGTCGCTGCCGGGGAGATCCGGCACCATCCGCCGGACCTCCCACGAGTCGCCGCTGCCGGTCGTCCTCCGCGTGGCGCGGGAGGAGACGCGGTTCTCGTGGACGAACGTGACCCTCCACAGGCCGCGTCCGCGCGTTTGCCGAAGCCTGAAGCGAGCCTCGATGCGGCCGTCGTGTGTCTGGAGCCGGAGCGACGCCGTGGCACCGCGCGCGCAGTTGGCGCCGACGCGGACGTCCTCGTCGCCGCCTCCTCCGCTCGCATGGGCGGCTCCGCCCGAGAGGGCGAAGAGGCAGAGCACGAGGAGCACGCGACGTCTCACAACGTGAGTGTGCGTGAGCTCGCCGGGCTGGACAATGGGACATTGGTCGGAGTCACTCCGAGAGGTCGTCGCGAAGCCCCTGCCGCTCGGCCCAGAGGACTGCCTGGACGCGGTCGGTCACGCCGATCTGCCGGAAGACGTTCGTCAGATGCGTCTTCACGGTCTTCTCGCTGATCCCGAGACGCTGTGCGATCAGCTTGTTCGGCAGCCCGTCGAGCAGCAGCGCAAGCACCTCGCGCTCGCGCGGTGAGACTCCCTCGAGCGGGTCCGGTGCGTCCTTCGCCTCGAGCAACAGCCTGGCGGCCTGCGGATCGAGCGGCGCTCCGCCCGCTGCGGCGGCGCGGATGCCTCGCAGCACATCGTCGGCAGACGCATCCTTGAGCAGATAGCCCGCCGCGCCGCTGCTGAGCGCTGCGTTGATCCGGCGCAGGTCCGAAAACGACGTGAGCACGAGCACCGTCGCCCCGGGTGACTCCTCGCGGATGATGCGGGTCGCCGCGATTCCGTCGAGCACGGGCATCTCGAGGTCCATCAGCACGACGTCCGGCGCCGAGCCGCGGCAGAACTCGACGGCCTCGGCCCCGTTCTCGACGGTGGCGACCACCTCGAGATCCGGCTGAGCCCCGATCACACCCGCGAGACCGTCGCGAACGACCCCGTGATCGTCGGCGATCAAGACGCGAATCACCGGACCGGGACCTCCAGCCGGATGCGCGTTCCCGCGCCCTCGCGCGAGTCGATCGTGAGGTTTCCTCCTGCCTGTCGGGCCAGCTCCTCGACGAGCGAGAGGCCGAGGTGCCCTTCGGTGCGGCGCCGTTCTCGCTCGTCGGCGCCGAAGCCGCGGCCGTCGTCGGCGACGAGCAGCCGCGCGGTCGAGTCCGCTACGTCGATCTCGACCGACACGGCGGTGGCGTCGGCATACGCGATCACGTTCCGAACCGCCTCCTGGGCCACGCGATAGACGAGCGCCTGGGTATCTGGATCGAGGCGGTCGAGGCCGTCGAACCGCAAGTCGAGCTTCGCCCCTCGCGCGGCGAGTGGACTGACGAGGTCGCGGATCGCCGCTTCGAGGCCGGCCGTCGCGAGAGTCGGTGGATGCAGGTCGACGAGCAGCGCTCGCAGATCGCGCACGGTGGCGCGGAGGCGATCGATCGCGCGTCGCACGACCGCGGCGTCCGCATCTGCTCCCCGTGACTCGGCACCGTCGGCCACCGGCGCCAGCGAGAACGCGAGGCCGGCCAGCTCCTGCACCGGGCCGTCGTGGAGGTACGACGCCACGCGACGCCGCTCGCGCCGCGACGACGTGACGGCATTCGCCAGCAGGCCCTCGCGCTGCTCGTGGCTCCGCTGAAGCCTGCGCATCAGCGACCAGAGCAGAGGAATCTGGATCAGCAGGATGAGCCCGACCGCGCCGAGGATCGGCGGTGCGAGCGCTCTCAGCAACCTCCGCGCATCGGCTGTGACCGAGCCGAAGCGCTGGTAGATCTCGAAGAGCACCGGGGTACCCGACGGGGTTCGGATGCGGGTATACGCCTCGATCAGCCTGCCTTCCTGTCGATCGAGCGCGTTCTCGGGCCGACTCAGGTCGCTGACCTCGACCTGCGCGCCGCCGTCCCTCAGCAGCCGATGCTGGTCCTCGCTCAACGCGTAACGGTGGCCGATCTCCTCGGGATTGTCGGAGTAGAGGACCCGGCCGGCGGTCGACCAGATCTTCACGCGCACGATCGACTCATCGCTGAGAACTCGACCGACCACCGCGTCGTCAACCGACCTCACGGCGTCCCTTCGACCGGTGAGGAGCCCGTTGCCCACCGTCGGCTCGACGATGTTCGCCTCCTCTCGCACGCGCGTCCGCGTCTCCCGCTTCGCCTCGTCGATCGCGACCGAGCGCAGGACGAAGTAGCCGCCCACGACGGCCACCACGAACGCCGCCAGCGTCCCCAGCGCAAAGCGGATGACGACCGATCGCGTACTGGGGGCGGCCGAGGGATCGTTTCGCATTCGGCTCATGATCGCCGCTTTCGGGCGCTCGAGTGCGGCGCTCCGACCAATGTCTCATTGCGGCTTGGACCGGCGGAGGACGAACCTGGCGTCAACCCCGAAGTCCGAAAGGAGACCCCCGTGTCCCGCAAGCCCATCTCACTACTCCTCGCTCTCTTCGCCCTCTCGCTGCTCGCAGTGCCGGCCGCACTCGCCAAAGGCAGCAAGCACCGCGCCGTCCGCATCCAGGGCGTGTGCACGAAGCAGTCGACAAGCAAGATGAAGCTGACCGGCGAAGACCGCGGCATCGAAGTCGAGTTCGAGGTCGACCAGAACCGGAACGGCGTCCCGTGGAAGGTCAGGCTCAGCCGCAACGGCAAGGCGATCGCGTCGCTCACCGCCAAGACGCGCGCTCCGAGCGGCTCGTTCGAGATCCGCCGCATGGTGGCCGGACAGCTCGGCACCGACCGCATCAAGGCCGTCGCCACCCGCTCGACCGAGACCTGCACCGCCGACAGCGCCAAGCCCAGGGGCGCCGCGAAGACCAGTACGACGGCCAACCAGGGCGCCGACGACAACGCAGCGCACGATGTCGGCGACGACCACGGCGGCCACTCCGGCGGACACTCCTGACGATCCGTCGGACGTCACCGCCTCGACGAGGGCCGCGCAGTCCGCGCGGCCCTTTGTCGCGGGTGCGCCATGCACTGCCATACGCACTGACGGCGCTACCGGACTGGAACGGAGATGGAGGGCTGCCGCGAGGTCGAGCCGGTCCGCGTCCACGCTCCGTAGAGTCCGGCACATGATCCGAATCGCCGTCGATGCAATGGGCAGCGACCGTGGGGCAAGTGCCGTCGTCGAGGGGGCTCTCGAGGCCGCCTCCGACGAGATCGTGCCGGTCGTCTTCGGTTCGCCGGACCTCGACACACGCGGCCTCGCGCTCGTCCCCACGACGCAGGTCGTCGGCATGGACGAGAAGCCTGCCGACGCGTTTCGCACCAAGGAGGACAGCTCCCTGGTCAGGGCCGTCAAGGCCGTTGCCGACGGAGACGCCGACGCGGTCGTCTCGGCGGGGAGCACGGGAGCGATGCTCGCGGCGGGTCTCGTGCTGCTGCGGCGGGTCCCGGGCGTGCGCCGGCCGGCGATCGCCGTCCCCATCCCCGCTCGCAAGGGGCCGTCGGTCCTGATCGACGCGGGAGCGAACGCGGACTGCCGGGCCGAGCACCTGCTCCAGTTCGCGACCATGGGAGCGGTCTTCGCCGAGGAGATCCTCGGCATCTCGCGCCCCCAGGTGCGGCTTCTCTCCATCGGCGAGGAGCCGGAGAAGGGAAACCAGCTCACCCTCGGGGCGCACGAGCTGCTCGCCGCGTCCGATCTCGACTTCCGCGGCAACGCCGAGGGCCGCGACGTGCTCGAGGGCGCCGCCGACGTGCTCGTCACCGACGGCTTCACGGGCAACGTGACGCTCAAGGCGATCGAGGGGACGATCCGCACCCTGCTCGACTCGCTGCGCGAGGAGATCACCGCCAGCGCGACCGGAACCGTCGGCGGGCTGCTCATCCGTCCCGCCGCCCGGCGGCTGCGCAGGCGCCTCGACCCCGACACGTACGGAGGCGCCTACCTCCTCGGCCTGCGCGGTCTCGTCGTGATCGCGCACGGCAATTCCTCGTCGACCGCGATCGCCAACGCCATCCGGCTCGCCGCCCGCGGCGTCGACCACGACGTCGTCGGCCGCCTGGCTGCACGCCTCTCCCGGACGCAGCGGGCGGAGATTGTATGATCGGCGCGCTTTCCAGCCCCGACGACACAACGAGGTGACATGGCAGCTTCGCGCGAGGAAGTCTACGAGCGGGTCAAGGAGGTCCTCACCGAGCAACTCGGGATCGACGAGGCGGACATCACGGAAGAGGCTTCCTTCCAGGAGGATCTCGACGCCGACTCCCTCGACCTCGTCGAGCTGATCATGGAGCTCGAGGACCAGTTCGGGATCAAGATCTCGGACGAGGACGCCCAGAAGATCCAGACTGTCGGCCAGGCCGTCGACTACGTCAGTTCGCACCAGTAGCCGCGGATCCCGACCTCGCGCAGCTGATCGACGCGCTCCCGCCGGAGCTGGCGGAGCCCGTCTTCACCCACACGTCGTGGGCGAGCGACCGTAGCGCCTCGTACGAGCGGCTCGAGTTCCTCGGCGACAGCGTCCTCGAGCTCGCGGTCGCCCATGCGCTCTATACGCGCCATCCGGACTTCAGCGAGGGGAGGCTCGCCAAGGTGCGCTCGCACGTCGTCTCCCGCGCGACGTGCGCCGAGGTGGCGAGCCGCCTCGGCCTCGGGCAGCGCCTCGTCGAGCACGCGGCCTCCACCCAGACGGAGGAGGAGGTGGAGCGGCTGTCGCGCAACCGCAACGTGCTCGCCGCGGTCATCGAGGCGGCGCTCGGTGCGATCTTCCTCCAGCACGGCTTCGCCGCCGTCGAGAATGCGGTCGTCGACGCCTTCGCCGACGAGATCGAGCACGCGCTCACGTCGCGCGTCGACCACAAGACGGACCTGCAGGAGCTGCTCGCCCGCACGAGCCGGCAAGTGGTGTACACGGAGATCTCAGTCGAAGGTCCCGCGCACGAGCGGCGCTTCACGTGCGCCGCGCTCATCGACGGCGAGGAGCTCGGCCGCGGCGAGGGACAGACGAAGAAGGCGGCCGAGCAGGAAGCGGCGCGCGAGGCGCTCGCCAAACTCGATGCCGAGCCTGCCTAGTTTTCTGGCATCCTGTCCCGCCTCATGGCTGAGAGGCGCCCAACCAACTCGGAGCTGCGTTTGCGGCGGCTCACCGAAGAGGAGCCGGACTCCGCGCCTCGCGGGATCTACGAGATCTTCGCGGACGAGGAGCAGGCCGACGAGGACGCTCCGCTCGCGCGTGACGACGAGCGCGAACCGCAGCAGTAGCGTCCTGCCGCGTCTTTAGGGTCCCGGCGGTGCATCTGCGCGCCGTCAAGCTGCGTGGCTTCAAGTCCTTCCCCGACCCGGTCGAGGTCCGTCTCGAGCCGGGCGTCGGCGTGATCGTCGGCCCGAACGGCTCGGGCAAGTCCAACGTCTCCGACGCGATCCGCTGGGCCGCCGGCTCGCTCAGCCCGACCGAGCTGCGCGCCGAGAAGCCCGACGACGTCCTTTTCGCCGGCGGCGGCTCGCGCGGCCCGGCCGACTTCTGCGAGGTCGAGCTCCTCTTCGACAACGCCGACGGTGCGCTTCCGGTCGACTACGCGGAGCTCTCCGTTGCCCGGCGTCTCCACCGCGGCGGCGAGGGGCAGTACCTCGTCAACCGCGCGGCAGTGCGGCGCCTCGACCTCGTCGAGCTGCTCGCCGACCTCGGCCTCGGCCAGGGCATGCACTCGATCATCAGCCAGGGCAAGGTCGAGGCGATCCTCGCGTCGCGGCCGTCGGAGCGGAGGGCCCTGATCGAGGAGGCGGCCGGTCTCGGCCGCTTCAAGGCCCGCCGCCATCGCGCAGAGCTGAAGCTCGCGAGGGTCGCGGTCGAGGTCGAGCGCGCCCGCGACGTGGAGGCGGAGGTCAAGAAGCGCCTCCGTCCGCTTGCGCTCCAGGCGACCGCGGCCGAGCGCGCGCAGAAGCTCGCTGTGGAGATCGCCCGCCTGCGGGCGCGCATCGCGCAGCTCGACCTCGCAGGGCTCGAGGAACGGCTCGCGGAGCTCGAGACCCGGCGCAGCGCTGCGGGCGCCCGGCGACGCAGCGTCGAGGAGCGGCTCGAGGCGCTGCTCTCGGAGCGCGGCCGGGCCGAGGAGGAGCTCGCCGACGCGGCGGGCGGCCGGGAGCAGGCGCTGCAGGCGCTCTACCGGCTCCGCAGCGCAGCCGAGCGGCTCGAGCTTCGGCGCGAGTCCGTGGAGGCGCGCGTGGCTCGGCTCCGAGACGAGCTTGCCCGGCCACGCCGCGTGCTCGACGACTCCGTGCGTGCCGAACGGGCCGCCCTCGGGGACGAGATCCGCCTGCTGGAGGAGCGTCTGCGGTCGCTCGATCGCGCGCTCGCCGAGCGCGAGGGTCTGCCTCCGGCCGCGCGCGCCCTCGCGGAGGACGGTGAGCGGATCGCCTTCTCCCTGCTCGAGGTCGAGCCCGGGAGCGAGCGTGCGGTCGCCGCGGCGCTGGGCCGCTCGGCCTCGGCGGTGGTGCGAGACGATGCCGCAGGGGCGCTCACGCTGCTCGAACGGGCGCGCGACACCGGCCTCGGCAGCCTCGTCGTCCTCGTCGGGCGCGACCCGGCGCAGCTGGTCGCCCAGATGCCCGTCGTGTCCAAGGACGAGCTGCTCTCATCGCGGGTCGCGGCGGTGACGCCCGAGGGCTTCGGCTACGACCCTGAGCGCGGCGAGCTGTGGTTCGCGGGGGAGACCGCCGAGGCGCTGCTGCTCGAGCTGCAGGCCCGCCGGCGATCGCTCGCCTCCGAGCTCGACGAGCTTCGCGCCCGGCTCGACACGCCGATCCCGGACGCCGCGTACTCCGTGGACCCGAACCCGTTCGCCGAGCGGGCCGTCCGGCTCGCCGAGCGACTGCTTCGCGCGCTCGAGGTCTCGGTCGCGCACTTCGAAGGCCCGCTCCGAACAGACGTGGAAGCGGGAGCTGCGCGCAGCGGCGAGCTCGGGGCCGACCTCCGCCGCCTCGGGGCGGCCGAGGTCGAGCTGCGACAGGAGCTCACTGGCGCCTCCGACGCCGTCTCGACCGTCGAGGTCGAGGCCGCGCGCCTCGGGGCGGAGGCCGACGAGGCCCGCCGGCGCCTCGACCAGGCGATGCTGGAGGCGAGTCCGGCGGAGCCGGACTCGCCCGGCGGACAGACGCCTTCGGCGACCGGCGGCGAGCCGGCGGAGGGAGAGGACCGAGAGCAGCTCCTGGCGACGGTCGAGCGGCTCGAGCGCCGTCGCGAGACGCTCGGCCAGGTCAACCCGCTCGCCCACGAGGAATACGAGGCCGAGAAGGTTCGGCTCGAGGAGCTCTCCGCGCAGCGGTCCGATCTCGAGGCGAGCCTCGAGGAGCTCGAGAAGCTCCGCAACGAGCTGACCGAGACGGTCGAGCGCCGCTTCGGCGAGACCTTCGCTGCGGTCCAGCGCCACTTCGCCGACGTCGCGGGGACAGTGTTCCCCGGCGGCGAAGGCCGTCTCCGGCTCGCCGAGGCCGAGGAGGACGAAGAAGAGCCCGGCGTCGAGGTGGAGCTGCGTCCCGCCGGCAAGCGTGTGCAGCGGCTCTCGCTCCTCTCGGGCGGGGAGAAGGCACTCGGCGCGATCGCCTTCCTCTTCGCGCTCTTCCTCGCGCGGCCGTGCCCGTTCTATCTCCTCGACGAGGTCGAGGCGGCGCTCGACGACACCAACATCGGCCGCTTCGTCGAGTTGCTGCGCCGCTACTCGGACCGCGCGCAGTTCGTCGTGATCACGCACCAGAAGCGGACGATGGAAGCCGCCGACGTCCTGTACGGCGTGACGATGGGCGGCGAGGGCGTCTCGCAGGTCGTTTCCCGCCGCCTGCCGCGGGAGGACGCGGAGGCAGCGAGCGCCGCCTAGGCTCTGCGCCGTGCTCTACGACCCAGCGGCGTTCGAGCCGGTCACCGAGGAGCCGTGGGACGAGGCCCGCGTCCGGCGCGGCATCGCCGCGATCGTCGCGGACGCCGATGCCGCGTTCGATGCCGACGCGCTCTGGCCGGCGCACGAGTGGGACGGCTGGAACGCCCCGCTGCCCATGAAGAACCTCTACGTCGGCGCGGCCGGCGTGATCTGGGCCTTCGACGACCTGCGCGGCCGCGGCCTCGCCGAGACGACGCTCGACCTGCGCGCCGCCGCGCTACGTGCACTGGAGCGCTGGCGCGCGGAGCCGGACTTCACAGCCGGCGAGGTGCTGCCCGAGCCGCCCGAGTCTGCGCTCTTCCTCGGCGAGACGGGCATCCTGCTCGTCTGTCGGCGGCTCGGCCTCGACGTCGACACCGAGCTCGAGGCGCGAATCCGTGCGAACGTCGCCAACGAGACCGAGGAGCTGTTCTGGGGGACGCCGGGCACCCTGCTCGCGGCGGTGCATGCCCGCCTCGACGCCGCCGCCCGCGAGTCGGCAGACGCGCTCGCGTCGCGTCGCGACGATGAGGGCCTCTGGACGCAGCACCTCTGGGGGAGCGAGTTCAAGTCGATCGGCGCGTCCCACGGCGCCGTCGCGAACGTCCGCGCGCTCCTCCACGTCGACGACCCCCGCAACGAGGAGCTGAGGCGCGGTATGAATCGGATCCTCGCCGAACGCGCGATCTGGGAGGACGGCCTCGTCAACTGGACGTCCGAGCCGAAGCTCCAGTGGGACGTCGGGACGCCCGGGATCCTCGTCGCCGCACGCGACTACCTCGACGAGGAGTTGCTCCTCGCCGGTGCCGAGACGGTGTGGGGGGCAGGCGCCCACGGGGACGAGAAGGGGCACGGCATCTGCCACGGCACCTCGGGCAACGGCTTCGCGCTCCTGGCTGCCTTCGACCGTACGCAGGACGAGCTGTGGCTCGATCGCGCGCGCCGCTTCGCGATGCACGCCCTCGCGCAAGCTCAGCGGATGCCCGCGCGCTACTCGCTCTTCACCGGGGGAGCCGGAACGGCGCTCTTCGCCGCCGCCTGCCTCGACGGCCACGCGCGCTACCCGGTGCTCGAGCTCAACCGTCCAGCCCTCTGAAGGGACCACGTACGATCGCCGGGTGGACGAACGCCTGGAGCGCTACGCCGAGCTCGTCGTCCGGGTCGGCGCCAACGTCCAGCCCGGCCAGGAGGTCTTCCTCCTCCCGAAGGTCGAGCACCGGGAGCTCGCGCGCGCCCTCGCACGGCAGGCCTACAAGGCAGGGGCCTCCTACGTCCACGTCCGCTACCAGGACAGCCACGTTCTGAAGGCGATGATCGGGCTCGGGCCCGACGAGGCGCTCACGTACTCGCCCGAGTGGCTGAAGGTGTTCTTCGGCGCGATGAGCGGCAACGCGATGATCGCGACGACGGGCGACCCCGAGCCGGAGCTGCTCTCCGACCTCGACGGCGAGCGCGTGGGCCGGGCGGTGCCGCAGGAGATCGTGCAGATCCGGATGCAGCAGGTCCGCGAGAACAGCGTCAACTGGTGCGGAGTGGGCGCCGTGACCGAGGGCTGGGCGCGGCAGGTCTTCGGCGAGCCGGACGTCGAGCAGCTGTGGGAGAAGATCGCAATCTGCATGCGCCTCGACGAGCCCGACCCCGTCGCGGCCTGGCGCGATCACACCGCCCGTCTCAAGGCGCGGGCGGCGGCTCTGAACGACCTCCACGCGGACGCTCTGCACTATCGCGGCCCCGGCACCGATCTCAGGGTGGGCCTGCTCCCGAACGTGAGCTGGCTCGGCGGCGGCAGCGATACGTCGACCGGGATCCCGTACGTCGCGAACATGCCGACCGAGGAAGTCTTCACCTCGCCCGACGCGGGACGTACCGAAGGGACGATCCGTTCCACCGTGCCGCTGCCGCTTCAGGGCCAGATCGTGCGCGACCTCGAGCTCACGTTCGAGAACGGGCGAGCCGTACGGGTCGAGGCGGAGACCGGCGCGGAGCTCGTGCGCAGCCACTTCGAGACGATCGAGAACGCGAACAGGCTGGGCGAGCTGGCGCTCGTCACGAGGGAGTCGCGGGTGGGCCAAACGGGGACGCTCTTCTACGACACGCTCTTCGACGAGAACGCGACCTGCCACATCGCGTACGGCGCGGGCTTCCCCTTCCTCGCCGAGGGCGACGCCGGCGAGGGCCTGAACGCCGCGAACACGCACGTCGACTTCATGGTCGGCGGGCCCGAGCTCGAGGTGGACGCGGTGCTCGCCGACGGGACCGCGGTGCCGCTGATCCGGAACGAGGAGTGGCAGCTCGCGTGAGCGAGGACCGGATCGAGCGCTACGCGGAGCTGGCCGTCCGCGTCGGCGCGAACGTCCAGCCCGGGCAGCAGGTGTTCCTTCAAGGGCTCGTCGAGCACGCCGAGCTCGTGCGTGCGCTGACACGCCAGTCGTATCGGGCCGGAGCGTCGTTCGTGAACGTCGGCTACCAGGACCAGCACATCCGGCGCGCGATGATCGAGTTCGGGCCGGACGAGGCGCTCACCTACACACCCGAGTGGCAGAAGACGACGGCGGAGTCGACCGCGGGGAACGCGCAGATCGGGACGACCGGAAACCCGGAGCCGGAGCTGCTCGCGGACCTCGAGGGCGAGCGCGTCGGGCGGGCGGTCCAGCTCGACGCGGTCTCCATCTTCCGGCGGCTTCATGGCGAAAGCGCCATCAACTGGTGCGGCGTCGGCTCGCCGACGGAGGGGTGGGCCAGCCAGGTGCTGGGCGAGCCCGACGTCGAGCGTCTCTGGGAGCTCGTCGCGTTCTGCTTCCGACTCGACGAGCCCGACCCGGTGGCCGCGTGGCGGGAGCACCTCGACCGGCTCGACGCGCGGGCAGGTGCGCTCACGAGCCTCGAGCCGGACGCGATCCGCTATCGCGGGCCGGGCACCGACCTCACCGTCGGGCTGCTGCCGACAGCACATTGGGGCAGCGCCCGCTTCCACACGGCCTCCGGGATCGAGTACGTCGCCAACATGCCGACCGAGGAGATCTTCACCACGCCCGACCCGGCCCGGGCGGAGGGGACGATTCGCTCGAGCATGCCGCTCAGCCTCGGCGGGCAGCTCCTCCGCGGGCTCGAATTCACTTTCGAGGACGGCCGGATCGTCAACGTCGACGCGGAGACCGGCGCCGACGTCGTCCGGGGTCACCTCGCGAGCATCGAGAACGCCGACCGGCTCGGCGAGCTCGCGCTCGTCACGAAGGAGTCGCGGGTCGGCCAGACGGGCACGCTGTTCTACAACACGCTGTTCGACGAGAACGCCACCTGTCACATCGCGTACGGATTCGGGGTTCCGAATGCGTTCGAGGGAGAGCCCGACGAGCGGATGAACTCCTCGAGGATCCACGTCGACTTCATGGTCGGGGGCCCGGAGCTCGAGGTGGACGCCGTGCTCGCCGACGGAACCGAGGTACCGCTCATCCGCGACGAGGAGTGGCAGCTCGCCACGTAGCTGGGGCCAGCTGCTGGGCGAGCCCGATGCGGCTCCGGAGCCCGACGAGGAGAGCGGTGGTCGCTTCTTCTCGCGGCTGCGCGACTCGCTCTCGAAGTCGCGCCGCGCGCTCACCGGTGAGCTCGTGGCCGCGGCCTCGTTCGATCCCGGCGACGACGCGGACTGGGAGCGGCTCGAGGAGGCGCTCATCGCCGGGGACGTCGGCGTCCGCGCCACCGCCGAGCTCGTGCGGCGCCTCGAGGCGCGCGGCGAGCTCGCGGATCTGAACGCGGCGCTCGCCGAGGAGGTGGCCGGGCTCTTCGGCGAGGCTCCGGTTCTCGACGTGGCCCACGAGCCGACCGTGATCCTCGTGGTCGGCGTCAACGGGACGGGCAAGACGACGACGATCGGCAAGCTCTCGGCGAGGCTCGCCGAGCACGGCCGCTCGGTCGTCGTCGCTGCCGCCGACACGTACCGCGCGGCCGCGGAGGAGCAGCTCGAGATCTGGGCAGAGCGGGCGGGGGCGGACTTCGTCGGCTCCGAGCGGGGTGGCGACCCGGCCGCGGTCGCCTACGACGCCGTCGAGGCTGCCGTGGCGCGCGGCCGCGACGTGGTCGTCGTGGACACGGCCGGTCGTCTGCACACGCAGACGAACCTCATGGAGGAGCTCGCGAAGATCCGGCGCGTGATTGCGGGCCGCCTGGAGGGAGCGCCGCACGAGACGCTGCTCGTCGTGGACGCGACGACGGGTCAGAACGGCGTGCAGCAGGCGCGGCTCTTTGGCGAGTCGGCCGGGGTCACGGGAGTCGTGCTGACGAAGCTCGACGGCTCGGCGAAGGGCGGCGTCGCGATCCCGATCGCGTACGAGCTCGGCCTGCCGGTGAAGCTCGTCGGTGTGGGCGAGGCGCTCGAGGACCTGCAGCCGTTCGACCCACGCGACTACGCGCGGGC
>Ga0207693_10002415_pt1 | contig 16214 bp, 14 predicted proteins | sample LARL81metaG_FD_184347 | JGI IMG/M metagenome (GOLD analysis project Ga0207693, IMG submission 184347) | Corn, switchgrass and miscanthus rhizosphere microbial communities from Kellogg Biological Station, Michigan, USA - LAR L8-1 metaG... | ecosystem: Host-associated > Plants > Roots >...
ACGGTGCAGGTATGGGACCGCGCCATGGTCAAGGCCGTCGATAAGGCGATCCGGGAAGCCGGGCTCGGTCTCAACCCGCAAACCGAGGGCCAGACTATCCGGGTACCGATCCCTGATTTGAACGAGGAGCGGCGACGCGAACTGACACGAGTGACGGCGAAATACGCCGAGCAGGCACGCGTGTCGGTCCGCAACATCCGCCGTGACGGCGTCGAACTGCTCAGGCGGCAGGAGAAGGACGCCGAGATTTCGCAAGACCAGCAGCGAAAGTTGCAGCAGGAAGTACAGCACCTGACCGACGACTACGTGAAGCGCATCGACGAGGCCTTGGCGCAGAAGGATAGAGAGATCCTTCAGGTCTGATGAGCTCCGCTGGAACGCCGCGGCCGGTGCCGCGGCATATCGCTATTATCATGGACGGCAATGGGCGCTGGGCGAAGGCGCATGGTCTGCCGAGGATCGCCGGCCATCGGCAAGGGGCAGAGGCGGCGCGGCGGACCGTCATCGCCGCGGCGGAGCTGGGAGTCCCTTACCTGACGCTGTTTGGATTTTCGTCCGAGAATTGGAGGCGGCCGTCGGGGGAGATCCAGGATCTGATGGGCCTTTTGCGACATTACCTGCGCGGCGAGATTGCCGAACTGCACCGCAACGGGGTTCGCCTGAAGGTGATCGGCGATCTCGGCAAGCTCGACCCCGACATCATCAGTCTGATCGAGCATGCCGAGACGATGACCCGGGACAACAGCCGAATTATCCTGACAATAGCGTTGTCCTATGGCGGCCGTGCCGAAATTGTTGGCGCGGTCCGGGCGATTGCGCTGGAAATGGCGTCCGGCAGTCTCGCCCCCGGGGCAGTCGACGAGGAGTGTTTCGCGCAGCACCTCTTTACTGCGGAGCTTCCCGATCCGGACCTGCTGATCCGGACCAGCGGCGAGCAGCGCATCAGCAATTTCCTGTTGTGGCAGAGCGCCTATTCCGAGCTCGTCTTCACCAATACTTTGTGGCCCGATTTTGCGAAAAGCGACCTGCTGCAGGCGATCGATGAATTCGGTCGTCGCGAGCGCCGCTACGGTGCCTCCGTCGGGTCGTGCTGAGGTAATGAAGTTATTTCGGGGTGCGGCAAATCAGGGGATCCCGGGAATGACGATTGCGTCCGGGCGGTCCAATAACAATCCCTTTTGGCTGCGTGTCGTTTCGGCGCTGGTCCTGGCGCCCCTACCGGTCGCCGCGATATGGTTTGGTTGGCCCTGGCTTCCGCTGTTGACCGGTGCTGCCGCTGCGGTAATGGCATGGGAATGGGGACGGCTTTGTCGCGGAGGTGATTTCGGCCGCACCGGGATCTTGCTGGTCGCGGTCGTTCTGGCGGCCGTGGCGGCCGCAGCACTCGCCTCCACGGGATTGGCTCTCGGCACTGCTCTGCTCGGAGCGGGTTTGGTGCTATGGGCGGCTCGCATGACAAGGGATGTCGAGCCAAAATGGACGGCCTTTGGCGCCATTTGGGTTGCGCTCCCGTGTGTCTGTCTCTTATGGCTGGCGCGCGATGGGCCGACCGGCCGGGCCACATTGTTTTGGTTGCTGGCGGTTGTCTGGGCAACCGACATCGGCGCTTACCTTGTCGGGCGGACTTTCGGCGGGCCCCGATTGGCACCTCGCTGGAGCCCGCGAAAGACCTGGGCCGGACTGGCCGGAGGTATTGGCTGCGCGGCGCTGATTGGGTGGGCCACCGCGGCGTGGCTCGGGATCTCCCCGGCGTTGCCGCTTGTAGGCGTCAGCGCAGGCCTTGCGATTGTGGAGCAGTTCGGCGATCTTGCCGAATCCGTGGCAAAACGAAGGTTCGGCGTGAAGGACTCGAGCGGCCTCATTCCCGGTCATGGCGGGCTTCTCGACAGGCTCGATGGCTTGCTCGCGGTGATCCCGGTAGTGGCGCTGCTGACATTGATTGGCGGCCGCAGCCTTTTGGCCTGGCGATGAACTCGCCCGACACGCTCCGCTACCGCCGCGGCGGGGTACGGCGGGTGACGATTCTCGGCTCGACCGGCTCCATCGGTCAAAGCACCGCCGATCTGTTGTTGCGCAACCCGGATGGCTTCGAGGTCGAGGCGCTCACCGCCTATCGTAACCCGCAGCGGCTAGCGGAGCAGGCGCGTGCTCTGCGGGCGCGATTCGCCGCCATCGCTGATGCCGACCATTACCCGGCCTTGAAAGAGGCGCTCGCGGGAACCGGTATCGAGGCGGCCTGCGGCACCGAAGCGCTGATCGAAGCGGCGCTGCGTCCCGCCGAATTGGTAATGGCAGGCATCGTCGGGGCGGCCGGGCTGGCTCCGACTTTGGCTGCCATTCGGCGGGGCGCCATTGTCGCCTTCGCGAACAAGGAGGTCCTCGTTTGCGCCGGTGGGCTTGTCATGCAAGAGGTCACCCGCTGCGGCGCGACATTGCTGCCGGTTGACAGTGAGCATAATGCGATCTGGCAATGCTTCGACCTCGACCGTGCCGATACAATCGAACGGATCATTCTGACGGCAAGCGGCGGGCCGTTCCGTGAGCGAGCCTTCGAGGAGATGCGCGCAGTCACGCCCCAACAGGCAGTCGCCCACCCGAATTGGAGCATGGGGGCCAAAATCTCCGTGGATTCGGCCACGATGATGAACAAGGGGCTGGAGTTGATCGAGGCGCATCATCTCTTTCGGCTGCCGCCCGAGCGGGTCGACATCGTCGTTCATCCCCAATCGATTGTGCACGGTGCGGTCGTCTATCGCGACGGCTCGGTGCTGGCCCAGCTCGGTTCGCCCGACATGAGGACGCCGATCGCCTACGCGCTCGCTTGGCCCGGCCGCATCGAAACGCCAGCCAAGCGGCTCGATTTGGCGGCGATCGGACGCCTCACTTTCGAGCCCCCCGACGAGCACCGTTTCCCGGCTCTGCGCGTCGCCCGCGAGGCGCTGATCCGCGGCGGCGGCTGTCCGACCGTGCTCAACGCGGCGAACGAAACTGCGGTCCACGCCTTCCTCGAAGGTCGCATAGGATTTCTCGATATCGTGGATACCGTCGAGCGCACCTTGGGGGCAATCCCGGAAGGCGAGCTTGAATCGCTCGACGACGTCTACAATTTCGACAGGACGGCGCGCGAGATTGCCGCCAGGTTTTCCACCCTGCGTAACTCTAAGCCGCCAACTGCAACAGCGGACTTGTCATGATCGAATTTCTGAACGGGCTGACGCAGCTCCATAACTTGTTTTATTCAGTGCTGTGGTTCGTGGTCATTTTGACGGTGCTCGTGTTTGTCCATGAGTTCGGTCACTACATAATTGCCCGCTGGAATCGGGTGCGGGTCGAAGTGTTTTCGATCGGTTTCGGACCGGAGCTGTTCGGCTGGTGGGATCGCGCCGGAACCCGTTGGAAATTCAGCGCGGTCCCGCTTGGCGGTTACGTCAAGATGTTCGGCGACAGCGATGCCAGTTCGGGCCTTCCGGTCGCCGGCCTGTCGCGCCTCAGCCCGGCCGAGAGGGAGGTTTCTTTTCATTACAAGAGACTAGGGCAGCGCGCCGCGATCGTCGCCGCCGGACCAGCGGCAAATTTCATCTTCGCTATTGTCGCCTTAGCGATCTTGTTCATGACCTATGGTCAGCCTTTCACGCCGGCCGAAGTCGGTCAGGTTCAGCCGGGCAGCGCTGCCGAGCAAGGCGGGGTCCGCGCCGGCGACGTGATCGTCGAGATCGACGGGAGGACGGTTCGTCGCTTCGAGGACGTCCAACAGGCGGTGCGTCTCAATCCGAACGTGCCGATGACCATCGTTGTGCGGCGCGACGGACAAGAGCAGACCTTGCATGTGACGCCGAGCCGGACAGAACTGACCGATCGCTTTGGTAACCACTATGAGATCGGACTGCTCGGTATCGCGCGAAGCGGGATGGAATACGTCAAGCGTGATCCCGCGACCGCCGTGATGCAGGCCGGCGAAGAGACCTGGAATTTGACCGCCGGGACGCTGGGCGCGCTCTGGCAGATGATTCAAGGAACGCGCGGCACGGACGAGCTCGGCGGACCGCTGCGTATCGCGCAGATGTCCGGTGAGGTCGCTCAGAGCGGGATTGTCGCCGTCCTCTGGTTCATGGCGGTTCTGTCGATCAATCTCGGGCTCATCAACCTGTTTCCGGTTCCGGTCCTCGATGGGGGACATCTGCTCTTTTACGCAGCCGAGGCCCTCCGCGGAAAGCCGCTGGGCCAGCGGGCGCAGGAATACGGTTTTCGGATCGGTTTGGCTCTCGTGCTTACGTTGATGGTGTTTGCGACGTGGAACGATCTCGTCCATTTATTCAAGCACCCTTGACGTAGCGCGATCATCGATCCAAGGGGACAGGTTCGGGCCGGGGGTGGGGGCGTTTTTTGCATTGGATTCGTTTGGCTCGCGTGCTCGCGGCAGCGGTCGCCGCGAGCCTGTTGGGTGGTTTCTCGTGGCAGCAAACGGCGACGGCTCAGTCGATTCCTGGGCAATCGCTCGCTCAGATGGGCGGCGGCGTGGTCACCGATATTCGAATCGAAGGGGTGCAGCGGATCGAGCCCGAGACGATCCGTTCCTACCTACTGATCCAGCCGGGCGATGCCTGGGATGATGAGCTGGTGGACAAATCGCTTAAGGCGCTGTTCGCAACCGGTCTTTTCGCGGACGTAAATCTCACTCGAGCCGGCAACACCCTGGTCATCAGGGTGGTCGAAAACCCGATCATCAACCGCATTGCGTTCGAGGGAAACAGCAAGATCGACGAGAAGGAGCTCACTGCCGAAATCCAGTTGCGCCCCCGCGTCGTCTACACCCGCACTCGAGTGCAGAACGATGTCAAGCGCATCCTGGATCTCTATCGCCGGCACGGCCGGTTCGGTGCGACCGTCGAGCCTAAGGTTATTCAGCTGTCGGAAAACCGGGTTGATCTCGTCTTCGAGATCAACGAGGGCGAGTTCACGGGGGTGCGCGGCATCAATTTCGTCGGCAACCACCAATATAGCGACGGCAAGCTGCGCGGCATCATTCAGACCAAGGAAAGCCGCTGGTATCGTTTTTTGACCAGCGACGATTCTTATGATCCGGATAGATTGACATACGATCGGGAGTTGTTGCGCAGATTTTACCTGACCGAAGGATATGCGGACTTCCGGGTGGTTTCGGCGGTAGCCGAGCTGACGCCCGATAGCAACGGGTTCATCATTACTTTCACCCTCGACGAAGGCGAGCGGTATCGATTCGGTAAAATCGACGTCAACATCAAGCTCAAGGACTTGCCCGCCGAAGCCGTGTTGCCGCTTCTGACGGTTCATACCGGCGACTGGTACGATGCCGAAGCGGTTGAAAAATCGATTTCGGTGCTGACCGACGCACTCGGCAACCGTGGTTACGCCTTTGTCGAAATCAAACCGAACGTCACCCGGAACCGCGAAGACCACACCGTCGACATAACCTTCGATGTCCAGGAGGGTCCGCAAGTTTACGTCGAGCGTGTCGACATTGTCGGCAACGTTCGCACACTCGATAAGGTGATCCGTCGCGAGTTTCAGCTGGTCGAGGGGGATGCGTTCAACAGCACAAAGATGCAGCGCTCACAGCAGCGGATAAAAAATCTCGGCTTCTTTAAAAAGGCGGAGGTGACCAACAGCCCGGGATCGGCGCCCGACAAGACCGTCGTAACCGCCGAGGTCGAGGAACAGTCGACGGGCGAGCTGTCGCTGGGCGTCGGCTTCTCGACTACCGACGGGCCGCTGGCCGACGTCAATATCCGTGAGCGGAATTTTCTCGGACGGGGTCAGGACCTGCGGATCGGCACCGTGGTTTCGCTTCGCTCGCAACAGGTCGATCTCAGCTTCACCGAACCCTATTTCCTGGACCGCAATATCGCCGCGGGCTTCGACATTTTCGAGATCAAGACCAGCCCAACTGCCAATTTCTTCAGCGGGGTGACCCCTCCCTACCAGCAATTCTCCTACGGCGGAGCGCTCCGCACCGGCTATCAAATCAGCGAGAATCTGCGCCAGACACTGAAATACACCGCGCGATCCGACAATATCACCGACCTACAGCCCAACACATCGCTGTTCATCGTGCTGCAGGCCGGTCAGCATACGACCTCCGAGATCGGTCAAGTTCTGCTTTACGACCGCCGCGACGATCGGCTGGATCCGAGTGCCGGCTATTATGCCTCCGTCGGCAATGACTTCGCCGGGGTCGGTTTCGGGGTGGATTATGTGCGCAACAAAGTAAGTGCGGGGTACTACTACTCGGTCTTCCCCGAATGGGTTTTGAGCGTCACCGGCGAGGCCGGTTATATCTTTGGTTGGAACGGACAAAACGTGCTTATTCAGGACCGGTTCTTTGTCGGCGGCGACAATTTGCGCGGCTTTCAGAGCGCCGGCATCGGGCCGCGCGACTCGGTGAGCGGCGATGCTCTCGGCGGCCAAAAATACTATCTCGGCTCGGTGACCTTGGGCGTGCCGCTCGGCCTGCCCAAGGAATTCGGGGTGAGCGGACGCGTTTTTACCGATTTTGGGACGCTCTATCATATCCAGCCGACGAATATTGTGCTCACGCCCGCCCAATTGGCGACGACGGGTGGAGTGCAGCCGATGGTACAGCAGTCGCCGGCCGTTCGCGCGAGTGCAGGCATCGGCGTCTCGTGGAAATCCCCGGTCGGCCCGATCCGACTTGACGTCGCGTACCCGATCAGGAAGGAACCTTTCGACAAAACCCAGTTCTTCCGGGTCAGCTTCGGGACGAGGTTCTGATGTCGGTGCAGCCTTTCAGGCTTCAGATACTTTTACTGGCCTTCCTATGGGGTCTCGCCAGCGGCGCCTTGGCGCAAGCTCCTCCGGCCCCCGCGCCCCCGGCACCCGCACCTCCGGCTCCGGCTAACCCGGCCGTTGCGCCGATGCCATTAACGGTCCTGGTGGTCGATGTGCAGGCGCTGTTGCAAAATTCCAAAGCGGCAAAGATGGTTCGCAGCCAGATCGAGCAGAAGCGCAACGAGTACACCAAGGAAATCTCTCACCAAGAGGAGACGCTGCGCGCCGAACGAGATGCTTTGCAGCGGCAGCAGGCATCGATGTCGGCGGATGCTCTCAACCAAAAGGGCCGTGAATTTCAGCAGAAGGTCAACGATCTCGAACGCAATGTTCAGGGTAAACGTCAGGCTCTGGAGAAATCCAATGGCGATGCTCTTTCCAAGATCCAAGAACAGATGCTGAAAATCATCGCGGATATTGCCAAAGATCGCAAGTCTAATTTGGTGTTTCAGAGAGCAGACTTGGTACTATTCGATCAAAGCTTCGATGTGACAGACGAGGTTTTGCAGAAGCTGGACGAATTGATGCCGGCGCTGACGGTTGATTTCGCCGTACCCACTCCTCCCCCCGCCGCCCCGGGTCCCGCCGCCACCGCCGCGCAGCCCGCTCCGAGTGCACCGGCCAAACCAAAGAAGAAATAAAGGCTCCGGTTGCCGGGACCGAGCCCAGATGGCGGACCGACGCTTCTTTGATCGAGCCGGACCTTTTACGCTCGATGCGCTGTCCGCCTTGAGCGGGGCGAGGTTGGTGAACGTCGAGGACGGTGGTCGGCTCTTCAGCGATGTGGCGCCCCTTGAAACCGCGGGACCAGAGGACGTTAGTTTCCTCGAAAACCGCAAATATATAGAAGCTTTCGTCCGATCCGATGCTGGCGCCGCGTTCGTCGATGACAAGGCCGTCGAACGAGCGCCGCCCGGCATGGCGCTCCTTGTCAGCAAAGAGCCCTACAAGGCCTATGCGCTCGCCGCCCGGGCCTTTTATCCCACGATCGAGGTAATAGCTCGCCGCGCGCCCTCTGCGATCATCGACTCGACGGCCATCGTCCCCGAGGATTGCGACATCGGCCCGAATGTCGTCATCGAACGCGGCGTCCAACTCGGCCATCGTTGCCGCATCGGTCCAAATACGGTGATCGCCGCCGGGGTCGAGATCGGCGACGACTGCCGGATTGCGGCCAATGTGACGCTCAGCCATTGCTTGATCGGCGCGCGCGTCGTGCTGCACCCCGGCGCGCGGATCGGCCAGGAGGGCTTCGGATTTGCGCCGGGCCCGGAAGTGCCGATCAAAGTCCCGCAGCTCGGGCGCGTCGTGATCGGCGACGATGTCGATATCGGCGCCAACACAACGATCGACCGTGGATCCGGACACGATACGGTGATCGGATCGGGCTCGATGATTGATAATCTGGTACAGATCGGGCACAACGTGGTGCTCGGTCGGTGCTGCATTCTCGCAGGTCAGGTCGGCATCTCGGGGAGCACGAGGCTCGACGACTTTGTCATGGTTGGAGGGCAGGGCGGGCTCGCCGGCCATTTGCATATCGGGAGCGGAGCCCGGATCGCGGCCAAGAGTGGTCTGATGCGCGACGTCCCCGCCGGAGAAACGGTATGCGGCAGTCCGGCAGTCCCGCTGAGCGAGTTCATGAGGCAGACCGCGGTGCTGCAGCGTCTGGCGAAAAAGAAGGGCGGATCGTGACCGATCCGGTCGGCGCCTCGGGCCAGGGAACAGAGATCGGCCTTCAGCGGATCATGGAAATGATCCCGCACCGCCACCCGTTCCTGATGATCGACCAGGTCGTCGACGTGGTGACCAACCGGCGAGCCACCGGGATCAAGAACCTGTCGAAGAACGAGTATTACTTTCAAGGGCATTTCCCGGCGCGGCCAGTGATGCCGGGCGTGCTAATCATTGAGGCGATGGCGCAAACTGCCGCCGTCCTCGTCGTTCACACGTTGGGCCCGGAAGCGGAGGGTAAGCTGGTCTATTTCATGAGCGTCGACAACGCCCGCTTTCGACGCCCGGTCTTCCCTCCGACCCAGCTCGAGATCCACGTCACCAAGCAGCGAAACCGCGGGAATGTCTGGAAGTTCGAGGGCCAGGCCAAAGTCGGCGAGGATGTGATGGCCGAGGCCGTGTTCGCGGCAATGATCCTGGACGATTAGACGGGCCGCATCATGCCGCAGATCCACCCCACGGCCATTGTCGCGCCGGGGGCGAGGCTAGGCGACGATGTCGTCGTCGGGCCCTACTGCATTATCGGCGAGGATGTCACGCTGGGCCCGCGCGTTTCGCTCGCCTCGCATGTCGTCGTCACCGGCCGCACGACAATCGGGGGGGACACCCGCCTGTTTCCTTTCGCCTCGATCGGCCTCGAGCCGCAGGATCTGAAATACCGCGGCGAAAAGTCGGAGCTTGTCATCGGCTGCAACAACACAATCCGCGAATACGTGACCATGAACCCCGGGACGGAGGGCGGGGGCATGGTCACCCGAGTCGGCGACGCATGCCTCTTCATGGTCGGCGCTCACGTCGCTCATGATTGCCAGATCGGCGACCATGTCGTTATGGCAAACAACGCGACGCTCGCGGGTCATGTCGTGGTCGAGGATTATTCCATCCTCGGCGGGCTCTGCGCCATCCACCAATACGTTCGGATTGGCCGGCACGCCATGATCGGCGGGATGTCGGGTGTAGAGCGCGACGTCATCCCCTACGGCCAGGTGATGGGGGACCGGGCCCGGCTGTGCGGTCTCAATATCATCGGGATGCAGCGTCGCGGCTTCAACCGCGAGGACATTCAAGGGTTGCGCAACGCGTATCAGTTTCTATTCGCCACGGACGGCACGTTGAGCGACCGGGTAGCTGAGACCGCGGAGCGTTTCGGCGGTATTGGGCCAGTGGATGACGTCATCGAATTCATCCGCGCCGATTCGAGCCGGGCCATTTGTCAGCCAAAGGCGGAAAATGGCGGATAGGCTCGGGATTGTCGCCGGATGCGGCGAGCTGCCGCGTCATCTTGTGGAATGCTGCCGCGCCACCGGCCGGGACGTCTTTGTGCTCGCTCTCGAAGGAGCGGCCGAGCGGGCGATGGTAGAGGGCGTGCCACATGCCTGGTGTCGGCTTGGAGCCGCGGCGACGGGCCTCGCCCTGTTGCGCGAAAATCATGTGACCGAGCTGGTGCTGGCGGGCGGCATCCGGCGGCCGTCGCTCTCCGCACTGCGGCCCGACTGGCGCGCGGCCAAGCTGTTTGCGCGGATCGGCTATCGTGCCCTTGGCGATGACGGCCTGCTGTCGGCGGTAGTGAAGGAGCTCGAGGAAGAGGGTTTTCGGGTGGTCGGCGCCGATCAGCTGCTCTACCAGGCGTTTGTCGCCGAAGGGCCGCTCGGGCGGGTCCGTCCGGACCAGCAAGCGCAGACCGACATCGAGTGTGGGCTGCGCGTCGCCCGGACCCTGGGCGCGCTCGATGTCGGCCAAGCCGTCATCGTGCAACAGGGCCTCGTGCTCGGCGTCGAAGCGATAGAGGGCACCGACGAATTGCTGCGGCGCTGTGCGGCGCTGCGCCGCGAAGGCCCGGGCGGTGTTCTCGTCAAGGTCGAGAAACCCGGTCAGGAATCCCGTGCCGACCGGCCGACAATCGGATTGCGCACGGTTCTGCTGGGGGCGGAAACCGGATTGCGGGGAATTGCCGTCGAGGCCAACGCAACGATAGTTCTCGATCGCGACGAGGTTATCCGTGCAGTCGACCGGGCCGGACTGTTCCTGGTCGGCCTCGGCCGATCGTGACTGCGAGCGACGCGACCTTCATCTTCATCGTGACTGGAGAGCCGTCGGGCGATGCGCTCGGCGGTGCGCTGATCGCAGCGTTGCGCCAGCGCACCGGCGGAAGTCTCAGGATCGCCGGGATCGGCGGCGAGCGCATGCGGGAGCAGGGCCTCGAGAGTCTGGTCCCGCTCGGCGACCTGGCAATCATGGGAGTGGCCGAGGTATTGCCGCGCGCTCCGGTCATCTTGCGCCGGGTGCGCGAAACGGTGACGGCCGTCCGCTCACTGCGTCCCGACGCCGTCGTGACGATCGACAGCTCCGGGTTCAGTTGGAGGGTCGCGCACGGACTGCGCCGCCGCGGGGAGACCTTGCCACTCATTCATTATGTCGCCCCGATGGTCTGGGCCTGGCGGGCCGGGCGCGCCCGGCGGATGGCGCGCTGGTACGACCATCTGATGACATTGTTGCCGTTCGAGCCGCCCTACTTCGAGCGGGTCGGGCTGTCCTGCAGCTTTGTCGGTCATCCGGTTGTGGAATGCGGCGCCGACCGCGGCGACAGCGGGCGTTTCCGGGCGAGGCACGGTCTCGCCGCGGACGAGCTGCTGATCACGGCATTGCCCGGCAGCCGCGGCGGCGAGGTCCGGCGTCTGTTGCCGATTTTTGGCGCGGCGCTGAGCCAGCTGAAAGACCGGGTCGGACCATTCCGCGTCGTCGTGCCGACCGTTGCAACGGTGGCGGCGACCGTCGCCGATGCAGTCGAGGCGTGGCCAGGCGATGCCGTCATCGTGCAGCAGCCGCAAGAAAAATACGACGCCTTCGCGGCCAGCGGAGCCGCGCTGGCCGCGTCAGGGTCGGTTGCGCTCGAATTGGCGTTGGCGCGTCTGCCGATGGTCGTCTGCTACCGGCTAAACCCGCTGACCGAGGCGTTGCTCGATCGGGTCTTGAAGGTGCGTCAGGTCAATCTCGTCAATCTGCTGCTCGGCAGGCCGCTTGTAGAGGAATTGCTCGGTCCCAATTGTACCCCGGCGCGGCTCGCAGCTTCGCTCGTCCGGCTCATCCGCGACGAACGGGTTCGCGCGAGGCATCGGCAGGGGTATGATGAGGCCGTCCGACGTCTCGCCGGGGATGGCGTGTCGCCGAGCCTGCGGGCCGCCGACCAGATCCTCGAACTCGTCGCCGCCCGGCGGTGCGGCACTTCAGGTTCTACAGCACGGAGGAGTGTACGATGACGACGACCGATGTGGCCCAGACCTCGAAGCCGGTACCCGACGCCGATAAGTTCCGACTGTTGCACACAATGATCCGGGTACGCGATCTCGATGCGTCGCTTAATTTCTACACAAACCAGCTCGGCATGAAGGTGCTGCGCAAGCGCGACTATCCGACCGGCGAGTTTACGCTCGCTTTCGTCGGATATGGCGACGAGACAAGCAATACCGTGATAGAGCTGACCCACAATTGGGGACAGACCGAGCCATATAATTTGGGCAGTGCCTTCGGCCATCTCGCTATCGGGGTGCCCGATGTCTACAAGACCTGCGAGCGTCTTGCCGCTGCCGGGGTAAAGATACCGCGCCCGGCTGGCCCGATGGCGCATGGCGGCTCGGTAATCGCGTTCATCGAAGACCCCGACGGCTACCGCATAGAGCTCATCGAGCGGTCGTAGTCAGCCCGCTTTTGCGGTCACTCAGCCCACAGGGCTGGGTGACTGCTTTCCCTATCCTATTGCCAGCACGGAAGGATTGCCGTTAGGTTCGGTTTGCCGCAACGCCGGACAGCAGTGTCTCATTCTGATACTGCTCGATAAAAGAAATATGTGCGGTCGTGTCCGATTGGAGCAGCCTAGGAGGTAAGAGAATGCTGGAGCTGTTGGAGCGTCAGAAAAAGCTGACAGCAAACCAGTGGAAGATTGCGGGCGCCGCGACGCTTGGCGACATGCTCGATTTCTTCGACTTCTTCCTGATCGGCTTTGTTTTGGCGTTCGTGGTCAAGGAATGGCATCTGACCTACGGGCAGTCGGGCGCGATCCTGCTCGCCTCGGGTGTCAGTGCGCCGTTCGGCTCGCTGCTCTACGGCTGGATGGCCGACAAGATCGGCCGGCGCCCGGCGCTGATCACCGCCGTGCTGAACGTCTCGCTCGCGACCGGCGCGATGGCGCTGACGCCGGAAGGGGGATGGATCTACCTCGTCGTCTGCCGCTTTTTCGTCGGGTTCGCCGTCACCGGCTTGTACTCGGTCGACATCACCCTGATGCAGGAGTTTTCGCCCGCACACAAGCGCGGCTGGTTCACCGGGCTGACCACGACGATGTTGCCGGCCGGGGCATTGCTGGCCGGATTGCTCGGGGCGTTCGCCGCGCCCTATATCGGCTGGCGCGGGATGGTCGCCGTGGGGCTGCTGCCGGCCTTTCTGTGTTTGTACATTCGGGCATTCGTCCCGGAGTCGCCGCACTGGCTGCTGCGCCGGGGCCGGGTGGAAGAGGCCCGGCAAGCACTTGCCTGGGCGCTGCAGATCGACCCCGCACAGATCACGTTGCCGGCGACGCTTCCTGCGATCGAGCACACGCGTTGGCTCGATATTTTCAAATACCCGCGAAGCATCGTGGCCGGCTGCCTGACCGGGCTGACCCAAACCGGCGGTGTCGGGCTCGCCCTCTGGCAGGTGGCGTTGTTCGTCATGGTGCTGAACATCACCGCGCCCGAGGCATCCAAATTGGTGATCTGGGTCAGCCTGTCGGCGATTGCCGGTCGCTTCTTCTGCTCGTGGATCTCGGACGCCTGGGGTCGCCGCGCCTCAGGCATCTTCAGCTGTCTGGCCGCAGCGTTGTTCATGTCGCTCGCCGGGTATCTGCACAACGTCTTCATCGGCGGGATCTCGATGTTCTTCCTGATGATCGTGATTCAGAACTTCTTCGGCAGCGGCAACTACTCGATCGTTGGGCCCTATATGGGCGAGATGTGGCCGGCGCGGCTGCGCGGCAGCGGCATGGGATTCGTGTATGGCGTCGGCAATCTCGGCAAGTTTATTGGCCCGGCCGGCCTGGCGTTGATTGCCGGTTCTTCGAATTTTGTCAGCCCGCAGGCGACGCTCGACGCGCTGATCCCCGGCTTCAATTATTTCGCGTTCTGGTACGTGCTTGGCGCGGTCGCCTTCTGGCTCATCGGCATGGAAACCCGCGGGCGCACCATCGATGAGATCGAACGCGACCTCAGCCGGCCCGCCCGTGTCGCCATGCACAGCGCGGGACCCGCCACCGGCAACTGAGCGGCAGAAGTGTGGCCAAGGGTAAGCCGCCAAGATACTTCGAATTAAGAAGCTCGCCGCGACACTGCGTTGAGACGAACGGAACGGGAGGTAACGATGATAGAACTGTTGGAGCGGCAAAAGCGACTGACGGCAAATCAATGGAAGCTGATTTGCACCGCTAACGTCGCCGATCTGCTCGATTTCTTCGATTTCTTCCTGATCGGCTACGTCACGGCGGCTCTAACCAAAGAGTGGGCGCTGCCCTATTGGCAGGGCGGCGCGATCCTCTTGGCTTCCGGTCTCGGTGCGGTCCCGGGTGCCTTCATTTGGGGTTGGCTGGGCGACCTGATCGGCCGTCGCACTGTGTTCATGTGGTCCGCGGTCACGATATCGCTAGCCACCGGCATTATGGTCTTGACGCCGGGACCCAATGCCGTGATCCCGGGCTGGCTGTTCCTGGTGTTCTTCCGGGTTTTTGTCGGCATCGGCAATGCCGGCATCTTCACGATCGATCTGCCGTTGGTGCAGGAATTCATCCCCGCCTACAAGCGCGGCTGGGTCAGCGCGCTGGTCACGACGCTGCTGCCGGGCGGCGGCATGCTGGCGGGCCTCGTGGCCGCATGGCTGCTGCCGATAATCGGTTGGCGCTACTTGTTCCTGGTGGGCCTGTCGCCACTCGTGCTGGTGTTCATGATCCGCTATTGGGTGCCGGAATCGCCGCGCTGGCTGATTCGCATGGGGCGCCATGAGGAGGCGCGCAAGTCGCTTGCCTGGGCCTTGATGATCGACCCCAAAGGGATCGCGCTGCCCGCCACGATGCCAGCTACCGAGCAGACCCGCTGGGTTGAGCTGTTCAAATATCCCCGCTTAGTTGCCGCCGGTTGCCTGACCGGTGTGACGCAGACCGGCGGGGCCTCGCTGGGTCTTTGGGGGGCGACATTGCTCGTGATCGTGCTCAACACGACCCCGGCACATGCGGCGTTTCTGATGGTATGGGTCGGCCTTTCGGGGATCGTCGGCCGGTTTTTCATCACCGCGCTGATCGAGCCGCTGGGCCGCCGCGGCGCCGGAACCCTGGCCTGCGTAATGGGGGCGCTGTTTACCGTGTCGGCGGGTTACCTGTACGACGTCTTTATCGGCACCTGGTCGCTTTTCTATATGCTGTTGATCGCGGGAACCTTTTTCAGCAGTGCGATCTACTCGGTCGTCGGGCCCTATATGTCGGAGATCTGGCCGGCCCGGCTCCGCAGCAGCGGCATGGGCTTCAGCTATGGCATCGGCAATCTCAGCGGCAAGGTGTTGGGGCCGGCTGGCTTGGCGGTGATCATGGGGGCGGGCGACATCATCAAGCCGGCAGCGCCAAACCTCGTCATGCTCGGCCCGGCCTTCGTCTATTTCGCATCCTGGTACATTCTCGGCGTCATCGGCTTCTGGGCGTTCGGCCCCGAAACCAAGGGCCGCACCTTCGAGGAGATGGACAGCGCGCTCGACCGGCCGGCCACTGCGAGGCCGGTGGCGCAATCCGCGGGCAACTGAGGAGCGCAGACCGCGTCAGCGGTTCTGCCAGAGAGGGCGGGCCCGAGCTGATCGAGGCTCGGGCAGCCGATTTGGCCCATTGCGAGATCGCTCTCGCCGCGGAAGATATCGAGCGCCTTCCTGACACCGGGAATCCCGCCGGCGCTGTGGAGCGTCGGGCTGCCGAAGAACACGAATTAGGCACCGAGGCCATCTGGCGAGCGATTTTCTCGGCGGTCTCGTCGGGAGCGCCACGCTCGGCCAGGCGTTCGACCGCTTTGGGTGGCCTTTCGCATGCAGTTGCCCACCGCGACATCAGCGGCTTGAAGAGGATCCGAGATGTCTTTGCACTTTGTCGTCCTCTACGGCTCGGTGAGAGAGAACCGGCAAGGCATCAAAGCAGCCCGCTTTATCCTCGACCAGTTGGCCCAGCGCGGCCATAAGACCAGCCTCGTCGACCCGCTCGAAAAACGACTGCCTCTTCTCGATCGCATGTATAAGGAATACGCGAAAGGCAACGCGCCTCCGGTGTTGGAAGAGCTGGCCGAAACCTATCGCACTACGGACGGTTTCGTTGTCGTCAGCGGCGAATACAACCACGGCATGCCGCCGGCGCTGAAAAACCTGCTCGATCATTTTCTCGAAGAGTATTTCTTTCGGCCATCCGCGATCGTCTGCTATTCGGCCGGCGCCTTTGGCGGCGTTCGTGCTGCGATGCAATTGCGGATGACCTTGGGCGAGCTCGGCATGCCGAGCATCCCGTCCATCTTCCCGATCCCTCATGTACAGGACGCATTCGACGATAGCGGACATGCAAAGCAGCCCGTCTTCGAGCAACGCATCGGCCGCTTCCTAGACGAACTCGA